>Ga0302324_100017970_pt1 | contig 13981 bp, 8 predicted proteins | sample Palsa_T0_1_FD_201949 | JGI IMG/M metagenome (GOLD analysis project Ga0302324, IMG submission 201949) | Peat permafrost microbial communities from Stordalen Mire near Abisko, Sweden - Palsa_T0_1 | ecosystem: Environmental > Terrestrial > Soil > Palsa > Peat permafrost | place: Sweden: Abisko... | reverse complement strand
ACGTGCGCGTGATGGGCGGATAGCACAGCCCGGCCTCGGCACAACCCTGGTAAGTCACCTGCAGCGACAATGCCTGCGCTGGCGCGGCGGCGGTCTTGTCGAGGATGGGCACGCTGGCAATCAGCTCATCGTGATAGACGACCTGCTTGCCGAAGTATTCGTCGGATTTGACCTGGCCCGGCGGGAACTCAGGCGCCCCGGTTCGGCCGCGATCCTCGGAGATCTTGATGCGATCCCGATAGAGGTAGTAGCCGGGCGCAATGACCCAGTCCAGGCGCACATGGGCCGCATCAGGCACGCTGCCGCTGAGCCGAAACGCCTGCTCAGGCGGCAGGAAATCGTCCTTTCGAGCGCTCTGGCGCGACTGATCGAGTACGGCATCGAGCGCATTGGCGCTCGCGGCCAGTACTTGACCCGGGCAAGCCGCCCATAGCGTTGCGGCCGCCAGAGCAATAAGACATAACGCATCGCGAGAACGCAGCGAGCGGCGGCACGCCGTCGTTCTATACAAGTTATTTGATATCAATAACTTAGGAAGAACCTGCGCTGGCTCTGACCGAGGCAGGGGTTGCTCTTTGGTGTTTGGGGCTTGAAATTCCAAGCTTCGCCTATATGATTAGCAGCCAACGAGGGAGAGTGCTAACAGTAACACCCCTCTGCGGCGGCAACTGCGATGCAAGTGCCGTCGAGTGCATCAAACCAACGTAGTTTAATTTAAAGGAGTGGCGTCCATGAAGATTCGTCCTCTTCATGACCGTGTGATCGTGAAGCGCCTCGAAGAGACGCGCACGTCGCCCGGCGGCATAGTGATTCCGGATACCGCAGCCGAGAAACCGATACAGGGTCGGATCGTGGCTGTGGGCAAGGGCAAGATTCTCGAAGACGGACAGGTTCGTCCGCTCGACGTCAAGATCGGCGACAAGATTCTGTTCGGCAAATACAGCGGCACTGAAGTGAAAGTCGAAGGCGAAGACCTAGTGGTCATGCGCGAAGAAGACGTCATGGCCGTCATCGAAGGCAAGTAATTCCATCTGAGGACTACAGCAATGGCAGCCAAAGAAGTACGTTTTAGCGACGATGCCCGGCAACGCATGTTCCGGGGCGTTAACATCCTGGCCAACGCCGTCAAGGCGACACTTGGGCCCAAAGGGCGCAATGCCGTGCTCGAAAAGAGCTTCGGCGCTCCGACCATCACGAAGGACGGCGTCTCGGTCGCGAAGGAAATTGAGCTCAAGGACAAGTTCGAAAACATGGGCGCGCAGATGGTGAAGGAAGTCGCGTCCAATACCTCGGACGAGGCTGGTGACGGCACCACGACCGCGACGGTGCTCGCGCAGGCGATCATCCGTGAGGGTCTGAAGGCCGTGGCATCGGGCCGCAATCCGATGGACATCAAGCGCGGTATCGACAAGGCCGTGATTGCGGCCGTCGAGGAGCTGCGCCGCCTGAGCAAGCCCTGCAAGGACAGCAAGGCCATCGCACAGGTCGGCACGATCTCGGCTAATGCCGATGAGAGCATCGGCAAGACCATTGCTGATGCGATGGAGAAGGTCGGCAAGGAAGGCGTCATCACGGTCGAAGAGGGTTCGGGTCTGGACAATGAGCTCGACGTGGTCGAGGGCATGCAGTTCGATCGGGGCTATCTGTCGCCTTATTTCATCAACAACCAGGCCAGCCAGAGCACCGAGCTCGAGAAGCCCTATGTATTGCTGGTCGATAAGAAGATCAGCAACATCCGCGAGCTGCTGCCGGTGCTCGAAGGCATCGCCAAGGCCGGTCGTCCATTGCTCGTGGTCGCCGAGGACGTCGAGGGTGAAGCCCTGGCGACCCTCGTGGTCAACAACATTCGCGGCATTCTGAAGGTCGCGGCCGTCAAGGCTCCCGGTTTCGGCGATCGCCGCAAGGCGATGTTGGCCGATATCGCGGTGCTGACCGGCGGCACGGTGATCTCCGATGAGGTCGGCCTGTCGCTCGAGAAGGTGACGCTCAACGATTTGGGCGAAGCCAAGAAGATCCTCGTGGAGAAGGAGAACACCACGATCATCGATGGCCACGGCAAGGTTGCCGACATCAAGGCACGCATCGAGTCGATTCGCCAGCAGATCGAGGAAGCGACCTCCGACTACGACAAGGAGAAGCTGCAGGAGCGTGTTGCCAAGCTCTCGGGCGGCGTGGCCGTCATCAAGGTCGGTGCTGCCACCGAGATCGAGATGAAAGAGAAGAAGGCGCGCGTCGAGGATGCGCTGCACGCGACGCGTGCGGCAGTCGAGGAAGGCGTGGTGCCGGGCGGCGGCGTGGCGCTGATCCGTGTACTCAAGGCGCTCGAGAAGCTCGAAGGCGCCAATGAGGACCAGACGGTCGGCATAAAGATCCTGGTGCGCTCGATCGAGGAGCCATTGCGTCAGATCGTCGATAACGCGGGCGAGGACGCGGCGGTCGTACTCAACCGTGTTCGTGACGGCAAGGGTGCTTTTGGCTACAACGCTGCCACCGGCGAGTATGGCGATATGGTCGAAGCGGGCATTCTCGATCCGACCAAGGTCACCCGTCTGGCGCTGCAGAACGCGGCTTCGGTCGCCGGTCTGCTGCTGACCACCGAGGTCATGATCGCCGAGGCGCCGAAAGAGGACTCCGAGCATGCGCACGGGCCTCCGGGCGGCGGCATGGGCGGCATGGATATGTAGGTTTCGCTTTTGGGCGTGCAGCCCGGGCTTTACGGTCCGCGGCTGCTGCTGCTCGAATCAAGGCCGGACGCAAGTCCGGCTTTTTTTTGTGCGTCCGCAGCGCATTGGTAACCGCCGGTAATGTATAGGTAACAAATAGTTAACTTTACAAACTAAATCGGCGCGGTATACTTCTGCTCAGAGCCGGCGCGAACGCCAGTTCGCACAGCTCTAAAAGTCGCGGAACATTACCCCCCGTTTCCGCGCAATGCTTGAAGCCCCGCTCTGCGGGGCTTTTTTTTGCACCTTTTGCGCACCGGGAGCCCCTCGCTGCACCCGGAACGCACATTTGTGCGCGCGCGGGTGTTATTACGGCATCATTACCCGCCCCACCCGCCGGGCTTTAGCCGAGGTTTGATCATCCCGTGTCGATCCACGTTGCACTCAACCATGTGACGCAGTACCGCTATGACCGGCCGGTGGCGCTGAGTGCCCAGCTCGTGCGCCTGCGTCCGGCGCCTCACTGCCGCACGCGCATTCTGTCTTATTCGCTGCGCGTGCTGCCGGCCAAGCATTTCATCAATTGGCAGCAGGACCCGCAGGCCAACTATCTCGCGCGCCTGGTGTTCACCGAGCCGACGCGCGAATTTCGCGTCGAGGTGGATCTGGTGGCCGAGATGGCCGTGCTCAATCCGTTCGATTTCTTTCTCGCGCCTTACGCCGAGCAGGCGCCGTTCGAATACGAGAGCAGCGAGCTGCTCGAGCTCGCGCCGTTTCTGGCTAGGTCACCCGCCTCGCCCGCGTTCGAGCAATATCTGGCGGGCACAGCGCGCGCGAAGACGCGCACGATCGATTTTCTGGTCGCTCTGAACCAGCGCGTCGCGCGCGATATCCGCTATCTGATCCGCATGGAGCCCGGGGTGCAGACCCCGGAGCAGACGCTGCAGCTGGCCGCCGGCTCGTGCCGCGATTCGAGCTGGCTGCTGGTGCAATTGCTGCGTCACTTAGGTCTGGCCGCGCGCTTTGTCTCGGGCTATTTGATTCAGCTCAAGCCCGACGTCAAGGCACTGGATGGGCCCGCCGGGCCGACGGCGGATTTCACCGACCTGCACGCCTGGTGTGAGGTGTATCTGCCCGGCGCAGGCTGGATCGGGCTCGATCCGACCTCGGGGCTGCTCGCGGGCGAGGGTCACATCCCGCTCGCCTGCACGCCCGAGCCTTCCGCTGCCGCCCCGATCAGCGGTGCTGTCGAGGAAAGTGCGGTGCAGTTCGAGCACCGGATGTCAGTCGCGCGCATATGGGAGGCGCCGCGCGTGACCAAGCCCTACACCGATGTGCAGTGGGGCGAGATCGAGCGGCTCGGAGCGAGCATAGACAGCGAGCTCGAGCGCTGCGATGTGCGTCTGACGATGGGAGGCGAGCCGACTTTCGTGGCGATGGACGATCCAGATGGCGAGGAATGGAACAGCGCCGCTGTCGGGCCGAACAAGCGCCGTCTGGCCGCCGAGCTCTACCACCGGCTGCGCGATCGCTACGCCCCGCAGGGCCTGACCCATTTTGGGCAGGGCAAATGGTATCCGGGTGAAGCCTTGCCGCGCTGGTCGCTGAATTGCTTCTGGCGCCGCGATAAGGAGCCTATCTGGCGCGAGCGCGCGCTGATCGCCGATGAGGGGCGCGATTATGAGGTCACCCCCGCGCGCGCGCACTCGTTCCTCATGGGGGTTGCCGAGCGACTGGGCGTGGATGCGCGGCATGTCTTTGGGGCCTACGAGGACGTGTTCTACTACCTCTGGCGCGAGCGGCGCCTGCCGATCAATGTCGATCCACTGGACTCGCGGCTCGATGATCCGCTCGAGCGCGCGCGGCTCATGCGGCTGTACTCGCAGGGACTCGAGCGCATCGCCGGCCATGTGCTGCCGATCGCGCGCACCGCCGACGGCGAGGGCTGGCAAAGCGGCTCCTGGTTCCTGCGCTCGGAGCGCTGTTACCTGCTTCCGGGCGATTCACCGCTGGGTCTGCGCCTGCCGCTCGATTCGCAGCCCTGGGTCTCGCGCACCGATTATCCCTACGTCTGGTCCCCGGATCCGATGCAGAACTTTCCTGCATTGGCGCGCTACGCGCAGGTGCGCGCGCAATTGCGGCCCGCCGTCCCCGCAAGCCGCGAGACGATCGCGCCTGCCGTAGCGCTCGGGCGCACTACGAATGCTGTGCCCGAGCGGCCGCCGGCGTTGCGCGAGTCGGCCGCCCGGATCACGCGCACGGCGCTGTGCGCCGAGCCGCGCAACGGCGTGTTGTACGTATTCATGCCGCCGCTGGCGCGTGCGGAAGACTATCTGCAGCTCGTGGCGGCAATCGAGGCGACCGCCGCTGCGCTGGCTCAGCCGGTATTGCTGGAGGGCTACGAGCCGCCCAAAGATGCGCGGCTCAACGGCTTTCGCGTGACGCCGGATCCCGGTGTCATCGAGGTCAACGTTCAGCCATCCGGCAGCTGGCGCGAGCTGGTGGAAGGCACGCAGTTCCTCTATGAGGCCGCGCATGCCACGGGCCTCGGCACCGAAAAATTCATGCTCGATGGCCGACATACGGGTACGGGCGGCGGCAATCACTTCGTGCTCGGCGGCGCGACGCCCGCGGACTCACCGTTCCTGCGCCGGCCGGATCTGCTCGCGAGCCTGCTCGCCTATTGGCACAACCACCCCTCGCTCTCGTATCTGTTCACGGGCCTGTTCATCGGTCCGAGCTCACAGGCGCCGCGTGTTGATGAGGCACGCAACGACTCGCTCTACGAGCTCGAGCTCGCGCTGCGCCAAATTCCCGAGCCCGGTGGCGCCATCCCACCCTGGCTCACGGACCGATTGCTGCGCAACCTGCTGATCGATGTAACCGGCAACACACATCGCGCCGAGTTCTGCATCGACAAGCTGTACTCGCCGGACGGGCCGAATGGGCGGCTGGGACTGCTGGAATTGCGTGCCTTCGAGATGCCGCCGCATCAGCGCATGAGCCTCACGCAGCAGTTATTGCTGCGCTCATTGATCGCTCGTTTCTGGAAACAGCCCTATCGGCCCACCAGGCTGGCGCGCTGGGGCGTAGAACTGCATGATCGGTTCATGCTGCCTTATTTTGTCGAGCAGGATTTTCGCGACGTACTGAGCGAGCAGCAGCGGGCCGGCTATGCATTCGAGCCCGCGTGGTTTGCGCCGCACTTCGAGTTCCGCTTTCCAAAATACGGCGACTATTCGATCTTGGGTATAGGCATGGAACTGCGTCAGGCGCTCGAGCCCTGGCACGTCATGGGCGAGGAGCACGCCGCGGGCGGCGCGGTGCGCTTTGTGGACTCATCGGTCGAGCGCCTGCAGGTGAGGGTCACTGACCTGCCCCCGGAGCGCTTCGTGCTCACGTGCAATGGCCGGGCCGTGCCATTGCGTCCGACGGGCGCGGTCGGTGAGTTCGTCGGCGGTGTGCGCTATCGGGCATGGCAGCCGGCCTCGGCGCTGCACCCGACGATTGGCGTTAACGCGCCGCTGACCTTCGACCTCGTGGACACCTGGGGGCAACGCTCGCTCGGCGGTTGCCAGTATCATGTCGCGCACCCAGGGGGCCGCAGTTACCAAACCTTTCCAGTCAACTCATTCGAAGCCGAAAGCCGGCGCCTGGCGCGCTTCTTCCGGCTCGGCCACACCCCGGGCAGTGCCTCGATGACGGGCGGTGCGCTCGCGGCGAGCTTGCCATTGGCTCCCCTGGTCAGCCCCGAGAGCCCGAATCCCGATTTTCCCTTCACGCTGGATCTTCGACGCTTCGCCTGAGGTAGCCTGCCATCTGTGCGCACGATGCTTGATTCGAAGCAGCTGCTTTATGCGGGCAGCCTGCAGCGCTACGACGAGCTCCTGGATCGGGACGGCTCGATCCGGGGACACTGGCGGCCGCTGATCGAGTATCTGGCCCAGGGCGGCGCGGACGCGGCGCGCCGCAGCGTCGAACTGACGCGTCGCCTGGTCGTCGAGAACGGCGTGACCTACAACGTCTACGCCGACCCGCAGGGGCGCGATCGCCCCTGGCAGCTCGATCCGCTGCCCTTGCTGATTCCCGCGGACGAATGGCGCACGATCGAAGCCGGCGTGCAGCAGCGCGCGCAATTGCTCAATGCCATGCTCGCCGACCTGTACGGCGAGCAACGACTGATCGCCGAGGGTGTCGTGCCGGCCGAGCTCGCTTTCGGCCACCCGAATTTTCTCTGGGCCGCGCATGGCACACGACCGGTTGGCGATCGCTGGCTGCATTTGTATGCGGCCGAGCTCGCGCGCGCACCCGACGGGCACTGGTGGGTTCTGAGCGATCGCACCCAGACGCCTTCCGGACCCGGCTATGCGCTCGAGAATCGCGCCATCATCGCGCGCGTGCTGCCGGAGATGGTCAATGAGCTCACCGTGCGGCCGCTGGGTGCATTCTTTAATGCGTTGCGCGAGGGCCTCATGGCGCTCGCCGATGATCAGAGCGCGCCGCTGGTGGTGGTGCTGACACCCGGGCCATTCAACGAAACCTACTTCGAGCACGCGTTCCTCGCGCGCCACATGGGATTGCCACTGGTGCAGGGCCAGGACCTCACCGTACGCGACGATACGGTCTATATGAAGACGCTGCTTGGACTGCGGCGCGTGCACGGGATCCTGCGCCGGGTCGATGATGATTTCTGCGATCCGCTGGAGCTGCGCGCGGATTCCGCGCTCGGGGTGCCGGGCATGATCGGCGTCGTGCGCGCGGGACGCGTGGTGCTCGCCAATGCGCTGGGCAGCGGAGTGCTCGAATCCGGCGCCTGGCTAGGTTTTCTGCCCGGTGCGGCGCAAACATTGCTTGGCGAGCGGCTGCGCCTGCCATCGGTTGCGACCTGGTGGTGCGGTGAGCGCCCGGCGCTCGACTATGCGATCGCCGAGCTCGATCGCCTGGTCGTGAAGCCGACCTTTCCCAATCAGAAGTTCGAGGCGTGCTTCGGGCGCGATCTGACGCGCGAAGAACGCTCGTTGCTCATCAAGCGATTGCGCGGCCGGCCGTATGCCTATGTGGCGCAGGAGCGCGTCAGCCTCTCGCAGGCCCCATCCTGGCGCGCCGGCGCCAAGGTGCGCCTCGCGCCGCGCACGCTGACCATGCGTGTCTATGCGGTTGCGACTCCCGAGGGCTATCAGGTCATGCCCGGCGGCATGGCGCGCATCGCGGCCGAAGGTGTGGTTGATATTGTCTCGAGTCAGCGCGGCGGCGGCACCAAAGACGTCTGGGTGCTCGCCGAAGACGATAACGATGACGATAACGATAACGATAACGATAACGATAACGAGCCTCCAGTCACGCTGACAGCGGCCGAGGCGCCGATCGCCCCGCACCGCGTGCGCCGCGACGAGCTGCCCTCGCAATTGGTCGAGAACCTCTACTGGCTGGGCCGTTATTCGGAGCGCTGCGAGGACAAAGCCCGATTATTGCGCGCGACCCTGTCCATGCGCACCAACGCCGTGGTCTGGCGCAAAGCGCGCGCGCAATGCATTCGCTATGGCGTGCTGCCCAAGGAGGGCGATCCGGCCGAGAGTCTGTTTGATGATTCGCAGGAGTTTGGCCTGGCGGCGGATCTGGGTAGACTCGGCTGGTGTGCAACTCAGTCACGCAGTGTGCTCTCGGCGGAACATTGGCGCGCGATCAGCGTCATGCAGCAGCAATTCAATGCGGCCGGTGCAGCGCATGACGATCCGCTCGAGGCCCTCGACGCGCTGCTCGTGGCGCTGAGCGCGCTCAGCGGCTTCGCGCTCGATGATATGACGCAGGATGACGGCTGGCGGCTGCTGATGCTCGGGCGCCGGTTCGAACGCGTGCTGTTTCTGGCCGGGCTGCTCGCCGACCGGCTCGCCCCGGGTGCGCCACTGCCGCAGGGCGAGCTCGAATGGCTGCTTGACGTCGGCGGCGTGAGCATCACCTACCGCACACGCTACGCCTCCACACCGCAGCTGGCGCCGGCATTGCAGGTGCTGGTGTTCGACGAGACCAGTCCACGCACGTTGTGCTTCCAGTGGATCGCGATCCGACGCGCGCTGGGCGAGCTGGCGCTGTCACTCGGGGCCGCGCCGGATACGCAGCTCGAGGAGCCGATCGCGCGTCTGGTCGGCATGGCGAGCGCGGATGTGGCGGATGAGGGCGAGAGCGGCGAGGCGCGCCGCCAGGCACTGTCGGCGGCGCTCTTCGAGCTCATCGAGGCCGTCGGGGCTGTGTCTGAGCGCATTGCGTTGCGCCACTTCTCGTTGGTGGAAATGGATCTGCATGCGGTGGCATCTTGACGGCAGTGCGCTACGCGGTACGGCACGAGACGTTCTACCGCTACAAACGCAGGGTGGCGCACGCGCACCAGCAATTGCACCTGACCCCGCGCAGCTTTGCGCGCCAGCGCTGCCTGCAGCACGTCATTGAGGTCGAGCCGGAGGCGGCGGTGCGCAGCGAATATCTGGATGCCTTTGGCAATGGCGTCACGCGCATCGAGCTGGACCGACCGCATGAGCAGTTGCAGGTGATCGCGGCAATGCAGGTGAGCCTGGAGGCGCTGCCGGAGCTGCCGAGCGATGAGGGCGAGGCGTGGGAGCAGGTGCGCGACGAGTTGTGCTATCGGGCGCGCCCACGAGATCAGGCGTGTCTCGATGCGATGCGCTTTCGCGTTGAATCGCCGTTTATTCACATCAAGCGCCTGTTCAGCGATTTCGCTGACGACTGCCTGGTACCTGGCGGCAGCGTGCTCGCGGTTGCCAGCGCGCTGATGAATAAGGTGCACGATGAATTCACCTATGCGCCCGGTGAGACCGAGATCGCCACGCCATTGATCGAGGTGTTCCATAAGCGGCGCGGCGTGTGTCAGGACTATGCCCATCTGCTCATCGCCTGCCTGCGCAGCGCCGGTCTGGCGGCGCGCTATATGAGCGGCTATCTGCACACGCACGCGGCCGGGGCGCCGCCGACGGCCGACCGGGCGGGCGGTGACGCTTCACATGCCTGGGTATCGGTGTTCGCGCCGCCCTTTGGATGGGTTGAGCTTGATCCGACCAACAATCTGCGCGTGCAGCAGGATCATGTCGCGCTCGCCTGGGGCCGCGACTTTAGCGATGTCTCCCCGCTGCGCGGCGTGATTGTCGGCGGCGGCTCGCACACGCTCAGCGTGCACGTGACGGTGCAGGCGCTCGAAGCGCCGGCGCCCGCCTGACGCTCGGCTGGTCGCGCACGATGCAGCAGGGGATCGAGGCGGCGCTGGCGCACGCCTGGTCCACGCTCGCGGAACGCGCGCCCGAAGTGGCCGCAGCGCTGCGCGGGCCGCCCAACGCACTGAGCGCCAGCGCCCCGGCCGTATTGGCGGCCAGTGAGTTCGTGCTCGATGCGCTGTGCCGGGACCCGATGCTGTGGCCGGCATTGCTGGCACGTGGCAGCGAGCGCCTCGCGGGCGAGCCGCTGGCCTTGCCGCAATTGCCGAGCGCAAGCGCGGATCTGCCCGGCACCTACAGCGCGGATGAGGCGCTGTTCATGGCCGACCTGCGGCGCTGGCGGCGCGCTGAATTCACTCGTATCGCCTGGCGCGATCTCGCGCAGTGGGCGAGCCTTGATGAGACGCTCGAGCAGCTGTCGCGGGCGGCCGATTGCGCGCTGCGACTCGCGCAGCAGTTTGCCGACCGATCATTGGCGCTGCGGCATGGGCAGCCGCGCAATGCCGCGGGTGAGAGGCAGCAGATCATCATCGTCGCGATGGGCAAACTCGGCGGTGGCGAGCTCAATTTCTCCTCCGATATCGACCTCGTGCTGCTGTATCCCGAGAATGGGGAGACTGACGGCGCGCAGCCGCTCGGCAATCAGCAATACTTCACGCGCCTGGCGCAGCTGCTGCTGCGCCTGCTCGAGCTGCCGACCGAGGAGGGCTTCGTATTCCGCGTGGACCTGCGGCTGCGGCCCTTCGGCGCCAGCGGCCCGGTAGTCTCGAGCGCTGCGGCGCTCGAGGACTATCTGCAGATCCACGGCCGCGATTGGGAGCGTTATGCCTGGGTCAAGGCACGCGCGATCACGAACGAGCCGATCTATGAGCAATTGCTGCGCACGACGATCCGGCCGTTCGTGTACCGACGCTACCTGGATTTCGGCGTGCTCGAGTCGCTGGCACAGATGAAGGAATTGATTGAGCGCGAGGTGCAGCGCCGCGAGCTCGCCGACAACATCAAGCTCGGCGACGGCGGCATTCGCGAGATCGAGTTCATCGTGCAGTCCTTCCAGCTCATACGCGGCGGCCAGGATCGCCGGCTTCAGGGCAGCTCGCTGCGCCGGGCGCTGCCCTTGCTGGCCGGCGTCAAATTATTGCCCGCCGCGGCAGTCGCCGAGCTGGATGCGGCCTATGTGTTCCTGCGGCGACTGGAGAACCGCCTGCAGATGCGAGCCGATCAGCAGGTACACAAGCTGCCGATCGATGAGCTCGAGCGCGAGCGGCTGGCGCGCAGCATGGGCTGCGCCGCGTGGGCCGAGCTCGCCGAGCTGATCGCGCAGCAGCGCGGCCGCGTCGCGGTGCATTTTCGCGCGCTGCTCTTCGGTAGCAAGGAAGAGCACGCTGCCGCCGCGCTGCCGCTCAGCGATGGCGATCTGCCGGTGCTGAGCGCGCGGCTGGACGCCGTCGGGCTCAAGCAGGGCGCTGAGGCGGCACGGCTGTTGCTGGATTTTGCTCATCAGGCCAGCCGCCGGCTCGATCAGACCGCCAGTCGTCGGCTCGCCGCGCTGTTGCCCTTGTTGATTGACGATATCGCGCCGGCCAGCGCGCCACTGCCGACGCTGCGACGGGTGCTGCAGGTACTCGAAGCGATCGGTTCGCGCGCGGCCTACCTGGCGCTGCTGCGACACAATACGCGCGCACGCCTGCGCCTCGTGCAATTGGCCGGCCATGGCGACTTTCTGATCGAGCAGATCGCCGCGCACCCATTACTGCTCGATGAGCTGCTCGATGAGAGCATTCTGGATCAGCCGCCCGAGCGCGCCGCGCTCGCGGCCGATCTGGAACAGCGCATGGACGGGGCCGATCAGGAAGATCAGGAGCAATTGATCGAGCGTTTGCGCCAGTTCCAGCGCGCCGCATTCTTCCGCCTTGGGGTTGCGGACCTGTTCTCAAGGCTGCCGGTCATGCAGGTCAGTGATCGACTAACCGATATCGCCGAGCTGATCGTCGAGCGCGCGCTCGCGCTGACCTGGCAGCAATTGACGCCGGCGCTGGGCGTACCGATGTGCGGCGTGGGCGCAGAGCGGCGCGCAGTGCGGCTGTGCGTTGTCGGCTATGGCAAGCTCGGCGGCCAGGAGCTTGGCTACGCCTCGGATCTGGATCTGGTATTTCTGCATGATTCGCACGGCTCGCAGCAGGAGACCGAGGGCGGCCGCCACCTGGATAATCAGTTGTTCTTTTTGCGCTTCGCGCAGCGCATGGTGCACCTGCTGTCGATGTACTCGGAATCCGGACGGCTGTACGAAGTGGATATGCGCCTGCGTCCGAGCGGCAAGGCCGGCATGCTGATTACCGGCATCGATGCGTTCGCCGAATATCAGCGCCACGAGGCCTGGACCTGGGAGCATCAGGCGCTGCTGCATGCGCGTGCCGTGGCGGGGGCGGGCGAGCTGTGCGAGCGCTTCGAGGCGGTGCGCACCGAGGTGCTGCGGCTGCATGTCCGGCGCGCAACGCTGCGCGAGGAGGTACGGCAGATGCGCAACCGCCAGCGTACCGAGCTGGCGCGCGCGCCGCCCGGCAAGGTCGATCTGAAGCAGGATCCCGGCGGTATCGGCGATATCGAGTTTCTCGCGCAATACTGGGCACTGAACTGGGCGCGGGAATATCCGCCGGTCGCGCACTATGCCGATACCATCCGGCAGCTCGAATCGGTCGCATCGGCCGATCTGGTGCCGCAGGCGCGAGTGGATGCGCTGACCGGCGCCTACCGGGCCTATCGCACGCTGCTGCATCATCGCTCGCTCGAAGGACACGGTGAGCTGATCCTGTCCAGCGAGTTTGTCAGCGAACGCGCGGCAGTCAGGGCCATCTGGGACGAGGTCATGGGCGAGTGATCGCGTACGGCCTGCGCCTGCCTCTATAATCGTGCCCATGTCATCACAGGTCGAAGATCGTCCGGCCAACGCTCAGATGCAGTACACGGTCACTGCCGCTGATGTGCCGTTGTCCTGTCCGATGCCGGACATGATCTTGTGGAATTCACACCCGCGCGTGTATCTGCCGATCGAGCCGACCGGCTTCGCCAAGTGCCCCTATTGCGGCGCTGAATACACGCTGCTGCGCTAAAGGCCTTTAGCGGTAGGGGCGATAGGATTTCTCCTCAACCAGCGCCGACTCGAGCCTGAGGTTGATGCGCCGTTTGAGCGCGGCGCGCTCGTCATTGCGCAGATACACCGAGCGCGCGAGCTCGATGAAACTCGCGTCGAAGCAACCCCGCGCTTCATGCTCGCGGATACGATCCTCGATGTCCCAGAGCTCGGCGTTGACGCGCTCGAGCGCGGCCTCATCGGCCGCCATGTCGGGGCTCGCCGGCAGCGAGGCCTCGCGACTGGCCTCCAGCTGCGACAATTCGTGACGCACGTGCGCGAGCTTGCCGGCGTCGGCGATGCGCGCGCACTTGATGCGCAGAATCGTGATCTTGTCGAGCAGCTCCCCGGGCGAGACCGGCACCACAATCTCCTTCATCGGCTTATCGTAGCAGGCTGGCCGCGGGGCTCGCGCAACAGCGCATCGAGCCGCTCGCACACGTCCGCGACTTCAATCAGATCCATGACGCCAGGCTGCTCGATCTTCGCGTGCCAGGGCAATTCGGCGGCGCTGCAGCCGCGAAAGCGCCGCGCCGCCTGCTCATAGCGGTCGATCGACCACTGTCGCGACAGATAGGGCCCAGTGCGCTGCAGACGGGTGGCGGCATACAGGCCGATCACCGGCGTCGCGACCATCGTGGCCATGTGCGCCGGTCCGGAGTCGGGAGTCAAAAGCACGGTGGCGCGCGCCAGCAATGCCAGCAATTGCGGCAGCGTGTCCCGGCCGATCTGATTGCGCACCGGCACGCCCGCGTGCCGCTCGATGGCCGCGCCCATCTCGCGCTCGAGGGGTGTGCGCCCACCGCACAGCACGATGCGCATTGCGTGCCGGCGCGCCGCGTGGGCAATGACGGCGGCATAGCGCTCGGCGCGCCAATTGCGCAGCGCGTGATTCGCGCAGGCACTGACGATGAGCGTGGGTTGCTCATCGGGAATCACGGCGGCGGCGTATGCCAGAGCGTCGGCTG
>Ga0302324_100017968_pt1 | contig 13983 bp, 13 predicted proteins | sample Palsa_T0_1_FD_201949 | JGI IMG/M metagenome (GOLD analysis project Ga0302324, IMG submission 201949) | Peat permafrost microbial communities from Stordalen Mire near Abisko, Sweden - Palsa_T0_1 | ecosystem: Environmental > Terrestrial > Soil > Palsa > Peat permafrost | place: Sweden: Abisko... | reverse complement strand
CTTCCGAACCTCATCGTCCGCATCGGAGAAATGCTCTGCTATCAAAGCTACAACGTCAGGAGCCCCCTCAACGCCGAAGCCGCCGCCTGGGCCGAACTGAACCTGACCTCCCTACCACTGCAAACCGTAGACCTCACCGCCGGTCTATAGATCGGTTTCAATAAAACCGCCGCCAACCCCTCCTCCGCTGCCGCCCAATCGTCGATCCGCGTGCCCGCAACGCCTTATAAGTCCCATAGGTCCTATTCCCCCCTCACCGCAACTTGCAAGGCTACTCCCGCTCCGGCGCGGATACAGGATCGGTATCCGGCTTCGCCTCGTCCTCTTCAGGCGCAGCGGATTGCCCAGTCCGTTTGTAGCGGAAAAGCAACCAGTGGGCGCGCAAGCTCTCGCGCCAATTCCGGCGGCGGACGTATCGCGGGCTGGTTCTGATATCCAGGATCACCTCTTCGAGTTGAGCCCGGCCCTCCTCCACCCGACCGCTCTTGAGGAGGAATTCCCCGTATTCGATGTGCGCTTCGAAGTAACTGTGTTTGTTCAGGAACTCCAGGTAGAATTCTTCGGCCCGGGTGTAATTGCCAAGGCCGGCCTGGCACTGCGCCGCCTGCCGCAGGATTTCGTCCGTTTCATAATCCCGCTGTTTGCGCAGCACCTCCTCGATCATGGGCCAGGCTTCCTCGGCGCGGTTTTGCGTAACCAAAAGATGCGCGAACTTCGCACGAATATCCAGCGACGCCGCATCCCGTTCGAGAGCTTTCTTGTAGGCGGCCTCCGCCTCGGCAAGTTTGTTCAGCCGCCAATAGCTGTCCCCCAGGTCCTCGTAGCAGGCGGCGTTGTCCAGGTGGCGGACACGGGCCCTCACTTCATCGGCGGTCTGCCGATTCCGCAACCAACTGAAGAGAACGGACTCCCGGCAAAACGTGTCCCATTTGAACGTAAAGAAGTAAATCAGCGCTCCGATGCCCCAGAAGCCGAGGATGATCCAATACCAATAGTAGTCGCGACGATTGTTCGCGCAGTCCACCAGCATCCAGATGCTAAACGCCAGCAGGGGCAGGGCAATTACGCCAAGCCCACCGTGCGCGAGCAGGAAAAATATCTCTCCCATACATGCATCGAACCTGAAGCAGGAAATACCTCGGGAATGCCTGCGAAGCAAGCGTAAACGGGGCCGGGAAATCGTCGCTTCCCCCTGGGCATTGGGGTTGAAAAACAGGCGTGGTCTCTGCCACCGTACATCACTCATGTCTCTGGGATTCCCCGCATATCTCCGAGAGGCACCGGCAATCCTCCCGCATCTGCTCATCAATATCGCACCGCTGCGTAACGAAACGCATCACCGCCTCACAAGCCGCCCCCGAATTCCCAGCCAATCCCCTTAGCTCCTCGCGCAGCGCTACGAGCAACTCAACGCGGTCATCTCCCAGGCCATGCCTCTGCCCCGCCCAGAAACAAAGCAGCGCCAGCACCACCCTTCGGACCTTTTCCTCAATTGGCAGCAGTTCCGCCATCTCCTCCGCCCACTCGTTGATCGCCTCCGCGAGCATGATGCTCGTCTCCTCCCGCCAGCCTTGATACCGGCTGCCGATCTCAGCCAGTCTGCGGCTCACCATTACCTCGCGGCGCTCGGGAGGAGCTGGATGGCGATCTTCCAAAACTTCGAATCCCTCAATAAAATCGCCGAATGATTGCTTGAGACAGATCGATGCCAATGTATGGGGGGAAATGCCAAACCTCCGACCAACGGGCGCCTGAGCCGCGAGAACCATGTGCGGTTCCAGGCTAGGCTGGTAAACCTGATCGCAGCCTATGGAAACCCGCTCCGCCTCGTCCCAGGCGATAAAGCAGGTCCCCTGGCAAAGAAGGTTATTCTGTTTCGCCAGGATGATCGCGTCCGCAGTCAGTTTAGTAGCCAGCAGCGTCTCGATGCGCCCACGTGCCCATAGCAATTTGATCGCGGGATTCTTGACCGTGGCGCAGTTGAAATCAAAGCTGCGCTCCCCACCGTCCGGTAAAAAGCCCTTTATCCGCACCCGAGACCCGTCTCGTGAAGACCTGAGTGGAATGTCGATCACTTCCCCGGAAAACAGGTCGGGAATAGTCTCTGAGGCAACTTCCCAGTCCCCTTGAATCTCAATCCGGGTCAACACCGGACGGCGTATCCGGTCACCCAGCTTCGCTATCACGCCGCTGATGTCATCCTCGGGTGTCAGCAGGAAGCACTGGCCGCGCTGCTGCTTTGCGATGTTCTTGAGCAGCGCATCGTTAACCGTCGTATCAATGCCGAAGGCATGGACGGTTAGTCCGGGCTGTTTACGCAGGGATTCCAGCACATGGTCTTCGTTTCCGATCTGCCCATCGGTCAGAATCAGGAGGACCGCCCGGCGCCCGGAGGAGTGTTCACCGATTTCACCAAGCACGTGCTTCAATGCCGGCAGCAGCTCAGTGCCGCCGGCGGTGCCGATCCTCTCTATTTTCCGAAAGGCCCGGTCGGTGGCGATGATCTTCGCCGGCAGCGGCTTTTCAGCGAAGTCCCGGTGCGTTGATTCGAAGAACGTGATCCAGGCGCGATCCCGCTCACCCAGGATGTCCATGAAGGCGTGGAGCGCTTCACATGTCTTGATCCATTTCTTACCCCCCATGCTGCCTGACCGATCGATCAGAAAGTACACGTCCTGCTCATAACTCTCGTCTCTCTGCGCAATCTCCGGCGCCCGGAGTTGTACCAGGGCGTAAGTGTCTCCATCAGAGTACCGCCATGCCAATGAGTTAAGGGTGACTTCCTTCGGCTCGCTCCATCGCAGGACGAAGTCGCGGTCCGGCATGGCGTCCATCCCCGCAAGAGCAACCGCTATCGACACGGATCCGGTCCTTCCGTGAACCGCGACGGTGTGCGTGGGTGAACTGATGGTATCGGTGATAGCGGCTTTCGGATCGATTTGCCCAATGAGAGAAAAGTACGCCGCGTCGGGATGCAGTGCGTCGATGCGCGGCGGAGATATCCGCGAGGCATCAGGCGTCTCATCAGTATCATCCTCGGTTCCCTTCCCGCTCAGCCCCCGCAGGAGCGGACGCCCGGGGATATACCGAATACCCGGGCACACCGGAATCTGGACCGTGAGTTGATCTCCAAGCCGCGCGAGTGTCTGGAAATAAGCAAAGCGCACCACCACCACATCTTCCGGCTGCAGATTGCCCAGCGAGAGGGTAAAAAGATTCTCGCGTTCCACCTCCACAAGGCCGGCTCTCCTGCCTTCGGCCTTCTTTTCGGTGTAAATTCTTCGGGCCTCCTGGGCCTCCTCCACCCTGGCGCGGATCACCCGGTCATTAACGTGAAGCTCGCAGTTGTACACAGCCGCTCCGGCCGGCAGCGGAAAGGAGTACATGCAGTCCATCGGCTTCGATGCCGACTGATAGTAAATCTGGTCGATCTCCACATCGACCACATCCCCGCGGACGTCGAAACCGCACTCCACCCCCTTGAGAGGCAGCGCAAACCTCGTCTTTTCCAGCCAGCCGGTAATTCCGAATGGCTCGTTCCCTCGAGGCGTGGAGGGTATTTTCGTTCTGCGGGTGGACTTCATTGGTTGGCATCCTTTCTTGCTTTGGGTTTATCCCCCCGAAACCCTTTCGTGCTCCGGGGTTTCGAGTATCGACAAAATCTGGGTGAGCTTGCCGGGTGAAACCCGGTGCCCCGTGCGGGATATCAGGAGAAAATCAGCGTTCAGCGGGATGGTTCGCCAGAGCTCGTCCGAGGCTGCAGTGAAACGCACCTTTGGATGATTGCGGGCCTCAGCCGCGCCACGGGACTGGATACGCCGGAGTTCCTCAAGGGATCGCCCGAACAGCATCTCCCGAATCCGGCGTAGCGGCACCCCTTGGGACTGGAGAATGCGCGCAGCCACAAGCTGCAAGAAGTGTTTCTCGCCAAATCCACCTCCTCCGCCGCTCACCGGGGCATCCAGGATCCCGATCGTCCGGTAATACCTGATGCTGCGCTCGGTGACCGCCTCTCCCGCCTGGCCGCTGGCTGGGGTGATCTCATGCTCCTGGCACCAGCCGTTCACAGCGTCCGCCAGTTCCTCAATCTGGAAATTCTCTTCCACGGCTTTACAATTACAGTGTTACAGTGTTGCTGTCAATAGAAAGGCAAAAAATATTCTCGAAGCATACACTCGGGGAAACCAGTGCCCTCCGCGTCAACGGTCCCCCTGAATCTGAGCAGGACCTCCACTTTCCTGCACCCCGTTCCTGTTGGAGGTGTGCCGATTGCGCCATTACGGGCGACCGCCGGCGACAAGGCACCTTGACGGTCTGCCAGAGGGCGGATTTACTATCCGCTCCTTCTCACAAGAAAATCAAAACGCACTCAATCACACAAAATGGCAAAAATTGGCATTAATGGTTTCGGCAGAATTGGCCGGAATGTGCTCCGCGCGATGTCTCCCGAGCAAGTCTCGAGCGTGGTGGCAATCAACGATCTTACCGACACCAAGACTCTCGCGCATCTGCTCAAGTGGGACTCCGTCCATGGCCGCTTCAAGGGCGACATCGGCCACGACGACACGAACATCATCGTCAACGGCCAGAAAATCCGCATCCTCAAAGAGCGCGACCCGGGCAACCTGCCCTGGAGCAGCTTCGGCGCGGAGGTCATCCTGGAATCCACCGGATTTTTTACCGCCCGCGACAAGGCCGAGGTGCATATCAGCAAGGGTGGCGCGCGGAAGGTGCTGATTTCCGCCCCCGCGAAGGGCCCCGACGCCACGATCTGCATCGGCGTCAACGACGAGGTCTATGACGCCGCGAAGCATCACATCGTCTCCAACGCGAGCTGCACGACCAACTGCCTTGCGCCGATGGTGAAGGTGCTCAACGACGCCTTCGGCATCGAAGCCGGGTTCATGAGCACGATCCACTCCTACACAAACGACCAGCGTATCCTGGACCTGCCGCACGAAGATCTACGTCGCGCCCGCGCCGCGGCCGTGAACATCGTCCCCTCCTCCACCGGCGCCGCCAAGGCGATCGGCGAGGTGATCCCCTCGATGAAGGGCAAGCTCAATGGCGGCGCGTTCCGCGTGCCGACCCCGGATGGATCGGTGACCGATTTCACCGCGCTGCTGACGAAGCCGACGACGGTGAAAGAGGTGAACGAGGCGTTCAAAACCGCCGCGGCCAGCGGACCGCTGGCGGGCATCCTCGAGTACTCCGACGAGCCGCTGGTGCAGCGGGATATCGTCGGCAACCCGCATTCCTGCATCTTCGACAGCGATCTGACGCTGATCCTGGGCGACAAGTTCCTCAAAGTCGTCGGCTGGTACGACAACGAGTGGGGCTACAGCAACCGCTGTGTGCAGATGCTCGAGATGCTTGGGAAATAAGAAAGGACATCATCCCTTGAAACTTTCCGTACGGGACCTGGACGTCTCCGGGAAACGCGTGCTCGTGCGCGTGGATTTTAATGTGCCCACCGAGGAAAAGGATGGGCGCATCTCCATTACCGACGACACGCGCATCCGCGAGTCGCTTCCGACCATCAACCTGCTGTGCGGGAAGGGAGCCAAGGTGATCCTGATGGCCCACTTTGGCCGGCCGAAGGGGAAGCCGGTGGCAAAGTACTCGCTGCGGCCCGTGGCGGAACATCTGCACACGCTCATCCATCATCCCGTGGCGTTCAGCCCGGAGGTGACCGGACGGGTGCCGCAGCTCATCATCAGCGGGATGCAGCCGGGAGACGTCTGCCTGCTGGAGAATGTGCGCTTTCACGCGGAGGAAGAGGAGAATGCCGACACCTTTGCGCAGGAACTGGCGAAGCTGGGGGACGTTTACGTGAATGACGCCTTCGGCGCCGCCCACCGCGGGCATGCATCCACCGCGGGCATCGCGAAGTTTATCCCGCAGGCGGCGATGGGACTTTTGATGGAGAAGGAGCTGAAGTACCTGGTGGACGAGTTGGCAAATCCCGCCCGCCCTTTCCTGGTGATCCTTGGAGGCTCGAAGGTCTCCTCGAAGATCACCGTCATCAAATCGCTGATGGATAAGGCGGATACGATCATGATCGGCGGAGCGATGGCCTACACCTTCTTCCTGGCGCAGGGGATCAAGGTGGGCAAAAGTCTGGTGGAACCGGACAAGGTGGGCCTCGCGACGGAAATCCTCGAGCTGGCCAAACAGAAGGGGGTCAAATTCCTCCTGCCGGTGGACACGCTGGAAGCGGACGCCGTGAAACCGGGCGCGACGACGCGCGATACCCCGCCGCTGACGCCGGAGACCGGGGTCACCGATGGCTGGGAAGGCGTGGACGTGGGAACGGCGACCATCAAGCTCTTCGAGGAGGAGATCGCCTCCGCGAAGACGATCCTGTGGAACGGCCCGGTGGGAATTTTCGAAATCCCGGATTTTGCGCGGGGAACGCGAGCGATCGCCGAAGCCATCGCCAAATCCGGGGCAAAGTCGATCGTCGGCGGCGGCGATTCCGTGACGGCGGTCAAGCAGTTCGGCCTGGCGGAGAAGATGACCTTCATCTCGACCGGCGGCGGAGCGTCGCTCGAGCTGCTCGAAGGACGCGAACTCCCGGGCGTGGCCGCATTGACCAACAAATAAGACCGGTAAATTCCTCACACCCATGCGCAAGAAGATTATCGCCGCGAACTGGAAGATGAACATGACCTGCGAGGAAGCGACGGGCTACCTGGAGATCCTGCTGCGGGAGTTGGGACAGGACGACCGCGTGGAGGTGGTCATCATTCCGCCCTTTACCGCGATTTCGAAAGTGAGCGAACTGGTGAGCCATTCGCAGCAGGTGAAGGTGGGGGCGCAGAACATGTATTTCGAGAAGTCCGGGGCGTTCACCGGAGAGGTGTCGGCGCCGATGCTGCGGGAACTCTTCGTGCGATATGTCGTGCTGGGACACAGCGAGCGGCGCGCGATTTTTGGCGAGACGGACGAGATCGTGAACCGCAAGACGCGGGCCGCCCACGACGCGGTGCTGAAGCCGATCGTTTGCATCGGCGAGACGCTGGCGGAACGAGAGGCCGGGAAGGTGGAGGCGGTGCTGGACCGGCAAATTCGCGGGAGCCTGGCGGGATTGAATGTCAAGGAGATGACGGAGACAGTGCTGGCCTATGAGCCGATATGGGCGATCGGGACGGGGCGGACGGCAACCCCGGCGCAGGCGCAGGATGCGCATGCGTTCATCCGGAAGACCCTGGCCAAGGTGTGGGACCGGGCGACGGCCGCGAAGGTACGCATCCAGTACGGCGGAAGCGTGAAGCCGGAGAATGCGGCCGCCTTGATGGGGCAGGCGGATATCGACGGGGCGCTGGTGGGCGGGGCGAGTCTGGACCCGCGGGCGTTTGCGCAGATTGTGAAGCAGAGCGCCGGCGAGTGAACGGGCAGGGAGCCGAGGGTTCTCGTCCAGGTTTATTCGCAAGTTCGAGTGACCAAAAGCCCGGGGCGGCGTTTTGTCCGGATGCTGGCTGGAAGAGGGCAAAATGGTGTCAAGAAAAGTTTTGTTACAATCAGTTGACAGAAATCAGGGTATGGGATATGCACTGATTGTAGTAGATGACCATCCTATCCCTGATCTTCGTCCTGGTTGTGATTCCAGCCGTGATCGGGTACTGTCTCTACGCGGAGTACCTGGAGGTTGATATGAGTCCTTCCCTACTCGCTTTCTGGCGGCAGAACCTGCGCCAATTCTTTCACGGCAATCTCGAGCCGGGGGATTTCCTGGTGTACCGGAAATCCAAGGTCTCGCCACGGCCGGGGCCGCGCGCCCGCAATGTGCAGGCGTCCGAAAAGGGGGACGATTACTATTACGACGTGGACAAGTACTGGACTGTCGCGAACGTGCTGGACGACGGAAGGCTGGTCGCCAAGACGCGCACCGGGAAGCAGGTTTACCTGACGCCCGAGGACGAGAACCTGCGCAAGGCGGGCTGGCTGGAGCGGTTGCGGTATCGGCGGCGGTTCCCGTCGATTTGACAAAGCACCGGAGGGAACGCGGCGCCGGAGCCCTATCTCCTCCACGGCGGGGCAAAACAAGCCCAATTCCGTTCATGGGCCATAAGGGAAAGCCCGATCTGCCCGGAGAGCAAACTTCTACCTACTTCCCTCGGTTAATGGCACCCATCATGCTCATTCCGGACGGCTGGAGGGAGCACTCCTCACCAACTCATCCATGTCCTTAAAATTTTGGCACAAAGCCATGACTCCCAGCCGCCTGATCGCCGTATTGAGCCTTCTCACGGTGGGTTGCGCAGTGTTGATCGCCGGATTATCGGTCGATGAGGGACGCACGACGCCTGGATATGCGCTACGAGCGGCGCGGCTCGGATTCGTGCACCAGATCGTCGCGGGCGCGGATAGCGCCCGGGAGGCGCTCCGGCAATATGAAGTGACGCAACGGCCCGAGGACAAGGAGGCATTCCTGAAAGCTTGCGACACGATGGCCGCGACGGTCAGCCGCCTGCGCCAGGCCGAGCACATGTCCGAGGAGCAATCCGACCAGATCATCGATCTCTGCGTCGCCATCCGGCAGCAACTCAACAAGCTGGGCGACTCGACGGAGGATCGGATGCTGCAATCCGGGTATTTGGTGGATCGGATCCGCCGTGTGGTTTTGGGATTCGGCATGGATGAACTGCGGGAGCAGGATGAAAAGCTCCAGGAGCAAACCGCATCGGCGGCGCTGAGCCGCAGGATCACCGTGGGGATGGCGGTAATCGAAATTTTCCTGGTCGCGGGAATCGCCCTGCTGGTGGTGCGCTTGACGCGCCTCGAGCATCTGGTGACGGTCTGCGCCTGGTCGCACCGGCTGATGTACCACGGGCAGTGGGTCAGCCTGGAGCGTTACCTCGAGGAGCGGTTCGGAATCCGGGCGAGCGAAGGCATCACGACGGAGCAGGCGGCCAAGTTGATGTCGGAAGGGGAGATCAACGGGCAGGAACTGGTGCGGCTGGTGGAATTTGAGAAGGCGGCAGGGGTCCGCGCGAAAGAGGCGAACCGGGCGATTCACTCCGTTCGCAATCATCTGACGGCGGTGTTGTGTTACTCGGAGATGGCGGGCAGCGGCGATGCCGAGGCGCAGGCGGAGATGGCCTCGCGGGTGCTGACGCACGCGAGCACGATCTCGAGCGAGGTGGATGTGCTGCACAAGGCGGTGCGGGGATTCAATCCGGCGCCTCCGGACCTGCACGTGGTGAGAGCGCCGGGAGAAGAGCGCACGGCGGCTTAGGAGACCTCGTTCCATCCGTTGAACTACGGGGACAAATAGCTTTTCATAAAAGACTTAAGAAGCAAACGAAAAGCTGAAAAACAGGATTTGTCACCCTGTTTTGTCACCCGTATATTTTGGGTATGGAAGCTGTCGTTCATTCGAAGTCTCAAAGCATGAAAAAGGTCGGTCCGAATCTGTACCGGGCTCCTGGTCAAAAGAGCGGGCAAGCAGTTTCGCCGGAGCCTCAAGACAAAGGACTTCACGCTTGCAAAAAGGCGATTGCGGGAGTCCCAGGAAAAGGCCGGGAAGCTCACGGGAACGACGGAGGATCGGAAGATCACGTTTGATGAACTTGCGAAGCGTTGGCTTGCGTCCAGGAAGGCGGAGATCAAAGCGAGTTCGTACACGCGACGGGTAACGGCGGTGAAAGGGTTGGAACCGTATTTCAAAGGCGAGCTGGTCCGAGCAATCGGTCAACGGCAGATCGAGGCTTGGAAGATCGGACGCGGACCGAAGATTTCCGCGCGGAGCTGGAATATTGAAATTGAGACACTGAACCAGATGCTGGCCTATGCGAAGGATCACCTGCGTATCCTGATCGACAACCCGGCTTCATCGGTGAAGCGGAAGAAGATGGTAAAATCGGGGACCGCCATTCCGACAAAGGAACAGTTCCGGGCGATTCTAAACGAATTGCGCGACGGCCACAAATCGACGGGCGAGGCTGCGGATTTAGTCGAGTTCCTGGGATATTCCGGCTGCCGCCAAACCGAGACATGGGACCTGCGCTGGCGGGATATCAACATGGACTTGGGAACGGTGCTGATCACCGGAGGTGAGTCAGGCACAAAGAATTACGAAGCGCGGACGATTCCTCTTTTCGCGCCATTGCGTCGGTTGGTCGAGGCGATCAAGAAGCGCAAGGCTGAGGGACCGGGATATGCGCTGGTGTTTTCAATCCAGAGCGCCCGATTGCAACTGATGCGGACCTGCGAGCGGTTGGGCCTGCCGCGATTCGGTCATCACGCGATGCGCCATTTCTTTTGTTCAAACGCCATCGAGGCCGGATGCGATTTCAAGGTCATTGCTGAATGGCTCGGCCACAAAGACGGCGGCGTGCTGGTCGCGAAGACGTATGGCCACCTAAGAAATGAGCATGGCGCGGCTATGGCGAAACGGATCACTTTTGATGCAGCGCCAAGCGAAACATTAGTTACATCAGCAGCAAACGAACTAAAGTAACTCATGTAACTTTAGAAAAGTCGATTCCGGTAGTCTATAGACGGTTCATGATGACTCATGGACCAAATCCACAGGAAAGGGCCAGTACAGCCGCGCCGCGCTGTGCTTACACTCGAATTGAAGCGGCGGGCATGCTGGGAGTGTCTGCGGCAACGGTGGATCGCTTGACGAAACGGGGGCTGCTGCGTCCCTCAAGGGCGACACGACGCCCTCTCTACGCGGCGGAGGAGATTCTGCGGTTCCTCCGCGAAAGCGTCGCCGATGTCTGGATTGACGACCGGAGGGGACAGGCGCTGTCATGAACGCGACCGAAGAGCCAGGGATGGCCTCCCCGCCGCGTCAGCGGCGGGGAGGGCCGTCCCCTTAACCTTGTCTTATTACAAACAATTGTACGGCTCACATCGCTGGTGCTTGCTTCTCCATGCCCTTGGTTGACGGCATTGAGATTTCGCCAGGCAACCGATTCCGCTTGGCTTCGATCATCCCTTGTGCGAATCCGTTTTGCCTTCCGCATTATGGAAAAGCCACGTGAAATCTATCTGGATGCCTGCGCTCAAATCGGCAAGCATCTCGAAAAATACGATTTCACCTACTCGAAGAGCGCGCAACGGGCTGGACGTAGTTCCGGCGCGTTCACGTTTCAGATCTGGTTCAAGTCCAGCATGCGTAACATCGCAGGTCAGTCGGTGGCCCTATGGATTTATGCAAATGTTCGCTCCAAGCGTTTGGCAGAGTGGAGAGCTTCGCAATCTCACCCACTCCGGTCGGATGACTGGGTGGCAGGAGCCCAAATTGGTAATCTCCGGACTCCTCCCCATTGGCTCGATTTGAACCTGGCAAACACTCAGTCTCGTTCTGGTGCTATTGCCGACGCGCTTGCTACGATCGAGCGTCTGGCTATTCCGTACTTTGAGAGATTTGACGGCTTACAGACGCTTTTCGAATATTTAATGGTGCATGACCTTCCTGGGATGGAAGCTCCGCTTCCAATCGAGTTTTTGCTTTGCTTTGGCGGTCGTGAGTTGGCCGAACGTTATTTCCATCGATTCCTCCGGGAACGCCCCGATATCTCGTCTCAATATCGGAGTTGTCTTGAAGAGTTGCGCTCCAATGGCCTGCCCAAAATCTTTCGGAGCGGGTATGCGATAGGATTGGCGTACGCTACCGTTGGATATCAACTCAAGTCCCCGGACGCTACGTAAGATCGCCGATTTTCCGTTGAGGAATATTCTGCCGCTCCAATCGCGGCAGCGTCGGCCCATCGGGCCGGCAGGGCGAACGCCCTTGAAGTTCCAAGACCGGCCCGAAAGCACGTCAATTCGGATCACGTGAGGAGGGCAAATCGTGGCCGGCCAGAGTCGCCGGCACTGGCATCCCTCAAGACTTGAACGAAGTCGTGACGGGGCAAAGGCTTTCGCCAAATTCGGGGCCTGTTTGAAAATCCGGCTTCTCCACTGTCGGTTTCGGTGGTAAACGTATCGTGTATGAGTGCGCGTGAAATCATCGAAGAGCTTCCCCGGCTGACGTCGGCGGAATTGCTTGAAGTGGAGAACCGGCTGCGCGAGTTGCAACAGCGGACGGCTGCGGCTGCGCCCGAGGCACCCGTGCGCTGGGGTGAGGCGTTGCTGGAGATCGCCGGGACTGCGGAGGGATTGCCGCCTGACTTCGCGGAGAACCACGACCACTACCTTCACGGCGCCCCGAAGCAGTGAGGGCGGTTTTTGCCGACGCGGCCTATTTCATCGCGCTGCTGAACCCGGCCGACAATTTCCACGCTCGCGCCTTGGAACTCGCGCGACGGCCACCCGGCCCGCTGGTCACGACCTACTGGATTCTCGCCGAAGTCGGCGACGGCTTCAGCCAGCCAGGGAATCGCGCAAAGCTTGCGCGACTGCTTCAGCTGCTCACCTCCACACCGGACATCGAAGTTCTGCTTCCGAGCGTGGAACAGTTTCGCGCGGGCGCGACACTCCACGCCAGCCGGCCGGATAAACGATGGTCACTTACCGACTGCATTACCTTTTCCGTCATGACCGAACGCAACTTGGTCGATGCGCTCACGACGGATTACCATTTCGAGCAAGCTGGCTTTCGCGCGCTCATGCGGGCCGCAGGCTTAATGCCATTCGAGCGGGTGTGGCAGTGGATTACCGAAGCGGCGACGCACGCTGAAGTTCTCTCAGACCTCCGTTCTTTTATGTCACCCACTATGTCACCCGAACGCGAGAAATGGGCTGATTCGCGAGGATTCAGGCAAGTTGACATCCGGCCAAAACCGTCTGGAATTCAGTTGCTTACGATTGGCGAGGAGTCAGGCAAATTCCAGCAAAAACGCCCATTTCGTATTAGGAAACCCTTGTTCTATCCGTTGAACCACGGGGACGGCTAGAAATCCAATGGAAGTTAATGGGCGACCGCTGTCGGATCAATCCGGGAGATGGTGCGGGCGCGGAAAGGCGAACGAGCCGCTCGGGTTCGTTTGGATTTCTTCACTAAAAACTGTCCAGAATCGCTGCCTTCCCTTGCCGGCCGGTTTGCTTATTAAAGGCCGTCAAGGAACTGCCTGACCGTCATCTTCCATTCTTCGGGGTTGCAGGCCAGGTAGGACTCGTGGCCAACATCGGCGAACTCCCTGTACTGTTTCGGACCACGCATGTTTCTGAAAACAGAAATAGCTTCGGATGCAAGCGATCTCGGATCGTGCTCACCGTGCATCACAAGTGCGGGGCAAATGACGTTTGATGCGTACTCGACCGGATTATGGGCGAAACCATTGAACCCAAAAAGTCGGCCGCCCCAGAAGACAAGCAACTCGGCGCACGGAAAGCTTGGGAAGCCCATGCTATGGAACCGGTTCCTGACGGCGTTGAGCAGGCTGTCGAATACTCCTTCGATGATAATGCCATCGGCAGTAATGTTGTATTTTGCTATCGCGCGGAGGATTGCTGCGGAGCCCATCGATTGGCCGTAGAGAATGACGCGTCTGTAAGAATAATTCGCCCTCGCGTACTCAATTGCCGCGGTGACATCCATCGCTTCCCGATACCCGATTGTTGTATAGGATTCTGACGATTTGCCGTAGCCGCGACAATCAACGAGCATCGCCGCACAGCCCAAATCCCGAAACGCTCTGGCTTCGCGAAGCAGCGCAACCTTGTCGTCCGCGTATCCGTGAAAAAGGATGACAAGGGATTTGGCTCCATCTACCGGAGCGTACCATGCGGCGAGCGTCGCGCCATCTGAGGCACGGATTTCGAGAGGTTGTGTTTCGGGCGATAAGTCCGACGGGACTCCCGGTGTCATGGGTTTCGGAATTTGGATTCCGCACAGGGCTACCCGAAGCTTTTGCAATGCGGATAACTCCTCCGGGATTGGCGTGCGCTCGCCCCCGGTTGTGAAATGCATCATTGAGTAGGCTTGCTTGTAAGTGAGCACAGCTGCTCCCACGCACGCGACCGGTACGGCGATGGCAATCCACTTCCAACAGTACCTATCTTTTTGGGATGCTGACATCTAAG
>Ga0302324_100017967_pt1 | contig 13984 bp, 10 predicted proteins | sample Palsa_T0_1_FD_201949 | JGI IMG/M metagenome (GOLD analysis project Ga0302324, IMG submission 201949) | Peat permafrost microbial communities from Stordalen Mire near Abisko, Sweden - Palsa_T0_1 | ecosystem: Environmental > Terrestrial > Soil > Palsa > Peat permafrost | place: Sweden: Abisko... | reverse complement strand
AAGGTGCTGGCCGAAAAACTGGATGAAGCGCAGCAGAAATTCGTGGAAGCCAAGGCGCACTACGGCTCTAACCATCCCGAGTACAAGAAGGCGGCGGCGCAAGTGCAGGAAGTGAGCCGCCAGCTTCGCTCGGCGACGGAGAACGCCGCCCAGCGGGTGGAAGTGGAATACCACGAAGCCGTCAACCGGGAAGGCATGTTACAGAAAGCAGTGAGCGTGACTAAGGCCGAGTTCGACCGGTTGAATGCCCGCTCCTTCGAATACAACTCGTTGAAGCGCGAAGCAGAAGCCGACAAGAGTCTCTACGAAGAGCTGGTTCGCAAGATAAAAGAAGCCGGCATCAACGCCGGATTCCAAAGTAACTCGATTCGTATAGCGGATTCCGCCCGGCCGGCCATTAAGCCGGTGTTCCCCAATCTGCCGTTGAATCTGGTGTTGGCGTTCCTGTTCTCCGCGTTGCTGGGGGTCGGCGTGGCCGTATTGAGCGACGTGCTGGACAGTTCCATTCGAGATCCGGAGCGGATCGCCACGCTGCTGCAGACCGATGTGCTGGGCAGTCTGCCGCTGGTGAAGCCGTGGCGGCGCCGTTTGGTGGTTGCACAGGCGATGGAATCGACTCCCGCCGCCCTAGTGAAGAAGAATCCGGCAAACGATGACGACAAGGTGGGCTATAACATCACCGGTTTCGAGGAAGCCGTACGCACCTTGCGCAATTCCATTCTCTTGGGGTCTTTCGACCGGCGTCTGAATTCGCTGATGGTTACGAGCGCCTCGCCGTCGGAAGGCAAGACTACAATCGCGGTACATCTGGCCATTGCGCATGCGCAACAGAAACACAAGACATTGCTGGTGGATGGGGACTTGCGGCGTCCCGGCGTGTCCAGCAAATTCAATCTCGAAGTGCAATCGGGGCTGGCCGCCGCGCTGCAAAATGGCATGCAATGGCGGGAGAAACTGGTGAAGGTCGAGCAACTTCCCGATCTGGATATTCTGCCCTGCGGTCACACCAACCGGCGCGCCGCAGACCTGATCGGCTCGGCCTTGCCGCGCATTCTGGAAGAGGCCGCGGGCTCCTACAGTCTGATTATCATCGACGCTCCACCGCTGCTGGGATTCTCAGAACCGCTGCAGATGGCGGCGGCCGTGGATGGCGTGGTGATCGTGGCCAAGGCCGGCCACACGAACCGCAAGGCAGTTGCATCCGTAGTGAATACGCTGCAACGGGTGCGCGCGAACGTAGTCGGGCTGGTGCTCAACGAGGCCACCAAGGACATTAGCGATACTTACCATTACTACGGCTACTACGGCCGTTATTATAAGTACTACAAAGCCGCGAGCTAGTAAAAGGCGCACCGGACCAAAACCACATGACAGGTGCTTTGAAATCCACAGTCCGGCGTGTCGCCAAAACGGCGTCGGCGGTAGCGGGCGGGCAAGCGGCATTCGTGCTGAGCCAGGTGTTGTTGCCGCCGGCCTTCCTCAGTTCTTACGGAGTGACAGTCTACGGCGAATGGCTCGCGCTGTCTGCGGGCGCGGCTTGGCTGTTGTCTTTGGATTTTGGCATGCAGGCCTTCATTACGAACCAGTTGTCTCTGGAGTATTTCGCGGGCAACCTGCCGAGATTGAGACGCCTGCAATCCGTAGGTCTGCGGATCTCGGTGGCCGTGGTGCTGACCGGCCTCCTGCTGGCCGGGGGACTCATATGGCTGGTGCCGCTGAACAAGGCGCTGGGACTATCCATGTCGAGGGAAGTAGCGTCGTCCATCGGCATCTGTCTTGTGCTGCAAGTGTTGGTGGGCATACTCTGGGGCCAGCTCAACGGCGTGCTGCGCGCCATCGGCTATCCGCATCGCGCGGAAATCTGGGGCCAGAGTCAGAGGCTCTTGTACTTCGTAGTGACTTATGCTCTGGTCTTGAGGCGGGCGCCGCTCTGGTGGCTTCCGCTGACTCAGCTGGCCTCGTTTTTGGTGATGGCAACAGTCAGCCTAACCGATCTCAAGCGCCTTGAGCCGCGCGCTTTCCCGACGTTGCGTTATTGGGACCCTGAAACTGCCAAGGAAGTACTGAAGCCGAGCTTGTGGTTTGGCTCTTTCACCCTGAACCAGTTCCTGCTGTTTCAGGTTCCTATCCTCGTGCTGAATCAGATGGTGGGCAAGCAGGCGGTCGTGGTCTTCTCCATCTGCCGCGGGATGTACGGCTTGGTCAGACAGGGACTCGCGACATTCCGGTACGCCATGCGACCCGAAATTACTCGCCTGGCTGGCCTCAACGAGTGGCTTCGTTTAAGGCGAGTTTATTCGATGTATGAGCGGTTCTCATTTGCGGCGAGCATAATCGCCTCGGCGTTGGCTTTCGTAGCGGCGCCTAGAATTCTTTTTATGTGGACGCGCCGGTCCGATATGTTCTCGGCGCCTCTCTATGCGGCGATGATGCTTTGCACGATAGTGGTACTGGGGAAAGATACACGGCTCGATTTGCAATACGCAACGAATCGCCACGTCCGGTCCGCCATGCTGTGTTTGTTTACCTACGTCCTTTTTGCAATCGGGTGTGTGCCAGCCGCCCGGCTCGGAGGTGCGGTTGGAATCGCTGTGGCCTGGGCCGCCGTCGAGATCATTCAGATGATCTGGATGCACAGCGAGAACCAGAAGATAGTCCCATCGCTCTCCTACTGGAGCCTTTTGAAGCTATGCGCATGCGGATTGGGGGGCGTGGCGATTTTTCTACCGATCCAGCAGACCCTTGCTAGCAGCATGCTACCGCGCTTCGCACTGCTCCTGGTCGTCCTCGCCGGAGGTCTGGTTGTGTGCACGTCCTTAATATTCCGGCTTGGCGATGCAGTCGATCAGATAGCCCTGGGTCTGGGACTCACTTCTCGAGGACAAGGCGCATAGCCGCATAGCCTGAGGCTTTATGATGACAGCGGTCGTTGCGCAGATCGGGGGGCCAGAAACGCAAAGCTGCTGTGCGGGCTTTTCTCAAGCAGTGCCACTGAGGCCGGCCCTCTGCGGCCCAAAGGTCGGGCACCCGACTATCCGTCCCCCTCGATCCATGGGAAGTGCCCCGAAGGCCGCGCCCCGCTAAAGAAAGCGCAAAATATCAATGGCCATTGATGCGATCTACCCTATAAGAATCCCCGGAATCAAAGCGCCCGCACAAGCACGTTCAAGCTTGGCACGTCGCCTTACGGTTATCTTGGGCTTGGCCTGCGTACTCGTCCCTATACAGTTGCTGCTATTTGATTTGCCCGTATATCAGGCTCTCCCCATCGCGGCTCTTCTCGGCCTGACCGGCCAGCAGTTCGTGCAGTTCGCTTTCGGCCGTGGCCAGGACCTCTTTGAGCCGATCAACATGGTTGCCGGTTATTTTGCCCTGTACTTCGCCATCAGAGCAATCTATGTCCTCGGTTGGACCGGCGTCCCGCGTCTCGGGTTCTTCTACTATGATGACTACATTCCCGCTGCTCTGTGGTGCGCCTGTTTAGGCTATGTTGCATTCACGGCCGGTTACCGCTCAGGTTTCGCGAGACGAATACTACGCAGGCTTCCTGAAAGCACTGCGTCGTGGCCGCGAACTGCGCCGGGCATCCGTATCGGCTTGCTCCTGATCGCTGGGTTCGCGGCATGGGTGTATCTGTTCCGACATGGCGCCTTTGTTGTAGGCGCGGTGGCGGAAGAGGCTGGGCGAAATTTCCACAGCGACCCTGTACCGGGAATCGCGGTGTCTCTGGGATCGCTCTTGGACTTCGGCTGGGTGGCAGTCTGCGTTAGCATCATGCTGAAAAAGCGCAAAGCGAATCCGGTGACGATCGCGACAGTCGCTACCCTGGCGATCGCGCTTCTCGCCGTTCGCGTGGTTTACACAGGCAGCAAGCAGTATCTGCTGGAACCCTTAGTCCAAGCGATGATCGTGTATCACTATGTAAAGCATCGCGTACGGCTGCGGTACGCCTTGCTCGTTGGCGTACCCTGCGGGCTTCTGGCCTTCGGCGCCTTGAACGTTTACCGGTTCGTCATTATCGGGGAGTCCGGCGGCGCGCCAACGAGCTTCGAGGACCTCTTGGGCAGAGTATCTTACGCTTGGGACTATTTTAGGTCCGATCGTACAGACGGTATGCAGCAGTCGGCCCTGGAATCGCTGATGCGAAGACAATTCGGTGCCGATGCACTTGCTTTGGTGATGAAGTACACGCCTGAGCGCAGGGCTTTCGGATATGGAGCGTCGTATCTTACGGTTCCCGAGCAGACCTTCGTTCCCAGGCAATTGTGGAAAGACAAGCCAATCTACATCCCTACCGACGATTTTGAACGTGACTACATGGGCGTACCGCCGGGAGGCTTCTCCTCGATGCACGTAATATCGGACCTTTATCAAAATTTCAACATATTCGGTGTCGTGGGCGGAATGTTCGTGATTGGAATAGCTTTTCAGTTCCTATACGAGTGTTGCGCACCCATGAGGGCTAATGGAATCCGGCTCTTCGCTTATGCGCTACTTGTTCCTGGATTGGTGCACGCGCTCGAGGCGAATCCGGTGACCGATTCGATAATTTATCTCCGCATCGGCTTCCTGCTGATAGTCGTAATAAGATTCTTAGGCGTGAAGGCAGCCAAGGGAATCGACAGAGGCGGGATCGCTCAAGCAGCTTGTCTCGCACCATGTGTCAAAGTATGAAGACGCCAATCAAAGTCGTCCACTTAGTGTCTCACCCCATCCAGTACTTTGCGCCTCTGTATAGGGAGTTGGCACGACGGCCGGAAATCGACCTCACCGTAATGTACTATTCCGTGCAAAGCGCAGGCGCCTATCACGACTCAGGCTTTGGCAGAACGGTCGAATGGGACGTTCCACTTCTGGACGGCTATCGAAAATATGTTAGCCCGCGTGCCACTAAGAGAGGCGCGAGCGGCGGGTTTGATCTCCGGCCGGATTGGGATATCCTGCGCGAGGTGCTGCAGTCGGGATGCGACATCGTTTGGGCGAATGGCTACCAATTCTTGAATACCTGGATTGCGGCCGTCGGCCAACTCACAGGCTACCGTCTCCTTGTGCGGGACGAGCAGACACTTCTGACCGAAAGGGCGCTCTGGAAGCGGGCCGTTAAAAAGCTCGTATTGCCGCTGCTGTTCCGTCATGTCTGGGGAATCTATATCGGCGAAGAAAATCGCCGGTTTTTCCAGCAGTACGGCATCGGCAAGGAGCGACTATTCCCGGCAAGGTATTGCGTCGACAACGCAGCGATGGGCACCAGGAGAAAGGAATTGCTGCCCAACCGCCGGGAGATTCGCCGGAATTTCGGCATCGAATGCGATGCGCCCGTCGTGTTGTTCTCCGGAAAGCTGATCGACAAAAAGAAGCCTCAGTTGTTGATCGAGGCGTTTCGCCAGGTTAGGCGGAAGATGCCCTGCCATCTGCTATTGGTAGGCGATGGATGCCTTCGCCAAACGCTAGAAGAGGAGACCCGCCGGCACTGTATCCCGGACGTCCACTGGGCCGGATTTTTGAACCAGGGCCGCATGGCCGAAGCGTACGTGGCCGCCGACGTTTTTGTGCTGCCCTCGGCTTATCAGGAGACTTGGGGGCTCGTAGTCAATGAGGCCATGAACTTCGCGCTGCCGATCGTCGTATCGGATAAGGTTGGCTGCGCATCGGATCTTGTGCGGCACGGCCAAAATGGGTTTGTTTTTGCCTCCGCGGACGTTCAGGCCCTTCGTCAGGCATTGACCAACTTGATCTCATCAAGGTCTCTCAGGCAGGAATACGGCAAGCAAAGCGAACAAATTGTCAGTGCCTACAGCATCACGGCATGCGCCGACCAGATCGTAAGGGCCTGCCAGGCCGCCGTCACAACACGGCGAAACCGCGGATTCTCAAGTCTTATACCGCGAGCGAGTGCGAGCGAGCCTCGCCCATTGCCACATCAATGAGGGAAATCTATAAGACAGGATCGTTTGCAGTAAATATGTTCTCCCGTGCCAAACACACGGGTTACTACAGCATGGAAAAGGTCTTTCAGGCCATCCAGGCGGCACTGCCCGCACACATTGAGGGGCGCATGATTATGCCGCCGCTGCATGCCCAGGGTCTCTGGCGCAGGCTGCTCTGTCTGGCTCACACGGCTATGCACCGATCCACGGTGAATCACATAACCGGAGATATCAGCTTTGTAGCTCCGGCGCTGCCTGGGCGCCGCACCATCGTCACGATTCACGATTTCGATCGGCTGTATCGCTTGTCGGGCCTGCGTGCCGCCTTATTCCGCGCCGTCTACTTCACTATCCCGTTCCGGCACTGCCGTTATATCACGACCATCTCCTCGCAGGTCGCGCAGGAACTTGCCGAACTCTTTCCGTGGGCCGTACGCAAGATCGTGGTCATTGCCGATTGCCTGCCGGCCGGCTTTTCCTATGTCCCCAGACCATTTCACGCGGCTCGGCCGGTGGTCCTGCAAATCGGCACCAAGCCGAACAAAAATCTCGAGTCGTTGATACAAGCTTTGGAAGGACTGAGCTGCGAACTCCATATCGTCGGAAAGCTCACAGACAATCAACGTGCTCTTTTAACGCGGTGCGGCGTGCCCTACCGGAACAGCGTGGACATACCGGAAACCGAGCTTCTGAAGGCTTACCAGGAAGCGGACATCGTGTCGTTTGTCTCGACTTATGAAGGGTTCGGCCTGCCGATTCTGGAAGGTAACGCGGTGGGCCGCCCCGTGATTACCAGTAACATCCCGCCCATGTCTGAAGTGGCCGGGCACGGCGCCTGCCTGGTGGACCCGCATAGCGTGGCGGCCATACGTGAAGGCATTGCCCGGCTCATATCCGATCCGGCGTACCGCACGGAGCTGGTTAGCCGCGGTTTGGAGAACCTGCGCCGTTTTTCAGCGGAGGAGATCGCCGGCCAGTTTGCCGCGCTCTATGAAACCGTGGCCGCGGAGAACTCTCGCGTTCCGGCGGATGCGCCCGCGTACGCCGCGGCGCGAAGGACATCATGAGGATCTTCAACTTTGCCGAGGGCGCATGGCCCCGTCAGGGCGGCGTGGGGATCGGATGCGTGCCGAAGATCGGTCTGAGCCTGGCCGCAAATGGAGTACGCGTGGTACTTGTGTCCGGCGGGCCTCCGACGCCGGGATATGAGCCGCTCGTGCAGCCGGATGTAGCCGGAGCCTCACAGAAGATCATCGGCCGCGGATCGTTCGCTATTGTAAGTCTGCGGTCCTGGGGCCGGTATGCATTCGCTCCCGCTATCTTGTGGCGCATCGGACCACATATACGCTCGGCGGATGTAGTCGCACTGCATTCCGTTTACTCGTTTCCGGTGTTGGCAGGCTACCTACTGGCGCGAATCTGGCGCAAGCCGTACGTACTGTGGCCGCATGGGGTGCTAAGCCCATATATGCGCCGCGTCGGCGAACGCAAGAAGTGGATTTACGACCGGCTGTTTGCCCGGCGCATTCTGAGAGGCGCATCGGCCGTGATCTGTACTGCCGAGAGTGAGCGCCAACAAGTAGGTTCGCTGAATCTTACGCGGCGAACGGTTGTCATTCCGCACGGCATCGCGCTCAAAAGCTTTGAGTCACTGCCGGAACGTGGCCAATTCCGTGCCAGATATTTCGGCGGTCACCGAGGACCGTTGATTCTGTATCTCGGCAGGCTGTCCGCCGTGAAGAACCTCCAGCTTCTGATTTCCGCATTCGCACAAGTGCTGCGATCCATTCCGGACGCACGGCTGGCGCTGGTAGGACCACCCGATCCCCAGTCGTTCCAGGAAACCGTGGCGGGGTGGCTTCGGGAATACGGTGTCGCCGGACAGACCGCAATGACCGGAGCGATCACCGAGCTTCGCGCCAAGCAGGAGGCGCTGGTGGATGCGGACCTGTTCGCGATGCCATCGCACTCCGAGAACTTCTGTCACGCGTTGTTTGAGGCCATGGCCGCGGGGCTGCCGTCGATTGTGAGCGATTCGATCAACTACGCCCCAGAAGTCGCCACGCATAGCGCCGGGCTGGCGCTTCCGCGGGAGCCGGACGTCTTCGCTCGGGGAATCGTCGACTTGCTTGGCAATCCGGCCATGCGCCGGGAAATGGGTAACAACGCCCGCCGGCTGGCGGCGGGTTACTCGTGGGAAAAGTGCGGCGAACGGATTGAACTTACGTTGCGCTCCATAGTGGGTGGTCAACCTCTTCCAGGGGAACTGATGCGGCGCCGGACACCCTCCCTGGAGCCGGCGCCTTAGCAGTCTCAAGAAGGACAAAGCCATGTACGGCAAAGTGGACTTGTCGCGGCCGGACAACAGCGAGTATCAAAAAGGCCGCTCGCTGCTCGTGCAAGCGCTCTGGCATTTTGTAGGCCTACCCTTGTTTCGCTCGCATTTTATTCCCATCTCGGGCCTAAAGTGCGCGCTGCTGATGCTATTCGGTGCAAAGATTGGCCAAGGCGTATATATCAAGCCCGGCGTAAGGGTCAAGTTTCCCTGGTATCTCACTGTTGGAGACTACTGTTGGCTCGGCGAAGACCTGTGGATCGATAATCTGACGGATGTCCGGATAGGGTCAAACGTCTGTATCTCGCAGGGAGCTTATCTGTGTACGGGTAACCACGATTGGACTACACCAAACATGAAGTTGTTTCGCAAGCCCATCCGGGTGGATGACGGAAGCTGGGTCGGTGCGCGTGCGATACTGTGCCCGGGCGTTTCGATCGGTTCCGGATCCATTGTTGCGGCGGGCAGCGTAGTGACACGAAGCATCGGGGAGTACGAAGTGTGGGCGGGGAATCCCGCCGTTTTTGTGCGCGAGCGGCGGATCGGTTCCAATACCGCCGGCGATAATCCGGACCGTCTACTGACAGTGGTCAAATAGGGAGGGGACATAAGTGCAATCATTGACGCGAGTATTAGTTACCGGCGCAGGCGGATTCATCGGAAGTCACTTAGTTGAGTATCTGAAGCGCCGGGGATATTGGGTCAGGGGAGCCGACTTGAAGTTGCCGGAGTACGCGCCATCCACGGCGGACGAATTCGAAATCCTGGATCTGCGCCGTTGGGACAACTGCCTGCAGGCCACGCGTGGCGTGGATGAAGTATATGCGCTGGCGGCCGACATGGGCGGCATGGGATTTATTTCTTGTCATCACGCGGAGATCCTGCACAACAACGCTCTCATCAACTGGCACACTCTGGAAGCGGCCCGCTTGAACCGCGCGCGGCGCTACTTTTACACGTCGTCGGCGTGTATTTACCCCGAGTTCAAGCAGACCGAGGCTAACGTGGTGCCGCTAAAGGAATCCGACGCGTATCCCGCCATGCCGCAGGATGCCTACGGATGGGAAAAGCTGGTTACGGAACGTCTGTGCATGCACTACCGGGAAGACTACGGCCTGGAGACACGCATCGTGCGCTTTCACAATATTTTCGGCCCGCTAGGCACATGGGACGGCGGTAGAGAGAAGGCTCCGGCCGCGATGTGCCGGAAAGTGGCCACCGCCAAGCTCACCGGCAATCCGGTGGTCGAAATCTGGGGCGATGGCGCGCAGACCAGGTCGTTCTGTTACATCGACGATTGCCTGGAGGGTATCTACCGGCAGATGCGCTCCGACTTTCATCAGCCCCTCAACTTGGGGCAGGACCGCATAGTTACCATCAACGAGCTTGCGGACATGGTGGCGGACATCGCGGGCGTTCGGATTGTCAAGAAGCACGTGTCCGGTCCACAGGGCGTCCGCGGCCGGAATTCCGATAACAGCCTGTTGCGTTCGGTGCTCGACTGGGAGCCTGCCATCTCACTGGAAGACGGTTTGCGGCGCACTTACCGGTGGATCGAAGGGCAAGTTAGCGCGCATCTCGGCGCAGCGGAGAACGCGGAATTGGCGGCCATGCGGCGCTAGGAGCTGGCTATGCGAATCGGCGTACACGATTTTGCGGGACATCCATTCCAGGTGCAACTGAGCCGGGAACTTGCGGCGTCGGGTCACACGGTCCGGCATTGGTACCTGCGCGATCTGCCGGGCCCCAAAGGCAGGCTGGAGCCGTGCGAGCAGGATCCGCCTACGTTCCGCTGCGCGCCTATCTCGATGGGAACGCCGTTCGACAAATACTCCATGGTGAAGCGGCACTTTTTGCACCGCCAGTATGCACGTTTGCTTGCCGGCCAGATAGCGGCGTTCCGGCCGGATGTAGTGCTGTCCGCCAACACGCCCATCGATGCGCAACATTACTTATTGGCTGCATGCCGTAAGAATCGATCGGCCTTCGTGCACTGGATGCAGGACCTATATTGCAGGGCTGTGCGCAGCGTCGTCACGCAGAAACTCGGCAGATGTGGAGCTCCACTGGCCATGTACTATGACCGGCTGGAGCGCCACGTCTGCGAGCACAGCGACAGCGTCGTGTTTATTACACCCGACTTCACGGCCACGATTGCGCAGATGGGCTTCCGCCCCGCCAGAAGCTATGTGATCGAGAACTGGGCGCCTCTCGACGACGTAGTGACAACTTCCAAGCGGAATCCCTGGAGCCTGAAACACGGCCTCGCGGAAAAGCTGGTGTTTCTGTATTCCGGCACGCTGGGCCTGAAACATAAACCAGAGTTGTTGTATCACCTGGCGGCAGCGCTGAAGGATGCCAACGATGCCGTGGTGGTGGTGGTGTCGGAAGGACTGGGGAGAAGACATCTGGAGCAAATGCAGCAGCGATCCAGGTTGGACAACCTACTGCTCATGGATTTTCAGCCATACTCCGATGTCTCCGGCATGCTTGGCGCAGCGGACGTGCTGGTCGGAATCATCGACGAAGAGGCCGGATCGTTCGCGGTGCCGTCCAAGGTGCTTAGTTACTTGTGCGCCGGAAGAGCGGTCTTGCTCGCGGCGCCCAGAAACAACCTGGCCAGCCGGACGGTGGCGCGCGCAGAAGCGGGAATGGTCGCCCGCCCCCACGATTCGCTGGAACTGATTCGCGCAGCACACCGATTGGCGGCCGAACCGGCCTTGCGGCGTTCGTTTGCCGATAATGCCAGGCGGTACGCCATGGCAGCCTTCGACATTCACACGATTGGCCGCAGATTTGAAAGTGTGCTGGCGGAGGCCGTACAGAGTAGCACACAAGAAGCGCGTGGTCGAAGTTATACTCCCGCGTATCCTCGAGTCGCCGCCGATTAAGTCAAGAGTTGGTATCTTATGAGCACGATCATCACTACCATCGATGAAGCCCGCGGTGTACGCCCTTGGTTCGATCCAGCGGCCGCCGTTCGGCATCTGGTCGGGTTGCGTTCCCCGCAGTATTCCGCGGCGTTGACCGTCGCGGCGCTCGCCCTGACCGACTTCTGTGTGCTGATCTCAGTGTTTTTTCTGAGCACGTGGATTTGGTCGCTGGTACGGCCCGGCGTGGATGTGGTCCGCTTTCTGGCATCCTGGCCGTTCGCATTCGTAATACTGGCCGTGTATATGGCGTCGGGGCTTTATCAAGTCATCGGCATGAACGCCGTGGAGGAATTCAGGCGGTCGGTGGTGGCTACGTCGCTGGCCTTTCTGGTCCTGGCCGGCATCACATTGATGCAAAAGGGAGCGCACTGGTTGCCGCGCATGATCGTGGTGCTCACCTGGCTGCTGGTTTCGGTGGCGTTGCCGGCGGCCCGTTCGGCGACCAGAAAAGTCTGCGGGACCCGGAAGTGGTTCGGGCGGAGCGTGGTCGTGCTGGGCGCCGGCAAGGCGGGAGAAGATGTGATCCGGACGCTCCAAAAGAGTCCCGGCTTCGGCCTGAAGCCGGTGGCCGTGCTGGACGATAAGGCGGCGCGGTCCCACGTGCGCGGCGTGGCGGTGATCGGCGGTCTGGCGCTGGCGCCCGCGTTGGGCGCGGCCGGTTTCCGGTACGGAATTCTGGCCATGCCGGATCTTTCGCGCGCCAGCCTGTTGGAGGTGATCAGAAAATACGGTCAAACCTTCGACCGGCTACTCTTGATTCCCGACCTGCTGGGAATGTCGAGCCTGTGGGTGGAAGCTACCGATCTAGGCGGAATATTGGGCCTGGAGATTCATAACAACCTGCTGCACCTGCCCGAGCGCATTTTCAAACGGGTGTTGGACCTGATGGTGGTGGCGGCCTTCAGTCCTTTTCTGGTGCCGCTCTTCTGCATTATCGGCTGTCTGATCAAGATCACTTCGCGCGGGCCGCTGTTCTTCGGCCATCGGCGCATTGGCCAAAATGGACGGACATTCAAGGCCTGGAAATTCCGCACGATGGTGCACGATGCCGATGCCGTACTCAAAAGGCACCTGGAAGCAAACCCGGCCCTCGCCGAAGAGTGGCGGCTGACGCATAAGTTGAAGAACGATCCGCGCGTCACGCCTCTGGGCCGGCTGCTGCGGCGGGCCAGCCTGGATGAACTGCCGCAGGTGCTGAACGTGCTGACTGGAGAAATGAGCCTGGTCGGTCCGCGCCCCATCGTCGGCCTGGAGGTGGATAAGTACGGAGAAGGGTACGGTTTATATTGCCGGGTAAAGCCTGGGATAACAGGCCTGTGGCAAGTGTCGGGCAGAAACAATACGACTTATCCCGAGCGCGTGGCCTACGATCAATATTATGTGCGTAACTGGTCCGTCTGGCTGGATCTGTATATATTAAAAAACACGGTAAGAACTGTACTCACCGGAGACGGAGCTTACTGAGCGGCTGACATGCGGCTTGCAGTTCTTACCTGCCTGCTGGCGGCTTTCGGGACGGCCGGTTACTGGTCGCTGCGGTTGGCCTGGGCAGACTGGCTGTCCCGTGGCGTCGATCCGGCGCAAGTGGCGCGGGCCGTGGCGCTTTCCCCAGGCAATGCGGATTTCCGCGTGAAGCTGGCGCGCGTTCTGGATAAGAACGGCGCCGATCCGGCAAGCGCGTTGGAAGCCGCGGCGCTCCTGAACCCCAGAGATGCAGGCGTATGGATGCGCCTGGGCATCGCCGCGGAATCCAACCGCGACTATGCCCGGGCCGAGCGCGATCTGCTTGAAGCCGCGCGCGTCAGCCGCCGGTTCGAACCACGTTGGACGCTGGCCAACTATTATTTCCGCCGGAACGATGCCGGCCACTTTTGGCCCTGGGTCCGGCAGTCATTGCTGGTGGGAAGCGTTGACTTTGCGCCTGTCTTCACGCTCTGTTGGGCCATGAGCCAGGACGCGGAACTCATTTGGGACCAGGCCCTTCCCGAACGGCGTCCGGCCCTGAACGCGTATCTCTGGTTTCTTATGCGTCAGTCCCAATTAAGTGCCGGCGTTCCGGTGGCGCGCAAACTAGCCGCCATGGCCACCAAGCCGGACCGCTCAGCGCTGCTGGCCTTTAGCGACCGGATGATCGAGTCGAGCGAGTCAGCCGCCGCATTGGAGATATGGAACGCTATGTGCGCCCGGGGACTGCTACCTTACAAGCTACTCGACCCCGATCGCGGCGCATCGCTCACTGATGGCTCGTTCTCGGCCGAACCGGCCGGCGGCGGCTTCGGCTGGCGTCTGGCATCGGAGCCCGGAATCGCTTGCGGGCGCAACACATCGCCAGGCTATTTGTGGCTCTCGCTTTCCGGCAGCCAAGCCGCGCATTGCGAGCCGTTATCGGAATACCTGGCGCTGGTTCCAGGCAAACCTTACCGGTTGCGCTTCCGATACCGCACGTCCGATATACCGGCGGAAAGCGGCCTGCGATGGCAAGTTATAGACACGCGGAACGGCGCGGCGCTGGCCTCGCGTTCGGCGTGGCTCAGCAGCCCGGCATGGAAAGACGACGAGATCCTATTCACGGCGCCGGCTAAGTCCCCACTGGCACGGCTGGTATTCACGTACCAAGCCGTTCCTGGTACTCCGCGCCTTGAGGGTTCGGTTTTATTGAGCGACCTGCGGCTGGAGCGGCTGCCATGACCGCCGGGGCGGCAGGCCTCGCCCTTTTGCTGAGTTATGCGGTGCTCACGTTGTGGGTCCCTGGCCGATGGGCCTGGGGACTTTTCCAATTTACTGTCTTC
>Ga0302324_100017966_pt1 | contig 13984 bp, 10 predicted proteins | sample Palsa_T0_1_FD_201949 | JGI IMG/M metagenome (GOLD analysis project Ga0302324, IMG submission 201949) | Peat permafrost microbial communities from Stordalen Mire near Abisko, Sweden - Palsa_T0_1 | ecosystem: Environmental > Terrestrial > Soil > Palsa > Peat permafrost | place: Sweden: Abisko... | reverse complement strand
CCGCGGCGCAGGCCGGACGTTTTCGCACTTGGCACGTGGGTCCATCGGACCCGCACGGTGCCCGCACGGGGTCCCTACGCCGACCCGAGGTGACCGACCCGTCCGGGCAACTGTCTTATCGTTCTCGCTTCTGCTGCTGGCCTCCATCCTGCGAGGCGGTCTCGCTAGTTGCGGGGAGGAACGCGGCCAGCAGCAGATGGCGGACGGTGCGGCGGCAGGCGTCGTCGTCGAGCATCGCTGAGTCCGGATCCCCGTACCGGTGCATGGCGAACCAGGCGATGGTCTCCACGATGAACCGGGCCGCGGCCGGCACGTCGGGAACCGGGGACAGCTCACCCGCCCGGATCCGTTGCCGCAGGTATTCGCCCAGCTGCTCCAGCATGGCCCGGCGTTGCTGCACGAAGTACCACTGGGCCAGCTCGGGCAGGTCGGCGGCGCACCGCGCGACTAGTTTGAGCACCTGCCGGTGGGACTCGATGAAGCCGTACAGCGCATCGATGATGCCGCCGAGTTCCTGGTCAATCAGCCGGGTCGCTGGGTGGCCGGAGGACCGGGCGGCGGCTGGCCAGGCTGCCTCGGCCTGGCCAGCCGCCCAGGCCTTGACAAGCGCGACGACTTCCTGCGGCGGCCGAGCCGTCACCGGAATCGCCAGCGTGTTCACCGCCTCCGGCTGGACCGCACGCAGCAGCGCCAGGTACAGCAGCGCCTGCTTGCTGTCCACGTAGGTGTACAGCGCGCCGTGGCTAAGCCCCAGGGCAGCCGAAACATCCGAGATCCCGGCAGACCGGAACCCCTTGTCGGTAAACACCCCCACCGCCGCGTCAGCCACCTCGGTCAGCGGTCGAACCGGTTTGCGTCCACGCATGTACTGAGCATAGAGTACTGATTGACTGACCAGGTCAGTCAATCATCCTGAAGGGAAGAGCATGAGGCGCCCCGGCAGTCCTCAGGGGCGGCGGCATGGTGACCAGGTTTCTCCACGGCCGCTCCCGGCCCAGCCAGATCCAGTTCCAGGAAATGTTCCATCGAGCATGAGAGCACCGGCATAACCACCGCATTTTAAGGCAGCATTATTCCCATTGGAGGGCCCAGGATGCGAATCCGAAAGCCTCTCGTGTATTTGTCGGCGCTGGTCGCAGTAACCGCAGTCGGCATTTCACTCGCCGTGGTGCTGGTAATCCCGCGACCCAGCCAGCCGCAGCCGGTTACCTCGGGCTGCGCCTGGCCTGTCGCACTCAACCAGGCCACACTCGCCGAGAACAGCCAGGTAAACGTGAGCAACCCGGATACGGCTTCGGATTACTGGATAATGCCGGTGCCCGTGGAGCAGGGGCTGAGCGTCACGCTGGCTGGGCGATACCCCAACAGCCGCTACATGTCCATCGCTGTCTACAACGCGGATGGTTCGCCATTCACCACCAACGGCATCGCATCGGCGCTGACGGATTACCGCATCGCGCCGGACCCGGGCAGCGTCAACCCGTGGCAGCGCAAAGCGCCCCCCGGCGGCAGCTTCACGGTAACGCTGAGGTCCAGCGTGGCGCCGGGTCAGGTCAACACGCTGCCCCTCGCGCCAGCCGGAACGCCTAGCGGAACCACCGACGTGATCTTCTACCGTGTCTATGCGGCGCACGGCGGCCCCGGACAGGTACCCCTGCCGGCTATTACGCTCACGCGCAACGGCGAATCCAGGCAACTGGGCCAATGCCCGGCAAGTGGCCAGGATCAAATCCCGAAATCGTATTGCTCGATACCCTGGGTGGCCCAGGGAGCCCCTGTTTGCGGGGTCACCGGCCAGGCTTCCACGTCAGGCGCAGCCGGAACCATCGTCCCGTTCGCCAGGGACCCGGTCGGGGCGGGCGGCACCCCCGACAGCGACATCGCCTACCTGTCAGCCACTGTCGTCCCCCCGCGGAACGGGGACGTGCTGGTCATCCGGGCCAAAGCACCGGCCACGCCCAGCGGTACCGCCCCCACCCCGTGGCCAGAGCCCGGCACGGACCTGCGGTACTGGTCGCTGTGCATCGACCTGGCCAAGCCGCCGGTACCTGTAGTGGTAAACCGCCTGCCGGGCGGAACCGCGGACTACGGCTGCCGGTACGACAGCCAGGTCGCGCTCGACGGCAGCGGCTACTACACCTTTGTCGTCGGCACAGAGTCCCAGCGCGCCGCCATCGAACGAATCCCCGGCGTCACCTTCCTGCCATTGTCTGCCGCCCAGCCCGCGCAGCGGTACAAGCTCAACCTGCGGAACATGCTCGCCGAGCGCGACTTCGGCGAGGCAGTCCAGGACGTTCCGGCGAACGGGCGATCAGCGTCAGCGGCGGCCGTCATGGGTCCGTACTACCCCCGCATAGCTTCCTGCCCACTCGCGACTCTGGTCGCCAGCGGACCCGCCGTGTGCATGCGCGCCTCGGCGCCGCCATCAGCGAACGCGAACCAGACAACAAGCTCAGGGCACACCGTCCCGGCGCTGCTCTTTATATGTGCCATTGCGGGCTGGGCCGTACTAGAAGCATGGCAGGTTCTCAGACGCCGGCGTAATACGGGCCCGGCAGCGACTTCGGCAAATCGCGCCAGCCTGCTCATCGTGGTTCTAGGCGCAATCGTCGCGGTCGCGATAGCGATACTGGCCGCCGCGGAAGTTCCAGCGGCATCGGTCCCTGGAGGCATCATTACGTTTGGCATAGGCCTGTTGATCATGTGCAGCGGAATCTTTCTTCGGTGGTGGTCCGTCAAGACACCGGGGCGCCCCGACCAGCCGGTCACCACCACAGGACCCTACCGCTTCGTACGGCATCCGAGCTATCTCGGCTTCATTTCGGCGCTAACCGGAATAGGCGTCGTACTGGGGAACTGGCTGAGTATCGCAGCATTGGCTCTCATTCCTCTCATTAGCCTTATCCACCGGATCCACGTCGAGGAAAAGCTTGCCGCGACCCTAGATGCCGCCTGCACGTCTGACGCATCCAGGCGCAAACGCCTTATCCCGTTCGTATGGTGAGAGAGCTTAGTTTGGCTCACACCCAAGCCGGACTGCCATCCCGCTCTAGTCCGGCGCTCGACAAAGAGGAGCACAGCGTGCGATACGAGGTTTCGGCGGAGATCGACCCTGGCTGGAGCTGGTCATCACCGGCCGGGTTCTTTCCGAACCAGGACACTCGCGTCTGCGTACCGGGTCCATCAGCGCGCACCGGGCTCCCTCGTGCACCCGGGTCCGACGAGTGGCCGGCGCACGCAGTGCGACGTGATAACACAGGCATCACAGCTGGAGCGTGGCTCCGATGGTCAGCCGTCGCGCGGCTGGGACGTTTTCACACTTGGCATGTGGCACTGGAGACCACCGCACCCGCACAATGCCCGCGGTCGGGCATCGCACTGCAGGCTGGCGGCCCCGTCAACCCCGCCCGCACCTGTTAGCTCATGAATTTCAGATGACTGCCATCTACCGGGGGGTATTCGGCCTGGCGGGGAGGATTGGGTCGACAGGTGGTTTGACCAAATCACTCGCCCGACCGGCCCGGCTCACGCATCGCGGACGCGCAGCAGCAGGCCGCCGGCCAGCATCGCTCCCGCGGCCCAGGCGGCGAGCACGCCGAGGCCCGCCCACGGGCTGATCGGCATACCGCGCAGGCCGGTTGTCACCTGGATGGCCAGTCCGGCGGACATGGGTGCGATCTGCTCCAGGTGGCGCTGCCAGTGGGGGTTCGCGACGGCGGCTGCCGCGACCGGGAACAGGTACAGCAGGCCGAGGACGATCCCGATGGCCACGGCGGAATCCCGGATCGCGGTGGCTACGCCGAGCCCGAGCAGGCCAACCAGGATGAGGTACAGGACTGACCCGGCGGCAGCGCGCAGGTACGACCCGTCGGCCAGGGACAGCAGCGGGTAGCCGTGCGCGGGGATGAAGCCGTGGCCGGGCAGGATGAGGCGCCCGGCCAGCAGCGACCCGAGGACCGCGAGCGTGCCCGCCACCGTCACCAGGCCGGTCAGGATGGCGGCCTTGGCGGCCAGCATGGTGGTCCGCCGCGGTATCGCGGTCAGGGTGAACAGGATCAAGCCTGTGCCGTACTCGCCGCTGATCGCCAGCACGGCCAGGATGGCGACGACCGCCTGGCCGAGGTCGATGCCGGAGAGGCTGACCCTGGCCGGATCCTGGCCGCAGCCCGCGGCCGGGCACCGGGTCGCCGTGGCCACCGCGCTGCCGACCGCGATGGTGGTGGCGATGATGGCGAGCAGGAGCCAGATCGTGCCGCCCGCGGTGCGCGCCTTCGTCCATTCCGCGTGCAGCGCGTGCCCCGCGTACTCCGGGTCCGCCCGCCGCGTGCCTCGCGCTGGTGCGCGCCTCATGCGTCCCTGCGGCGCAGCAGGAAGACGGCCAGGCTCAGGGCGAGCGCGGCCCAGGCGCACAGCACGGCCAGGCCCGCCCAGGGCGGCAGCGGATAGTAGCCGGAGGCGGCGGTGTAGGTGTTGGTGACCTGCGGATACTGGACGAGGGTCTGCTGGATGGCGAACCCTGCGGCCGGGGTGAGCCGCAGCAGCCAGTCGGCGGGGCCGACCGGCAGTATGGGCGCGGCCACGGTAAACATGTAAGGCAAGACGATCACCATGACGACCACCGCGACCGCCCCGATGCCGCGCCTCAGGATCGTCCCGATGGCGACCGCGATGACGGCGGCGACCGCGAGGACGGCCGCCGTGCCAACGATCACCCGCACCTGGGTCAGCAAGCTCGCCGGGTACACGTAGGCGCCGTTGCCGCGCAGGACCCGCTGGCCGAGCACCACGGCGATGGCGGCGCTGACCAGCCCGGCCGCGAACGTGACGGTGCCGATGATGACGGCCTTGGCGGCCAGCACGCGGCCGCGCCGGGGAGCCGCGGTGAGCGTGACGAGGATCAGGCGCCGCCGGTACTCGGCGGTCATGAACATCGCCGCCGCGACCACCAGGACGATGAGGCCGGCGAATGTGCCCACGAGAGTCTGTGCGATCGTGACGCCGGCGCCCCCTCCCCCGGCCACCACGGGGGCGATGTCACCGGTGCCGGTGATCGTGAACGTGTCCGCGGCCCGGCTGGAGCCCGCGGTACCGCCCGGCGAGCCGCCGCCTCCTCCAACGTTGTCGCCGGCCCACGCGCCGCTGGGCCAGCTCAGGCCGACGTGGTCGAAGACGCCGGTGGCTACGCTGGGGCCGCCGCTGACGCTCGCCTCGCCGAGCGAGGTTTGCAGGTACCCAGGCGAGGTGGTGAACAGGCCGACCTGGGCGACCTGCGGCAGGCCGGCCAGGGTGGCGGTGCCGACCTGGGCCCAGTGGGTGCCGTCGGCGGAATCGTAGCCGGTGATGGTGTCGCCGGAGCGGGTCAGCCGCAGCCAGCGCGGGGAGGTCGCGGAGACGGCGCCGGGAAGACCGGGCATGTCCTGGGTGAAGTCGTCCTGCATCCGCACCCCGTGGCTGCCGGTGACCATCATCGCCGCGTACGCCGATCCCGGGCTGGTACTCGCCTTGATGATGATCCCGGCCTTGGCCCACGGGACGAGACCGTCCCGCATCGCCGCGCCCTGGGTAAGCACCGGGATCTCGCCGGTGAGGGAGGCCACCCGGACGGTGATGCTGCCGTTTCCGGAAAGCGGCTGGTGCACGAAGTAGAAGCTGTCCGACACCTCTTCCCCGCCCGGTCCCACCGGGGCGGTGCAGCTGGAGACGTTGCACGAACCCTGCTGGCCCGGCGCCAGGGCGAAGGCCGCGATGGCCAGGCCCCCGACGATCACGGCGATGATCCAGCCGCGTACCGTCCGGAACTTGGTCCACTCCGCGTGCAGCAGGTCCGCGAACCCGTAGGGCCCTTCCCGCAGGCGCGACTGGTAGGGAGTGACGGTCATCGCGCCGCTCGTTCGGACGGGGCGGGCCGGAACTCGACCGCGTCCCTGGTGAGCTCAAGGTACGCGTCCTCCAGCGTCGCCCGGTGCGCGGACACCTCGGAGAAGGGCACCGCATTGCGCGACAGCAGAGCCACCACTCGTTCGGCCTCCAGGCCAGCGATGATGAGCGGGCCGGGACCGGCCGCGGCGACCTGCGCCCCGGCGGCGCTGAGAACCTCCGTCGCCCGCCCGGGTGCCGTGGTGGCGACCGACACCCGGCCCCCGGACGCGGTCGCGATCAGCTCCGCCACGCTGGCGTCCGCGATCACCCGGCCGCGGCCGGCCACGACCAGATGATCGGCGGTGTCCTGCAACTCGCCCATCAGGTGGCTGGAGACCAGCACCGCCCGGCCCTGGGCGGCCAGCGACCGCAGGAACCCGCGCATCCATACGATCCCCTCGGGGTCCATACCGTTGAACGGCTCGTCAAGCATGAGCACCGGCGGGTCACCGAGCAGCGCCGCGGCGATACCCAGCCGCTGCCGCATGCCGAGGGAGTAGCCGCCCGCCTTCCGCCGGATGACGGCCTGCAGGCCGGACTGCGCGACGACCTCGTCCACCCGGCTGGCAGTCAGGCCCTGGGAGTGGGCCAGCCACAGCAGGTGGTTGCGGGCGGACCGGCTGGGCTGCAGCGCGGCGGCGTCCAGCAGCGCGCCGACACCAGTAAGCGGGCGGCGCAGGGACTGGTAGGGCCGGCCCCCGATCAGCGCGGTGCCCGCGTCGGGTGCGTCCAGGCCGAGCACGACCCGCATCGTGGTGGATTTACCCGCGCCGTTCGGCCCGACGAACCCGGTGACCTGCCCGGGCAGGACAGTAAAGGACATGCCGTCCAGCGCCAGCGTCGGCCCGAACCGCTTGCGCAGCCCGCTCACTTCGATGGTTGCTTCCATGCCCGCAGTTGTAGTTCACGGCCGGTCACACGGCCGTCACAGGTACTGTGACCACGCTGTGACCGCGGGCCGGGCATCCTGGGGATCATGAGAGTGCTGGTGGCCGAAGACCAAGTCAAGCTCGCCGAGACCGTCGCCGTCGGCCTGCGCCGCGAGGGCATGGCCGTCGACATCGCCCTCGACGGGCAGCAGGCCCTCGACCGCGCGGTCGTGACTAGCTATGACGTGATCGTCCTCGACCGCGACCTGCCCGCGGTGCACGGCGACGAGGTGTGCCGTCAGCTGATCGCCAGGGGATGCGAAGGCCGGATCCTCATGCTGACCGCGGCGGCCACGATCGAGGACCGGGTCGACGGCCTTGGCCTCGGCGCTGATGACTACCTCTCCAAGCCGTTCGCGTTCGCCGAGCTAGTCGCCCGGATCCGGGCGCTGGCCCGGCGGTCCCGGCCGCCGCTGCCGCCGCTGCTCACGCGCGACGACCTACGGCTCGACCCAGCACACCGCGTCGCCACCAGGGGCGGACGGCGGCTCCCGCTGACCCCCAAAGAGTTCGCCGTGCTGCAGCTGCTGCTGGAAGCCCAGGGCACGGTGGTACCGGCCGAGCAGCTGCTGGAAAAGGTGTGGGATGAGATGACCGACCCGTTCACCACCACTGTCAAGGCCACCATCCACCGGCTGCGGGTAAAACTCGGCGATCCGCCGGTCATCTGCACCATCGCCCAGGCCGGCTACCGGATCTAAGGACCGCGATGCGCCCGCCCGCACCTCCCGCCCTGTTCCCGGCCCGACGCCATCGCCGCAGTGTGCGGTGGCGGCTAGCCGCCGTCTACGGCGCCCTGTCAATCCTCTCCGCCGCCGTCGTGGTCACCGGCATCTATTCGTGGGAGGCGTCCGCCGCTTCCGTCCAGCCCGCAACCCCCGCCCCGCCGGCCCCCAGCGGCCAGCAGTCCCCGCTGGCCCAGGCACAAGCCCGCATCGGCCAGCTCGAATACCAGGTGACAGCGCTCTCCGACCGGGCGCACTCCATCAACTCCCACGGGCTCCTGGCCGCGGTGGCGGTCGTGCTGGGCCTCACGGCGATAGCGTCGCTGATACTGGGCTGGCTGCTCGCCGGGCGCATCCTGCGGCCGCTGCGGAAGATCACCACCGCCACCCGGTCCATCTCCGAGGACGACCTGGGCCGGCGGCTCGCCATACCGGGTCCCGCCAACGAGCTCACCGACCTCGCCGACACCATCGACGCACTGCTCGCCCGGCTGCAGGCCGCCTTCGACGCTCAGCGGCAATTCGTCGCCAACGCCTCCCACGAGCTGCGCACCCCGCTCACCCTCGAACGCGCACTGCTCGAGGTAGCCCTCGCTGACCCCGCCGCCACCGCCGCCACCTTGCGCTCTACCTGCGAAGAAGTGCTCGTCACAGGCCAGGAGCAAGAACGGCTGATCGAAGCGCTGCTCACCCTGGCCCGCAGCCAGCGCGGCCTGGACCACCGGGAACCCTTCGACCTCGCCGAAATCACGACACGGGTGCTCAACGCGCGTTGCCCGCCGGCACAAGCCCTGGCACTAGGCGTCACGGCCGAATGCGGCCCCGCCCCGGCCACAGGCGATCCCAGCCTCGCCGAGCGGCTGATAGCCAACCTCACCGACAACGCGCTGAGCTACAACGTCCCCGGCGGACAGGTCGAGGTCAGCACGGGAACAAGGAACGGGCACGCGTTCCTGCTCGTGGCCAACACCGGCCCCCCGGTACCCGCCGGGCAGATCCAGCGGTTGCTCCAGCCCTTCCAGCGTCTTAACCCGGACCGGGCGGATGAGCCGGGCCGATCCGGCCTCGGCTTGTCCATCGTGGTCGCCATCGCCAAAGCGCATGACGCAGCCCTCAGCGTCCACCCGGGGAATCACGGAGGACTCAGCATCGAAGTAACCTTCGCTGCCCCGGCTACCCGCCACGACCATCCCAGCCGGAACAGTCTCCACTCGCTCGTCCGCAGGAAAAGAGGTTAGAGCGCATGGATACCCCGGCCGCGAGCACGGCACGAGGCAGCCATGCCTACCCGCAGCTCCGGCCCCGGCACGGTGGCCAGGCACCTCCACGGGCCGACCCGAAAGCGATCACAAGCTCACCGTGGCCTCGATGGTCAGCCGCTGCGAGGACCGGATGATTTCACAGTTGGTATGTGGACCACCACATCCGTACAGTGCCCGTGGTCGCGCGCTGCGCGTGCAGGATGGCGAGGCTCCCGAGCCTCATCCGCACCCGCTAGCACACGAATTCAAAATACCGGCTTCTAGCGGGGGATTCCCAGCCGACACGATGGACGGTCGTGCCGGCTATTGCCCGGCTATTGCCGGCACGATGTGCCATCATGCCGGCAATATCTGGTAGCCGCGGCTCCCGGATACTCCCATTTTGGGGACATTAAGTACTGTTTGGCGGTTTCCCGGATGGTCTCCAGCCCGGACCAACGAGGTGGCTGACCGAACCTCAGAGCCTGATCGTCGCCTCGATCGTAAGCCGCGCGACGATCCGCACCACAGCTCGCTTAGGCATCACAGCACGCAGAGATATCGCCGCACGGGCAGGACTCACCGGTTTGCCGGATGTGGGCGTGCCGGGTTAGGGGGTCGGCTTCCTGGACTTGCGGGTCGCGCCGGCCACGCCGGTCAGGCCGTACACCACGGCGCCGTGCCAGAGGCCGCTCAGCACCGGATCGATGATGCCGCCGCCGGTGACCACGGAAAGCACGAGAGCGATAGCGGCGCACGCGAGTGCGGGCAGGACGGCGAAGCGCCACGGATTACTCCTGGCCCAGCGGATGGCACGGCTCGGCCGGGCCCGCCACAGCGCGCCGGCCGCGGCCACGACGAAGAACGCCACCGCCCCCATGGACAACGAGCCGCCGACGGCGCCCAGGCCAAGGCCGGAGCCGATGAGATGCAGGGCCAGGTCGCCGACCGCGACGACCCCGCCGGTCATGGTCGCGGCCGCCCACGGGGCGCCCGACATGGCGGTGCCGGCGACGGTCATCTCCTCGCGCCGGGAGAGATCCTGATCACTTTGAGTTGGCGTGGACATCCCAATCCCTGCCCTTCGAACAGCTAGCCGCGATACTCACGTCATATCGTGTCTTGGACGCACAATATCACGGCATTACGCATTCGTCGCCGAGGGCGCGCCCGCACACTCCGTCCGGCGCAGGGGTGGCACGAGAGTGCTGCTTTCCAGGTGAAGTCAGGGTTTTGCCCGGCCGGCAGGCTTGATCCGGCCGCAAGGCGGGAAATCTACGAACGAGGGTCGATTCCGGGCAAAGGTCGTGAGATGCACGAGGGCGACGGGCTTAGCGCGGAGTCCGCGCCGTCCCCAGCAAGCCCTCCGGACGATCCACTGGCCGCCGGAGCGCCCGGTGGCGACCTGGTTCCCGCGAGGTGTCCGGGTGGGTCGGCACCTCGGAAGTGGTATACCCGGCCGGCGCGCCGGCGGGGCCGAGGGCTGGTGACCTATCTGATAGTGGCGGTTGTGGCCGCGACGGGGGGCGTTGGCACCACCGTCGCGGTCCGGCATCCTGGCCCGTCCTATCCGGGTATCACCCAGATGCCGGCCGACGCCGCAGCGGGAGCGATGAACGACGAGACCGTCTACAACAAGGTGGAGCCGGGCATCGTCGATGTCGCCTCCAACCTGCAATACCTGGAGGAGACGGCCGAGGGCACGGGTTTCGTGATCGACGCCGCGACCGGCCTGGTGCTGACCAACAACCACGTTATCGACGGCGCCACCAGCGTGGCGGTCACGTCGGTGGCGTCCGGTAAGAGGTACCAGGCGAAGATCCTCGGCTACGACCAGTCCGACGACGTCGCCGTTCTCCGGCTCCAGGGCGCGGCCGGGCTCAAGGGGGTCACGATCGGCGACTCCTCGCACGTCAGCGTGGGAACACCCGTCCTGGCCATCGGCAACGAGGCGGGGCAGGGCGGACCGCCGACCGTCGCACCCGGCATCATCAGCAGCCTTGACCGGACCATCGAGGCCAGCGATCAGAGCTCGGGTCTGACCGAGACCCTGTACGGCATGCTGCAGACCAACGCCAACATCCGGCCAGGTGACTCTGGCGGACCGTTGGCCAATGCCACGGGTCAAGTCATCGGTATCGATACCGCCGCCGGAGGGAACACTGTCTATTCCGGCTATGCCATCCCTATCAACCAGGCCCTTTCGGTTGCCGCCCAGATCGTCGGCGGACACGCAAGTTCAGCCATCCAGATCGGCCTGCCCGCGTTTCTGGGCGCCCTTGTTCCTGACAGCAGCAGCACGGATCCCAGGAAGCAGGCCAAACAGGAGCAACGGCAAACCGGCAACGTGATCAGCAGCGGCCACGGTTGCCTGGCCGGCAACGTGACCGCGACCCCGGCAAAGATCGCGCCGGCCAGGTCCGGCGCACTCGTCGACGGGGTCATCTGCGGGACGGCGGCAGCCTCGGCCGGTATTTCCGCCGGGGACGTCATCACCTCGATAGGCGGCCGGGCCGTCACCACTCCCGGTTCGCTGACCGCCATCATCGACCGCTACCGGCCGGGCAGCGAGGCTCCGGTGGCCTGGGTCAGCCCGGATGGCGGCCTGCATACCGCTCTGGTGACGCTCAACGCGGGCCCGGCGCAGTAGGGCCCGCTGATTACGGCGCTCGTCTCGGGGCAGGCCTTAGGGCAGCGAGGCGGTGAAGATGCGGAAGACCGGCGCGAATCCTGGTCACCGCGTCGGTAGCAGCCACCACAAGGCACGCCAGGCCACGATAACGCTGGTGACCGGTCCGCGGGATGCGATAACCCAGAGGAGACCTTCAGCTTACGGGCAGGACGATGGAGCTAACTGAACGGTGGCTGTGTCTTAAGGTCTAGAACCGGCATAACTGATCGGGGCATACCCTGGTCTGGTCGAGGGCGAGGAAGATGCGAGCGAACGAGAGCGATAGCGGAGACGGCCGGCAGCCGCCCGAATACGTAAGCCCCTGGGCACCGCGCGGCGAAGCCGAGGTTCCCCAGGCCCCAGGCTCTGAACCGAACGCGACTCCGCCGCCAGGCAGCGACCCGCAGGACACCATCGCTTTCGGGATGCCCCCCGGCCCGGCTGGCGGGTACGGCCAGGCCATCACCCCCGGCTACGGCGGCCGGCCTGGCTGGTGGAACCAGCCAGAGCCAGGGAACCAAGCCGGCCCCGGGAACCAGCCGGGGCCAGGGAACCAGCCAGGATACGGGCAGGCCGGCCACGGGGACTCTGGGGGTTCCTGGAGTTTCGGGGGTTCAGGGGAAGCCGCGGGGTCCGGGGGTGCAGCGGGTTTCGGGGGTTCAGGGGAAGCCGCGGGGTCCGGGGGTGCAGCGGGTTTCGGGGGGTATGGGGGTGACGGTGGTTATGGTAGTTACGAGTGGGCGCTGCCCGGGTCCACGCCGCCGGAACGGCCGAGGCGGCGCGGGCACTTCCTGGTTTACCTGGTCGTCGCCGCGCTGGCGGCGAGTATCGGCGCCGGGCTGACCGTCGCGCTCGACAACCAGAACAGTTCGGCGGCTTCCGGCATCTCCTCAAGCGACGTGCCCGCGCCACGCAACAACGCGGCCGGCAGCGGATCCTCAACGTCGCCGTTGAACGTGGCGGGCGTGCAGAAGAAGGTCGATCCGGGCCTGGTCGACATCACCTCGACGCTGAGATACGAGAGCGAGACCGCCGACGGGACCGGGATGATCCTGTCCTCCTCCGGCCTGGTGCTGACCAACAATCACGTCATCGACGGGGCCACCAACGTGACCGCCACGCTGGTGCTTGACCGAGGCAAGAAGTACCAGGCGCGGGTGGTCGGCTACGACGACACCGATGACGTGGCGCTGCTCCAGCTGGTCGGTGCCTCCGGGTTGACCACGGTGAACTTCGGCAACTCCGCTCAGGTCAGCCTGGGCACGCAGGTGCTGGCGCTCGGAAACGCCGAGGGACGGGGCGGGGTGACGCCGGCCCAGGGCATCATCAACGCGCTGAACCGCTCGATCCAGGCCAGCGATCAGGGATCAGGCACCACCGAGAACCTGAACCACATGCTGCAGACCGACGCGCCGATCCGGCAGGGCGACTCGGGCGGCGCGCTGGCGAACAAGGCGGGCCAGGTCATCGGGATGGTCACCGCGGCGAATACCTCGACGCCCAGCCAGTCCGGGCCGTCCGGAGGCACGCTGGGGTACGCCATCCCCATCAACACCGCCCTGTCGATCGCTAGGCAGATCGACAGCCTGAACGCGAGCTCCACGGTGTACATCGGCCTGCCCGGTTTCCTCGGCGTGGAGGTCGCGGACAGCAGCAGCGCGAATCCGCGGCAGCAGGCCTCCGACGAGGAGCAGTCCGGCGGTGGCGCGGTCACCCCAGGCGGCAACCGGACCGCCTGCCAGAACACCAACGGGCAGCTCAGCATCCCGGCCAGCATCGCGCCGGCCGGTTCGGGCGCGCTGATCCTCGGTGTGCTGTGCGGCACGCCGGCCCAGACCGGTGGCCTGACGGCCGGTGACGTGATTCTCGCCGTCGACGGCCAGAGCGTCACCACCCCGGGCTCGCTGACCGGCATTACCGCCAAGTACCATCCGGGCGCGGTCGTCTCGGTCCGCTGGCAGGGCATCCGCGGAGCCAGGCACACGACCTCGATGAGGCTGAGCGCCGGTCCGGCGCGATAACCCTTCCTACTGGGGGGATGCCATCCCCCCAGACCCCCCTGGGCGAAGCCAGGCGCGCAGGCGGTCTTCGCACTGGGCGATCTTCTCGAGAAGTACGTACTCATCCGCGGTGTGCGCGATCTCTGAGATGCCCGGACCGTAGTTCACGGCCGGGATGCCGAGCGCGGCGAACCGGGCCACGTCGGTCCAGCCGAGCTTGGCCCGCGCGGTCCCGCCGACCGCCGCGACGAACGCGGCCGCGGCCGGGTGAGAAAGGCCAGGCCGGGCCCCCTCGGCGACGTCGAGCACGGTCACCGGCCAGGCGGAGAACAGGGACCGGACGAAATCCGCCGCCTGCTGTCCATCGCGGTCCGGAGCGAACCGGTAATTGACCGTGACCGCGCATTCGTCCGGCACGACGTTCCCGGCGACCCCGCCGCGGATGGCGACGGCGTTCAGCCCCTCGTGGTAGCGCAGCCCGTCGACTTCCGGCTCCCGG
>Ga0302324_100017965_pt1 | contig 13985 bp, 15 predicted proteins | sample Palsa_T0_1_FD_201949 | JGI IMG/M metagenome (GOLD analysis project Ga0302324, IMG submission 201949) | Peat permafrost microbial communities from Stordalen Mire near Abisko, Sweden - Palsa_T0_1 | ecosystem: Environmental > Terrestrial > Soil > Palsa > Peat permafrost | place: Sweden: Abisko... | reverse complement strand
CATTGTGGGCACCGTTGCCTGGCTGGCGTTCACCGGCTACGGCGCGGACAAACGTTACTACGTGACCATTGCCGAGCTGGGCGGCTTGGGCGACAAGGCCTACCATAACCAGTTGCGCGTGGAAGGCTTTGTGGTGCCGGGGTCGATTGAGCAGAACGGCCCGAATGTGAACTTTGTGCTCAACGAGTTTGAGAGCCACTCGCCCAAAGCGCCAACCGGCCACCTGCTCAAGGTTGCATACAAGGGCTCCGAGCCGCCTCCGGACACGTTCAAAGACAACTCGCAGGCGCTGGCCGAGGGCTCCTATGGCCGCGACGGAGTCTTCCACGCCAGTGTGCTGCAGGCCAAGTGCGCAAGCAAATATGCCCCTGCGGGACCGAATCAGCCGGGCGCGAAGCCTGCTGTGACTGCTGTTCCAAAGTCGAATGCATCGACGCCTTCCCAGGGTGTCGCCAAGCCGGCCGCCTGAGGATGAGTCCCACGGAGGCCGGATCGGCGCTCGATGCAGGTTCTACCCTTTGTGCCAGCCCCCTTTGTGCCAGTTTGGAAGGCGTCTCCAGGCTTTTTGGTTCGTTTGCAGCGCTGCGGCAGGTGACAGTCGACCTCGAACCGGGCCGCTGCTATGTGCTGATCGGCGAAAACGGCGCAGGCAAATCGACCCTGCTGCGGATTCTTGCCGGACTGCTGCGGCCCAGTTTCGGAACGGTGAAGGTATTTGGCGGCCTGGAACCCCAGGAAGCCCGCGCCCGCATCGGCTATATGAGCCACGCTCCCATGATTTACGACGAATTGACCGCCGTGGAGAACCTGCGCTACTTCGCCAGGCTGTATCCAGGCCGTCCGAACTTGTCGCCAGAGGACGCACTGCGCCAGGTTGGCCTTGATCCAGAACTATCGCGGCCGCTTGGCCAGTATTCGCAAGGGATGCGGCAACGAACCTCGCTGGCTAGGGTTCTGCTGCCCGTTCCCGAATTGCTCTTGCTGGATGAACCCTTCTCCAACATGGATGTCGAGAGCGTGAGCCAGATGGTTGAGATGCTGGCCACCTTCCGCCAGAGCAACCGGACGATCGTTTTGACCACCCACCAGCGGGAGCACGCAGCGCCGATCGCCGACTGGGTTCTGGCTCTCAAGGCTGGGCGCGTCGCCAGCTTCGAGCCGGGGAATCCCTCTCTATGAAAACCAACGGCGCACGCTTTCTTGAATCGCTTGGCATCCCGTTCGAGATTCGCGAGTACGAAGTCGACCCCGACGACCTGAGCGCCATCACCGTTGCCAAAAAAATCGGTATGCCTGCCGAGCAGGTCTTCAAGACGCTGCTGGTCACCGGCGGGACAGGTCCGGTTGGGACAGGTGCCGGCGGGGGCATCTACCGGTTCGCCGTCATTCCCGGCGACGCCGAGCTCGACTTCAAGAAACTAGCCCGCGCCGCCGGCCTGCGCAAGGCAGAGATGGCCCCGCTGAAGGACGTGCAGCCCCTCACCGGCTACATCCGCGGCGGGGTTACGCTCTTCGGCGCGAGAAAACCCTACCCCGTTTACATCGATGAGACGGCGGTCCTTTTCGACAAGATCAGCGTTTCCGCCGGCGCCCGCGGAACCCAGCTTATTCTTTCCCCTGAAGACTATCTCCGCGCCGCGCATGCGCTTGGCGTGGAAGTGCAAACCGCCGACATTACCAAAGACGCCCCCAGAGCCGGTCGGCCAGCTAACGCGGAGGTTCAATGACCCGCGCTCTCTGGACCCATCTGGTCAAAGACCTGCGCATCGAGTGGCGCTCGCGCGAGGCAGTCAACTCCATGCTGTTTTTTGCCCTGCTGGTGGTCGTGCTGTTCTCGCTGGCGTTCTCGCCCCGCGGCGCATTCTCGCAGGAAATCTCGGGCGGCGTTATCTGCGTGGCTACGCTTTTTGCCTCGATGAGCGCATTAAACCAGGCCTGGGCGCGCGAAATCCGCCACCAGGTGCTGGACGCGCAGCGCATGGCACCCGCGCCGGGCGCCGACCTGTTTCTCGCCAAGGTCGTGGCGAATTTTTTATTCGTTTCCATCGTCCAGTTGGTGCTGGCTCCGGTCTTTCTGGTCTTCTATAACCTGCGCGTTGAAGGGCAGGCGTGGCAACTGGCGCTGGTGCTGCCCCTGGGCACTTGGGCGCTGGTGGCCAACGGGACTTTTTTTGCCGCGCTCTCCATCCGCAGCCGCAATCGCGAACTGCTGTTGCCGCTGATTCTATTTCCCATTTTCATGCCGGCGCTGCTGGCCATGGTACTGGCCACAGGGTCCATCCTCACCGGGGACAGCGACCCCGGCCTATGGATCAAAATGCTTGCGGGCTACGACATCATTTTCACCACCGTCAGCCTGCTGCTGTTCGACGTGGTGCTGAACGCAGAATAAACCTCAATCCCGCGATGGAGCCCGCTTTGCACCCGCCGTCGTACACTGAAATCAGGCATCGCATGAAGAAACTCGCCATCGGCCTTTATGTGGCCATCACCGCAGCCCTTCTCGCCTGGGGCTTCTACCAAGCCGTCTATGTCGCGCCAGCGGACGCCATGCAGGGCGAGGTCTATCGCATCATCTTCTACCATGTCCCCTCGGCGTCGGTGGCGTTCCTTTTCTTCGCCATCTCGCTTTGCGGCTCCATCGGCTTTCTCGCCTTCCGCCGCAACGACGCAAACCGCGCGCAGGTTGCCGATGCCTGGGCGCTGGCCGGCGCCGAAGTGGGTGTCGTCTTCTGCACCGTCGTACTCATCACCGGGCCCATCTGGGGCCGCCGCGCCTGGGGCATCTGGTGGACCTGGGATGCGCGGCTGACAACCACCCTGGTGCTGTGGCTGATCTACGTCAGCTATCTGCTGCTGCGCCGCTTTGTGGCCGGCCCACAGATGCAGACGCTGGCCGCCGTACTGGGCATCTTTGGCGCGCTCGACGTGCCCATCGTCTACATGTCCAACCGCTGGTGGCGCACTCAGCACCCAGCCCCGGTCTTCGGCGGTGACTCCGCTTCCGGCATGGACCCGGCGATGGTCTCCGCGTTGATGTGGAACATGCTTGCTTGGCTTCTCTGGGGCCTGCTCATCCTGGGTCTGCGTTATCGCGTAGAGCGACAGCACCAGGAATTCGCCGAAAGCGACGCACTGGATGCACTCGAAGCCTGATTTATTCACTTAACCCGGCCACGCAAGGAGAAACACCATGGACGAACGCGCAATTCTCGACCACCAATTCATGGTAGCGGCCTACGTCGTTACCTGGGTCATACAACTGGGCTATCTGGCATTTCTAGGCCTGAAGTGGCGAGCGCAAAAGCGCGAGGCAGCGCGCACCCGCCGCGGTCCCCTGTGATTTGCGAAAAGACGAATAAAATATTTAAATTCAAAAACTTACAGAATTTTCTGCGGACTTGAACGATCATCCTCCTCGCTGGATCGCGGACCGCATTCCGGCACCCTCCCACCAAGGTGCTATCGGCATAGCACGAGTTGCCCTAAAACCACAGTCTTTGTGGTATTTAAGAAAATTCCCATTAAGACGATGATCCAGATGTGGACGGGTTCCATCGAGGCCCACAAGGAGATTCCCAATGCATGACCTCTTGATTGCCCTTGCTTTTATCGGAATGGTAGTTGCTCCCGCGATCGTCGCCGCCAAGTCCGGCGCCGAAGCCGCAGACGAACTGGACGACTAATTCAACTCTGTCGCCCGCCTGATCAACCCTTCACCGTAGCGCAAGTTAGTGGGGAAAGAAAATGCTCACACTGACCAAGTTCATTTGCGGATGTTTCGGTATCGGAGCCCTGGCGCTCCTGGGTATGGCACTCCTCGACGCGCCTGGCCCCCACGCGCAAGGTTCTGTTGCAAATTCAGGGGATGCAATCGTTCAATCGGCGGCCGCCGAAGTAGACTCCATCTACCGGCAGGCCTCCCTCGAAGTCGCACCCCGGCTTCGCTACTTCGCGGTAACCACCGGCGCGGCTATACGCAGCAACGTGATCACCGGACGGTTGCAGTTTGAAGGCATGAAAAACACCGTGTGCGCGTACTTGTCGATCAACACGTGGCGTTCGACCCCCGACCCAAGCTGGATGCAGAACGCCGTACAAGGCGCACGGCAGGCCTCAACCCAAAGAACGCTCGCCATGGCCAAGGTTATGCCGCAAGTCACAGCCGTAAATGCCGACCTGCAGCGCCTTGCTGACGTGCATCCCACGCTCGCTGGCGCAGGGTTCTAAGACTACAGTTGTATCTCGTCCAGATGCTGGAGAAGTGGCAAAAGCCCGGGCCTGAAGGCCCTGCTTGTTTGCCCTCATTTCAGAGGGTTGAAACCCTCTGCTCCCTCCGACGATTCGCGCTGCTCTCTCAGATGATTCGCGTTTACGACTACAGTATTTGAGTGGCCCGCGCATTTACGCGTAGGGCAATTCAGGCCGATCCTCTGCTCTCAACCTCTCTAAAATCATTGCCCTTCACCGCGCCAGAAGATAGACTGGTGGATTGAGGGGCCAGTCATGTTGGTTGTCATGAAAGCGCAGGCTACGCCGGAACAAGTCCAGGCGGTCTGCGAGTACATCGAGCAGTTGGGCTTCCGCGCCCACCCGCTTCCCGGAGCACAGCGCACTGCCATCGGCATCACCGGCAACCAGGGCGAAGTCGATCGGGGAGGCATCGAAGATCTCTCCGGCGTCGCTGAAGTCATCCGTGTCTCCAAGGCCTACAAACTGGCCAGCCGCGACGTCAAAGAAGAAGACACCGTGATCCAATTCGCAGGCACCGATGCCACCATCGGCGGCGCGGATTTGGCCATCGTGGCCGGACCTTGCTCGATTGAAAGCCGCGACCAGGCATTCGAGATCGCCGAACAAGTAGCCGCAGCCGGAGCTCAGTTTTTCCGCGGCGGCGCCTACAAGCCGCGCACCTCGCCTTATGCCTTTCAGGGCCTGGGCGTTGAAGCGCTGCGCATCATGGCGGAGATTCGCGATCGCTTCGGCCTGCGCATTGTCACCGAAGCCATCGACAACGAAACCTTGGAACTGGTGGCCGAATGGGCGGACGTGATCCAGATCGGCGCCCGCAACATGCAGAATTTCTCGCTGCTCAAAAAAGCCGGCAAACTGCGCAAGCCGGTGCTGCTCAAGCGCGGCCTCTCCGCCACGCTCGAAGAGTTCCTCATGTCGGCCGAGTACATCATGAGCGAGGGCAACTATCAGGTCATTCTCTGCGAGCGCGGCGTGCGCACCTTCGCAGACCACACCCGCAACACGCTCGACCTTAGCATTGTTCCGGCCGTGCAGCGGCTCAGCCACCTGCCCATCCTCGTCGACCCCAGCCACGGCACCGGCAAGCGCGACAGCGTGCTGCCCATGGCGCGCGCCGCAGTTGCCACCGGCTGCGACGGCATCCTGGTCGAAGTACACAATCATCCCGAAAAAGCGCTTTCCGACGGCCCGCAATCGATCTATCCCGATCAATTCGTCCGCATGATGGACGAACTCGAACAGATTGCGCCGGTAGTATCCCGCCGTCTGCCGCGCGGTATTCATGTAGCCGCGGCCGCGGACTGAGCGCATGACCGCTCGACCACGCTGCAATTCCCGGGTGCCCCATCCTTACCGCCTGCCGCGGCGGAATTTTGCGGCTTGTGCCCTGAGTCGAAGGTTCGATGCATAATTTCCGAAGTGCAACCGCAGGTCCTTTGACTCCGTTTGGCGCCAAAAACGCGCCCAACTGCTCTCAGAATGACATTGCTTTTCGGTACGAACTTCGCACTCACCACATTAGCGTGGGAAAGCCGAAAACCAAACCCGCCGGTGTTTTCGTCCCCGCACTTCTCGCCCTGCTCGCCCTCACCGCGTGCCGCAAGCAGGACTTCCCCCAATACCCTCCCAACTATCGCGAATACGCCTACGTATCCAACGGCGATAGCGGCACCGTAACGGTGCTCGACGTGGTCAACGCTCGAGTGGACCGCGAGATTCCGGTCGGCCAAAACCCTGTCGCCGTGACGGCCAGCCCAACGCGCAGCGAAGTTTACGTGGTGAACTCCGGAGCCGAAGGCGGGCAGGGATCCCTCTCCGTCATCGACGCAGAAAAGAACACTGTCGCCGCCACGATTCCGTTGCATGGCAAACCGGTCTCCATCGATCTGGATGCGGAGGGAACGCTGGCCTACGTGGCCAATTCGGGGTCGAACTCCATTTCTGTTGTCGACCTGAATGCGCGGCAGGAGATTGCGCAAATCGGAGCGGGCGAAGAGCCGGTCGCGGCTCGCATTACGCCCGACGGAAAGACGCTGGCGGTCGCAAACCGCCGCGGCAATTCGGTCAGCATCATCGACGCGGCGACGCGTAAGGTGCGCTCCATCTTCGATGGCTGCCCCGGCGCCGCCGACGTAGCCATCCTGCCCGATTCCTCGAAGGCGTTTGTGGCTTGTTCCGCCGGCCACCAGGTAATGGCCATCGCGCTGGCCAACGCGAAGGTTTCTCCCGCGCAACCCGACCGTCTCGAATCAATGCTTGACGTGGGCCGCGCCCCGATGCAACTGGCTCTCAAGCCCGACGGAGGCGAAGTGTTCGTCTCGAATTCTCTCAGCAATTCCATCAGCGAAATCGACACCAGCAAGAACGACGTGGGTGGGGCGTACGTCATCGGCGACGCTCCGGTGCGCGGGCTGGTATCGAGCGACAATGCCCTTCTTTACGTAGCCAACTTCGAATCGCAATACGTGACCATCTACTCCATCGACGAAGGCAAACGTTTGCCGACTTCCATCCATGTGGGCGACGGCCCTGTAGCGCTTGCGTTTTCCAGCAACGGGCTGCTGTTTTTCGTGGTGGACAATCGCTCCGCCGATGTGGCAGTAGTGCGCACCGCGACCCGGTCGCTGTTCACCATCTTGCCCACCGGCCGCTCGCCGAATGCGATTGCCGTGAAAGCGTTCAGGGTGCCTTAAACATCGGCGCCACACAGTAAAATTTTTCGCTTGTTACCGTCGAGCCTCGAAAGCAATCTGAATTGTGAGCGAACCGCATCGGAATTCTCGATAGCTCATACGCATCGCGAGGAGAGACAAAACATGATTACGCATCGCCAAAGAACGCGGCCCGTTCCGTGGATTGTGAGGAGACAAAGCGCAACCCGCAATTGGCTGATCCCGTTCACGGCTCTGGAATGGAGTTTGGAGTGGCTGGCCTACGCGCTCGGCAACTGGACCCTGCTCGAAGTGCTGGAGTATCTGGGATCGTTCTCTGTTCTGGTTGCCGTGATCTTCTACTTTGCCGAGTCGGGCGACCGGGTGAAGCAGCGGCACTATCAGGCCTGGCAGGTGATCAACACCGCGCAGGGCAAGGGCGGAAACGGAGGGAGAATCGAGGCCCTTCAGGAACTGAATGCGGACAAGGTTGCGCTGGTAGGCGTGGATGTTTCATCGGCGTTTTTGCAGGGGTTGAACTTGAAGAACGCCAGCTTGCTGCGTTCCGATTTCAGTTCTGCCGACCTTCGCAACAGCAACCTGGCCCGCGTTGATTTCACGCTGGCCAATCTCAACTCCGCCAATTTGCGCGGCGCAACGCTGGACCATGCAAAGTGCGCGGACACGGATCTGCGCAACACCGATCTCGAAGACAGCAGCCTGATGGGCGCCGATCTTTCCGGAGCCAGCCTGGACGATGCGGATATCCGCGGCGCGGACTTGCGGGATGTGGCGTGGCAGCGGGTGAAGAGCATCAAAGGCGCGAATCTTGCGGGCGCGAAGAATGCTCCGCCGGGTTTCGTTGCGTGGGCCTTGAAGAATGGCGCGATCGATCAGGCAGGCACGGAAAAGTGAGATTGAAGCAACGGTGGATTCAGCACCCGCGCGCTCAACCCCGGCTCAACGCTTCGACAGGTCATATGGAGCATCCGGGTCGACAGCCCGTCTGATCATCAGCACCACTTCCTTTAATTTGGTGGACGATAGAGTTCGAGGCATCCGGCTCAGAAGCCTCTCTTTCGGCAATACCTGGATGAAATGCGCCTTCAGAAACGAGGCCTCAGGCAAGCCCGTTTCGCCGGGAAGCATACGCAGCACCGTGGGGCCCTCCGCGCCGTAACTGCCGAACGGAACAACCAGTACCGAGGTTGTCCGGTCGCTGAGATTCCTCTGGTCGAGAGAAAGGATCACCACGGCATGCTTCTTGCCGTCTCCGAGGTCGGCTTGCCAGATCTCCCCGCGTTTGGGCTTTGGATCAGGGCTCAAGGTCGAAATCCACGCCCCGGGCACTCAAATGGAGTTGGTGAGCCAGGGTGTGCTCTTCGGCCTCCGCCTCCGGCGACAGCGCGTCAAAGTACGCTGCCGTCGCCGCCGCTAACCGGGTGCGATTTTCCACCTGGCGCAGCCGCGCAATCGCCAGGTCCACCGTCTCGGCAATTGAATCGGTGCGCCCCGTGCGGACCATCGATTCAATAAATGTGAAGTTTTCCGCCGCGACCGTCGTAGATAGCTTCGTTCGATTTCGGGCCTTCGAGGCATTCCGAATCGATTGTTCTCTTATATGCATAGCTCCAACCCCGCTCAATTGTATCACCCCATTCATCAACCATATGGTAGGTCAAGTAATCTCCTAAAATGGAGGACACTTTTTACAAGTGGCAAGACTCCACTATTCAAAGCGCATTCTTGGCGGCGACGCAATGCCTCAGAGCCGCAGATTGACCTTGGCTAGATCGATGATCTCGCTTCCGCGCCCGTCAAGGACGGCCTTGATCATGAAAAGGCTGAAGCCCTTGACCTGATCGATGGTGATAGTGGGCGGCATGGAGAGTTCCTGGCGGCTGACGATGGCTTCAACCAGCGCCGGTCCGTCATAACGAAGTGCCTGTTCAATCATCGGCCTCACCTGATCGGCCGTTTCAGCCCTGAGGCCAAGAATTCCCGCGGCCTCCGCCATCTTTGCGAAATCCGGATTATGCAAATTGGTTCCGAAGTCGAGGATTCCGGCTGCCTTCATCTCCAGTTCAACAAAAGCCAGCGAACTGTTGTTGAACACGATCAGCTTGATCGGCAAACCGAGTTGGCGAAGCGAAAGCAGATCGCCCATGAGCATGGCCAGTCCGCCATCTCCACAGAACGCGACAACCTGGCGGCCAGGATGGCTGACCTGCGCCCCAATGGCCTGCGGCAGCGCATTGGCCATGGAGCCATGGGTGAACGAGCCGAGAAGCCGGCGCTTGCCGTTCATGCGCAAATAGCGCGCTGCCCAGATGGTCGGCGTACCCACGTCGCAGGTGAAAACAGCATCTTCAGAAGCAAGTTCATCCACGATCTTCGCGACGTATTGCGGATGGATCGGCTTTTCTCCCGCTTCTCCCGTTGCCAAATCGTCCAACCCCTTGCGGGCCTGCCCATAGTCTTTGAGCGCGGCGGCCAAGTGCGCTTGGTCCGCCTTGGCGGTGAGTTGCGGGATAAGCGCTGCCAGCGTGGACTTCACGTCGCCCACCAGGCCCAGGTCAACCTTGGTGCGGCGGCCAATCTGCTCCCCGCGAATGTCGATCTGAAGAATAGTCGCGTCACGCGGATAAAACTGCTGGTAAGGAAAGTCGGTTCCCAGCATCAGCAGCGTGTCGCAATCCATCATTGCCTTATAGCCGGAAGTAAAGCCAAGAAGCCCGGTCATTCCCACGTCGAACGGGTTGTTGAACTCCACGAACTCCTTGCCCCGCATGGCATGGACTATGGGCGCTTTCAATTTGCCGGCGACTTCGATCAGTAGGCCGTGAGCTTCAGCGCAACCGGCTCCAGCCAGGATCGTTGTCTTCTTTGACTTGTTCAGAATGCCCGCCAGTGCCGCGATCTCCTCATCGGACGGGCATACCGTGGATTGCGACTCATGGAAGTGAAGGCGCACGCCTGTTTCGAGCGCATCGCGCAAAGCAACATCGCCCGGAATTGCGATGACGGCCACGCCACGCCGCGAGATGGCGGTCTGCATTGCAATTTCAAGCACGCGTGGCATTTGCTCAGGTTGCGAAACCAGCTCGCAATAATGGCTGCACTGCGCGAAAAGATGCTCCGGATGAGTCTCCTGGAAGTACCCGCTGCCGATTTCATTGCTCGGGATCTGCGCGGCGATAGCCAGCACCGGAACCCGGCTGCGGTGGCAGTCGTAGAGTCCGTTGATCAGGTGCAAATTTCCCGGCCCGCAACTCCCCGCGCACACCGCCAACTTTCCGGTGAGATGGGCTTCAGCGCCGGCGGCAAACGCTGCCGTTTCTTCGTGCCGCAGATGAATCCACTCCAGCTTCCCAGTCGCTCGAATCGAGTCTGTAATGCCGTTGAGCGAGTCGCCGGAAACACCGTAAATCCGCCGAACGCCTGCCTCTGCCAAAACATCCACCAACAGGTCTGCTACTCTTTTTGCCATCGCAACCTCCTCCTCCGGGAAATGGTGTGTGGACTTGCCTTTGGCTTGTCTTCGTTGCTTGGATCTGGTTCTCGTTCCGGCCACATCCACGCCAGGATCAATGCAACCGCAATCCCAATGGAAACCTCGGCAAAGCGATCAAAGGCGGCCAGCCAGGCGGAACCCGACCGCGGCAGCATAAGCACAATCGTCGCGGTGATGCCGCCGAAGCGATAGGCGCTATAACCGGAACGCGTCAGGGCGCAAACCAGTCCCAGGATAAAAATGCATACGCCCAACATCGCCACGTTCGGCGGCAAGTATCTCGCCGCGAGCCCGCCAGCCAAAGCGCCAAGCGCTGTCCCGATGAATCGCTCGCTGGAAACCTTCAGCGCCGCGCCCAGCGACGACTGCGTGATGACCAGAGTGGTAATCGGCGCCCACCAGGTTCCAGGAAGCCGAAACAACCGCGCAACCAGCAGCGAGATTACCGCAGCAACAGCCGTGCGCAGTGAATGCACCAGCACCGGCCACCAAGTCAATTTAAACCTTTCGCTTGCCATTCCCTCTCGCTGGTGGGGCATCCGCTCAATCCGCTGATTGGCCTCTCTCGTAAAAGGCTACGAGCCAATATACCTCAGGTATCCAATGCCAGGTATGTCTTCTTGCGCCGATTTCTATCAGAAAGTATCGAACGGGCTGAAAACGACGGCCCGGACCAATGGAGCCGGGATCCCTACGTTTCCCGCTCGGAAAAGCCAAACCCGGGACGCTCGGATTCTGCCGTCAGCTAATCGTTCAGAAGCATTAGGATTGGAAGTAGCGTGCAAACCATCAGAGTAGAGACGCCTTCATCGAAATACGACGTATTCACGGGCAGCGGGCTCCTCGCGACCCTCGCGCCGCGCATCGAGCGCATCGCTGGCCGATTGCCGCGACGGGTTTTTGTGCTGACCTCCGGCCCAATCTGGGCCTTGTGGAGCGAAGCCTTCCTTGCTTCGTTTGCTGAGCCGCCAGTCGTCCTGTTTTTGGAGCCCGGCGAGAAATATAAGTCAATTGCCAGCGTGGAGAAGTTGCTTCGCCAGATGGCCCGTGCAGGAGGCGATCGCGGTTCGCTGCTGATCGCCTTTGGCGGCGGAATCGTGGGCGATGTGGGCGGCTTTCTGGCAGCTATCTACATGCGCGGGATCTCCTACGTCCAGGTGCCCACTACGTTTCTGGCACAGGTAGACTCAAGCGTGGGCGGGAAGACCGCAGTGAATCTTCCCGAGGGAAAGAATCTGGTGGGGAGCTTTCACCAGCCGCTGGCGGTGTTTGCCGATATCGGCGTGCTGGGTACGTTGCCGGATCGAGAACTCCGTGCCGGCCTGATGGAGAGCGTGAAGGCGGGCATCATCCGCGACCGCTCGCTGGTGCGCTTCATGGAAGAACACGCCGGCGAAGTGCTAGGCCGCGACCCCAAGGCCCTCGAAAAAGTGATTGCCGCGTCCATACGATTGAAGGCCGGCGTGGTGAACAAGGACGAGCGCGAGAACGGCCTGCGCATGATTTTGAACCTTGGCCACACGGTAGGCCACGCGCTGGAGCAGGCCACCGGCTACAAGACGCTGCTGCATGGCGAGGCCGTGGCGTGGGGCATGATTGCCGCGCTCCATCTAGCTCGCAAACGTGGGTCCATTACCGGAGGCCAGTTCGAGAGGCTTGAGAACTTGATCCATTTGTATGGCCCGCTGCCGCCGTTGAAGGTCAGGGCAAAAAAGGTTGCGGCCGCGACTGGCGGAGATAAGAAGAATGTCGGTGGTGTCAGAAGGTTCGTGCTGCCAATCGGTATCGGCGACGCGGGGGTGATAGAGGATGTGACACACATGGAGTTGGAAGCAGCCGTCGAGTATATGCTGGCACAGGCGGACGAAAAGCCTCCGCGTCAGCCGCGTTCAGCGGTAAGGATTTGAGGGTTCAATGAGCGTTACAGGGGCCAAGCCGGCGGGAGTGGTGGACGAAGCGCAGGCAGCGCGCGCCGTGCAACAGATGTTCGACTCCATTGCCCCGCGCTACGACTTGCTGAACCACGTGCTCTCTGCCAGCGTGGACCGCCTATGGTGGTGGCAGACGGCGCGAAAATTCCGGACGATTCTGGCCGATCCCAATGCAGCAGTGCTCGACATCTGCTGTGGCACCGGGCACATGACGCGGGCGATGCTTAAAGGCCGACCACGCGGAGCGCGCCCGATTCTCGCTGCCGACTTTGCGCGCGAGATGCTGAACCGCGGCACGCGAAGGTTCGCCGCGCGCAAGCCCGGCGAACCGTGCGCGATTGCGCTCGAAGCGGACGCGCTCCATTTGCCGCTGAGACCAGCTTCCCTGGACTTGATCGTTACCGCATTCGGCTTCCGGAATCTTGCCAACTATGGGACCGGGCTCAGGGAGTTTGCGCGCGTGCTGAAGCCCGGCGGACAATTGGGAATTCTCGACTTCGCCGAACCGGGAGGATTGTTCGGCAAAGCCTACTCCGTCTATTTCCGCCGCGTTCTGCCCGCAATTGGCCGCATGATCAGCGGTCCCGGAGCCGCGGGAACCGTCGGCCCCTACAGCTATCTGCCCGCATCCGTAGCAAAATTTCCACCGCCCGCAGAAATGCTGGAACTGATGCGCGCGACAGGATACACGAACTGCGCATGGCAGCCCTACACGTTTGGCATTGCAGGGTTGTACACGGGCTTGCGAAGCAATGCAGGTTGAAAGCCGAATGACGACGGTCGCTCAAAACTCGCTGGCAGAAGGCACGGCAGAATTCTCCGCCGCCAAGAAACGTGTGGCCCTGCACTCCATGATTGCTGCGGCAGCCATGACGGTGCTGAAACTGGCCGCGGGCCTGCTGTCGGGATCACTCGGCGTGCTATCGGACGCTGCGCACTCGGCGCTGGATTTGGTCGGCGTGATGCTGACATACTTCTCCGTCCAGGTAAGCGACAAGCCGGCAGACGAAGACCACACCTACGGCCATGGCAAATTCGAAAACCTCTCGGCGTTTGCCGAAGCGGGTCTGATGGCCATCAGCTGCGCGTGGATCATTTGGGTAGCGGTACTGAGGATCGTCCACCAAAAAGTGGTGCTGCACCACTCGGTGTGGCCGGTGCTTGTGCTGCTCACGTCGATCGCCGTGGATTATTGGCGATCGCGCAAACTGCATGACGTCGCTGAGCGCACCGGGAGTCCGGCGCTGGCCACCGACGCGTTTCATTTTGCCTCGGACATCTGGTCGACGGTGGCCGTACTGGCCGGGCTCGGAGCGAGCTGGATCGGCATGCGCATGGGCATCAGCTGGCTGCGCTTTGCCGACCCATTCGCGGCCATGGTGGTATCGCTCATGATTCTGCGCATGACTCTGCACCTGGGACGCGAAACTGTGGCTGTGCTGATGGATGAAGTCCCGGTCGAGACGCGCCAGCGCCTTGTAGACGAGGTTGGCAAGGTGGAAGGCGTGCTGGCCGTGGAGCAGGCGCGCGTGCGGCGCGCGGGCGCCAGTTATTTTGCCGACCTGACGCTGGCTCTGCCCCGACAGGATACCTTTGAGCACACCGGCGAACTTGTACGTGCGGCGACCGAGGCTG
>Ga0302324_100017961_pt1 | contig 13986 bp, 13 predicted proteins | sample Palsa_T0_1_FD_201949 | JGI IMG/M metagenome (GOLD analysis project Ga0302324, IMG submission 201949) | Peat permafrost microbial communities from Stordalen Mire near Abisko, Sweden - Palsa_T0_1 | ecosystem: Environmental > Terrestrial > Soil > Palsa > Peat permafrost | place: Sweden: Abisko... | reverse complement strand
GCGCCCGACCAGCCTCGCCGGCGAAGTTCGAAAATCGCGATGGCTGCGGCGGTCGCAACATTGAGGCTCCCCACGCGCCCGAGCTGGGGGATGAACGCGACAGCGTCGCACGCGGCAAGCGTGCCCACCGTAAGCCCATGTTCCTCGTGGCCGATGGCAATGCACACGTCGGGACCGACCGAGAGCTGGAAGAGAGGGACGGCGTGGTCGGCTAGCTCCAGGCCGACAACGCTGAAGCCGTCCTCCCGGGCGGCGTCGGCGGCGTCGGGCCCCCGGTCGAAGGCGGACCACGACAGGAAGCGCTCCGTACCCATAGCTGTCTTGCCCGCCTTGGCAGACGCCGGCGAGGTTGCGCCGCCGGCAAGGTAGAGATGCTCGACCCGGAAGGCGGCCGCCGTTCGCACGATGGTGCCCACGTTGAAAGGTGAGCTGACCCCGTCCAGCAGCAGCGCGATCCTGCCGGTCGTTCGCTTGCCCCAGTCACGGTGCAGCCTCTTCAGGTCGGTCGGCCCGAGCTGTTTCATCGAGCCACCTCGAGCACCCGGTACCCGGACTTGGACGCCGCCCGCCGCACGGCCCACCCCTCCCCGACCAGCCACTCCGCGAGAGAATCCGAACCGAGGTGGCGGTGCACGACGAGCCACGCACTTGCTCCGGCGTCCAACCTTCCCAACCAGGTCGAGAGCAGTTCGTGGAGGGTGTCCTTGCCCACCCTTATCGGGGGGTTGGACCAGATGCCCTTGAAAACGACGCCCGTCGGGACGTCCTCGGGCCCGGCTGCTCTCAGGTTGGGCATCCCGAGGGACGCAGCGTTCGCTGCGGTGAGCTCGAGGGCTCGCGAGTTGACGTCGACGGCCCAAACCGTCGCCGCCGGAGAACGCCGCGCCAGTGCGCAGGCGATCGGGCCATAGCCGCAACCCAGGTCGAGCAGGTCACCGGCTGCCGGGGGGTGCTCGGACTCCTTCAATAGGGCAAGTGTCCCTGGGTCCACCCTTCCGCCCGAAAAGACTCCCCGGTCAGCCATCAACCTCAACTGCATGTCGGGCAGGCGAAGCTCGACAGGCTCGGGGCGCGAGGGCGCAGACGGCTTGGCGGTGAAGTAATGGTCAGCCACTGCGCCCCGAGGTTACCTGCGGCAACGGCCCCGTTTTTCATAGAATGAAGTGCCATGGCCGACACCGCCCCGTACAGGATCAGGACCTTTGGCGACCCCGTACTGAAGCGGCGCGCCGAAGAAGTTACCGATATCGATGGTCGGATCGCCCGCCTCGCCGAAGACATGCACGCCACCTTGAAAGTGGCAAACGGCTTGGGGCTGGCGGCCCCGCAGGTAGGCGTGGGGCGCCGGCTGTTCGTCTATGAGATAGGAGATAGCGGCCCCCGGACAATCGTGAACCCGGTTGTCAGCGATTTCGACGGTGAGTGGGAGTACGAAGAGGGATGCCTATCCGTGCCGGGCCTCTATTTCCGGATCACCCGGCCCAAGCACGTGCACATCACCGGCTACGACCTGGACGGCCGGGAGGTTTCGATCGAGGCCGTTGACTTGGAGGCGAGGCTGTACCAGCACGAGCTCGACCACCTGGACGGGCGGCTGCTCCTGGAGCTGCTGGACGACGACCAGCGCAAGGCCGCGATGCGCGAGCTGCGCCAGCGCGCCGAGAGAGGCGCCGAGACAAACGGAGGTCAGCGGGCCCCGTCAGAGTTGTGAGGCTCGCCTTCCTCGGCACCCCCGAGGTGGCGGCCGGCACGCTCCGGGCGCTGGCCGACGCAGGCCACGACGTCCGCATCGTGGTAACCCGCCCCGACACCCGGCGGGGCCGCGGGACCGAAGTGAGCGCGAGCCCGGTCAAGCAGGCGGCGGAGCAACTCGGCCTGGCGGTAACGCACACGCCGGCCGACGTTATGTCCTCGGGCGCCGAGCTGGGGGTGGTCGTCGCCTACGGAAGGCTGGTCAAGCCCGATGTACTGGCGGTGGTGCCCATGGTCAACGTCCATTTTTCGCTCCTGCCGCGCTGGAGGGGCGCCGCGCCCGTGGAACGGGCGATCTTGGCAGGAGACCCCGAAACCGGCGTCTGCCTGATGGAACTCGAAGAGGGCCTCGACACCGGCCCGGTTTACGCCCGTACGGTTACCCCGATAGGGGCCGAAGAGACCGCCGACGGGCTCCGCCAACGCCTCGGCGAAATCGGCACTGAACTGCTGTTGAAGAACCTGTCAGTTGGGCTCGGGGCGCCGGATCCGCAGGTAGGCGAGCCGACGTACGCTTCCAAGATCACTCCCGACGAGTTGCGCCTCGACTTCGAGCGGGCGGCCGAGTTTTGCAGCCGGGTCGTGCGTGTGGGCAGGGCGTGGACTACATGGAGGGGAAAGCGCCTGATCGTTCACAGATCACGGGTGCTCGGCGAGGAGCAGGAGCTTTCTCCGGGGCAGATCCAGGGGAACAGAGTGGGCACGGCCGAGGGAGCTCTCGAACTGCTCGTCGTGCAGCCTGAAGGGAAGCCACCGATGGACGGAGCGGCCTGGGCGAGGGGTGCCCGTCCTCAGCCCGGCGAGCGCATGGGCGAGTGGAACGGCCCAAGGTGACGGCGCGAGTGGAACGGCCCAAGGTGACGGCGCGAGTGGAACGGCCCAAGGTGACGGCGCGAGTGGGACCTCCCAAGGTCACGGCCCGGGGCTTAGCGATCACAGCCCTGGTAGCGGCCGAGGAAGGAGAGCGTGCCAACCTCGTCGTGCCTCGCCTCCTGTCGGGGTCTGGGCTCGACGAGCGGGACCGGGGCTTCGTGACCGAGCTCGCCTATGGCACCCTGCGAATGTGCCGGGCCTGCGACTGGTTGGTCGGCCAGTTCGCGCGCGGGGAGCTCGAGCCGGTGGTACGAGCGGCCGCCAGGGCTGGTGCCTACCAGCTGGCCTTCATGCGTGTTCCCGCGTACGCGGCCGTTTCGGCGACCGTCTCCGAAGCGCCCCCGCGCGCGAGATCGCTGCTCAACGCGGTGCTCCGGCGGGTCGCTGCGCTCGTCGAGGCGGGCCCGCTCGCCTGGCCCGACCTCGGCACCAGGCTGAGCTACCCGGACTGGGTGATAAAGCGCCTCGGCGAGGACCTGGGCCCGGAGCGGGCAATGGGCGCTCTCGACCAGATGAACATTGCCGCTTCACAGACCATCCGCGCTGACGGCTATACCCAGGACCCGGGCAGCCAGGCCGTTGCCGAGCACATGGCCGAACTGATGAACTCGCACCCCGGGGCAGTTCTTGATGTATGCGCTGCCCCGGGAGGCAAGGCGACCTTGCTGGCCGGGAGCTCGGCGTTTGTTGTCGGCGCCGACGTGGCACTCGCGCGCGCGAGGCAGGTCGCCGATAACGCCGAGCGGCTCGGACTTCGCAACCTGCCTGTTGTGGTCGCAGATGGGACCGATCCACCCTTTCGGGCCGCCCGGTTTGCCGGTGTTCTCGTCGACGCGCCCTGTAGTGGGCTGGGTGCGCTACGCCGTCGGCCTGACGCCCGTTGGCGCATCCGGCCCGAAGATGTCGGGCGCCTGGCGGCCCTACAGCGCCGGCTGTTGGGGCCTGCGGCGGGGCTCGTCGCGCCTGGAGGGGTGCTCGTTTACAGCGTCTGCACGCTCACACGGGCTGAGACCGTAGATGTGGGGGGCTGGTTGGCCGATGAGTTGAGGTCGGGCTGGGAGGTCTTGGGCCCGCCCGGCCCGCCCTGGGAGCCTCACGGTCGAGGGGCGCTCCTTCTCCCGCAAGCCGCGGGGACCGACGGCATGTACCTGTCGGCGTACCGGCGCCAGGCCGCTTAGGCCATTTGGGCTTCTGGTCCCCTAGAGCTTCCCGACGCGTACTAGGTTCGGCGCCGATGGCACAGGAAGGATCTCCGGGCCCGGCTCAACACGCACAACCCTCCATCCGAATTGCCCCGTCGATCCTGTCGGCTGACTTCGCCCGGTTGGGGGACGAGATAAGCCGGGTCAGCCCAGAGGCCGACGTGTTGCACGTCGACGTAATGGACGGCCACTTCGTGCCTAACTTGACTATCGGGCCGCCCGTGGTGACCTGGATCCGCCGGCACAGCGACCTCTACCTCGATTGCCACCTGATGATGGATAACCCCGGGGAATTCCTGGAGGCCTTCCGTGATGCGGGTGCGAACGGCTGTACTGTTCATGTCGAAATAGGCGGTACCGCCGGGCTGATCGCCCAGATGCGCGACCTGGGCCTCGACGTGGGCCTCGCCGTCAACCCCGAGACACCGTTCAAGGACTGCGAGCCCTGGTTGGACCAGCTTGACCTGCTGCTAGTAATGACCGTGCACCCCGGCTTCGGGGGCCAGAGGTTCATGAGCGAGATGGTCCCCAAGATTGCCCGGGCACGCCACCTCATCGACTCGGCTGGGCTTGCCGCCGAGCTGGAAGTGGACGGAGGCATAGATGCGGGCACGGCTCCCATCGTTGCGGAGGCCGGTGCGAGGCTGCTTGTCGCCGGGAGTGCGATTTTCGCCCAACCCGACCCGGTGGCGGCTGCTCGTCGCATTAGGGAAGCAGCGCAGTCTTCGCTTGCGCCGGTCTCACCTGAGGGCACCCGCTAATGAGCTATGAAGCTAAAGTCCTAACGGTTTCGGACTCGGTGATGCGGGGCGAACGCCAGGACGAGAGCGGTCCTGCGGTTGCCCGTGCACTTCAGGAGGCCGGTTTCGAAGTAGTCGAACAGTCCAGAGTCCCCGATGGCGCCGCATCGGTGGCCGGGGACCTGACCCGGATGGCTTCGGGCTTTACCGGCCTCCTGGTGACGACCGGGGGGACGGGCTTCGGGCCGAGGGACCTGACCCCAGAAGGCACCGCCGAAGTTCTGGACCGCCACGCACCTGGGCTAGGTGAGGCTATGCGCCGGTCGAGCGCGATCGCACCTTTGTCGCGGGGCATAGCCGGAGTGCGGGGGCACGCCCTGGTTATCAATTTGCCGGGGTCCCCTAAAGGCGCACTCGAGTGCCTCGCGGCGATAATCGACCTACTGCCGCACGCCATCAGCGTGCTGGCGGGTGAGCAGGCGCACTAGCGGTCCACGACGTGATAGTGCCCCCGGCGCACTAGCGTCAGGCCCGTGCTACGCCTCGTATTGCCAAAGGGATCGCTGGAGCGCGCCACGATAGAACTGTTCGAGGCCGCGGACCTATCCGTGATCCGCAGTTCGGACGTGGACTACAAGGCGACCATCAAGGACCACCGGATTTCAGAGGTCCGGGTGCTGCGCCCGCAGGAAATTCCCCGTTACGTGGCGGACGGCCTGTTCGACATCGGGATCACGGGGCGCGACTGGGTGGAGGAGACGGGCGCGAACGTGGTATCTCTCGGAGAACTGGCCTACTCCAAGGCGACCTCCAACCCTATCCAGGTCGTCCTGGCCGTGGCCGCCGAGTCGCCCTGGTCGTCGGCTAGGGACATGCCCGACGGGGTGAAGGTCTCCACGGAGTACCCGTTGCTGACGGAGCGTTTTTTCGCTGAAAGCGGGGTGAAAGCAGACGTAGTCCTTTCTTATGGCGCGACCGAGGCCAAGGTGCCGGAGATCGCAGATGCGGTCGTGGAGATCACTGAAACCGGCAGAGCGCTGAAGGCGGCGGGGCTGCGGATCATCGAGACGGTGCTGATTTCTTATACCGAGCTCATCGCGAACCCCGACTCGGCTCAGGATCCCGAACGCCGAAAAGCCATGGAGGACATCAACACTTTGCTGCAAGGCGCCTTGAAGGCCCGCGGCCGCGTCCTGGTAAAGCTCAACGTCGAGGCATATGACCTCGACCGCGTCATCAAGCTGCTGCCGGCTATGCGCAGCCCTACGGTTTCAGAACTGTTCGGCGGCGGGAGTTACGCGGTCGAAACCGTCGTACCCAAAGAGACGATAAACAAATTGATACCCGAGCTGAAAGACGCCGGTGCTACGGACATAATCGAGCTCCCCATCAGCAAGATCGTGCCCTGAGGGGACCTGTGGGCGTGCTCGCGGCGGCACACAGCGGCAGTGTCGACAGTTTTGACAAAGACCTGGGACTAGGGGAGGTGCTTGGGCAAGACGGCCGGCTTTACCCGTTCCACTGCACCGAGATCTCCGATGGCTCACGCGATATTGCCGTTGGCACGCAAGTCATCTTCGCCGTAGCGCCTGGGCACCTGGGCTCCTGGGAGGCCCGCCGGCTCGCTCAGCACAACAGCTAGCCCCGCCCCGGCGAACAATGCACCCGTGAGCGCCGTAGCCCGTACCCCGAGGGAAGCAAGCACGATGCCGCCGGCCAGGGACCCGCCCGCGATCCCGGCATTGAAGAACGCCGAGGCCCATGCTGACGCTACGTCGGTGCTGCCCGGCGCAACGATAAGGACGCGGTTCTGGTTCGATATCACGAAGGAACCGATCCCAAGGCTGACGCACGCCTCGCATGCGATGGCGGCCGGCCCGGTCGTGGCGAACACGTAAAGAGCGGCCAGGGAGGCTGCTAAGAGAGCCACCGGCCCGACGGTCGCCAGCCGCGGGTGCTTGTCGAACAGCGCACCGGTTGACGCGACCCCTACAGCCCCGCACCCGCCGGCTAGCAACAGGACCGGGGCGACTGCGCTGGAGTGCAGCCCGCTCACCCGCGTGAGGAAAGCGCTGATGTAGGTGTAGGAGGTGAAGGTGCCGGTCATCACCAGGACCGTTGCGACCACCAACAGCCGGTAGCGCCGACGGTCCGGGCCAGACCCCACGGCTGCGTGGCTCTCTGCCGGGTCGGCGGTGGGTAACAGGAGCGCGATCGCGACGAGGCTGGCAAAGCCGAGGCAGCTCAACACGATGAAGGGCAACCTCCAGCCGCCCTGCTGGCCGAGCCATGTCCCAAAGGGCACGCCTATGACCACCGCGAGCGAACCGCTACCCATGACCCCAGCGATGACCCGCACGCGTACCCGGGGCGGGAAGAGGCCGACGGCGGTCACCGCGATGATCGACCAGAAAACCGCCTGGGCAACAGCCGTGGCCACTCGCGCCCCGAGCAGCCACCAGTAGCTCGGCGCGGCCGCCGAGGCGAGGTTTGTCAAAGCGAAAGTGGCCAACAAGGCACAGACCAGGAGCCTGCGGGGCACCCGTTTGGTCAGGTGGGTGAGTGGGGCCGAGGCAATTACGACCACGGACGCGTAAGCGGTCACTAGGAGCCCCACGGCAGAGACCGACACGTGGAGGCTTGCCGAGATGACCGAGAGGAGGCCGACCGGCAGGTTTTCCGTGGTCACGAAGCAAAACGCACCTGTCCCGAGCGCCACGACAGCTGCGAGGGCGGCACGCGGCCGGCGCTCGTAAAGGACCGCCCCGGTCGGGGTGTCATCCTCCATTGTCGGGCCGTCGGTTGTGTGGCCCTGCCCCACAGTGCCTCCCGGCCTGGCTGTGCTTGCAACTGTCTGGCGCGGCCGTGCCCGCGCCGGTTGCCAACTGGGTCACCCAGACAATATCGGCAGAGCCGGCTCGCAGGCTCCTGCAGCTACGACCGGGTACCGTGCAGGGAGCGTTCGCGACACCACTACCGATGGGCCAAGATGGCACTGTGACGAACATGATGAACAGCCCAGGCGATGACGAGCCGCAGCTGATCGTGGTCCAGCCGGAACGTTCCACCTCCGAGGGACTGCAGATAGGTGAAGCTGACGGCGAGACCCTGGAGAAACCGGGCAAGGTCATGCGGATCGGGTCGATGATCCGCCAGCTGCTGGAGGAGGTGCGCCAGGCTCCCCTTGACGAGGCAAGCCGGGTACGCCTCCGGGAGATCTACGACGCGTCGTTGGAAGAGCTGCAAGGAGGCCTCTCGCCTGACCTGAGGGCCGAGCTGGCGCGGATGGCGCCGCCGTTCCACCCTGAGAAAGTCCCGACCGATGCCGAGCTCCGGGTTGCCCAGGCGCAACTCGTCGGTTGGCTCGAAGGCGTTTTCCACGGGCTCCAGGCGACGCTGTTCGCCCAGCAAATGGCACAGCGGGCGCAGCTCGAGGAGGCTCGCCGGCGGGGGCTGCCACCGGGGCAACTCGAGCGCGGCGAGATGCCCATGCCGGGGAATTACCTGTAAGGCTTCCAAGGTCCGATCGGTTGGCTGGGAGGACTGGGCCAGGGCCGCACAGCGACCGCACCGGTAAGCAAGCTGGTCACTGGGCATGGAGCGGTGGCGGTCACCCGGGCGCGCTAACTTTGATGGAACAACACGGCTGTAATCTCGTCCACAGGATACTCACAGAGCCCTGTTGACGGCGCGCATTGGTACGAGGAGAAGGAGGTAGATGGGCAAGTGAGCAAGTCGTTTGCACATCTGCACCTCCACACGGAGTTCTCGATGCTCGACGGGGCAGCACGGGTTGAACAGGTCGTGAAGCGGGCAGCCGAAGACGGCCAGCCTGGGATCGCGATCACCGACCATGGCAACATGTACGGGGTCCTGGACTTCTACAAAGCGGCACATTCTGCCGGGGTTAAGCCGATCATCGGGATCGAGGCCTACATGGCGGGCGGTAGCCGGCTAGAGCGCCCGCTCAGGCGTGGTCGCCTCGACGACACCGGCGGCGACGCCGATGAAGGGGACAAGCTTTATTACCACCTTACGCTTCTTGCGGAGAGCGACAAAGGCTATAAAAACCTGCTCAAGTTGTCGTCAGAGGCCTATCTGTCGGGTTACTGGTACAAACCGCGCTGCGACTGGGATCTGCTCGACAAGTACCACGAGGGCGTAATTGCCACTACTGGTTGCCTCGGCGGGTTGGTCAACCAGGCGCTGCTGCGAGGCGACGTCGAGCAGGCCACCGCTCACGCCGCACGGCTACAGGAGATTTTTGGGCGGGACAACCTTTTTGTCGAGCTGCAGGACCACGGGCTCGAAAAACAGCGCAAGACCAACCCGCAACTCGTAGAGATCGCCAAGGCGATCGGCGCGCCCTTGTTGGCGACCAACGACAGCCACTACACCACGCGCGACGACCACCTTGCCCATGACGCCTTGCTGTGTGTCCAGACGGGCTCGGCGATGGACGACCCTAAGCGCTTCCGGTTCGAGGGCTCGGAGCATTACATGAAGACGTCCGCCGAAATGCGGGCGCTTTTTTCCGAGCTGCCTGAAGCGTGCGACAACACGTTGTGGGTAGCGGAGCGCGCGGACGTGACTATCGAGCTGGGCAAGCCCAAGTTGCCGGCCTTCCCGCTACCTGAGGGTTTTTCTAGCTCCGACGAGTACCTTCGGCTCCTCAGCTTCCAGCAAGCCGAGGCGCGCTACGGGGCGCCCGTGCCCGCCAATGTGGTGGAGCGCCTTGATTTCGAGCTCGGCGTGATCGCTTCGATGGGCTTTTCGGATTATTTCCTCGTCTGCTGGGACCTGATCCGCCACGCGCGCGAACAAAGGATACGGGTCGGGCCGGGACGGGGGAGCGCGGCGGGCTGCTGTGTCGCCTACTGCTTGCGCATAGTTGACGTCGACCCGATCCGCTACGACTTGCTGTTCGAGCGGTTCTTGAACCCAGGGCGCAAGCAGATGCCCGATATCGACATGGACTTCGACGAGCGTTACCGGGGTGAAATGATCCGCTACGCCTCCGAGCGTTGGGGCTCGGACCACGTCGCTCAGATCGTCACGTTCTCGACCATCAAGGCGCGCGCCGCTGTCCGCGATGCCGCCCGCGTCCTGGGGTACCCCTACGGCGTTGGCGACCGCATAGCCAAGGCGATGCCCCCGCTGGTGATGGGCCGCGACACACCGCTTTGGGCCTGTTTCCAAGAGGACCCAAAGCATGCGGATGGCTACAAGGTGGCCAGCGAACTGCGCGAGATGTACGCGGCCGACCCTGACGTCAAGCGTGTAGTCGACGTTGCCAAGGGCCTCGAAGGGCTCCGCCGCCAGGACGGGATCCATGCTGCAGCGGTCGTGATCTCGAGCGACCCGCTGACCGAGCACTTGCCTGTGCAACGCAAGCCGGAGCCGGGCGGCCGGCCCGAGGACGCCCCGATTGTCACCCAGTACGAAATGCACGCTGTCGACGAGCTGGGCCTGCTCAAGATGGACTTCCTCGGCCTGCGCAACTTGAGCGTCATCGAGCGGACGTTGGACATGGTCGAGCTCAACACTGGGCACCGGCCCGACATCGACAACGTCGACCTTGACGACCAGGCCACATTCGGGCTGCTACAGCGGGGGGACACGGTCGGTGTCTTCCAGCTGGAAGGCTCCAACCTTCGGACCTTGGTCCGTTCCTTGCTGCCGACAACCCTGGGGGACGTGGCAGCTCTTGTCGCGCTCTACCGGCCGGGGCCGATGGCAGCGAACATGCACAACGATTACGCCGACCGCAAGAACGGCCGCAAGCCGATCACCTACTTGCACCCCGACCTGGCCGAGGTGCTGAGCGATACCTACGGCCTGATGATCTACCAGGAGTCGATGCTCCGGGTTGCGCAGCGTTTTGCTGGCTACAGCCTGATCGAAGCCGAGACCCTGCGCAAAGCAGCGGGCAAAAAAGTCCGCGAGATCATGGCCAAGGAACGGGAAAAGTTCGTGGCCGGTTGCGAACGGACCGGGTACGGGACGGCAATAGGTACGGCTCTGTTCGACATAATCGAGCCTTTCGCCGACTATGCGTTCGGCAAAAGCCACGCATATGGGTACGGGTTGGTCGCCTATTGGACGGCCTGGCTGAAGGCCAACCATCCCGTCGAGTACCTCGCCTGCTTGCTCACGAGCGTCAAGGACGACAAGGACAAGATGGCCGTCTACCTAGCCGAGTGCAGGTCGATGGGTATCGAGGTCCTGGTGCCCGACATCAACTTGGCGGCCTCGGACTTCACCGCTGTCCGGCCTGGCCAGGCGGCGGCGGGCCAAGTGGAGATCAAGGGCAACGGGGTGATCCCGTTCGGGCTGTCGGCCATCCGCAACGTGGGTGAAGGCCTGGTCGAGCGCATCGTGAGCGAGCGGGAGGCAGCCGGCCCGTTCACGGACTTCTACGACTTTTGTAACAGGGTCGACCCGGTCGTGCTCAACAAGCGCACGGTCGAGTCGCTCATCAAGGCCGGTGCTTTCGATTCGTTGGGCCACCCGCGCCAGGGCTTATGCCTCGTCTTCGAACAGGTCGTGGACGCAACGCTGGCCAGGCGCAAGGAAGCCGACCAGGGGGTACTGAGCCTCTTCGGCGAGCCCGGCCTCGGAGGCCAGGTTTTTGACGACACGAGAGTGCCGGTCCCCGAACAGGAGTTCGATAAGCACAGCAAGCTCGCTTTCGAGAAAGAGATGCTCGGGCTCTACGTGAGCGATCACCCACTCGTAGGGGCTGAGGCCGCCCTCCGCCGGCACGTCGACTGCACGATCCTCGACTTGCGCGATGACATTGCCGGGAGGGACGCCTCTGCGGGTGGTGCTCCTGCTGATGGCAACGCGAACGGGTCGGCCAACGGGAACGGGAGCGTCGCAGTGACCTCGTTCAGCGGGTATGGGGGCAACGGCGGCTACGGGGGGTATGGGGGCAACGGCAGCAACGGAGGGTACAGCGGTTCGTCGCGGGTCGCTGACCGTTGGGTAGGCGGCGTGGTGACCGGGCTCGCCCGGAAGTACACCAGGAAGGGCGAGCTGATGGCAACGTTCTTCCTGGAGGACCTGGAATCGTCTATCGAGGTTTTTGTGTTCCCTCGCACGATGACAGAGGTGGGCTACCTCCTGGCTGACGACGCCGTCATATGTGTCAAGGGCAGGCTCGACCTGCGTGATGAGGTCCCCAAACTGGTCTGCTCGGAACTGAAGAGGCCCCAGCTCAGCCTGGACGGAGCGGAGCCCTTGAAGGTGGTGCTTCCTGTCAACGCCCTGGACGACACCCGGGTCCAACGCTTGCGCGAATTGCTCCAGGAGCACCCTGGGCCTTCACCCGTCTACCTGCATGTTGGGTCCAAAGTGGTCCGTCTACCTGCTGAGCTCAGCGTTGCCCGCAGTCCCGGTCTTTTAGCCGAGTTACGTGTACTGCTCGGACCTGCCTGTTTGTGGAACGGTGCCGCAGCGAGCGGCTAAACTTAAACGCGGTCCCCAGCTAGTGAGGAGTGATCGCCGACATGACGTTCGATGTCGAGACCAAGGACTGCACGGCGCTTTCGGATAACGAGCTGGCCGACATGGCCGACATCGTTGCGGATGGGCCTGCGGGGTTGGATATCGGGGTGCTTTCCAAGCAGCGAGACGAGTGGGTACTCATTACCCAGGTCCGAGTCGCGGGCCACCTGATGGGCTTCTCTTTCTGCACTTTGGAGCGCATCGGGGGCACGCCGTGCATACTTTGGGGCCTCGTGTCGGTGAAGCGCTGCGTGGAGCGCGAAGCGATCCTGGACGCCCTGCGGGCCGATCAGTTCCGCAAGGCCGTGCTCGCCTTCCCGGACGAAGACGTCTTGGTTGCGACCAGGCTCCGGGAGGCGGGCGGCTTTACGGCGCTGGCCCAGCTCGAGGACATCTGCCCTCGCCCGGGCTACAAGGTTTCCGGGGAGGAGCGTGCCTGGTCACGGCGGCTTGCGAAGCGCTTCGGGGCCGAGGGGCGCGTGGATGACCGCAGCTTCGTCGTGCGTGGCGATGGTTCGCCGTGCCCGGTTTTCGACTACGAGCCGGAGGACCCGACCGAGATCGACGTAGACGTTGCCGGGCTGATGGCGGCTATGGACGGCGAGCGCTGTGACGTGCTCATCGCGTTCGGCTGGGCGATGTCAGAAGAGCTGGCCTCCGGCTTCAAGTCGTAGTCCCCGCAAACAGGCGCTAGTCCTCGCTAGCAGGCGGCTGCGGCTGTGCTGGTAGCGCTACTGCTTTGCTGGCAGTGCTACCGGCGGGGTACGACCGCCGATATCACCTTGTGGCAATAACCGCTCACCGGGGGTTCCAGAGCGACGACGATCCTGGTGCCAGGACGCAGCTCGGCATAGCGGAGACCGCTCCTCGCTAGCGAGGCGGCGAGGCGAGGGTCCTGGCAGGGCAACACCTGGGGCCGACCTCCCCACGCGAAGTGGCACCACACTGGGCCCGCCTCGGCGGTGACGACCAGTGGGGCTGGTGGTTCTGCCAGGGCGACAGACGGATGGTCGGGCCGACGCTCCCAGAACAACACGGTAGGCCCATGGAAGCCGAGCAACGGGACGTTCTCGGGGTGGAGCAGTGGACGGATCAGGCGGCGCGCAGCCCCGCCCGCCATGTGGCCCGACAGGCGCGGAGGACCGTCTATCACGATGGCGTCGGGCTCAGATGGGTCCGGGAGCAGGTCGGGGTTGTCCGCAACCGTGACCTGGACTACGTCGTAAGGCCGCAGCCGCTGGTCGACATCGATCGGTGACCAACCTCTGACAAGGGCACCTGAAGCGATGTCAATCCCGGCGCAGTACCGCTCGCCGGTCGCGACGACCAGGAGCTCGAGGGTTGTACCCGGCGAATCGTGGAGCCGCCGCATCGGCTTGACGGGCACCTTGAGCGTGGGACTAAGAAGCACCACGGCCAATAATGGCCGGTGGGGAGCCGCTAGGGGTGGATGGTCGCGGCTCGGCAGGGTTTTCAGAGGTCATGCGGGCCCTTGCCGAGGAGCGCCGCCAGCTGTGCCGCCTCACTCACCGGCAGCTTGCAGGTGTAGCTCTCGCATACGTAGGCCTGCCCGATGGTGCTCGGCCCGTCCCGGCCCTCCCAGAGCGGGGAGGGGTAGGGCTCGGCCCAGGCGAGCACGGTGTCGGGCAGATAGCGCTCCCACACAGGGCGTACGAGTCGCGAGTCTGAGGTAGTGATGACCACCTGACGCCTGGGCGACGTGAGGTAACCGGCAGCGAGGGCCATCCCGGGGAAGGCGATTGGGGTACGTGACATGGCCGGGGCCATGGAGCCGACGGTCTGGTGAGCGACGTCGGTGAAATGACGTTCCCCGCTGAGCTCCCCGAGACGAGCCAGCGCCAGCACGGCCGCCGCGTTCGCGGAAGGCACCGCGCCGTCGTATATGTCCT
>Ga0302324_100017959_pt1 | contig 13987 bp, 13 predicted proteins | sample Palsa_T0_1_FD_201949 | JGI IMG/M metagenome (GOLD analysis project Ga0302324, IMG submission 201949) | Peat permafrost microbial communities from Stordalen Mire near Abisko, Sweden - Palsa_T0_1 | ecosystem: Environmental > Terrestrial > Soil > Palsa > Peat permafrost | place: Sweden: Abisko... | reverse complement strand
GTTCATTGGTCGACCCGCATCCCGCGAAAACGATCGCGATCACGAACAACGGCAACGCCAGGAATATTCGTCGCATCGACTAAGTCCTAATGCTGCGCGAACGCCTGCACCGTGCGCATGTCCGGCAGCGGCGCGTTATCCGATCGCAGCGGCAGGATGCAGACGTGAGAGGCGCCGGCCTTGAGCTGCGCCTCGATGCGATCGCGAATCTTGTCCTCGGTGCCCCAAGCGACGATCGCGTCAACCAGCTTATCCGAGCAGCCGTTTTCGAATTCGCTGTCGGCCCATCCGAGCGCCTTCAGGTTATTGGTGTAATTCGGCAGCCGCGGAACGTAGGTCTTCATGTAGGCGCGCGCCGCCGTACGAGCTTTGGTGGCATCGGTTTCGAGGATGACGGCCTGCGCCGCGCATAGCATCGCGTTCGGTCCGATTTGCGCACGCGCCTTCGCCGTATGCTCGGGCGGGACGAAATAGGTGTGCGTGCCGTTAGCCTCGGACGCCGACAGTGCGAGCATCTTCGGATGCAGCGCTGCGAGCACGACCGGCACGGGTTCCTTCGGCGCCGGCGCCATGTACAGCGCGCCCTTCATCTTCGGCAGATACTCTTTCATGAAGCTGTAGGGCTTGTCGTAATTGTGCCCGCGCAGGTTGCTGACGAGAGGCTTGTGGCTGACGCCGATACCGAGCAGGAAGCGGCCGCCGGAAAGTTCGGCAACGGTCTTCGACGCGGCCGCCATCGTGATCGCGTCGCGGGCCCAGATATTCGCGATGCCGGTCGCGATCGCGAGCCTGTCCGTGTGGCTCAGCAGATACGCGGCGTGCGCGAACGGCTCGCGCCCGACCGCCTCGGGAATCCACAGCGCCTTGTATCCATTCTTCTCGACCTGCCGCGCGAACTCGGCACTGTCCGGCGCAGTCATCGCGTCGAGGAAGAACCATATTCCGACTTTTCCAATATCCATGACTCAACTAAGTAACGCGCCCGCGGAATTTGAACAAGCAGCGCCCTCCGCTCTGCTTTTCAACCGCGTTCGACCGGCGCTAAAGTAGCCGGCGAAACTTCTCCACTGATCGCCGCATCGCGAATCGAGGTAACCGGAAATGAAACTCGGCCTGATGTTCGTAAACTCGGGACCCTTCAGCAATCCAGCCCTGCTCGCCCATCTCGCTACCACCGCCGAGCGATGCGGCGTCGAATCGATGTGGACGGTGGAGCACGTCGTCATCCCGCAGGACTACAAATCGCCGTATCCGTACTCGTCGAGCGGCAAGATTCCCGGCGGCGAAGATGTCGCGATTCCCGATCCGCTGCTCCCGCTGGCGTTCGCGGCCGCGGTGACGAAGAAAATCAAGCTCGCGACGGGAGTGCTGATCCTCCCGCAGCGGCATCCGCTCTACGTCGCCAAGGAAGTTGCCACGCTCGACGTGCTGTCGGGCGGACGCGCCATACTCGGAATCGGCAGCGGATGGCTCGAGGAGGAGTTCACCTCGCTCGGCCTCGATTTTCACACGCGCGGCGCGCGCACCGACGAGGCGATCAAATCCTTGCGAGCGTTATGGAGCGAAGACTCAGCCTCCTTTCACGGCAAACATTTCAACTTCGGCCCGGTGAAGTGCTATCCAAAGCCGGTGCAGAAAGGCGGCGTGCCGATTCATATCGGCGGCCATTCTCCCGCCGCCGCCAAACGCGCGGGCCGCTACGGCGACGGCTTCTTCCCGGCGTTGGCCGACATCGCCAAGCTCAAGGAACTGTTCGCGCTGATGAAGTCGGAGGCGGACAAGGCCGGCCGCGACGCCAGCAAGATCGAACTGTCATGCATGGGGCGGCCGCGCGTCGAGGAGTTGAAAGCACTTGCAGACATCGGAATATCCCGCGTCGTGATAGCACCGCCAGCCTTCGACGCGGAGGGTTTGACGCGGGGGCTGGAAAAGCTTCAAGAGGATGTGATCGCGAAGATATAAAAGAGGGGACCTGGGAGAACGAATTTAATTTGAAACCCACCGTGGGTTTCAAACTTCCCTGGGCATGGGTGACCCCTGCACCCAGTGAAGAAAAAAAGATGCGGGACTTCGTCCCTGTTAGAACTGGTTAGGGCTCGACTCTAGTCGTCGCCGGTGTCGCGAGGCGGTGTGGTGGGAATCGGCGACAGCAACTTCACATAGATTAGCTCGGGGTCGCGTTCATCGAGATTTTCTATGTAGCCGCTTTTTACGAAGCCAAGCCGGTCGCACAGCCGCTGCATCGGCAGGTTCGACTGGTTGGTCGAGGTGAAGAGCTTGCCGGATTGGCAATCAAGCTCGGCCGCACGCATCAGGGCCGTCGCAAGTCCATGGCGGCGGAAATCTGGATGGACCAGCAGCAGCCGCACGAAAAATTGATCGAAGAAACTCTCATCGTGGATGACGAAGCCACGGATTACGTTATCGACCCGTGCGACCGCGATGCGCCCGCTGGCGCATGCCTCTCCGATAAACCTTCGCCGTGGTGCGCGGCCGTGGACAGTTTCGTCCAGCGCACAAATGTGCTCAAAATCCTGACTGGTAGCTCGCTCGATTATCGTCATACGTCCCGCCAGAGGTGCGATATCCGTGAAGGATGAAACTTCAGTCGATCCGTTGATAGTCACCCACGAAGCGCCGATTGGATGGCTGGTGCTGAACCGGCCGCATGTCCGCAACGCGCTCAATCTTAGGACCTGGCAGCGGATTGCGGAAGGCGTCGCGGAACTGGCCAGCGACGATTCGATTCGCGTGATCGTCATGCGCGGCAGTACGCCGCAGGCGTTCATCGCCGGCGCGGATATCTCGGAATTCCCTGCGATGCGCGCCGATGCTGCGCAGGCGCGCGCATATCGCGACGCGCCCAACAGTGCAATCGCGGCGCTGGTGGAATGCCGCAAGCCGATCATCGCGATGATTTCCGGCGTCTGCATCGGCGGCGGCGTGCAGGTGGCGCTCGCATGCGACATCCGGATAGCAGCGCGCGGCACGCGCTTCGGCGTTCCTGCCGCGCGGCTGGGACTCGCGTATCCCCTCGACGGCGTCAACATGCTCGCCGCTACTGTGGGTCCCGCCAACGCGCGCGATATCCTGCTGTCGGCGCGGCTGTTTGACGCGGAAGAGGCGCTACAGATGGGACTCATCAACCGCGTGGTCGATCCCGAAAAGCTCGAAGAGAACGTCCGCGACTACGTGCTCAAGATGGCGACCAACGCGCCGCTGACGATGACGGCCGCCAAGCTGGCGATTCGCGAGAGCCTTAAAGATCGCGAGGATCGGGACGCGAAGGCGGTCGCGGCGATGGTCGCGCGATGCTTCGACAGCGAGGACTATCGCGAAGGCGTGCGGGCGTTTCTGGAAAAGCGGCGTCCGACTTTCAAGGGCCGCTGAGCTCGCAACATACTGATTTGTTTGCCTAATTCTCCCTCTCAAAAAGATACAGTAACGCTTGTTTGTAACAATCACGCCTGCATGTTAACTTATGTAAGGTATCGAACGGCCTTTTCCAGCAAGGCGCGGTTTCGCGAGGGAGTTCAATGTCATTGCTGCAGGAAGAGCGGAGCGCGGAGACCCGGCGGCGGTTGCTTGATGCAACTGTGGCCTGTCTTCACGAGCGCGGATACGCGGGCACTACGACAACCGAGATAGCCAGCCGCGCGGGAGTTTCGCGCGGCGCCCAGTTGCATCATTTTCCGAAGAAAGACGAGCTCGTAGTAAGCGCGCTTGAGTACGTATTCGAATTGCGCCTGCGCGAAATGAGCGCCGCGATTGCCGAGCCGCCATCGGGCAGCCGCGAGCATCGCCTGGGCGTGTTGATCGACGCGATGTGGCCGATGTTCAAGGGCCCGACCTTCTATGCGTGGCTGGAGCTGGTCGTCGCGAGCCGCACCGATCCCGCGCTCAACGACGCGGTGCGCGCGGCGAGCGAGCGCTTCGGCGAGGGATTTCGCATCGGCTTTGGCGCGCTGCTGGATTGGCCGGCCGGCCACGAGGACAAGCTCAACGATTTGATCGGCGTCGTATTCGGACAACTCGAGTCGATGGCGCTCGAGCGGGTGCTGTATGCGGCGAGTGCGATCGATCCGCCGGAGTTCGTGCGCGGTTTGGAAACGACCAAACGGGTCACCGCCGCGCTGGTGCGCGATCTGGATTTGGCGGAAAGAGTCGAAAAGACGGAGGAAGTCTGACAATGAGCGGAGCAATCGAGACGCAAGCGGCGCCTGATTTCTACTTCAACCCGTGGGACGAGAACTTTCGCGCCAATCCTTATCCGCATTATCTTCCGCTGCTCGCCGGGCCGCCGCGGATTCTGGACATGGGTTTCAAATTTACCCTCGCCGCGCGTTACGCCGATGTGCGCGCCATCCTGATGGATTATGCGACCTTCTCGAGCGTGCAGCCGGCCGGGATGGGATTCGACGAGCAGACGAAAATGTTTGGTGACGCGCCGACGATGCTCGGGTCCGATCCACCGACGCAAACGAGGCTGCGCCGGCTGGTATCGCGTGATTTCACACCGCGGCGAATCCGCGAGCTCGAGCCGCGCATCCGCGAGATCGCGAAAAATCTGCTCGACGCTGCCGAGCGCCGCGGCGAATTCGACGTGATGGCAGATCTCGCCAACCCGCTGCCGGTCATGGTGATAAGCGACCTGCTCGGCGTGCCGCCCGAGGAATATCGCCAGTTCAAGCATTGGTCGGACAAGATAATCGAGGCCGACAACACGCTCCCGGGAATGCCGATGCCCGACGAAGTCAAGACGGCCTTCACCGAGCTGAGGGATTACTTCATCGCGGAGATCTCGCGCCGCCGGAAAAATCCCGGGCCTGACCTCGTGAGCGCTCTGGTCGCGGCGCACGATGAAGCCGAAGCGCTGAGCTCGGACGAGCTGCTGCAGTTCGTCGTACTGCTGTTGCTCGCAGGCAATGAGACGACGACCAACCTGATTGGTAACGGGATGCTCGCGCTCGGGCGCGATCCCGGCGCGATGGCGGCTCTGCGCGCGAAGCCCGAGCTGATGCGCGGTGCAATCGAGGAGATGCTGCGATACGACGGCCCGGTGCAGTCCACGTTCCGCACCGCGACGAAGGATACGACAGTCGGTGGCACGCCGATCGCAGCGGGCGCGGGCGTGTTCGTGATCGTCGCGGCGGCGAATCGCGACCCGGCGCAATTTAACGATCCCGAAAAGTTCGACATCACGCGCGAACCAAATGATCATGTGGCGCTCGGCGAGGGAATTCATTTTTGCATCGGCGCGCCGCTCGCACGGATGGAAGGATCGATCGCGATTGGCAGTGCGCTCGACCGATTCCCGGGTCTTCGGCTGAAGGATCCCGAGGGCGCGGTTACGTACAAAGGGTCATATTTCCTGCGCGGGCTGAGCCGGCTCGACCTGGCGCTGAAGTGAAGGCGCGGGACTGCGTGCAGCCGTATTGATGCAGGTGCACGGAACAAAAGCCGCGTGCCCGGATAGATCATCCGGTGGCATCGCGATTGCTCTGTCTTACTCGGCACGGATTCGCCGGCGCGGCCCGGTCAAAATGAAATCAATCGAAGAGGTAGTCTCAGCATGAACCAGGCCGCCGAAGGCATTTACTTCAACCCCTGGGATCCCGCGTTCCGCGCCAATCCCTATCCGCATTACAAGCCGTTGCTCGCGGGTCCGCCGCGAATTCTCGATTTGTTCGGGCCGACCGTAATGGTCGCGCGCTTTGCCGACGTCACGGCGGTGCTGCGCGACTATGCGCACTTCTCGAGCGTGCGGCCGCGCGATCCCAGCGAGACGGCGGACGAGGGACCGTTTGGCGGCGCGCGCACGATGCTGTTTTCCGATCCTCCGCTGCATACTCGCCTGCGGCGCCTGGTCTCGCGCGATTTCACCCCCCGCCGAATCCGCGAGCTGGAGCCGCGGGTCCGTGAGATCGCCAAAAATCTTATCGACGCTGCGCATCGCAAGGGCGAGCTCGAAGTGATGAGCGATATTGCCAACGCGCTGCCGGTGATGGTTATCGCGGAGATGCTCGGCGTGCCGCCCGATCATTATCAGCAGTTCAAGCATTGGTCCGACACGGTAGTGACGGGCGACAACACTCTGCCCGGGACCCCGCTGCCCGAGGAATTTCATTCTGCGACAAAGGCGCTGCGCGACTATTTTGCCGACGAGATCGAACGCCGCCGCGAAGACCCCGGCACCGACCTCATCAGCGCTCTGGTCGCCGCACACGACGATGCGGAGGCGATGAACGCCGATGAATTGCTGGCGTTCGTGCTGCTCCTGCTGCTGGCCGGCAACGAGACGACGACAAATCTGATCGGCAACGGGATGCTTGCGCTCGGCCGCAATCCCGCGCAGATGGATCTGCTCCGCCAGAGCCCCGAGCTGATGCCGCGCGCAGTCGAGGAGATCCTGCGCTACGACGGACCGGTGCAGTCGACGATTCGCTTCACCAGGGAAGACATAAATCTCGGCGGCACCGATCTGCCGGCCAAGCAGGGGTGCTTCATCATCCTCGCGGCGGCGAATCACGATCCGGCGCAGTTCGAAGATCCCGATCGTTTCGACATCACGCGCGCGCCGCGCGATCACGTCGCGCTCGGCGAGGGCATCCACTTCTGTATCGGCGCACCGCTGGCACGAATGGAAGGCGCCATCGCGCTGACCGAGATGCTCAATCGCTTCCCGCGCCTGCGGTTGAAGGATCCCGCCGCGCCGGTGACCTACAAGGGCTCTTACTTCCTGCGAGGCCTCACGTCTCTCACCATGGCGACGGACTGAGCGCGAACCACCATGGCTGAAATTTATTTCAACATCTGGGATCCCGAATTTCGCGCGAACCCTTACGCGCACTACGCTCCGCTGCTGGCGGGACCGCCGCCAATTCTCAACGTCGGACCGATCACGTTTGCGCTGGTGGCGCGGTATGCCGACGTCACTGCCGGCCTGCGCGACCATGAGCATCTGTCGAGCGTCGGGCCGCCGCCTCCGCCGCAGGCGTACCAGGGGCGCTTCGCCGGATCGCGCAACATGCTCGGTTCCGATCCGCCGCAACACTCGCGACTGCGCCGGCTCGTATCGCGTGATTTCACGCCGCGGCGAATCCGCGAGCTCGAGCCGCGCATCCGTGAGATCGCAAAGGAACTGCTCGACAAGGTCGAGGCCAAAGGCTCGTTCGACGTGATGGCGGATCTCGCAAACGTACTGCCGGTCACGGTGATCGCCGAGATGCTCGGCGTGCCGCCGGAGCTCAACGCGAAGTTCAAGCTTTGGTCGGACAAGATCATCGGCGACGGCAACAATGTACCGGGGGCTCCGCAGCCGCTCGAAACTGTGCGCGCTATCGACGAGCTGGGCGATTACTTCACTGCCGAAATCGACAAACGCCGCATCAATCCCGGACAGGATCTCGTGAGCGCCCTGGTCGCCGCGCACGACGAAGGCGAGGTGCTGTCAGCGGCGGACCTGCTGAGCTTCGTCACGCTGCTGCTGGTGGCAGGCAATGAGACGACCACCAATCTGATTGGCAACGGCACGCTCGCGCTCGGGCGCCATCCCGATCAGTTCGAAGCGCTCAAGCGCAATCCCGCGATGCTGCCGCGTGCGATCGAAGAGATGCTGCGTTACGACGGACCGGTGCAATCGACGGTGCGATTCGCGAAAGAGCCGGTGCAGCTCGGCGGAACAGAGATTAGGGCGGGAGGGCTCGCGCTGATGATCGTTGCGGCGGCGAATCGCGATCCCGCGCATTTCAAGGACCCGGAAAAATTCGACATCACCCGCGAACCGAACGACCACGTCGCGTTCGGCGAGGGAATTCACTTTTGCATCGGCGCGCCGCTCGCCCGGATGGAAGCCCGGATCGCATTCGAAGCAATGCTCGAGCGCTTCCCGCGGCTGCAACTGAAGGATCCCGCGATGAAACCGGTTTACAAAGGATCGTACTTTTTGCGCGGCCTCGAATCGCTGCCGGTAACGATCGACTAGATTCTCGAGGAGTCGGATCAGATGAGCGATCCTGCTGTCACACTCGAGCTGAATCCGGCTCCGGACGACGAAGACCGCAAGAGCGTCCGTCTTGGATTCCTGGGCAGGACGCCGCCCTTCACTCGCCGACAGCGCCGGGTTTTCTGGATCGCATCGACGGCGGGATTTTTCGATCAATATGATCGCGCGCTGCTGAGTCTTGCCCTCAAGCAGATCCAGACTGGACTCAAGATAGCCGAGTCACATCTCGGCGCGATGCTCTCGCTGGTCCGTCTCGGCTATCTGCTGTCACTGCTGATGACCCCCTTTGCCGACGTGTTCGGCCGACGCCGCCTGCTGCTCTACACGGTCTTCGGCTACACGATTTTCACCGGCCTCATCGCCATAGCACCTGGCGCGCGGTCCTTCGTTGCATTCGAAATAATCGCGCGCGCGTTCGCCGGCGCCGAGGCCGCGATCGCGATGGTGATAGTGGCGGAGGAAGTTGACGCGGCTCATCGCGGATGGGCGATCGGATTGCTCGGCGCAGTTTCAAGTGTCGGTTACGGCCTGGCTGCAGTCGTATTCGCATTCATCAACGTGATTCCTTACGGATGGCGCGGGCTCTATGCTATCGCCCTGCTCCCTCTGCTGGTGATTATTCCGCTGCGCCGAGTGCTGCCCGAAAGCGCGCGCTTCGAAAAAGAAAAACTCGAAGGCCTGCGCCCGGTTAAAATCTGGGAGCCGCTCGCACAACTTTACCGGGCCTACCCGGGCCGCCTCCTGATGATGCTGTCGATGGCGTTCCTCGCCTCGATGGGGGGCAACGCTGCCGGTTTCCTGTTTCCGAAGTTTCTGCAGGAAGCCCATCATTGGACGCCCGGTAACGTCTCCTCGCTGGTTCTGTTCGGCGGCGCGATCGGAATAATGGGCTCGATCGTCGCGGGCCGAATGAGCGATCGCTACGGACGGCGCGCGATGGGTGCGGCGTTCCTGTTCCTGGCGCCGATCCTGACAATCTGGATGTACACGGCGTCTGGCTGGTCGATTGTACCGGCGTGGATTCTGGAAGCATTCTTCGACATCGGGTCGGGCATGATTTTGAATGCATACAGCGCCGAGCTGTTCCCGACCTCATATCGCTCGACGGCAGGCAGCGCGCTCGCAGTCGCCGGCACCACCGGCGGCGCGCTCGGGCTGTTCCTCGAAGGCGTGCTGTACAACATCACCGGCTCCCACGCGCGCGCAGTCTGCTACCTGACGGTCTTCTGGATAATTTCGCCGGCGATAATGTGGTTCCTGCCAGAGACCTCAGGCCGTGAGCTCGAGGACATCTCGCCGGAAGCGAACGCGGTCTGATTTCCCGCGCCTCATCGACGCGCTAGATTTGCGGCGAGGCACCTGAAACACCGTTGCATCGCCGTTTGCACATCCGTCCCAGATATTTTGCACTGCTGTTCGTCCTGATCGCGTTGCTCGGATGCGCGCGCGGTCCCTGCGTCACGATAGTCGCTCCCGACGGCACGACCCGCGCGACCGTCGTGATTGAAGTGGCCAACACGGTCGAACAGCGCGAGCGCGGCCTGATGTTTCGCAACCATCTCGACGACAATGCGGGAATGATCTTCATCTTCCCGGATTCGGCACCGCGTGATTTCTGGATGCACAACACGGAGATTCCGCTCGACATGATTTTTGCTGACTCGTCGTTCCGCGTGACCGGAATCGTCGCCAATGCCGCGCCCGAAACCGACAGCCTGCGCGGAGTACAGGGCGCGTCGCAGTATGTGCTCGAAGTGAACGGGGGCTTCTGCGCAAAAAACGGAATCCAGCCCGGCGACCACTTCAACTTCACAAACTTCTACCCCCACGCTTCCGAATAGCCCCGAGTGCTTTAACCGCCCGCGTACTTGCGGTATCTATCTTGCCGTGGCGCATGACGGGCGCCTTTTTGTTTGCCGTCTATCCTTGCTTTTTCGCGGTTGTGACAAATGAGCCTTAAGGAAAACCTTGAACGACTTCAGCATCTCACGCGTGAGGCGGAGGCCGCCGGCGGCGCCGAACGCGTCAAGAAACAGCGCGCCCAAGGCCGTATGACCGCACGCGAGCGCGTCGAATTCCTGCTCGACCGCGGCTCGTTCGTCGAAGTCGACAAATTCAAAACGCATCGAATCACCGACTTCGACATGGCCGAGAAAAAAGTTCCCGGCGATGGCGTCGTCACCGGCTACGGCACCATCGACGGCCGCCAGGTCTGCATCTTCAGCCACGACTTCACCGTTTTCGGCGGCAGCCTGTCGGGCGCGTTCGCCGAGAAGGTCTGCAAGGTGATGGATCTCGCGGTGAAAACGGGATGCCCCGTGATCGGACTCAATGACGGCAGCGGCGCACGAATCCAGGAAGGCGTCGTGTCGTTGGCCGGCTATGCCGACATTTTTCTGCGAAACGTAATGGCGTCGGGAGTGATACCGCAGATTTCCGCGATCATGGGACCGTGCGCAGGCGGCGCGGTGTACTCGCCGGCGATAACCGACTTTATCGTGATGGTGCGCGACACCTCATATATGTTCCTCACCGGCCCCGACGTGATCCGCGCGACGACGCATGAAGAAGTCACGATGCAGGAGCTCGGCGGCGCCGATACTCACAGCCAGAAGTCAGGCGTTTGCCATCTCGAGGCCGATGACGACGCCGGCGCGCTCACGATGATCCGCGAACTGATGTCGTACATCCCGTCGAACAATGTTGACGACCCGCCGTTCGTCGCCGGCAGTGACGATCCCTCGCGCACCGATGAGGCTCTCGATTCGGCCGTACCCGAGAACCCCAACAAAGCCTACGACATGAGCGAGATCATCCGGCGCGTCGTCGACGACGGCAATTTCCTGGAAGTGCAGAAGGACTACGCGCACAACATTTTGATTGGATTCGCGCGGATGGGCGGCTACTCCGTCGGCATCGTCGCCAATCAGCCGTCGTTCCTCGCGGGAGCGCTCGATATCGATTCGTCGGTGAAGGCGGCCCGATTCGTGAGGTTCTGCGACGCATTCAATATCCCGCTCGTTACATTTGTTGACGTGCCCGGGTTCCTGCCCGGCACGCAGCAGGAATTCGCCGGAATTATCCGGCATGGCGCGAAACTGCTCTACGCGTTCTGCGAGGCCACCGTGCCGAAGGTGACGGTGATAACGCGCAAGGCTTACGGCGGCGCCTACGACGTCATGTCGTCGAAGCATATTCGCGGCGATTTCAACTTTGCGTATCCGAGCGCCGAGATCGCCGTGATGGGCCCCGAGCAGGCTATCAACATCGTTTTTCGGAACGAGCTGGCGAAGGCCAAGGATGCGGTCGTCGAGCGGGCGCGGCTGGCCGAGGATTACCGGAAGACTTTCGCGAATCCGTTCAAGGCGGCCGAGCTCGGCTATATAGATGAAGTGATCATGCCGCGCGATACGCGCCCGAAAGTGATCAGCGCGCTGAAGGCGCTCGCGAACAAGCGCGAGAAAAATCCGCCGCGCAAGCACGGCAACATTCCACTTTGAGTAATACGGCGCGACCGCCCGCGCCGTTAGCTCGCGCGGCCGGGATTCAGTATAAAATCTGGGGACGATGAGCCCGGCCTGGGGATGGCCGGGAAGCCAGGGAAAGATTGATGTTCAAGCGGATTCTAATCGCCAATCGCGGCGAGATAGCAGTGCGGATCATCCGCGCATGCCGCGACTTGGGGATCGAGTCGGTCGCCGTCTACTCGGACGCCGATCGCGCGGCGCTGCATGTCCGCGAGGCCGATCATGCCTACCCGGTTGGGCCAGCGCCTGCGGCCGAGAGCTATCTCAATACCGCAAAGATTCTTGAAGCGGCGAAGCGCACCAAGGCCGACGCGGTGCATCCCGGGTACGGCTTTTTTTCCGAGCGCGCTGCGTTCGCCCGCGCCGTGCAGAAGGCCGGCCTCACCTGGATTGGGCCGCCGCCGGACGCGATCGAGCAGATGGGCGACAAGGTGGCCGCGCGTAAATTAATGTCGGCGGCCAAAGTACCGGTCGTGCCCGGCTCGCCCGGAACATTGGAGACCGAAGCTGAAGTCGCGGCGATCGCGAAGAAGATCGGGTTTCCAATCATGGTGAAGGCGGCGGCTGGCGGCGGCGGCAAGGGCCTGCGTTTCGTCGAGAACGGCAAGGACCTTGCCTCGGTCGTCCGCACGGTTGCGAGCGAGGCCAAGTCGTCGTTCGGGGATGGACGCTTTTACGTCGAGAAGTTTCTCAACAAGCCGCGCCATATCGAAGTGCAGGTGCTGGCCGACTCCTACGGCAACACCGTGCATGTATTCGAGCGCGAATGCTCAATTCAGCGGCGGCATCAGAAGGTCGTCGAGGAGTCGCCGTCGCCGTTTATCACGCCGAAGATGCGCGCCGAGATGGGCGCGGTTGCGGTGCGGGCAGCCAAAGCGGTGAACTACGTCAGCGCGGGAACGATCGAATTCCTGGTTGATGCGGAGCGCAACTTTTACTTTCTCGAGATGAACACGCGTATCCAGGTCGAGCATCCGGTTACCGAGCTGGTCACCGGGGTGGATCTGGTGCGGACGCAAATTGAAATCGCTGCAGGCGCCAGGCTGCCGTTCAAACAAAAGGATCTTGCACAGCGCGGATGGGCGATCGAATGCCGTATCTATGCGGAAGATCCCGCGGCCGGCTTCGTTCCGGCGCCGGGCAAGATCGAGACGCTCAGATTTCCGGACGGGCCGGGCGTGCGCAACGACGCCGGCGTCTATGCGGGCGCGGAAGTGCCGGTGTTTTACGACCCGATGATCTCAAAGCTGGCGGTTTGGGGCGCGAATCGCGGAGAGGCGATCGATCGGATGCGGCGCGCGCTCGGAGAGTTCGTAATTTCCGGCGAGCTGCGCACCAACCTCGACTTTCATCGCTGGATCATGACGCATCCGAAGTTTCTAAAGGGCGATTTCGACACCAACTTTATCAACCAGGAGTTCCATCCGAACGAAAACGGTGCGGTGCCGCGCGGGGCGGAGCTGGCGGCGATTTTTCTTGCCGCAATCGCGGCGCAGAAGAACACCAATCACAGCAATGGTGCCGGCGCTCAGCCGGTGAGCGCGTCGATTGCGTCCGCATGGCGGATGATCGGCCGGCTCGACGCACTGCGTAGATAGCGGACAATTACAGATGCGCTACCTCGCGACGCTTGACGGGAAGGAACACGAAATCGAGATTGAAGAGCTCGGCGCGGACTCGTTCTCGATTCGTTTCGGCGAGAATAGTTTTCAGGCCGATTTGCGCAAAGTCGGGCCGGTGTCTTTTTCGATAATCGTCGACAATCGATCGTTCGATTTCGACGTCGCGCGCGATGGCGAGGAAACCGTGGTCGCATCGCGAAGCGGATCGACGCGGCTGACAGTCGTCGATGCGGCGCGGCGAGCTGCGCGCGCATCCGGTAAGCGGCGCGAAGTCAGCGGCCGCGTCGAGATAAAATCCGCGATGCCGGGGCGGGTCGTCAACGTGCTGGTCGCAGTCGGGGACGAAGTGAAGGACAATCAGGGTATCGTCGTGGTCGAAGCGATGAAGATGGAGAATGAGGTCAAATCGCCCAAGGCGGGCAAGGTGGTGGAAGTGAAGGTGGCGGCGGGACAGGCGGTCGAGAAGGGCCAGCTGATGATTGTTATCGAATAGGAGACGCAGCCGGATTCGACCGGAGGCAATTTTTTAAAATGCCGGAAGATGATCGCAAAATCGCTGACGCCCGCAAAAGTTGGGAGGATCGCAAACTCAATCCGTCGCTGAAGCGCGGGCCGGAACGCAAGGCGAAGTTCGAGACTACTTCGGGAATCGAAATCGAGCGGGCGTACGACCCCGAAGACCTGGGCGATTTCGATTTCGTTAACGACCTCGGCTTTCCCGGCGAGTATCCGTTCACGCGCGGCGTGCAGCCGACGATGTATCGCGGACGGCTGTGGACGATGCGCCAGTACGCGGGCTTCGGCAGCGCGGAGGAATCGAATCGGCGGTATCG
>Ga0302324_100017958_pt1 | contig 13987 bp, 10 predicted proteins | sample Palsa_T0_1_FD_201949 | JGI IMG/M metagenome (GOLD analysis project Ga0302324, IMG submission 201949) | Peat permafrost microbial communities from Stordalen Mire near Abisko, Sweden - Palsa_T0_1 | ecosystem: Environmental > Terrestrial > Soil > Palsa > Peat permafrost | place: Sweden: Abisko... | reverse complement strand
CGGACCTGGACCGCGCGGTCCCGGGCACGATCAGCCGGGCGATCATCGCCAGGAGAAGCACATCGCCGAGCGGATAGCCGATCGCGACGCTTTTCTGCAGCCACGACAGCGCGGGGTTGTGCACATACGGAAGGATCAGGTAGATCCAGGACAGCAGGGCCATCCCGACGGTCAGGGTCAGCGCATCGATCAGGCTGCGCCGGTCCCGGTCCGGGGTGCGCCACCAGATGAAAATGAGCAACCCGACGGCGGTCAGCGGATACTGTGCCAGGTAGAAACCGTCCGCGAAGGACGGAAACGGAACCGCTACCTTCATGATCTCGGTCAGGACCAGGAAGCTGCCCTGGCCAATGGCGAAGCTCAGGTTCCCGACGACCAGCAGCAGCCAGGGCGCCGTACGGGCAGGCCGGTTGATGACCACGCCGGCCACGATGGCCAGCACTCCGCTCAGGCCGATCAGGCCCCACGCCTCGGTGCGCAGGCCGGGCCGCAGGTAGTACGCCGCGATGAGCAACGCCATCCAGATGAAATAGCCCACCAGCACATTTCGCCGCGATGTCAACGCATCCCCCAAGCTCACCGGGCCGCCTCTGCACGCTGTCCTCAGCAGTGCACGCCCTGCCCCTAACTGCATCTTCCCCCAGAACATCGCCACAAGCACCTAGCGCATGTCCCTCAGTAGCCTAGTAAGCCCAATAGTTGTTTATGTTAGTTCCTGGCTCCGGCCTGTTACGAAGATCACATCACTCTTTCCTGATTCTCCGCGGGTTTTCCTGGTTCCCCGCTGGATGTCCTGATTCTGGCTGGGTCAGAGTGAAGGTTGTGACTTTTTTATCGTAGCTATGAGAATAATCCGTACCGCCACCGCGGTCTTTAACCCGCTGGCGGCCACGTTCGTTGGCCGTAAAGCGTGTCAGTCCCGCTCTTAGCGGGCACTAAGACATTGCTCCGGTCAGCGCCAGGGAGCCAAGAAGCCGGTACGGCGAGACGCATCAAGGCGCGGCGCATCAAGGCGCGGCGCGGAAGCAGGTTAGGCAATTTCGCCCGAACATAATGTGCGATATGTGCACCAACTATTCGGTGAGCAGGCATGGCGACACCCTGGTTCGGCCGCGGTAGTCTCCGGCCGAACCCAGCTGACCTATCGTCAGCTGAACCAGTCAGCCAATCAGCTGGCCCATCATCTGGCAGGCATGGGCGTCGGCCCGGAGACCTTGGTCGGAGTCTGCCTCGACCGCGGCATAGAAGCGATTCGCTGCCTGCTGGCGATCTTGAAGGCGGGCGGTGCGTACCTGCCGTTGGATCCATCGCTTCCGACCGCACGTCTGCGCCAGATGTGCGCGGAAGCCCGCCCCACGGTCATTCTGGTGAGCCGCGCGGACGCGAGAGCTTTCGCGGAAACTGAGGCGAGGCTGCTCCTGATCGACGAGCGCGCCCTGGGCCTCGCGGACCGGCCGGCCACGGCTCCCGGGGTCAGCCTGCAGGCGGAAAACACCGCGTACGTCATCTACACGTCAGGCTCCACCGGCCAGCCCAAAGCCGTCGCCGTCAGCCACGGCTCGCTGGCATGTGTCAGCGCCGAACTATCGCGCGAATACCAGATGTCCCCATCCGACCGGGTTCTGCAGCTAGCTTCTCTCGGCTTTGACACCTCGGTAGAGCAGATCTTCGTGACCCTGACCTGCGGAGCGACCCTGATGCTTCCGGCCGCGGGGATCGTCGCGCCGACCGATCTGCTCCGCTATCTGGTGGCGGCGCAGGTCACCGTCATCGACCTGACCCCCGCCTACTGGCACCAGCTGCTCGCGGTCACCGAACGGCGAGACGAGCGGCTGCGAAGCGTTCGGCTCATGATCACCGGCGGGGATAGGGCGCGCCCCGCGGACTGCGCCGCGGCCATCCGAGCAGCGCGCGGAGCCAGATTGCTCAATGCCTACGGACTCACCGAGACGACGATCACCTCGACGCTGTTCGAGGTCGGCGCCGAACTGCTCACCGCTTCCACCTCGGTGCCGGTGGGCAAGCCGATCCGGCACGCGCAAGTGCACGTTCTCGACCAGGACCTGAACGAGGTACCCGCGGGTGCGGTGGGCGAGATCTACATCGGCGGCTGCGGCGTCGCCCGAGGGTATCTGGGCCGGCCAGAACTCACGGCCGAGCTGTTCCTGCCGAACCCGCACGACGTCTCGCCCGGGAGCAGGATGTATCGCACCGGAGACCTTGGGCGCTGGCACGACCACAACCTTGAGGTCATCGGGCGAGTGGACCACCAGCTAAAGATCCGCGGCTTCCGAGTCGAGCCGGCCGAGGTCGAAAGTGCTCTGGTCGGCCACCCCGACATCGCCGAGGCAGCGGTCATCGCCCACGAGTTCGGTCCGGGTAACCGGCAGCTCGCGGCGTATTACACCCGGCGCCGCCGCGGAGACCCCCGAGACCAGGACGAATCGGCAGACGGCCAGACGCAGGACCTGCTGTCGGTCGCGAGCCTGCGGAGCTTTCTTTCTGCCCGGGTGCCAAGCTTCATGGTTCCCGCCGTGTTCATCGCGCTGGACCAGCTGCCGCTGACGCCGCAGGGAGAGATCGACCGGCGGGCGCTCCCGCGTCCCGCGACCGTGGCCGGCGGGGGCCTCAACCGGGGATATACGCCCATACAGGCGGGAATGTCGCATCTGTGGTCCAGGATGCTCACGAGCGGGCAGGTGGGCCTCGACGACGATTTCTTTGCCCTGGGCGGCAACTCGCTTCTAGCTGCGGAGATGCTGGCGCACGTGCGCGTCATGTTCGGAATCGGACCGAAGTATGTCCGTCCGCTCACCCGCCGCCTGCTCCGCGACCCGACCCTGCGGGGTTTCTCGAAGGCCACGCAGGACGCCCGCGCGGGAAGGCTCACCGCCCGCGGCGCGGATCCGCGGGTCAACTTCACCGCCGAAGCCAGACTGACTGATCCTGTCCACCTGGACGCGGGTCCGGCACCGGACTGGAGGCGACCGCGAGAGATACTCCTCACCGGAGCGACCGGCTTCCTCGGGCTTTACCTGCTGCGCGAGCTGCTGACCGCCACCACCGCGCGGGTCCACTGCCTGGTTCGGGCCGACAGCGCCCCGGACGCGCGGCGACGCATCGCGCAGGCCGCCGAACGCTACTGGATCGACGGCCTGAGCACCGATCGCATCGTGCCGGTGGCCGGAGATCTCGCCGAACCGGATCTGGGCCTGGCCCCCAGCACATTCAGCGAGCTGGCGCGGACCATCGACATCATTCACCATGCCGGCGCGACGGTGAACTTCGTCTACCCGTACCAGGATCTGCGGGCGGCTAACGTGACAGGCACCCGGGAACTAATCCGCCTGGCCGGACTGTACCGGGGCATACCCATTCACTACGTTTCCACTACTACCGTGCTCGCAGGTTTCGGCGCCATGGGCGTGCGCGAAGTAACCGAGGACACGCCCCTTGCTTATGCCGATCACCTTTGCATGGGCTACATAGAAACTAAGTTCGTCGCCGAAGAACTTCTCAGGAACGCCAGCCGCGCGGGCTTGCCGGTAGCCATCTACCGTCCCCTGGACATTGTCGGCGATCAGCACACCGGCGCCTGGAACACCGCTACCGAAATGTGCGCGCTGATAAGGTTCATCACGGACAAGGGCGTCGCACCGGATATCGACCTGCCGCTCGACTTCGTGCCTGTCGATGTATGTGCGGCCGCCATAGGATACATCTCTTCGCATGCCGAAGCGGCCGGGAGCACCTATCATCTGGCCAGCCCGCAATACGCGCTCCTCGGATCACTGGTCGACCGGCTGCGCCAGCACGGATACGCGATCAGGACGATATCTTACCACGAATGGGTCGATGAGCTGCTGAAAAATGCCGCACAGGACCCCGGCCACCCGATGACCCCCTTCGTCCCGCTTTTCGTCGATCGCTGTGAAGAACCCGGGCTCACGGTGGCAGAAATGTACCTTGAGCACATTTTCCCGGCTTATACCCGGTCGCATGCTGAGGCGGCGCTAAGAGGCAGCGGCGTAGTTTTCCCGCCGGTCGATGAGAAACTCCTTGATCTTAACATCGGCCGGCTGATAGCAACCGGGTACCTGAAGAGCCCGTTATGACGGTCAGCCACTATCCGGACTGGGAATCCTTCACGATCGCACCGAGCGCACGGGACTGCCCGGTCGCCTTCGGCGCGGACCTGAGCCCGGTCAGCGTTCTCGGCGCGTACAAAACCGGGATTTTCCCGTTCCCGGCGGCCGACGAATACGCTCGCGACGTCAACGAGTTCCGGTATGAGGATCAAGTCTCGGACGGCGTGATCGGCCTCGTGGGCAGCACCGGTGGTGACCCGTACCGGGTGGCCTGGTGGTCACCTGACCCCAGGCCGGTGATCAAGGCCGGGAATATTCACCTTGGCCGCAATACCAGGAAACAGCTACGGCGTGGCCGTGAACGAACGACGGCGAACGTTTCGTTCCTGCGGGTGGCGCAGGAATGCCGCGCGGACCGTGAGCCGCGCTGGTTCACCGACGCGCTGCTGGAAAGCATGGTCAATTTGCACGAGGAAGGCTGGGCGCACAGCATCGAGGTCTGGCAGGACGGCGATCTGATCGGGGGCGCCCTCGGCGTGGGCGTGGGTGCCGTGCTCAGCGGAGATTCGATGTTCAACCGAAATCCGAACGCGGCGAGAATTGCGGTCGCGGATATGGGCGCACGATTCGCCGAGGCGGGCGGCACGCTGATCGACGCGCAGTGGGATAGTCCTTTCCTGCGGTCGCTTGGCGCCGAACTTATGCCGCGAGAGGATTACCTGCCGCTGCTGACTGGTTCGGCTCAGCGCCGCATGCTAGCTCAGCAGCCGCTCCTCGCGCGGAGGCTTCTCTAGCCGACTTCGATGCTGGCCAGGCTGGGTCTAGAAATCCGGGGAGGACATGGGGGGATCGGGTGGGGCGACGGTCGCGGGGGGCCCGCCGGCGCGACGTAGGGCCTCGACGATGAACCCATTGGCCTTGAGCTCCTCGACGAACGTACGCAGGAAGCCGAGAGTGTCGTCGCGACGGGTCCGGGTGGTGCCCACGGCCTGCTGGATCTCCATGAATCGCGGCTCGAGCAGCCGAACGCCGGGATGGGCGGCAGCGAACACCTCCATCGGCTGACGGATGCCAGCCGCGACCTCCAACTGCTGCTCGGTGAATACCGTGACGCCTTCGCCGCCGCGCACCACCTCCGCGTGGGCCAGAGTGCGGGAGAGGTACAAATCGTAGGCGGACCCTTTCTTGACCCCAACGCGCACGCCGGGGCGATCCACGTCCGCGCTCGAAGTAAGGGGTGAGGCCGCCGGAACGACAAACACGCCCTCGATCACCGCGTACGGCGGGGTGAATGCCACCGTCTCCGCACGGGCAGGGTCGATGGCCAAGAAGCAGATATCGGCGCGGCCCGCTTTCATCGCCCCGAACGACTCCCTGGCCGCGTCAAAGCAGACCAGCTCCACCGGGACGCCAAGCCGAGCGCCAAGCTCGCGGGCGATATCGACGGTCACACCGGTCGGGGCCCCCGGTGTACCTTGAGCCAGCACCGGGTTGCCAAGGTTGATCGAGGCTCGCAGCGTGCCGGTGGGGGCGAGGTCACTCCGGACGTCCATGAGTCGCATTGTGCCATTCAGCCAGCTCGCGAAACATGGCGCCGCACCACGTCTGCGAGCGGGGACCGGATCTGATCGTCCGGCTTGTCAGCGGGCCGGGCGCCGTGCCGTGACGAGAGCCGCGACCGTGCTAGCGCGAATCGGCCGCCCGAGCCGTTCATAAATGGCTTCGTATTCACGCTCAAGGGCTTGACGTTGGCCCGGTGAAAGCCGAGCGTAATACGACATCGTACGAACGAGAGCACTGAGCTCGTCAGGAGTGAGCTCGATGAGCTTTGGCATGACTGCCACCTGAACATCGCCGTACAAGCGGCCGACATAATCTTGCCCCAGATCGTAGCTGCCGAGCCAGGCCCATACCTGCGAGACGTTGCCACGGCGTTGCTCCATCCCGGCGAGCGTGGCGTCGAGATCCCTGTAGGCTGGCCAGTTAGCAGCGATGTCCGGGGCGATCTTTCTCATGGCAGCGAGCACTGCTTCCTGATCTCCCTTGCTACCCGGTTCCTCGAGCCCGAAATATTGCACGAGGGCGAGCGCTCCACCGGGAACAAGTACATCAGCGGCCTTCTGCCAGCTAACCTCAGGGTCAACCCAGTGAAACGCGGACGCAGAGAACACAGCCTGAAACTGCTCGCGGGGAAGCAATGCGTCCTCAAACTGAGCATTCACGAATTCCACCTCTCCAGCACCTTCCAGGTTCTGCCTGGCCAGTGCTATGAGGCTCGTCCCGGGTTCGAGTGCTGTGACGTGCAGGCCCCGAGCGACAAGGCCGCGCGTCAGCTGGCCGCTTCCGCACCCGACCTCAAGCACATGATCACCGCTCCCGATCCCTGCGACCTGGCAGGCCTGGTCGATGAGTTCGTCAGGATAAGCCGGACGGCGGCGGTCGTACTCAGCCGCTATCTCATCAAAAACCTTGCCGTAACGACGTGCAGTGGATTTTGGCAGCCGTGTCACTCACTGGCCTCCGTCCATGCTCGTTAGCGTGATCGTCCCGTCATAGTCGCGGCCAAAGTTCCGGCGCCTGATTTTTCCGTCTTAGTCGCAGGCGACAATTTCATGGTGAGCGGACGCGGGGATCCCTCGGCCTGCCGTGTGAGCCAACCTTAGTCGTGTCACGTGCGGCGTGTGGCCCGGCGTGCCTGAGGTGTTCGTCGTCCGGTCACGATGACCGCGAGCGGCGGGCGGGCCAGCGTCACCTGCGCGCCTGCGCGCCTGCGCGCCTGCGCCTGCCCATTTCGGCATGAGAGCCCGGACACTAGTGTTGGGGGCCTGATCGCCAGCGGTGACCGGAGGGCTATGGACCGCGAGGGGTTGAGAGTCGTGCCCGAGGCCACGCCCGACGTTGAAGAGGGAAGCGCTCAGCCTTCCGGGCAAGGCACGCTGACCGAGCCGGCACCAGGTGATCATGTTGGGACCATCAACAGACGGGGAACGTTCCGCGCGCTGCGTTCGCGACCGTTCCGACTGTACTTCGCGGGTCAGGTCGCCTCGGCCAGCGGAACCTTCGTGCAGCAGACGGCTATCGGCTGGCTGGTCCTGCGGCTCACCGGCTCAGCCGCGGAACTGGGCCTGGTGCTGGCCGTGGGCGGTGTACCGTCGCTTCTGTTCGGCCCGTGGGGCGGGACGATCGCCGACCGGGTCAGCCTGCGCAGGCTGCTTATCGGCACCCAGACGGCCTATGGTGTGCTGGCCGGCGTGCTGTGGGCACTGGCGGTCGCCGGGAAGGCGTCCGTTGCGGCGATCGTCGCGATCAGCGTGGCCGGCGGTGTCGTGCAGATCGCCGACTCCCCCTCCCGGCAGGCATTCGTGGGTTCCCTGGTGATGCCGGAGGACCTTTCCAGCGCGGTCAGCCTCAACGGCGTCGTCATGAACAGCGCCCGGGTGGTCGGCCCCGCCCTCGCGGGCCTACTGATCGTCACGATCGGAACGACACCGTGTTTCGCGGTCAACGCGCTGTCCTACCTGGCTGTGATCGCCGCGCTAGTGATGCTGCGCCCGCTGCGGCCGGGGGCGCGAGGGCGGCGCGCGACCGGTGGCGTCCGCGAGGGCCTGCGGTACGCGGCCAGCCGCCAGCAGCTGTGGCTGCCGCTCGTCATGATGGGACTGGTCGGGCTGCTGGCCTTCAATTTCCCGGTCATCTTGCCCGTGCTGGCGAGCCATACATTCCGTGGCGACGGCGGCACCTACGGGCTGTTGTCCACCATGCTCAGTATTGGCTCGGTCGCCGGCTCGCTCGGCGTTGGCCTTATCCGCCATCCCCGTCGGCAGTACCTGATGGCCGCCGCGCTGGCCTTCGGGGTCTTCCTTGCCGCGACCGCCGGGGCGCCGGACATCGCCGTCGCGTGCCTGACGCTACTGGCGACCGGGGCGGCCGCCTTCTCGTTCGTGACACTGTGCTCAACCGCGCTGCAGCTGCACTCGTCTCCGGCCTACCGCGGGCGGATCATGGCGCTTTGGGTGTATGTCTACATCGGAACCACCCCGGTCGGCAGCATCATCACCGGCGCGATCATCTCGGCTGCCGGGGTGCGGGCCGCCCTGCTGACCGGCGCCGCAGCTTGCCTGGTCGCCTCCACCATCGCCGCCCGGGTGCACACCCCGCCGGATGCGGACGCAGCGCTGACCGATCTCGCCAGTAGTTCCTAAAAACACTCGCGGCGACTACAGCGGCGGTACCTGCGCCCGCTGAGTTGCGGGGCGTCATTGTCCTTCCCGGGGCAGCGTGCGAGGTAGTCCGAACCGGGCAAGGAGCGCCGGGTCGAAGCGGATAATGCCTGACACCTGGTCATCGCGCAGGCTCAGCACGATGAGGCCTGCGGCTCGCCAGATGGGCGAGTTGGGGTCGGGGCGGTAGAAGCCGAAGGCTGGCTGGTTGTTGGCCCGGGTGGGTACCAGTTTGAGCCCGGGACCCCAGAAGCCCGCTCGCTGCATGAAGCCGGCGATGGCGCCGGGTCCGTCGCACTCGAGTGGCTCTGGCGGCATGGTGAGCCTGGCATCTTCGGTGAGCACGGCGACTACCTCGCCGGGATCGCCCCGTTCGAAGGCCTTGACGAAACGTTCGACGACGTGCGCTTCGGCTGCGGATCGCGGTAGCGGCACCTGCTCCGGATCCCGTCCAGGCCGGAATCCGGTCCGGGCCCTGGCGAGGGCGCTGTTGACCGAGGTTGGCGTGGTGTCGAGGAGGCCGGCGGTTTCAGCTGCCGAGAAGCCGAGCACGTCGCGCAGGACCAGCACGGCCCGCTGCTGGGCGGGCAGGCGCTGCAGCCCGGCCACGAAGGAGAGGGCGACGGATTCGCGGGCGTCGTACCGGGCTTCAGGGCCCGAGGCCGTGTCGTCGAGCAGCGCATCCGGGCATGGTTCGAGCCACCATGGCTCGTCCGAGCTGACCAGGCCTTCTGGCCGCGAAAGCAAGACCGACTGGGGGCGGCGGGATCCGTCTCTGAGGTAGTTAAGGCAGTGGTTGGTGGCGATGCGGTACAGCCAGGCCCGCAGCGAACGGTCGTCAAACCGGTCAAGTGCTCGCCATGCTGACAACAAAGTCTCCTGGAGTATGTCCTCGGCGTCATGAAGTGACCCGAGGATCCGGTAACAGTGCACGAGGAGCTCCCGGCGGTGCGGCTCGACGAGTTCGGAGAAGGCGTAGCCATCACCGGCTTGGGCACGTTCGAGAACGGTCTCGTCCATCGGCGGCGTCGTCCTTTCCCGAGGCTGGCCTCCCGTAAGTTACAACACCGCTCGCCGTCCGGATTCATCGGCGGAACTCACCCGCGTCAGGACCATCCGCATCGCGCTGCGCGGGCCAGGCGGCGGCCAGGCAGCGGCCGCGGGCCCCGGATTCTCCTGGCTGGCTTCCGGCAGGCGCAACACCATATGCGCCGGTAACTCGTCGGTCAATGTGCGGGCTGGCCGGGGTTTGAACGGTTGTAACAGCCCGCATCGGCATGAGGAGGAGTGAGATGACGCTGCCGAACACGCAGGAAACGGCCGTTGTCCGGCGGCTGGATGAGGCACTGCGGCCCAGCCGGGCCAGTGGCGGTCTCAGGCCGGCCGCTGGCGGTGCGGCCCGCAGGGCGGTGCCGGGCTGGGCCCCGCTGGCCGTGTGCTGCCTCGCCCAGTTCATGGTGGTTCTGGACATCTCGATCGTCAATGTGGCGCTCCCGCAGATGAAGGCCGGCCTGCACCTGTCGCCGGGCGGGCAGCAGTGGGTCATCAACGCTTACACGCTGACCTTCGCCGGCCTGCTGATGCTGGGCGGCCGGGCCGCCGACCTGTTCGGCCGCCGGCGGGTGTTCCTGCTCGGGGTCGGCCTGTTCACCGGGTTCAGCCTGCTCGGCGGGCTGGCGCAGAACGGGGCGTGGCTGATCGCCGCCCGGGCCCTGCAGGGCACGGCCGGGGCGGTGCTGGCCCCGGCGACGCTGAGCCTGCTCACGACCACCTTCACCGCCCCGGCCGCGCGGCGCCGGGCGGTGGGCGCCTGGTCGGCGACGGCGGCCAGCGGTGCGGCGATCGGTGTGCTCGCCGGCGGGATCCTCACCGACCTGCTCGACTGGCGGTGGGTGCTGTTCGTCAACGTGCCGGTCGGCATTGCCCTGCTCGCCGGGGCGGCATGGGCGCTCACCGAGTCCCGCGCCGGTGAGGGCGCCGGCCGCCTCGATGTCCCCGGCGCGGTCACGGTGACCGCGGGGATGGCCCTGACCGTCTACGGCATCGTGGGCACGGGCACCCACCCGTGGGGCTCGGCGCGCACGATCTCGACCCTGGCGGCCGGCCTCGCCATGCTGGGGGCGTTCGTGCTGATCGAGGCCCGGCTGGCGCGGAACCCGCTGGTGCCGCTCGGCGTGTTCCGCCGGCGGTCGCTCACCGCGGCCAACGTCGTGTCGCTCGCCATCGGGGCGTCGATCTTCAGCCTGTTCTTCTTCTTGTCGCTGTACCTGCAGCAGATCAACGGCTACACGCCGCTGCGGGCTGGACTGGCGTTCCTGCCGGTCGGTCTGGCGATCCTGTCCACAGCGCTGCTGGCCGCCCGGATAGTGGCCCGGATCGGGGCACGCCGGCAACTGGTGATCGGGCTGCTGCTGGCGGCCGCGGGCCTGGCCTGGATGACGCAGCTCGCGCCAGGTGACGGCTACTGGCCCGGCGTGTTCCTGCCCGGGCTGCTGGCCGGCGCCGGGTTCGGCCTGTCGTTCGTCCCGATGACGATAGGCGCGACCGCCGGAATCCCGCCGCAGCAGGCGGGCCTGGCATCGGGCCTGATCAACACCACTCGCCAGGTAGGCGGCGCCATCGGACTGGCCGCCGCCGCTACCGTCGCCGCGGCAGTCCACGCGCAGTCGACAGCCCCGCACGCCGTGGCCGCCGCCCTGACCACCGGGTACGACCGGGCGTTCGCGATCAGTGCCGCAGTGCTGGCCGCCGGGGCGCTGGCAGCGCTCCTGCTGCCCGGACGGCTCGGCATGGCACAGCGCCCGGCCCCGGCCGGCGAGCGCGCCGACCCGCAGGCGGCTCCCGCCAGGCCCTGAGCACTCGCGGATCCCCGGGTCCGCGACCCGGACCCAGCCGGCGAGGGAAAGCAGGCGCGTCACCCTGACCGACGGGGTGACGCGCCTGGCTCGTTCGGCACCACTGTTCCGCTGATTGACTGTCCGATCGGGCACGCAACGGGCACGCTCGCGGCCCCTCGACGATGGCTTGAGCCCGGGTTCTGCATCAGGATGTCGGTACCCAGTAGCGAAGTCTGCCGTCCTGCTTGTCGGCCAGAACGCCGCCGTTGGCCTCGATCACCTTGCGGGAAGCGATGTTGTCCTCATCGCACGTGAGCAGGGCCGGGTCCGCGATCGGTAAGCTGGTGGCGGATGTCGATCCGGCCCAGGTACTCCTCGCCGCTTACCCACCACAGCGTGGTCTGCGGGGACCAGGCCAGCGCGGCTGGCATACTTTTCTGTTTCCTGGTCTCGTAGTACCCGGAGATTGCGCGCTCAGATCATCAGTTCCGCTGTCGCATCGGTCAGCGATAGCGGACGGCGTGCTCACGGCAACGAGCCCCAGCTCCATTAGGGGAGAGGGCCGGGACCCGACGTATCGTCGGGTCCCGGCGGGTGATCTTTCGCACCGAAGCCACCGAGTCCTTCTTCGAGCAGTGCCAGGGCCCGCTGGGCCTGGGCGCGCACGTCACGGGCGAGACCTGGGTTGGGTTGGCCAGCCAGGGCTCTGCGGCGGACGGCGTCGAGCACGGCGTGGTGGACGCCCATCAGGGCATTGGCGACGACCCACGGCGTGATGTCGCCAGCATCGGCCTGCGTTTGCTCGGCGAGGAGGACGGCGAGTTCTGCTGTGGCCTCGGAGAAAACCTGCCGCTCCCTGGCCAGGAGGGCAGGGCTCGCGGTGACCATACGGGCCATCGTGGCGAGACGCTCGCTGTCTTGTGCCAGGAGGCGGTCAGGCTGCGGTCGGAGCAGCACTCCCGTAAGCGCCGCCAGGGCTGACGTTCCGGGGTCACGGTTTCGGATCGCATCGATGAGCCGAGTTTCGTAGGCACCCATCCGGCTGTACACGAGATCTTCTTTGGTGGGGAAGTAATTGAAGAGCGTCGCCTCAGAGACCTCGGCCTCTCGTGCCACCTCGGCCGCGGTTACCTGGTCGAAGCCATGCTCAGTGAACAAGCGCAGGGCCGTGTCGGCGATCCTCTGACGAGTCTGCGCTTTCCTGCGCTCACGCAGCCCCGGGACAGTGCTCACGCCGCCAGCATAGCAAAAGCTGGTCATACCCCAAACTTAGAGCTGCTATAATTTTGAAGTGACACTGAATTGCGCCGAGGGTGGCGCCACAGGTGGATTGTCCGATCGGGCGGCCCGAAGTGGTCCCACACCGACCACGGCGGCTCACCCGGGCGTCGGACGCGACCAAGGTCCTATGACAAGGCAAACCAAGCCAGGCGACTGGCATCCCGGCGGTAGCCGGACCTGACAGGAAGGCTGACTGCCGTGGCAGTAATCGAGTTGCACGACCTCACCAAACGATTCGGTGGGCTGGTCGCCGTCGACCATTTGAGCTTCGAGGTCGAGTCAGGTCAGGTGGTCGGCTTCCTGGGTCCGAACGGGGCAGGGAAGACGACGACCCTGCGCATGCTGCTCGGCCTCGCCACCCCCACCGAGGGCAGCGCAACCATCAACGGGCGCCTCTACCAAGAGCTGGACCAGCCGCTGCACATCGTAGGCGCCGTCCTCGATGCCTCCGAGGCCCACCCGGGGCGAACTGCCCGGAACCATCTCCGCATCCAGGCGACACTCGGCGAAGTCAGCCCGTCGAAAATCGATGAGATGCTCGACCTCGTCGACCTGACCTCGGCGGCAGAGCGGCGGGTCGGGGAGTTCTCCCTCGGCATGCGCCAACGGCTCGGCCTCGCCACGGCCCTGCTGACCGAACCGGAGATCCTCATCCTCGATGAGCCTGCCAACGGGCTCGACCCTGAAGGCGTCCACTGGCTCCGCCAGCTGCTGCGCAACCTGGCCGCCGAAGGGCGGACGGTGCTCGTCTCCAGCCACGTGCTCGGCGAAGTCGCCCACACGGTCGACAGCGTCGTCATCTTGGACTGCGGCCGGCTCGTCACCCATTCCACGCTCGATGAGCTCACCGCCGGGTCCGCCCAGGTCGTCCGGATCCGTACCCCCAAAGCCGACGAACTGCGCCTCGCCCTCGAAGCCAAAGGCGCCCACGTGCAGCCAGTGGCGCCAGACAGCCTTGAGATCAGCGGCGCCAGCTCCGAGCTGATCGGGAACCTCGCCGCTAAGCGCTCCATACCGATCTTCGGGTCCGTGACCGAAGCCACCGACCTCGAAGACATCTTCCTCAACCTCACCACCCACACCGACAGCATCGAGGCGCGTCAATGACACTCCTGATCCGTGCAGAGCTCCTTAAGCTGCGTACCGTCCGGGTCACCTACGGCCTGATCCTCACCGTCGCCGCGCTCACCGCCCTATTCGCCGTCATCGAATCGTCTGTGGCCGGCAAAACCTCGGGAACATACGCCGTGGCCTCGCTAGCCACTGTCGCGGGCCAGGGGGCGGTCACCACCCTCACCAGTTGGTCAATGATTCTCGCTGCGGTGCTCGGGATCCTCGTCGCAAGCGGCGAGTTCCGCCACTCCAGCGCCACGCTCACTTACCTCGCCACCCCTGACCGCAAACGCGTCCTGCTCGCCAAAATGCCCGCAGCTGCCCTCATAGGAGCGGTCTTCGGTCTGGTTGCCGCCGCCATCTCGACTGGTCTCGGGCTCGCTTTTATCGCCGGGCGCGGGGACGCCATAGCGCTCGGGACCTCCGCGATGCTCGGACGCGCCGCGGG
>Ga0302324_100017957_pt1 | contig 13987 bp, 15 predicted proteins | sample Palsa_T0_1_FD_201949 | JGI IMG/M metagenome (GOLD analysis project Ga0302324, IMG submission 201949) | Peat permafrost microbial communities from Stordalen Mire near Abisko, Sweden - Palsa_T0_1 | ecosystem: Environmental > Terrestrial > Soil > Palsa > Peat permafrost | place: Sweden: Abisko... | reverse complement strand
GTGCGCGCGACGAGGCTGCCGGCGGCATGCCGCAAGCCGTGCAGCCGCACCGGTCGTAGGCCGGCCGCATCGCAGCCGCGCCGGTAGCGTCGCCGGAGCGCGGACGGATCGAGCCGGCGTCCGAGACAGTTGGCGAGCACGTAATCATCGGGGCCGGTGAAATTGTCGCGGTCGGGTAGTCGGGCGAGCGTGGCGACGGCAGGGTCGGGAGTGGCACGAACCGAACGGCTACGGTTTTTGCGTTAGAGGGTGAGGCCCGATCGGGCGATCTGCCACCGCATCTGCCACTGGAGGGTGTGTGAGGGGGAGCAGCTTGAAGCGCTGAGCGGCGCGGAGCCGATATGGCCCCTCTGAGCGAGGATCGAGCCGCCGGAGGGCGCCCTCGGGGCCTTTAGCGCCGAGGACGCCGCCGAGGTCGCGCGCCGCCCACTGCCGAAGCCCTGACCCACCGCCAGTCCGGACGCGCGCTGTCGTAAAGTCCTCCGCTCCCTGATGGCCGACGTCCCGACCACCCCGCCCCACGATGCGCTCGGCGTCGTGTCCGATGCGCTCCGTCGCGCCGAGGACACGGTCACGCTCGCCTACCGCTACCTCGATCCGTCGCTCGTCGACGTGCTGTCGATCCTGGGGCTGGACAAGGACTACGTCACCGCCCAGGGCTGCCACATCTTCGACATCGACGGGCGCGACTACCTCGACTTCCACAGCGGCGAGGGCTTCTCCAGCCTCGGGCACAACCACCCGGCGATCAAGGAGACACTGGAGGCGCTGCTCGCCACCGACCTGCTCGACGGCGTGCAGATCCAGTATTCGCCGCTCGCCGGAATGCTCGCCGAGTCGCTGATCTCGCGTCTGCCCGACGGGCTCGACTCCGTCTACTTCGCCAATAGTGGCGCCGAGGCGGTCGACGCGGCGATGAAGTTCTCCCGCGCTGCCACCGGCCGGCCGCGACTGCTCTCCACCGACGGCGGCTACCACGGCGTCACCTATGGGCCGCTGTCGATCGTCGGCGAGGACTTCTTCAAGGAGGGCTTTGGGCCGCTGCTCCCCGGCTGCGGGACGATCCCGTGGGGTGACGTTGCCCGGCTGGAGAAGGAGCTGAAGAAGCGCAACGTCGCCGCCTTCATCGTCGAGCCGATCCAGGGCCTCGGCGTCGAGCTACCGCCCGACGGCTACATGGAGGCCGCGCAGGAGCTCTGCCGCAAGTACGGGACCCTGTTCGTGCTCGACGAGGTCCAGACCAGCCTCGGGCGCACCGGCAAATGGTTCGCGCTCGAGCACTGGAACCTCGACCCCGACTTCGTGCTCGTCGCCAAGGCGCTCAGCGGCGGCTACATGCCGGTCAGCGCGGTGATCACCCGGCGCAAGATCTACCAGCAGGCGGTCGGCACGCTCGAGCGCTGCTACGTGCAGCAGTCGACCTACGGCCGCAACAAGATGTCGATGGCGGCGGGGCTGGCGGTGATGCGTGTGATCGAGCGCGACGGGCTCGTCGAACACACGGCCGCGATGGGGCAGCTGCTCGTCGACGGCCTGCGCGACCTTCAGCAGGGCTTCCCCATGATCAAGGAGATCCGCGGGCACGGCCTGATGATCGGGGTCGAGCTCCAGGCGCCGGACTCGCGGATCGCCAAGCTCAACTGGCGCCTGATCCACCTGGCCAGCGATGGCCTGTTCCCGCAGCTCATCGTGATCCCGCTGCATCGCGACCACGGTGTGATCACGATGGCGTCGGGCAAGAACGACGTGATCAAGCTGCTGCCGCCGATGACGATCACCGAGCCGGACATACAGCGCTTCCTCGCCGCGTTTGAGCAGGTGCTGGCCGATGTCGCCGGGCCCGGTGGCAAGAACTGGGGCGTCGTGCGCGACATCGCCACCGCCACCCTGAAGCGGAAGATGAGCCGCGGCGACGGCTCCGTAGTCGAGCTGCCCTCGCGCGGCACGCCGGTCGACCTCACCCGCGGCGAGATCTGCCTGGTCACCGGAGCCAGCGGCTTCATCGGCGGGCACCTCGTCGAGCGGCTCGTGCGAGACGGCTACCAGGTCCGCTGCCTGGTCCGCGCGACCTCCGACACCAGCCGGCTGGAACAGCTCGGCGTCGAGCTGGCGATCGGCGATCTCACCAACCCGCGCTCGCTCGTCCGCGCCGCCGTGGGCTGCACCTATGTGTTCCACTGCGGCGCGATGGTCTCCGATTGGGGAACCGTCGAGGAGATCGAGCGGATCAACGTCACCGGCACGCGCGAGCTTCTGAAGGCCGCGGCCGAGGCCGGCGTGGTGCGCTTCGTGCACGTCTCCAGTACTGACATCTACGGCTATCCGGGACGGCCCGTCGACGAGACCCACACGGGCAACGGCTTTCGCAACTGGTACTCGGACACCAAGCGCCGCGCCGAGGACGAGGTCCGCCGGGCGGAGACGGAGACCAGGCTGGAGACCGTGATCCTACGGCCGGCGACCGTGTGGGGCCCGCGCTCGACCGAGGTCGTCGGCGAGTTCGCCACCGCCTTGAAGGGCGGCTACATGCTGCTCGTCGGTGGCGGGCGCGCCAACGCCGGCCTCGTCTACGTCGACAACCTGCTCGATGCCGCCGTGCTGGCGCTGCGCTCAGAGCACGCCGCGGGTGAGGCGTTCAACCTCGTCGACGGGCTTGACGTCAGCTGGCGTCAGTTCCTCGACCGGCTCGCGGCCGGGATCGGCGCCAAGCCGCCGCGGCTGAACCTGCCCTACCCCGTGGCGAGCGGCCTCGGCCGCGGCATGGAGGGCGGCTACCGCTTCCTGCGTGAGCGCACCAACCTGACGATGCCCGTGCTGCTCTCCCGGCAGGCCGTCCAGATCATGGGGCTCGAACAGGACTTCAACACCACCAAGGCGCGCTCGGTGCTCGGATGGACCCCGCGGGTCGGGTACGACGCGGGCCTCGAGGCCACGCTCGCCTGGCTACGCGAGGAATACTTCGCCAAGCACTGAGATAGAAACACAATGGCGCGTTGGTCCGAGACGCGGCTTTCGCCGAGCCCAGTCGTCACGCGCAACCGAGCCGTCGCGGTCGCGATGGTCGACGGCCCGCGCGCCGGGCTGGCCAGCCTCGACGTGCTGTCCGGCGACCGCGGGCTCGCGTCGCAGCACCGGCTCGCGTCGGTCCGCGCCCATCTGCACGCAATGGCTGGCGACACGGAGGTCGCGCTGGCCGGGTATGAGGATGCCGCCCGCCGTATCACGAGCATCCCAAGCAGCGGCACCTGCGCGAGCGACCCGAACGGCTACGCGTCGATGTCGAGAACCCGCCGACGGCTCCGACCACACGGTGAGCGCCCCGACCACGAGGAGCATCTCGATGCGCTACATCCTGCTGATCTACCAGAACACCGAAGCCTGGAACGAGCTCTCCCAGGAGGACAAGGACGTCTGCATGCACGTCGCCGGCGACATCGTCGAGAATCTGTCCGCGACCGCGAGTGGGTCGGCGGCGAGGGCCTGGCCGACGCCGCGCAGGCATGGTCGACGCGCGTGCGCGACGGCGTCGTCATGGTTACCGACGGGCCCTTTCTCGAGGCCTAGGAGGCGCTCGCCGGCTACTGTGTCGTCGACGTCGCCACCCCGGAACGCGCCGAGGAGATCGCGGCGCGCTGGCCCGACGCCCAGCACCGGGGCATGGAAATCCGCGCGCTGATGCACAGCGGCGGGGAGGAGGACTGACCGATGCTCACGCTCTACGAGCACCCCTTCGCGCTCTACTGCCAGAAGGTCCTGGTCGCGCTCAACGACCAGGGCGTGGCCTACGACATTCTCGAGGAGCAGCGCGATTTCGACCGGGCAGAGCTGGCCGAGCTGTGGCCGCCGGCGTCGATCCCGGTGCTACGCGACGGCGACCAGATCATCGGCGAGACCTCGATCATCATCGAGCACGTCGCCGGCGCGCAGCTGGTGCCGTCGCTGGAAGCCCGCAAGTGGGACCGCCTCTGCGACCAGTACATCTCCGACGCCGTCCAGGCGATCGTCGTCGACACGATCGAGGAGCGCTTCGACCAGCGCGCCGTCGCCAACGCGCGCGGCCGGCTCGACATGGTCTACGGCATGCTCGAGACGCAGCTCACCACGCACGAGTTCCTGGCCGGCGATACGTTCACGATCGCCGACTGCGCCGCCGCGCCTGGCCTGTTTTACAGCCTGGCGATTCACCCGTGGGATGAGGGCACGCACCCGCAGCTGACGCGGTACTACCGCGCGTTGGCGCACCGGCCGTCCTTCGCCAAGGTGATCGCGGACGCGCGGCCGTATCGGCACCTGTTCCCGCTGCCCTGGCCGGCCGACTTCGACCGCTACCACTAACGTCCCGGGACGGGCGCGGAACCAGCCACCGATGCTCAGTCCAGCTTGAACCTGCTTCGTCGTCGAGACACCAGCGATGTGATGCCGAGGTTTCGCGTGTTGTCGCTGGATGGCGGATACCGCGACAACCCAGACCTCCCCACAGCCCGGGTGCTGGTCCGCCATGCGGTTTGCCGTTGAGCATGCAATAGGGCTCGCACGAGACCCATCAGAGCCGGCCGCGCATACCGAGCGAGGCCTGGTGACGGCAGCGAGCCTGAGCTGCGCGTCGTGGCGCTGACTACACATTCGGTGGGAGCGCTCTCCAAGGGTCGCGCGCCGACTTGTCGTGCGTGTCATTGCACGGCGCCGGACGGCGCGGCGACGCGATCGCCTGGAGAAGTATGCTCGAGCAGATGGCGGGGCAAGCCACCGCGCAGACCGCGCGAAAGGACGGAACGAATGGCACTTGGGTTCTACATCACCGGCAAGGACTTCACGCAGGACAAGTACGACACAACGACCCGCCAGCTCGAAGAAGCGGGTGCCGGCGCGCCCGACGGCCGCATCTCCCACGTCGCCCTTGAGACAAACGGCGAGATTCAGGTCTTCGACATCTGGGAGTCGCAGGCGGCATTCGAGGCGTTCGGAGCAACTCTCATCCCGATCCTGACCGAGGCCGGCATCGAGTTGAACGAACCAATGGTGGCTCGGGTTCACAACGAGATCAAAGCCTGAGCAGTCGTTTCGCGCGCGCCCCGGCCGAGAAGTCCCCTCGGCCGGCGCCGCGTCCGAAGGACCGCTCGTCAGATCGTGCAGATCCGGCGCCCGTCACGACGCGATGCTGCAGCCCTCGCGAGGTGCCCCACGGGACCTAATGACCGATTCGCCTGCGCTGCAAGAGATGCGCCCGAATCTGCACACCGCCGCGTCAGCCCTGCTCCCGCCGCCCGAGTCGGGTGACGCGTCTCACGCCCGTAACGGGCGATGCCGGCAGCCCCGCATGGGCCAGGGGGTCGTTGATCGTGACGTTGACGACGACTGCGTGCATGATGTTCCTTCGTGGTGGTGGGGTGGTCGGAGGTGTTCGAGAGCTGAACGGCCGATCGGCTGGCAGGCGACCCCTGGGAGGGCGGGGCCGGTTCGGGCCCTCGTCGGGGCTGGTCGCGGTCCGGCGGCGTCAGGCCGCTACCTCGCCAGGAGCTCGGCGTCCCCGGAGGGCTGGTCGGCACCGTCGGGGTTGACCGTTGTTGCGGCGGTGAACCGGGCGAGCGACTCCGGGTCGTGCGACGGGAGGTAGACGGTCGGGTGCTCCGCGCAGTGAGCGAGGATCGTGTCGAGCGTCGCGAGGTGGACTTTGGGGTCAGGTCCGACCGCGTCGGCGCGTCGCGCGTGGAGTTGCTCGAGTGAGTCGGTCGCGTCACCGGCGAGCATCACGTGGCGGCCGGAGTCATCGACGCAGATGACGGAGATGTGACCGGGCGTGTGCCCCGGCGTGGCGACGGCCACGATGCGTCCGTCATCACTGAGAGCGCGGCTTCGGCCAAATGCCTCGAACGGGCCGCCGTCCAGCGCGAACGGCTCGGGCGCAAACCCGGCCGGCAGCGGCTGGTGTAACACGCGGCGCATCACGCGCGCCATCGGCGAGGCGAGGAAGCGCAGCTCGTCCTCGTTGATCAGGACCCGTCCGCGAATGTGGGCCAGGCCGTCCATATGGTCGCCATGGGCGTGGGTGAGCACGACCTCGGCGACGTCGTCGAGCGAGAGACCCACCGCGGCCATTGCAGCCGGGAGCTCCTGCTCGGCCGTCACGTGCATGCGAGCGAACGGGACGTCCCGCGCGGTGGCGGTCTCGCCGGTGTCCACGAGCCGCAGAACGCCGTCGTGCTCGATTGCCCAGCAATGGATCGGCAACGGGGCCGACCACGCGCCAGGCAGGAACAGTCCGAGCCGGCGACGTGGCCCGGGGGTGGGGAACAGGAAGTGCTGCTTGACGCTGACGGTTCCGGTGGTGAGGGCGTGAATCTTCATTTGGTGCTCCGATCTAAGGGTTCATCCTGCTGAGGGGGTACTGCGCGCGGCGGGCGCGTCCGGGCGGGCCGCGGAGCGCATCGATGGCGGATCGGGGGGGTCAGGTGCCACCGCCTTTCCGAACGGGCGCGAACCCACGCAGGACGACCTCGACGATGCCTTCCGCGAGACGCTTGTCAATCGGTCCGCCAGTCACCAGCAGCCGGTAGAAGATCGCACCGCCGAGCACATCGAGCGCGAGTTCGAGATCGAGGCCGCGACGGAGATCCCCGCGCCGCACACCACGCTTCAGTACGGCACTCAGCGCCGCCCGACGGCCGGCGAGAAACCGATCGCGGACCGTGCTCGCCAGCTCGGGGTTGCGTCGTGTCTCCTCCAGAACCGCGGGCATCAGCCTGGCCGCGAGCGAGCCGCTGTAAAGGTCAACCGCCTGGGTCATCAGCGCCATCAGATCGGCGCGCGTTGACCCAGTATCGGGGATGGTGATCTCGCTTACCAGCGTCGCGACGGCGTCGCTGACGAGTTCGTCCTTGGAGCGGTAGCGCCGGTAGATCGTGGCCTTCCCGACCCCCGCCCGGTCAGCGACATCATCCATCCGAAAGTCACGGACCCCACGCTCGGCCATCAACTGGAGCGTCGCCGTGAGGATCGCGCGGTCCGCTCTCGCGTCTCGCGGCCGCCCGATCACTCGCGCAGATGAGGGGTCATTCGTCATCTTCGGCTGCCCCTCTTGCACGTCGGCTCAACGAGTTTACGGCACCGGCTGGTTCCATAAAGCGAACTGTAGCACCATTCCGATACCCATGAGTCTCGTTAGTTCAAAGTCAACCGGGACCAACCGACCGTAACCCTCGCTCGGCGCGGTTACCTACGCAGATCGGCCATTCTGCATGCTGCTGCGCGAGACATGCTTCCGGCGACCGGAGTTGCTCCCAAGTGCGCCAGCGCCGAATGCGGATGCGATCGTGAGCCGCGACCCTCAGCAGGCCCGACGGTGACGATCCCTACGTTGCGACATTGCGATCGGTGGGATCCGCGCAGACTTGGGTTGGAGCGCTGTCTAGCTCGGGATGAGCCCCTCGGCGCTGAACTCTCGGGTGGCTTCCGCGAGCGACACGTCGGGCGGGGGAAGGATTGCGTCTGATGACCCCAGATGCGTGTCGCCGAGGAGCTCGCCGCTGCGCACGAATACCAGCAGCTCCGTGAACCGTTTCTCGAACTGCTCCGGGTCTCCGGACTTGGCCGCGGTCATGACCGCACCATCGAGCTCGTACAGTTGAGTGAGCTGATCTGTGGCAAGCCGGTACTGCCCCTCCATGGCGATGCGCACGATCATGAGCCTGCCTCGTTCTCTCCCGCGGGCGGTAGCTGCTGGGGTGTCGCGCCCGAGCCGAGCTCGGCCTTCATCTTCGCAAGCTCAGCGTCGACCTCGCTGGCGCTAGTGACCTGCTCGAGCTGGTGATCGATGTCATCCTCCCCGGACCCCAGCTGGGTGAGATCGTCGAACGTGCCCGCCTGCTCGAGCTCGCCCACGGCGTCGGCGCGCGCCTTCATGTTCTCGGTCTTGTCCATCGCGCGCTGCATCGCCAAGCCCACATCGGCCATCTGCTCCCCCACGCCGGTCGCTGCCTCGGATATCTGGACCTGCGCGTCGGCCGCCGAGTACTGCGCCTTGATCACCTCCTTCTGAGTCCGGAACGCCTCGAGCTTCACGTGCAGCTTCTGCTCGTTGTCGGTCAGCTGTTGCTGTTGCTTCTCGAGCTCGGCGACCTGCTGGTCGAGCGAGCCGACCTCACCCTCGATCGCCTGCTTACGTTGCAGCGCGACCCGAGAGAGATCCTCGTTTCCCGCGGCGAGCGCCTGGCGCGCCTGCCCGTCAAGCTTCGCGGCCTGCTCGCGCAGGGTTCCTTCCTGCATCTGTAGACGCTTCTTCGAGGTCACCACGTCGGCGATGCCACTCTTAACGTTCTGCAGCAGCTCCATCTGCTTCTCGTAGCTGTAGTCCAGTGTCTCGGCCGGATCCTCGGCCCGATCCAGCACCGACGAGATCTTCGCTTTCACGATCGTGTTGAAACGTCCCTGAAGCCCGGGCATTCACATCTCCTCTCGAACTGCCGCATCCGGTGATCCCATCATAGGCTCGCGCGTGACTCACGATCCGCCTGGCGCTAGCTCCACAGCTCTGGAACAGCGATCTCGTGTCGCGATGATCGGCGATCGCGCGAGGTCGGTACGCAAAGCATTCTCGGTCGTACGCGCTTGCTGGATCGGGCCTCGAGCAGGAGCCTGGCAGTGCCCCGCCGCGCACGAACCGGTGCCGGCGCCCCTTGGGCAGGGTTTCCTGCCCCGATGACAATCCTCGACGGACGAGCAGCAGGCGGTCCTCGAGGTCGACGTCCTGCCAGCGCAGCCTCAGCACCTCGCCGAGTCGCAGCCCGGTAAAGAACAGGAGTCGGAAGGCCTCGGCGTCGTGCCGGGCCTCGAGCTTGCGCGCGGCGACCGCGCCTGAACGCAGCCAATGCTAATGGCGGCCTGAGTCGCAATCCCCGATCGCCCGCGCCTCGCGTCTGCTCAGTGCGCAGCTTCCTGGGCGCGTCGCGGCAGTTTCCAGCCGGGACGGACGAAGTGGCACGTGTAGCCGTTGGGGTAATGCTCGAGGTAGTCCTGGTGCTCGGGCTCCGCCTCCCAGAACGATCCGGCGGGCGCGAGCTCGGTGACGACCTTGCCCGGCCACAGGCCCGACGCGTCGACATCGGCGATCGTGTCCTCCGCTACGCGGTGCTGCTCGTCGTCAACGTAGTAGATCGCCGAGCGGTAGCTCGCCCCAGCGTCGTTGCCCTGGCGATTCTTCGTCGTCGGGTCGTGAATCTGAAAAAAGAACTCCAACAGGTCGCGATAGGAAATGCGCTCCGGGTCGAACAGGATCTCGATCGCCTCCGCATGCGAGCCGTGGTTGCGGTAGGTCGCGTTGGGCGTGTCGCCGCCGGTGTAGCCAACGCGCGTCCCGGTCACACCATCGAGCTTGCGGATCAGATCCTGGACACCCCAGAAGCACCCGCCCGCGAGGATCGCCTTCTCGGTTGCAGCCATCTCTCCACTCCTCCTCGTCATGGTCCCTTGGTCTGGTGCACACATGATGACGCCCGGTAGACGCAAGGCCCTCTCGCGGACGCCCCGACGAGTGCCCGATCTCGCTGATCGCAGCCCGCATGCCTTCTCCAAGAGCACCCCCCGTGGAAGATGTCCACCGGGACACGGCGCGGACGGCAACCCTCGGCAAAGAGTCATGCTCGTGCCGACTGTCAGCGCTGCGTCGGTCGCGAGTGTCGGGTGCCACGAGGGCTTCACCAAACTCGCGATCTCATCGCGGAAGGGGCCTGGTCGATCTGGCTAGCGGCGAGCCTCGAGCTCGCTGATCCGGTCGAGCAGCTCGCAGACGAGCACGGCCCCGGCGTGGTTGAGCCCGAGGTCGCGGCGTAGCCGCTCCGCTCGCGCCACCCGCGCGGCGCTGCTCGGGTCAAAGCGTGGGGGTTCGGCCGCCGCGGCCGGATGTGGCTCGAACAGCCCGAACTCCAGGTAGCGCCACACGTGCACGATCTTGACCCTCGCCCGCCTGGCGACGACGGTCAGCTCGACCGCGTCCTCCGCGGCGAGGTCGCGATCGGCGGGCCCGGTGTGCCTGTCTGCGTTCATGGTCATGCCTCCCGCGGGTCAAGGCTCGAGCTTTCGGCGAGCTGCTCGTAGAGCTCGCGCTCACGGTCCGACAGCTCTTTCGGTACGACGATCTTGACGATTGCGTGGAGATCACCGCTGCCGCCACCACGCTTGGGGAGTCCCCGTCCACGGAGCCGCAGCCGCCGGCCGCTGGACGAGCCCGCCGGGACCCGGACCCGGGCCGTACCGTTCGGAGTTTCCACCGCGACCGTCGCCCCGAGCGCCGCTTCGGATGGTGTGATCGGGACCTCGACATCAAGATCGTCATCGCCGCGCCGGCGAAAGCGCGGATGCGGCTTCAGCGCGACCCGCAGGAACAGATCGCCGGGCGGCCCGCCATCGCGCCCCTCGCCCCCTTGTCCCGCCAGGCGGATCAGCTGCCCGTCACGAACCCCGGCGGGGAAGTTGACACTGACCTCACGGCGGTCCACAGTCAGCCGCCGCCGGCCGCCGGCCAGCGCGTCCTCAATGGACAGCTCGAGGAGCGCCTCGCGGTCGCGGCCGCGCAGGGGCCCGCCGGCACGAGCGGCTCGCGCTCCGAACAGCGCCTCGAACAGGTCCTCGCCGAACTCCACACGGGCGCCGTCGCCGAACCCCTGGTCAGCGAAGAAGTCCTCGAAGCTCTCCTCAGGCGCCTCGCGCTCCGCCTCACGCCAACGAGCGCCGAGTCGGTCGTAACGCTCCCGCTTGTCAGCGTCGGAGAGAATCTCGTACGCCTCACCGAGCTCCTTGAAGCGCTCCTCAGCGTCGCTGTCGGAGTTCAGGTCCGGGTGGAACTTGCGCGCCAGCTTGCGGTAAGCGCGCCGGATCGTGTCCTGGTCCGCGTCGCGCGGGACGCCCAGCACCTCGTAGTAGTCGGTGTAGCTCAGCGGCATCAGTGACCGAATCCTCGCTCAAACCGACCGGAAGCGACACCGCCAGCAGTCCTGTGCGGTTCTTAGGACCCGTCTGGGTGGGTCCGCGCGCGGCCGAGTCCCATGGCCGTGGGCAAACCGTCCATGCCCGGGGCGGTGAATGTGGGACGTAGGGACATGGCGGACACGGCCATCGCTTGGCACCGTGCCAGCATGGACGATTCTTATCTGCTCCACGGTGTGGGAGTGGCCTGAGTGACGGTCAGCGCAGACCACACGAGCGTGCCGCGGTGGCCGGACGAGCCGCCTGATGTCGACCCGACCGGAAGCTCCTACCTCGTGGTTTCGAGGGGTGATGCGGGGAGGGCGGTGGCTTTGGGCTGGACGTCCACGATCGTGTCGGCGGCCAAACCGCTGTGGACCCATCACGAAAGCGGGGAGGGCCCGGCGTCCGTGGACGCGCTCAGCTGGCACCTCGCGGCGGCGCGCGTCGGGACCCGAGTGATGGTCGCCGCCCCGGAGCTCGACGTCCTCGACGTGCTTCGGGCCGTACGGTCCGCCGGCGCGATCGACGCCGAGGTGCGCGCCCACGTGACGCAGACCGGCGACCGACGCGTCTACTGCCCCCACTGTCGCACCCACACCGTGGCCCACCTCGAGGTGGGAGACACGGTGGCGTGCGAGGGCTGCCGCCGGACGCTGATCGTCTACCACCACGTCTCTCGGTTGAACGGTTCCTACTTCGGCTACATGGTCGATGCCGAGGAGCCGGCGGCGTGACCGCTGCCGGGGCGCAGGCGCCGGCATCTAGAGGGGAGGCAGCGTACCCTCGAGCGCCGAGAACGGCCGTGCGTGAGGGGTGGCTCCTGCTCCGGGTCGCCGGTGTATCGACCGCCGGACGGGTTCGCTCGCTCAGGCTCGTCTCACTGACAGGAGACACCTTGCCGTCGTTCACTCCCGGCAGCCACATCGTCGTCGAGGCCGGAGGCCGGACAAACGCCTACTCGCTCACGGGCGACTTCCTCGAGCCGACCGCCTACGAGATCTCGGTGCTCCTGATCGCCGACGGTCAGGGCGGATCGCGCTGGATCCACGACGAGCTCGAGGTTGGAGAGGAGCTGTCCGCCTCCCCGCCGCGGAGCGCGTTCGCGCCGGTGGCGAGCGCTCGGCACCACGTCCTCGTCGCCGGCGGCATCGGCATCACGCCGATCCTCTCCCACGTCCGCGCCGCGCGCCTGTACCGCCGCTCATTCGAGGTGATCTACGCTCACCGCCCTGACGCGCAGGCCGCGCCCCTCCGAGAGCTACAGGCCCTGTGCGGCTCCAACCAGCCAGAGCTCGTCCACAGCCGCGCCGAACTGACAGCCACGCTGCGGAACCGTCTGAGCGACCAGCCACTCGGCAGCGTGCTGTTCGTGTGCGGGCCGCGCTCGATGATGGAGGCCACCGAGACGATCGCCACCGAGCTCGGCTGGCCCGCAGAGCGCATCCACATCGAGCGGTTCTCCACCGCGGCGCTCGATCCGGGGAACCCGTTCACGGTGAGGCTCTCGCGATCCGGCCGGCAGCTCTTGATCCCCTCCGGTGTCTCGCTGCTAGAGGCGCTCGAGGGAGCAGAGGTGCCGGTGCCCTACCTCTGCCGGCGCGGCGTCTGCGGCGAGTGCCGCGTGGCCGTCACGGCAGGCCGTCCGGAGCACCGCGACCTGTTCCTCACCGACGAGGAGCGAGCCGCCGGCGACAGCGTGATGTGCTGCGTGTCGCGCGCGCACGACCCGCTCCTGGAGCTGGACCTGTGACCAGCGTCGCCGCGTCTGATCGGCTCAGCCGTTTCCCCTTTCCCTACCCGCAGGATCAATATCGCTACAGCACCAACGTCGAGCCCGCCCGGCGGCCCGTGGTCACGGACGTCGGCGAGTGGGGCCGCTGGACGATTGACGTGGACGACGAGTACGAGGCGGAGCTTCGGGAGCGCGGGGAGATCCTCGCCACCGACCCGAGCCGCTGCGTGGTGCTTCCACACATGCGCGCCGCCTGCTGGGACACGCTGCTCGAGTGCCTCGGCGAGGCCGCCCGGGCGAACCCGGAGACAATGTCGCTGACCCGAGACGGCCATTCCTACATCTGGTCGAACGCCCGCCTCGGCGAGGAGCGGCGGTTCGTGATCGGCGACGAGGACACGCTCGGGGCCGAGCCGCTCGCGTACACGGGCTCCCAGGTTCAGGAGGACATCGTCCTGCTCGACCAGCGGGAAGGGGAGCTGTGGGCTGACGCGGGCCTGGTCACGTTCGCGGCGGACTGGTCGCTGGGGTTCGACGTCGGCATGAGCTTCCTGGAGGTGCACGGCCCCGTGCCGCGCGTCCACGTCGAGGGCGTGATCCCCCGGGCGCACCGCTTCCTGCTGCGGCTCGAGCCCCACGACCCGTACCGCCGTACGAATTGGACGATGTCCGTCGGCCGACGCCTCGACCAGTCGACCGAGGCCTACCCGGAATGGGGACACGACCGCGTCGCCGTGCTGCAGGACCCGGGGCTGCTCCCGGACCGGCTGCAGCTGCGCGTCGAGGTTCAGCACCTGATCCGACTACCGGGTTCAGGAGCGATCCTGTTCCTTATCCGGACCTCGATGGTCTCGCTACGCGAGCTCGCGATCGTCCCGGCTTGGCGAGTGCGAATGGCTGCCGTGCTGCGCGAGCTCCCGCAGGATATGGTCGACTACAAGGGACTGACCCGCTTTCGGGAGCCCGCTGCGGCGTGGCTGGAAAGCGTCGAGGCGGCCACGACCGTTCCCGCCGAATGACTCATTCGTGGCGCGTATCCGCTCTCGCCGACCGGCATCGCGCCCTAGGCTCAGCGCTCGAGGATTGGAACGGTATGGGCACCGCGTGGACGTACGCGACCAGTCTCGCCGACGCCCATGAGGCGATTCGCACCCGGGCCGGGCTCATGGACGTCTCGGGTCTGAAGAAGGTCCACTGTTCGGGCCCACACGCGGAGGCGCTGCTCCAGCGCGCGGTCACGCGCGACGTGCGCCTGCTCTACCCCGGCAAGGCTGTCTACTCGACGATGCTGAACGA
>Ga0302324_100017955_pt1 | contig 13990 bp, 9 predicted proteins | sample Palsa_T0_1_FD_201949 | JGI IMG/M metagenome (GOLD analysis project Ga0302324, IMG submission 201949) | Peat permafrost microbial communities from Stordalen Mire near Abisko, Sweden - Palsa_T0_1 | ecosystem: Environmental > Terrestrial > Soil > Palsa > Peat permafrost | place: Sweden: Abisko... | reverse complement strand
AAAGGGCAATGGCAAACCGAGCACAAGAAATGTTCGTATCGACATAAGTGTTGAGGGCATCTCGAATGACGTCAAATGGAACTGCGGACTGGAGTTCGATTACGCCAACGAGGAATCGTTTGTCTGTCGGCCACTTCGCCTGCCGAAGTATGGCCAAGTCAAGGTGGGCGAGTCGAAATTCAGTGAAATCCCCGAGCAGGCGACGCAGCTAAAGATGGCCTATCTGCCACCCATGTCCGGTTTGGCGGACCGCGAGTTCCTCAAACAACCGGGCGAAATTGATTTTCTGCTCGGGCAGGGTCAAACGGCCCAGGTTCTCCGCAATTTATGCTATAAAATCAGCCAAGACGATACTCAGTGGCAACGCTTGGTCGAGCAAATTCGCCATGGGTTTGGAATCACGCTGGGTAAGCCGATCTACGCCTCGGAGCGGGCCGAAATCACGATGGGCTACAATCAGAACGGAACCGCGCTTGACCTGTCGAGCAGCGGGCGCGGCCTCCAGCAGACGCTCTTGTTATTAGCGCATCTGTACGCAAATCCAGGGACGATTCTACTCCTGGACGAGCCGGACGCTCATCTGGAAATCATTCGCCAGCGCCAAACCTTTAATTTGCTAACCGAGGTGGCCCAGCTTCAAGGATCGCAGATCATTGCCGCAAGTCACTCGGAGGTGGTGCTCAATGAGGCGGCTGGACGCGGCACCGTCGTCGCCTTTGTTGGGAAGCCTCACCGTCTGGGCGATCATCAGAAATCGCAGGTGATCAAGGCTCTGACCACGATCGGGTGGGACCAGTATTATCTTGCAGAAGAACGTGGTTGGGTTCTATACGTTGAGCACGCCAGTGACTTGGCTGTGCTTAAAGCGTTCGCAGAGAAACTCGGCCTTCGCGACGCCCAAATTGCCCTTGAGCGCGTCTTTGTTCACTATGTCGCCAACAACTTGCCCCAGATGGCGAGGGACCATTTCTTCGGGCTTCAGGAGGGAAAGCAGGATCTAGTTGGGATCGCGATTTTCGACCATCTGGATAAGGAATTGCAGGTTCATGAGCGCTTGGTCGAGTCCATGTGGAGTCGCCGCGAAATCGAGAATTATTTCTGCACCGAAAATGTACTGCTCGCGTATGCCAAAGGAACCGGCGAACTGGACATGTTTAGCCAGGTTGAATCGGACAAGCGCATGGCGACGATGAAACGGGTAATTGACGAAGTGTCCGGCGCTCTAAGGACGCTGGGAAGGCCAAGTCCATGGTCCAATGAATTGAAAGTGTCGGACGAATTCCTTGATCCGCTCTTTCGTGAGTATTTCAAACTGTTGGACCTCCCGCATACCATGCGAAAGTCGGATTACCATTTGCTGGCCAAATTGTTACCGCGCGATCAGATTCCCGGAGAGATTGCCGAGAAGCTCGACATGATCGCTGGCGTCGCGGGCCGAGCAAAGGGCCGAAGCGCATGAGCAACTGTCGTACAAAACCTCTGAAGCGCGCCCGCAACGGCATTGCTGCTCCTTTGAGGAGCTATTCACGCGGCGTCGGAACCGCCGCAGCCTCGCAGGTCGGCGATGCGGTCGTCGCCAAAATTGTGTCCTAGAATCCAGCAACTATGCCAGAACAAATCATCATCATCGGTTCCGGACCCGCCGCTTGGACCTGCGCGATTTATGCCGCTCGCGCCAATCTCAGCCCGCTGGTGATCGAAGGGGCGATCTCCCACGAGAACCACATCGCCGGCCGGCTTCCGCTGGGCCAGCTCAACGCCACCACCGAGGTGGAGAATTTCCCCGGCTTTCCCGACGGCGTCCGCGGTCCCGACCTCATGGTCAACATGCGCCTGCAGTCCGTGCGCTACGGCACTCGCGTCATCACCGAGGACGTGACGTCCGTTGACCTCTCCCGCCGGCCGTTCCAACTCAAAGATTCCGCCGGCCAAGCGCACGAGGCCGAGACGCTGGTCATCGCCACCGGCGCCAGCGCCAACTATCTCGGCCTGGCATCCGAGGAGAAATTCAAGAATCACGGCGTCTCCGCCTGCGCGGTCTGCGACGGGGCGCTGGCGCGATTTCGCAATCAGGATCTCGTCGTCGTCGGTGGGGGTGACTCGGCGGCTGAGGAGGGGAATCACCTCACGAAATTTGCCAAGTCGCTGTTCCTCGTGCATCGCCGCGATACGTTGCGGGCCAGCAAAATCATGGCCAAGCGATTGCTCGACAATCCCAAGGTGACGCCGGTGTGGAATTCGGTGGTGGAGGAAGTGCTGGGCGACCCCGAAAAAGGGCTGACCGGCGTGCGCGTCAAGAATCTCGTCAGCGGCGAGAAGCGCGACATTCCAGCCGCCGGCCTGTTCGTGGCCATCGGGCACACGCCCAACACGCAATTCCTGGCCGGCCAGCTCAAGCTCGATCCGCACGGATTCATCGTTCTGGCCGATCCCTTCCGCACGACCACGAGTGTTGAAGGCGTCTTCGCCGCCGGCGACGTGGCCGATCCGACCTACAAGCAGGCCATCACGGCCGCCGGCATGGGCTGCAAGGCCGCGCTGGACGCCGAACGCTGGCTCGCCAGACAGTAAGAGCCGCGAAGACGCGGCATTCAAGAGCCGCGAAGACGCGAAGGCGCGAAGACAGACGCGAAGGGAAATGCGGGGTGGGCTGGATTTGGTTCTTGGCCGCCTCCGTACCGCGTCGCGATCCTACGCGGTGTCGCTAGAAAGCATTCGAGGGCGAAAAACGCAGGGCCGCGCTGGGCGCAACGGCGCGCAATATAAATCTTCCCCCAATCGTTGAATTTCCTTCGCGTCTGTCTTCGCCTCTTCGCGTCTTCGCGGCTCTGCGATTTCAATCCGTGTCGAACATGCCAACTGTCGGGAGGGGGCCGATCAGGGGGCGGGCGTAGCGGGCGAAATCTTCGGTGAGATTGTTGCCGTCGATGATCCAGGAGGCGTCCAAGTGCTTGGTCTCCTTGGCCACCGTGTGCAGCGGGGTGAGGAACGTCTCGATCGCGTAATCGGGGCCGATCTTGCGGCGCATGGCGACGCTGCCGCTGGTCTGCCCCTCGACGGCAAATCCGACGGCCCGCTGGCCGACCAGACGCGCCTCGCGGGCGTCAATTTCGCTGACGCAGCCGGCAAAGCTGCGCTGCAGATAGCCGAAAGTGTCGGCCCGGACGCGCAGCTTTTTGCCGAGCTTGTCGCGGACCAGATGGGCGAAATAATCGCCCAGCGCACCGCTGCCGGAGAGTTGAATGTTGCCGTGGGTGTCGCGATCCAGGGTCTCGCTGACGATGGCCTCGGCCCAGAATTTTCCATCGGGGCGGCCGACGCCTTCGCTCATGGCGATCAGGCAGCGGCCGTGCTTCTTGTAGACCCGATCCACGTCGCCGAGAAATTTCTCCTCGCTCAGCGGAGCTTCGGGAACGTAAACCAGATGCGGGCCATCCGCCGGATGCAGCCGCCCGAGCACCGACGCGGCGGTGAGAAACCCGGCGTTGCGGCCCATGATGATGTTCACCTTGATGCCGGGCAGCGAGCGGTTGTCGAAGTTGTCGCCCATCATCGCGCAGGCGACGAACCGTGCGGCCGAGCCGTAGCCGGGCGTGTGATCGTGCACGCGCAGATCGTTGTCGATGGTCTTGGGAATGTGGAACGTCCGCAACTCATGGCCGGACTTGGCGGCCAATTCGCTGACGATGCGGGCGGTGTCGGCCGAGTCATTCCCGCCGATGTAGAAGAAATAGCGCACGTCGTGGCGGGCGAAGGATTGGAAAATCTTCTCGCAGTACGCCTGGTCCGGCTTGTCGCGCGTCGAGCCCAGGGCCGCGGCCGGGGTCTGGGCGATGCGTTCGAGCAGATCGTCGGCGACATTGGAGAGCGGCAGGAATTTCTCGTCGATGATCCCGCGGACGCCGAAGCGGGCGCCGAGGATTTCATCGACCAGCCCGCTGTTGCGCAGCTCATGGATCGCTCCGACGAGCGATTGATTGATGACCGACGTGGGCCCGCCGGATTGGCCGATGACCGCAGCGCCTCTTTTGCCTGATTGACTCATGGTTCGCTCTCGATTCCGCCAGGGAAACAACGGCGCGGATGATAGTCCATCGAGGGCGAGGATCAAGCGGCGAGTTCAACCGGCGATTTGCTCGATCAGCTCGCGCGGACATCCGATGTCGGCGACCGTCACTTTTCCCAAATAGCGCTGCGCGCCGGGCTTGGAGAAGCCGATTTTGTCGGCTGCGAATGTGACGGTGCGCGTGGCACGAATGCAGGCGGGGCCGAGGGGTTGGCCGGTGTCGCAATCCAGGCCGCTGGGGATGTCCACGGCCAATACCGATATCGATGCGCGTTCGACCGCCGCGACAAACTCGTCGAAAGGGGGGCGCGGCGGCTGCGTCAGGCCGGTGCCGAAAACGGCGTCGATGAGGAGGGATGCGCTGGTGATAGGGAGTGCTTTCGGATCGGCTTGAGAAACGGGCAGTCGCATGGCGGCGATGATTTGCCAGTTGATCAGGGCATCGCCTTGATAGTGGGAGGGATCGGTCATGAGGGCAATGGTGACCTCGATATTGCGATTGTGCAGATGGCGGGCGGCCGCCAGGCCATCGCCGCCGTTGTTGCCACCGCCGCAGAGGATCAGCACCGATTTGTTGTTTTGGCCGTCGAGCATTTCACAGGCGACATCGGCCAGCGACCGGGCGGCATTTTCCATCAGCACGATGCCGGGGAGGTGATACTCCTCAATCGATCGGCGATCGATCTCTCTGGATTGCGCTCGCGTCAGTCGGATCATTCGCGTCTCTGCTGATCGTCATTATACTCCGCGCGACGATGCTGATCCTGCTCACCAACGATGACGGAATTTTCGCGCCCGGCTTGATTGCCATGTACCGCGAGCTGACGCGGATGGGAGAGGTGCACGTCGTAGCGCCGGAGACTGTGCAAAGTGCCACGGGACATGGGGTGACGCTGTACACGCCGTTGCTGACCAATCAGGTGCGCGTGGAGGATACGTTCACGGGCACAGCCGTGGGTGGAAGGCCGGCGGATTGCGTGAAGCTGGCGGTGGCGAAAATCTTGCCGAAAGCGCCCGACCTGGTGGTGAGCGGGATCAACAGCGGCGCGAACGTGGGGATCAACGTGATCTACAGCGGCACCGTCGCGGCGGCAATCGAGGCGGCGTTTCTCGGGCTGCCGAGTGTGGCGGTGTCGTTGTATCTGCGCGCGGAAGTGCCGACGGATTATGCGCGATCGGCGACGCTGGCGCTGGAAGTCATCGAGGACGCCCTGGACCGCGGATTGAACGGCGGCGAATGCATCAGCGTGAATCTGCCGGCGCTGCGGCCGGGGCAATCGCCGGCGGGCGTGCGCATCGTGCGGCAATGCGTGCGGCCTTGGACGGACACTTACGAGCAGCGCATCGATCCCCGTGGCCGGACCTATTACTGGAACAACAGCGTTTTCACACTGGGCGAAACCGAATCCGACACCGATGTCGCCGCCCTGCGAGACGGGTATGTGACGATTACGCCGTTGCAGTTTGATTTGACCAAGTATGAGATGTTGGAGAGGTGGGGGAGAGGAGGCTCAAATAAGGCACGGAGGCACGAAGGCACGTAGGCACGAAGTGAAAGAGGGGTGCATTCCCTCGCCCCCCGTCCCTCTTCCCTTCGTGCCTTCGTGCCTATGTGCCTTCGTGCCTTATTTTCTTTTCCCTGTTATCCTTTCCCCCATGATTCCCAAGCAACTCGCCGCCGAGGCGGCGATGGAGTTTTTGGCGGATGGAATGGTCATTGGGCTGGGGACCGGATCGACCGCGGATTTTTTTCTCCGTGCGCTTTCGGCCGCGCTCAAGGAACGGCGATTGCGCGAGATCGTCGGCGTGGCGACATCGCGGCAATCCGAACGCCGGGCGATGGAATTGGGCATCCCGCTGACGACGCTGGCGCAGCGGCCGCGGCTGGACGTGACGGTCGATGGCGCGGACGAGGTCGATCCGAATCTCGATCTGATCAAGGGCCTTGGCGGGGCGCTGCTGCGGGAAAAAATCGTCGCGCAGAATTCCAGCCGCCTCATCATCATCGTCGATGCGGGCAAGACGGTGGGCAAGCTGGGGAGCAAGTCGCCGCTGCCGGTCGAGGTGGCGATGTTCGCCCATGAAACCCATGCCGCATTTTTGAAGAAGCTGGGCGCCGAGCCGACGCTGCGCCGCCTGGCGGATGGCTCGGCATTCGTCACGGACAACGGCAACCACATCTACGACTGCCGATTCAGCCAGGGGATTGATGATCCGCACGCGTTGGCCAATCATCTGCGCGAGCGGGCGGGAATTGTAGAAGGCGGATTATTCCTGGGCATGGCATCGGTGGCGCTGATCGCGGATGAGCGGACAGTCACGCGGCGCGAGAGACGCTGATCATCTTGCGCCTCGTCAGGCCCGGCGGACCACCAGCGCACCGTTCTTGCTCCCGAATGCAATGCAGTTGCACAGCGCGGTGCGAATCTGCACGTTTCGCGCCAGATGCGGAACGTAGTCCAGATCGCACTGGGGATCAGACACGCCGAGATTGATCGTGGGATGCGCGAACCCCTCGCGCATGCCGAGGATGGTGGCGGCCACACCGGCGGCACCGCAGGCGCCTTGGGGATGGCCGATGAGGGACTTTGTGGAGCTCATCGGAATGCGGGCGGCCCGCTCGCCGAAGCATTTGCGGACAGCGAGGGTTTCCATCTTGTCGTTGAGCTGGGTGCTGGTGCCGTGGAGATTGACGTAGTCGATCTCATCGGGGCTGGTGGACGCATCCTGAAGGGCGAGTTGCATGGCCCGCACCGGCTCGAGCACATCCGGGGCGATCTGCACGCGGTGATAGGCGTCACACGTCGAGGCGTAGCCCGCCAGCTCGGCGAGCGCGGGCGCGCCGCGGGCGGCGGCGTGATCGGCGTCTTCGAGCACGAACATCCAGGCCCCTTCGCCGAGGACGAAGCCGTCGCGATCCAGCGAGAAGGGGCGCGACGCGTGCCGCGGATCGTCCCACGGGCGGGTGGAGACCACGCGCATTTTTTCAAACGCGTGCAGAATGCCGGGGGAGATCGGGGCATCGGCGCCGCCGGCGAGCATCATCGGTACGATCCCCGCGCGGATCAGGAGCATGGCATATCCCAGGGCGTCGGTGCTGCTGGTGCAGCCGGTGGAGAGAACGTGCGACGGCCCGCGGAGATGCAGGGCGATGGACAGCTCGCTGGAGAGATTGCCGTGCGTGCCGGAGGTGATGGAGTAGAGGGAGGGTTTGCCCTGTGTGTGGAAGAGGCGGTATTGCTCTTCGACGAAGGTGAGTCCGCCCCCGCCGGTGCCGAGGGCCACGCCGATCTGACGCTGGGTTTGCAAATCGTCCGCATCGATCTGCAACCGCGCGGATTCGAGCGCTTCGCGGGACGCGGCCAATGCCAGGGGAATGATCCGCGGCACGCGGCGCAGCTCGGCCGCATCGATGACGGTCGCGGGATCAAAGTCCAGCGACTGCGCGACAGCGGTGGTGCGCAGCCCCGTCAGATCGACACCCTGCGGCCGACAGAGCCCGCTTCGCCCGTCACGGCAGGCGCGGGCAAAGTTGGCCGAGCCGATGCCGTTGGGACTGACCACGCCCATGCCGGTGATGACGATGCGCGGGCGGTGGGTTGCGTCGGCGCCAATCATGACACGTCATTGTAGGGCTTCGGCCAATTTGTGTGGCGACGCGGTAAAACGTCCCGCTTGACGGCTGTTCACGAATATGAAACGAGCCGGCGAAGATCAGATTGACCCACCGGTGCGCCGCCATCAAAGAATCACAAATCGCGGATCGACCACCGGGTTGGGAATCAGTTTCTTGTGACCGAGCTTGAACACGCCGAAGGAATTGGCGAGGAACCGCGAGACCGAGTCCACATGAGCGGCGGTGACGGTGTTGATCATGCTTGGGGTGGCGCTGGCGCTGCGATCATCGGAGGTGCCCCAGAGGCCGTCCGGACCGGGATTGTCGCCGGCGGCCACGACCGAACCGGCAATGTTCCCGCCGACTTTGATCAGGTCGATATAGCCGGGGCCGTACGTGTCGTCGTTGACCAGCGTCGTGGGATTGATGCCGAAGATTCCATCGGCCCCAAAGTGTACGCCGCTGAGGATTTCCGATTGCGTGACGGCCTTGAGGACGTTGAGGTTAAGAATCGAGCCGGTGGCGACCACGTCGCCGACGAGATGGGCGAAGGTGGCCTTCTCGATGTTGCCGGTCGCCTGGAAGACGCCGACCATGTTTCCGGTATTGGCCTGGAAGTTGTTGATGGTGCCGTCGACGTTGACATTGCTGAAGGTGATCGGCCGGCTGTTGGCGGTCTGGGTTTTGACGGTCAGGCCCGAGCCGTTATCGACCAATGTGATGGAGAGGCTGCCGTTGGTTTCTTCGGTGACGGTTCCGACTCCGCCGGTGCCGGTGATGGTGAGGAACGTGCCGGCGGGGATGTCGTGGAATTTGAGCTTCTGGGTCTTGCCGTTGATCGTGCCGAATTGCCCAACCACGAAGGGCGCCTGGGGAGTGCCTTCGATGGCGACCAGAAACGTCGTGGTCACAGACCCGGGAAGAACACTCAGACCCGCGACATTGGTGACGCCTGAAAGGCGGACGGTGTAGGTGCCGTTGTCGACCGGCGTAAAGCTGCCGAAGGGAGCGGCGACGGTGTAGATGGCTGTGACGGTGGGCGCGTTGATGCCGCTGCTGACGGACAGCGACGTGGGCGTAAGGGTGATCGCGCCGCTGCCATTGGCGGTGGCCCCGGTCACGCTCAGGCCATCCAACGCGATGCTCGACACGTTCATAGCCACGCCGTCGGTGAAGACGAACGTGATCGTCTCGCCGGTGATGCCGTTGGTCGTGATATCAGGCGCGGTGACGGTCCCCAGGGGGCGGGCGATGTCGGAGACATCGATGGTAAAGCTGCCGAAATTTGGATTGGCGGCGACGGGGTTTCCACTGGTGTCGGTGACGGCGTGCGGCGCGCCGGTGAGGGAGATGATGTACGTGCCGTCGTCGGCGGCGGAGAAGTTCACGTCCTGCGGCTGCTGCAGGACGTACGTCACCGCCAGCGTCCTGGGATTCACCCCGGCGTCGGCGGCGATGGATTCGCTGACGACGTCAAGCGTCTCGCCGGTGGTCGGATCCCTGACCGTGATGGCGTCAGCGCCGGCGGCGCCGACGCTGCTGGTCAGGATGGCGAGGTTGTCGGTATAGGTGACGACCAGGCTGTAGTCCGGACTTGTGGAGACCAGCAGATTGGGCGCGCTGACGGTGGCGGTCGGGGGAATCGTATCGGGAATCGTGACGTTGAAAGCGCCCAGGGTCGCAATGGCGGTGGCGTTTGCGGCGGTATTGGTGACGGTGTTGCCGAGAATGATGCTGTACGAGCCGTCGAGTGCGTCGCTCCAGGTCAGGCCGGTGGGCAGCGACGCGGTGTAAGTGACCGTCAGCGGCGAGGCGTTGGCCGGCGCGGGCGGGGTGACGGCGGTGATGGTCACCGGCGTTCCATTGGGGCTGAGGATCGAGATGTTGTCAGTGCCAATCGTGGCGCCATCGACCAGGACGGGCACCATGGCGGCGGCGTCGGGATCGGAATAGGTCACGACGATCGACTCGGTGCTCCCGCCGTTTGCGGTGATCGACGCGGCCGTGTTCAGCACGGCGGTGGGAACATCCGTCAACCCAACCGTGAACGTGCCGAGATCGAAGTTTGGGGTGACGTTGGTCCCCGTGGTATCCATGACATTCCCGCCCAGTGCGACGGTGTAGGTTCCCTCATCCGGCACCGTGAAACCTCCCAAGGGGGCGTCGACGGTGTAGGTGACTGTCTCGGTGAGCGCATCGGTGCTGACCGCCGGGGTGATGCCGGCCACCACCAGCGTGCCCCCCGGACCAGTGACGGTGATGTTGTTGGTCCCGAGGGTATCGGCCAGGATATTGGCGCTGGAGTCGATATACGTGACGACCAGATTCTCGGTCAAAGCGGCCGCGGGCGCCGCGGGGGCCGAGACCAAAGTGCCGGTAAGGGTTGTACCGCCGACTTCAAACTCGCCGAAGAACGTATCGGCGGCCACCTTATTGCCCGCGACATCTCCGGGGGTGCCGCTGAGGGCAATGATGTAAAACCCTTCGTCGGCGGCGGTGAAGGTTCCGCCGCCGGGGGGGAGAACCGCGTAGGTGACCGTCTCGGTCGCGGCATTAGCCGGCGCAGCGGGGTTGGTGACCACCAGTGCGGCCGGCATGGGACCCTCCGGCCCGGTCACGGTGATGACGTTCGGGGCTACCAGGCTGGATCCGACCAAGTCCGATCCGGAGTCGGTATACGTGACGACGATATCTTCCAGTGAGGCCCCCAGTGGAGCAGTGGGGGCCGAATCGAGCACCGCGGTGGGGCCGATGTCGACGGTGAAGCTCCCGAAAGCCGGGATGGCGGCGATGCTGTTGCCGGCGGGTGTGTCAGCGACAAAACCGTTGAGCGAGACCGTATAGTTGCCGTTCTCGGCCTCCGTCCAATTGGTGGCGCCGGGTTCCTCGACCGTGTAGGTGACCACCGCGGTGGCGCCGGCGCCGCTGAGAGTCACCGTGGGGTTCGCCAGGACGGTTGGCTGCGGTTCGCCGTTGGGGGCGGTGATCGTGAGATTGCTGGCGGCAAATCCGGTGAGCGTCTGCCCGGCGTTAGGATCGACGTAGGTGACGACCAACGGCTCGGTGTTGCCGGCGACCACGGTGTTGGGAAACTGGAGCGTGCCCGTGATGCCGACCGCAACAGTGAACGCGCCGAAATCGACCTGGGGATCGACGGTATTGTTGCCGTTGCCGAACCCATTGCCGTTCCCGGTGCCGGCAGAGTCGGTGACGCCGGCGTTGAGGTTGATCTCGTAGGTGCCGTTTTCAGAGCCGTTCCATGCAACGCCGCCGGGGGCCAGCACGGTGTAGGTGACCACCGCGGTGGACCCGTTGCCGGAAGTGACCGCGACGGGGCCTGCCTGGACGGTGGGCTGCACGGTGCCCGGGCCGACAATACTGATATTGCTGGCGGCAAATCCGGTCAGAACCTGATTTGGATCATTGTCGGTATAGGTGATGATCACCTGCTCGGTGGAGCCGCTGGTGACCGTGGGCGGGGGATTGGGAGTCAGCACCGGGTTGACGCCGAAGAACATCAGCCGCTTTTCCAGCGTCTCGACGCCAGAGCGGGCAGCCCGGTCGAGCGCGCCGGCCCTGCGGCGCGGGCGTTTGGCGATGCGCGGTGTGCCGGGCGAGAGCAGCCACGGATCGGACAACAGCCACCTCATATCCATGAGACCCTCCAGCGACGACTCAATCCAAAGCTGGCAGACCGCCCGTGGATGCGTGCCGGGACGCGCGCATCTGTCCGCAACCCTGTTCGCCGACGGAAATTAATGAGAACAACATCGTGCCGGCCGCCCCGCGCCGCATCGCGCCGCTGGCTGCCACTTTCAGATGATACCGGCAAACCCCGTCGCCGAGCAAATAAACTTTACGTTTGTCGCCAGGGGGGGAAATTGAGCCAATTTCCCACCCCCATTCGAGTTACCGGCCGAAGCAGGGTTCAGGGGCCAGAGGTCAGAGGCCAGAGGTTAGGGGTCAGAGGTCGGAGCTGATGGGTCAGGAAGGGAAGCCCGCCGGTTACTTCGCATTTCCTGACCTCTGAGCTCTGACTTCTGACCTCTGACTGCTGGCCTCTGGCCTCTGCCCCCTCACTCCTGACACCCCTCCGACGGAAGCCCGGCCCGCAACTGGTCCGCCAGCCGGCGCTCCAGCGCGTAATCCCGGCCAATCGAATACCAGTAATCCGGCATCACCTCGGCCCCGGCCTCATCCTCGCTCTCCACCAGCGGCCGATCGATCGAAAAAACATCCTGATAGTCCGTCACCGACGTGATGCGGTGCTCCGCCACCGAGTGCCGCTCGACCAGCACCTTGGGCGTCACGCTGTAGGTCCCATCGTCGAGTCGGCGGATGTCGAAATGAATCGTCCGCCGCACCGTTCCCAATGAGCTTTGCAACACGCCATACGCATCGCCGACATCGGTTCGCCACGGCTCGAAGAACTGCCGCGAAATCAGCGGCCGGGTGGTCAGCTCCCCCTCGCGGTAATCCGTTCGATCGAGCAGGAACCAATCCCGGTGGGCCACGCGGATTGCGGTCTCCCACAGCGCTTCGTAATCGCTGCACGGCACGTGGACGATGCCCGGCTTGGCAAACCAGTAATCGGATTTGGCGAGGTTCGGATCAATGTCTGTCGCCGAGTGCGCGGGCGGCCCCGACTGCGACGCCGCACACCCCCCGGCGATCATCGCCAGAACCAACGACGAGCAAAGATCAAATCGCCTGGTCATAGCCATCGCTGCCGCGAGGTTTACTCGCGCTCGGCTTTCATGAACTCGCGCAACACCTTGGGCGTGGGCATCGGAATCCACTGCTGGCCCACTGTGTGAACGACCATTCCGTTCATCGTCCCCGGCATGGCCGGCGACCACCCCGCAACGATCAGCACCCGATCGGACGGAGCCGCGAACTTCCGCTCGATCACCAGCTCATCGACCCGGCGAATCAGCTCGTTCATCTCCGCGCCCGCCGGCATCTCCTGGGCGATCACACCGTACATCAACGCCATCCGCCGCAGCACCCGATGATCACTGGAGAGCCCGATGATCGGCACCGGAAACCGATGCTTGGAGAACACGCGCGCCGTCGCCCCCGTGGTCGTCCAGACGACCACCAGCTTCGGGGCCAGTTCGTTGACGATCTGCAGCGCTCCGCGGGCCATCGCACCGGAGGTCAGATTCGTGCGAACGAACCGCACCGTTCGCGACTCTGCCCGCCGTTCGCTGCCGGCCCGCGTCGTCAAATACTCCTCGGTCACCTGCGCCACGTGGGACATCGTCAGCACCGACCCGATCGGAAACTTCCCGACCGATGTCTCGCCGCTGAGCATCACCGCGTCGGTCCCGTCAATGATGGCGTTGGCCACATCGCTCACCTCCGCCCGCGTCGGCGAAGAATTCTCGATCATGCTCTGCAGCATCTGCGTTGCCACGATCACCGGCTTGCCCGCCACGCCGCAACGGTAAATCAAATCCTTCTGAATGATCGGCACCTGCGCCACATCCATCTCCACGCCCAGATCCCCGCGGGCCACCATCAGCCCGTCGCTGGCGTCGATGATCGCATCGATCTCCTGTAAGGCCTCGGCTTTCTCGATCTTGGCCACCAGATGGATGTCGCTGACCTTGTCTCGGAGATACTCGCGCAGGTCCGTGATGTCCTGGGCCTTGCGCACGAACGAGAGGGCCAGGTAATCCAGATGATTGTCCACCGCCCAATCGACGCATTCCCAATCCCGCTCGGTCATCGACGGCAGATTCACGGAGCTGCTCGGAAGATTGATCCCCTTGGAGCTCTTGAGCACGCCCCCCGCCGTGCATTGACAGACGATCCGATCGGCGGTTTTTTCGACGCAGACAAACCGCAGCATGCCGTCCTCGACCAGCACGCCGTCCCCGACCCGTACATCGTCCACCAGCCCCGCATACGTGCTGCTGACCCGCCCGTCTGTCCCAACAATCGCCTCACGCTGAATCGTCAACAGCCCGCCGGTCTTGATCGGCATGCCCCCCAGCCCATCGACATCGGCCACCTTCCCGAGCCGAATCTTCGGCCCGCAAAGATCCCCCAGAATGGCGATCGGCCGACTGGTGCTGATCGCCGCCTCACGAATGTTCCGCAGCACCGTCAGCGCACTATCCAGCGACCCATGCGAGAAATTCACCCGGCAAACGTCCACCCCCGCCTCAAACAGCTGCCGCAGCGACTCCACATCCGAAGAAGCCGGCCCCATCGTGGCAACAATCTTGGTGCGAATCATAAGCAACTCCCAAATCGCGGCAGCCGGGAATGATAGCGGGGGAAGCGACGGGGGGGAAGGC
>Ga0302324_100017953_pt1 | contig 13991 bp, 10 predicted proteins | sample Palsa_T0_1_FD_201949 | JGI IMG/M metagenome (GOLD analysis project Ga0302324, IMG submission 201949) | Peat permafrost microbial communities from Stordalen Mire near Abisko, Sweden - Palsa_T0_1 | ecosystem: Environmental > Terrestrial > Soil > Palsa > Peat permafrost | place: Sweden: Abisko... | reverse complement strand
ATCAGTTCTGACAAGGCAAGCCATACGCAGACACCGGGGCCCATCGCATAGAAGGCCATGAAGCAATAAAGGCCGATAGCAACAAGCCAGCCGTGGGCCGCATCGGGCACCTGGCCGATGACCGCCTTGCGGATTACGAGGGGTGCGGTTTGGGCGGCGTCAAGGTCGGCGAAGGGATTTTTAAAAAAGGATTCCACTTTGTTGGCGGGTACTGCGCTATCGCGCGTGATCTGAATGGGCGCGGCGGCAGCATCGTCGGACCGGACGAAGCTGGTGGCAGCAGTGTAATCGCCGTAGGAGTAAATAATAGCCAGCGACGCGCGGTTGCTGTCGATCTTGCCGTTGGCTGCACCCTGGGTGGAAAGCAAGCTGCTTGCTACCGTCGGATCGAAATGCAGAGTGAGCTCCTGATTAGGCGCGACCATAGCTTGCACCTGCGAGCCGGCATCGATGCTGAATGTTTCCGTACGCAGAAAAAGGATGCCAACGCCAACCAGCGAAACGATGATGCCGCTGGTTCCCACGATGAAGAGGAACCTGCGCCCCTTGCGATCGACCAGCATCATGCCGACCATGGTCATGGAGAAATTGACCACGGTGAACAGCACGTAGCCCCAGTGAGCCTGCAGATCGGAAAGGCCGCTCTGCAACAGGATTCCCACGTTGTATCCGATGATGGAGTTGATGCCCGTGGCCGTGTTGCACGCCAGAATCACGAGGGCGAGCATAAACGGAATGACGAATTTGCGCTGCAGCAGCGTCTCGCGCACGCGCTTACCCGTAGGGAGTTTTTCCTCGGCCACGCGGGCGGTTTCTTCCATCTCGCGCAATTCGAGACTCGCTTGCTCTGGGCTGCGAGAGCGCAGCAGCGCTGCGTAGGCCTGGTCTTTCTTGCCGCGACGGAAAAGCCAGCGCGGCGATTCGCTGACCATGAAGCTACCGATCACGAAGAGCACTCCTGGTGGCAGCGATACCCAGAAGATGCTGCGCCATGCGTGATTCTTGAAGTCGAAAAGCGTGTCGGCATTCGCGGTCAGCGAGACGGCCTGCACGCGATAGCTGTAGTACATGCCGACCAGCGCCGCGGCCACGATGCCGAAGGTGAGCAGCCATTGAAAGATGGCGGTGCCTTTACCTCGGCTGGATGCTGACAAGCACTCGGCCAGATAGAGCGGGACGACGACGCCGATGAGTCCGCCGCTCATGCCTTGCAGAAGACGACCAGAAAATAACGGTCCGTATCCGTGCGAGAGGGCGATGACGGGGATGCTGAGGACGAAGGTAGCTCCCGAGAGAATCATCAGCGGCTTGCGGCCCATCCAGTCGGCAAGCAGGCCGGCAAACAGTGTGGAGAATACCGTGCCCAGCAGTACCGCCGCGACAATGTAGGAGAGCTGCGCGGCGGTGAGATGCGATGTTGCTTCGAGGTAGGGATACGCGCCTGCAATGATGCCCACGTCGATGCCGTAGAGCAGGCCGCCGAGTCCGGCAACCATGAGCAGAAAGCGGCCATAACGAACCTTGTCTGAAGTGGCAGCGGACAGGATTGCTGGGTTGGATGCGTTCATAAGGTTTGGATTTACCTTTTCTGGTGCCGGCGCTGATCAGTTTCGATTGCGATCAGTATACAGTGATTGAATTGATCCGAAACGTTCATGAAAATTGAGCACATGAGCAATTCTTGTTGCCAAGGCGGATCGTGACGGGGAGCGCTTTGCGAAGAGCGTTGCACAGTTGCACAGGCGAAGCACGTTTTGTTTCGGTGACGAAGGCCGGCGGAGTTGTTTGATTATGAGTCGGTTGGCGCGGCTCTGCACGGTTACACAGCTGCTTTTTGCGCGTGCTTTTTATTTCGGAGGGGATGGGACGGAGCCTGAACTTTGCGGCGTTGCTAGGAACGGTTTGAATTGTCGCTGCGGGATTCATAAGATGATTGTGCGCCGAAGGGGTTTAATTATATGCAAACGCCGGAAAGAAAAATTGCGGACGTGGTTGGCCGCGGCTGAACGGGTTGAGAGGGCCGTTTGGGTTTCGCGCCGTCCCTACGGGACTGGACATTTCTGGTGGGCTGGTTCCCAGGGTTCCGTCCGCCTGAGCGGACTCCACCCTGGGCTATTATCGAACCGTCCCTCCGGGACGAAGGGCGGAAGACGGCCGGGTGGGGCGAAATGAGAACGGCAGCGATTAATGATCGTCGGTGATTTTGCGCCAGGGGCCTGATGCGAGTGGAACAGTGGGCGAGGAGAGATCGATCTTCGTGCGTGGCAGCACAACCAAGTCTACGCGGCGGTTTTCCGCACGGCCTTGCGCGGAATCGTTGCCGGCGACCGGGTGGAACTCCGCGTATCCTGCCGCCGAGATGCGTTCCGGTGCGATGGATTTCAGATCCAGAAGAGTGCGGGCTATGCGCGTGGCTCGCGCCGTGGAGAGCTCCCAGTTGGAGTCGAATTCGGCGGTATGAATCTGGATATTGTCCGTGTGGCCTTCGATGCGGAGGTCATAAGGGGTTCGGGCGAGCGAGGCGGCAATCCGTCGCAGCGTGGCTACGGTCTCCGGCTTGGGAGTTGCTGACCCGGAGGCAAAGAACCCGGCCTCGCGCAGGCTGATGACCAGGCCATCCCGGCCCATATGGATGGAGACGGTATGGGTTGCCACCTGATTCGACAGCGTTTGCAGAAGCTCGCGATGAATTCGATCCAAGTCGCTCTTGACCCTGGCCGGTGACATGACGTCCTCGCCCATTACGATATTCACGGGAATGACTGCCTTGTCCGCGCCGGACCCGGAGACTTGGCCGGATGCTGAGATTGGGCCGTCCGATGGATTGCGAGCCGCGCTGGGAAACAGGCCGAGCGAGCGAAAGGCGGAGTCGATAGACTCGGTGACCTGCACCTGCTTCTTCTGGTCGGCTTTGGCAAATGCAAACAAGACGACAAACAGGCCGAAGAGCAAGGTGATGAAGTCCGCGTAGGAGATCAGCCAGCGGTCGTGAGTGACGCGGCTGCGTGGGATGCGGCTTCTCATGCGGCATCCGCTTTCTTATTCTGGAATGGATCGTCGAGAAAGCCGGACAGCTTGAATTCAAGCATGCGCGGATTGATTCCTTCGAGGATGGAGGCCACGCCCTCGAGCATCATTTCGCGGCATTGATGTTCATCACGAATGCGGATACGCATCTTTCCGGCGAAGGGAAGAAAGAACAGGTTGGCGATTCCCACGCCGTAAATGGTTGCTACGAACGCTACCGCGATGCCGCGGCCCACTTCGGTGATGTTGTCCAGATGTTGCATCACCTGGATGAGCCCCAGCACCGCTCCAAGAATGCCGATGGTTGGAGAGAAACCTCCCGCCGACTCGAACACGGCTGGAAGGCGCTCCTCGCTTTCTGTGGTCGAGTCCAGGCTGACGCGCATGATCCTTCGCAATTCATTCGGCTCGGTGCCGTCGACGGCCAGCATGAGCGATTGGCGCAGGAATGGGCTTTCGATGGTCTTCAACTCGCTGTCGAGCGAAACGACTCCGCTGCGGCGCGCCTTGTTGGCTAAGCCGACATGCTGGTGGACCACTTGATCGTTCTCTTTCCTTGGGGCGGCAAAGAGATGTCTGAGGCTGCCAAAGGCAGCCAGGACGGTGGGAAATGGAAACTGCAGCAGCACTGCGCCCATGGTGCCGCCGAAGACGATGAGCGCGGCAGTGGGTTGCAAAATCTGGGCGAGGTTGCCGCCTTCCATCAGCAGTCCTGCAACAATCCCCGCCACCGCCAGAAGAACTCCCGCAATGCTCGACTTATCCATGAATAGCTCCTACGAACGGCTCCTATGAACAGCTCCTGCGGGACCATGTGCAATGCAGCGAGTGGCCCGTTCAATGGCAAGGTCAGCGGCGCGGTTCAGTGCCGTGCACCTTGGCAGCGGGGAAGGCGGATTTGCCCGCGACATCCAGACTGGTGATGGACACAACCCGCTGCAATTCGTCGTAAGAGGGATGATGCCGCGCGACCGCAGCAAGCAGACGCGCGCGATAGGTGAGAATCCGCTCGGTGACATCTTCACAGGATTCGCGCACGATGATCTTTTCTCCGTTGATAAGGGTGAGCATCGTGTCAGGAGACGATTCGGCGGTCTTGATAAGGTCGCTGTTCAAAACAATGGGAAGGCCGTTGAGGCGCGTGAGTTGGATCATTTTGTTGAAACTCCTCTGGGGGCGTTGAAACTCCTCTGCGGGAGTTATCGGCGGAGAGCGGGAAAGGGATAAAAAGTAGTGACCCGAAAGTTCATTGCATAAGTTCCGAAAGGGCAAATCCAGGTCCTTCGACTCCGCTGAAGTACGCTTTGCTCAGCATGACAGGTAAGTTTGTGATGGGAGCTTCGGACTCAGGACACTAGAGCGCGGCAGAAGAAATGTCCGCCTGCGGGACAGTTACGGGGCGCAGATAAAGTCCGCAGGGCCAGTGCCGAAGAAAGGGTCAGATGCGACGGCAACCAAACCAAGAGCAGCAGCCCAGAGCTTCACAGAATATGGGCGCACCCGAGGGAACGGTCCGTAATTCAACGCATCCACAAGGAGCACCCCATGTCCCTGGGCGTCTTAAACAATATCTCCGCTATGTATGCGGAGAACAACCTTAACAACACAACCAACAGCCTGAATACAGTGCTGCAGCAGTTGTCTTCCGGTTCGAAGATCAACTCGGGCGCGGATGACGCAGCCGGGCTTTCTCTGGTGGATGGGTTGCAGGCTAACTCACAAGCCCTGGCCCAGTCGCAAACCAATGCCCAGGAAGGCGTAGGTCTTCTACAAGTCGCCGATGGCGCTCTCTCGCAAGTCACAAGCCTGCTCAACCGGGCCGTTACGCTGGCTACCGAAGCCTCGAACGGCACCCTCAACTCCAGCCAGGACGCGGCCGCCAATCAGGAATACCAGTCGATCCTGTCGGAAGTTTCAAACATCGGTTCAACGACCACCTACAACGGCAACGCGGTCTTCAATTCGAATACCAACATTTACACCGGCGACTCTTCGACGCAAGGCTCCTCTGTCGATGCTTTGAACATCCGCACGCTGTCTTCGTCCAACATAGGCGACACAGGCGGCCTGATGGGCTACAGCAGCGGCACCAACAACGTGTTTGTCGATCTATCAACCACCGGAAAGAATGCAGCGATCAGCGATACGCTGGGCGCCAGCACTGCCACCACTTCCGTTGCGGTCAGCTATCTGAGCAAAGGCGCGAACGGCTCGGCTGTCACAGCAACAGCGAATATCTCCGTTGGCGCGGGCAGCAACTATGCCAACACGGCGCAAGGCTTGATCAGCGCGATCAATGCGTCCGGCCTGGGCTTGACCGCGAGCTTTGGCACAGCAGCACAGGCGGGAAGCGCAGCAACCGGCACCGCGACAAGCGCCAATGACACTAACAACGCACTATTGACCGGCTCGACCGACACGGGCATCATCATCTCCGGCGCTGGCGTCGGGGTGAATAACAACTCCTCAAGCGCTGGATACTCCCAAGGCGCGGGCGAAGTGGGCACGCTTACTGTTTCCAACTCCACCGATACTTTGGGAGGCAGCCTGACTATTGTGGGCGCCGACGGAGCGAGCCACGCCATTACACTGGGCGTTGCAAACTCCACCGACACGCTGGTCAACCTAGAGTCGAACATCAACTCTTCCGGTTATGGCGTTACTGCGTCACTCAACACCGCAGCCGTTACCAACGCTAGCGGGACCCATGCAATCGGCACTCTGATGACGCTGACCTCTTCCAGCGCGGCGGTTACGGTTGCAGGCAACAACGTTACCGACGCGCAGAATACCAGCGTCCTTACCCTCACTGCTGCCTCAGGCGCACAGACTACCGCTGGCGCGGTAGCTGCCACCTTGACAGCTGGCTCGGCTACCGATACGCTCACCGGCGTCATCAGTCTCACGGCGGGCACTGCAGGCGCATCGGCGCTGCTCAACCTGGGCGGCCAAACGATTACCCAGTTTTTGGCCAACACCACGGATACGGCTGCGGTAACCGCCGCCGGCCTCACGGTCGCTGCGAACACCGCTGGCACGGTGCTGACATTTACACAGACCGCTGCTCAGGTGGCTGGCGCCACTGTGCTTCTTCAAACTAATAGCCAAATCCAGGACACCGCCGCTGGGACCGGTACCGCTGTTGTGACGCAAGCGGCTGCTTTCTCAATCACCACCGCGACTGCCACAACAGTGGGCACGGTAACGGTCGACAACGCGAACGATTCCCTGACCGGCGGGACGATCAAACTGACTGGCGCCGCCGGCACCCAGACTTCCTACGCCCTGGGGACTGCAGGCTCAACCGACAACCTGGCAGACCTGGCCAAGGCAATCAACGCCAATACCACCACAGACAAGGTGAGCGCGAGCGTGAATACCGCCGGCACGGTGATGACGATCGTTACGACCGCCGCCGCCACTGCCGTCGCGCCCACGCTCTATGGCACGGGCGTTACCACTTCATTCTCATTAACGGGCACGCCCACCACGGGCAAAACCGCCAATGCCACCACCATGGGAACACTGGCCTTGCCGATCGGTGGTGCTTCCGGTGACGCTTTGACCGGCACGCTCACCATCGGCACAGAGGTCCTCACGCTCGGCACTGCGTCAACCAACGCAACGCCGGGAACCGCAACCATGTCTGAGCTTGCACAAACAATCAACGCCGGCAATTATGGGATTTCGGCGGCGATCAACTCTGCGGGAACGGCCATGACGTTTACTTCTTCGAACTCCAACAACCTCAGCGTCACGCCCACCGTGTCTGCCGCTCTTGACTCAACGGACAGCAGCGCGGCTCTCGTCTGGAGCACCGCCAACCTGGGCGCCACTTCTTCCGCGTACTACAGCATCGGAATCAGCGGCTCCATTCAGGACACCAGCACACTGGCCAACACCACAACCGCACTGTCCAAGGGAAACTCGAGCGATCTGAACGGAAGCGGCGGAACCGCAACCATCAGCTACTCGGATTCGGCGGGTGCGTCGCTCAGCAGCACCGACCTGTCCAACCAGGCGGATGCGCAGGCAACCCTCACCAGCCTCGGCGCGGCCATCACCGACGTTGCGGCCCAGGACGGCTACGTGGGCGCGCAGATCAACACGCTGAATGCGGTTAGTTCCGTGCTCAGCACGCAGCAGGAGAATGTGACCTCTGCGCAAAACGCGGTGCAGGCTACCGATTACGCTTCGGCAACCTCGAACATGTCCAAGTACGAAATTCTGAGCCAGACCGGCATCTCGGCGCTGGCGCAGGCCAACAGCATGTCGCAGGAGGTAACCAAGCTGCTGCAGTAATCCAGGGTCCCCGGCGACAGGTCTTCGTCGCCGGGGTAGAGTTAACCGGCAACGCGCCGATAAACGGGAAGGGCGTCCATCGGGCGCCCTTCTTCTTTGCATGGCAAACAGATCAGCGTGGCCAGATTAGCGTGGCTTGATTAATTCCTTCCAACCCCGCTCATCGGACGTTGGAAACAAGGCTGCATGAGTCTCAGAGGGAGCGATCAATGGGAACAGTAGGCCTGAGTTTCGGGTCGCCGACCAGCGGGACCGGGTTCGATGTGAGCTCGACGGTCTCGGCGATTGTGGCGAACCTGCAGAATGTAGAGACGCCGTGGAAGACGCAACTGGCTTCGCTCGAAAGCCAGGACACGGCGATATCGAGCCTGGGAACGCTGTTTTCGAATCTCTCCAACGATATGAGCTCGCTTACCGACCTGGAGGGAATTCTTTCCGAGAAGACAGGCTCAAGCTCCGACACCAATGTGCTCTCGCTCACGGCGGCGAATAACGCGGCACTGGCTGGAACCTACACGGTGGAGGTGGCCAATCTGGCCCAGACCTCGAGCGGTTATCTGGCGCCCATTGCCAGCGCCGGCGATACGCTGGCCGGTTCCATCACTCTTCAGGTGGGCAGCGGAACGGCGCAGACCGTCACGCTTGGGCCCAATGACAACACGCTGGCCGGCCTGGCCGCGGCCATCAACTCCTCTTCGGTAGGCATCACGGCAAGCGTTTTGACAGACGCTGCGGGGTCGCGATTGAGCCTTGTCTCCGGCACGTCAGGAGTGGGTGGAGACATCAAGGTCAGCGCGAATTCCATCGTTGACAGCACCAGTACAACTGCCATCTCTCCGAGTTACACCAGCAGCTCATCGTCGAGCGGGATTCTGACGCCCATTGCCAACGCCGGCAGCGATGCGCTGTCGGGATCGATCTCCATCACGGTGGCGGGCGGTGCAGCGCAGGTCATCAGCGTCCCTACCACATCCGGAAACAACACGCTGGCCGGCCTGGAAGGCGCCATCAACGCGGCCAATATCGGTGTCACAGCCTCAGTCGTGACCAACAGCGATGGATCGTCGAGCCTGGCTCTCAATTCCGGGACCAACGGAGCGCTTTCCGTTACTCCCAGCATCGTTGACACGACAAATTCGCTGGCGTACACATCCCCGGTTGCAGGCATCAATGCCAACCTGACGGTGGACGGCGTCAATTTGACCAGCGGCTCCAACACGGTGGCCAATCTGATTCCCGGCGTCACGTTCCAGCTACTGGCTCCGAGCACCGCCGGCGAGCAGATACAGGTGGTGATCGGCAACGACAATACCGGCGTCGAGAGCACCGTGAACCAGTTCGTCACGGACTACAACTCGCTGGTCAACGCGATGAACACTCAGGACGGGAATACCTCTTCGGGAACGCCGGAGCCGTTGTTCGGGTCTCCTACGCTCACCCTCCTGCAACAGCAAGTACTCAGCGGCCTCAATACAAGCAATCCGAACGGCAGTCTGAGTGCGGTATCGAACGTCGCAGGCACCACCTTCTCGGGTTCGATGACCATCAGCGTGGGCAGCGGCACGATGGAGAATGTCGTCTTCGGAGCAGCGCCTGCCAGCCCGGCAGCCAATACGATCTATACGGGCAGCGGCGTGAATTCATTGGCCGGACTGGCCAGCGCCATCAACTCCGCCAACATCGGTGTCACGGCCAATGTGGTCACCAACGCGGGGGACTCGACACTAACACTGACTTCGGAAACAGCAGGGTCCAGCGGAGCTTTGAGCGTAGGCTCAAGCATCGTGGCCAGCGCGCCTACGGCGTTGATTTATTCAGACACCGGCGGCTACACGCCTACAACGGCCGACAGCGGCACGCTCGGCAAAGCGGCCCTCAGTTCCGATACGCTTTCCGGCTCGGTCTCCATCCAGACAGGCGCCGGGCTGGCAACCAGCTTCACACTCGATTCGTCTGACAACACGCTTGCCGGACTGGCCGGCGCCATCAACACGGCCAGCATCGGCGTTACGGCCGCCGTGGTAACCAACCAGGATGGTTCGTCGAGCCTTTCGCTGACTTCGGCCACAGTGGGTGCGGCGGGCGTCATCCACGTGACTTCAAGCCTGCTCGATCCCAGCAGCCCCACGGCGACGACGCTGAGTTATACGAACGCATCGGACATCAACAATCTGACCAGCCTGGGCATCAGCGTGAACAACGATGGATCGATTACGTTCGACGCTGAATCTCTTGACTCAAAGCTGAACACCGACTATGGCGGCGTGGTTGGTTTTTTTCAGAATTCAAATGGATGGGGGCAGACATTTGCCACCGTACTCACCGATTCCGGAACCACCGCTGGCACGGGCATCCTGGCGCTGGCATCGAGTTCCAACAGCAGTATCGAATCCACGCTGAATGCGGACATCACGCGAGAGGGCAGCCTGATCTCCGCCCAGCAGGCGAGCCTTACCGCGGAGCTGAACAGCGCCAATGAAATCATGCAGCAACTGCCAACGCAGTTGGAAGGCGTCAACGAACTCTACTCCGCGATTACCGGGTTCGACCAGAACACCAATGGCTAAGGAGAAGCACTTCGATGGGAAGTTATCAGCAACATGCTCTGGAGAGCGCGTCTGCCGTGGACCTGGTGGTCGCTCTCTATGACGGGATTATCCGGTTTCTCTCTGCTGCGAAGGCGGCTGTCGAGCGCGGAGATCAGGCGGGGCGCAGGGAGGCATCGAAGCGCGCGCTGGACATCATCATTCATTTGCAGGCGCGGCTACGCATGGATGTCGGCGGAAAGCCGGCGCTGGCGCTGAGCGAGTTCTACGCGACTACGTTTGCGCTGATTCTTCAGGCTTCGCAATCGGCTTCGTCGCAAAAGTTCGAGCACACCATCAACTGCGTGCGCAACGTGCGCGATGCATGGCGGGAGGTTGCCAAAGATCCCAGCGTCAATCCCGCACCGATGCAGGTCCCTAGCCTGTCGAGACGTAATGACGCGGAGTTCGATGGAGACGAATACGGCGCTGTGGTGGGTTCACGATGGAATGCGTGATTGGCGATTGGAAGTAAGATTGGTGGTTGTTCCTGGGACCGCATCAATACGTCATCAGCACTCATCGGTAGACCTGTTTTCGATCACCGATCGTAATTACAAAAATGCGTAAAGCTTTATCTTGTATTTCGGTAACAATGCGGAAATCGCCCACGCGATATTTCCAGAATTCGCCCAGCTTCGAACCCTTCAGAGCCTCGCCAATACTACGCGGATCCTCCAGTTTCGCAACACGCTGACCAAGAAACTTGACGATGCGCTGCGCAACTTGCCTATCGAGTTTCGAGAGGTCTTTTTCAGCGCCCGCGTCGTACTCAATCCGCCAGGCCATACCGTTTTTCCATCTCTTTCTGGGAATAAGACTTGCTACGCCCAGCGCGGTGTTTGCGCAGGCGCTGCTCTGCAATGTAGAGGTCTTCGAGGTCGCCGATGTGCTCCTTGATGGCCTCGATCATGTAATAGGTTTTGCTCCGCCCGGTACGCTCCGAGAGGTTGGATAGACGGGCTTTCAATTCTTCGGGCAAACGAAGAGAAACTGCGGCCATACGCGCCTCCAGTTGCAAAATGGTGCACTACAAGTATCGCACGCAATCACTGCTCGGCGAGCTAACTCCTACATTTTTCATCCGGCGACGGTGAGCTCTTCTTCCAATTGCTGCTTCTGGTAAAGACCCGCATAGTAGCCATCGAGCGCCAGCAATTCATCGTGGCGTCCGATCTCCACGATTCTTCCGTGGTCCAGCACCGCAATCTGGTCGGCGTTGCGCACTGTTGAAACGCGGTGCGAAATCAAGATCGTCGTCGACGCCGATGTATAACTGCCCAGACCATTCAGAATGCGTTCTTCCGTGTAAGTGTCCACACTGGCAAGTGCATCGTCGAGAATCAAAATCGCGGGACGCCGCAGCAGGGCGCGGGCGATGGCGGCGCGCTGTTTTTGACCGCCCGACAGGGTTAGACCGCGCTCGCCGACCATGGTTTCAAAACCCTGCGGGAATTCTTCAAACTCAACGCGAATGTGCGCTGTTTCCGCAGCCTTGAGCATCTCTTCCGCGCTGGCGTTGGAAACGCCGAAAGCCAGATTCTCGCGAATGGTGTCCGAAAACAGAAACGTCTCCTGCGGCACCATGCCGATATTGCGGCGCAGCACGGCGAGCGGATACTCGCGTACCGGCCGGCCATCGATCAGCAGCGACCCGGCCGGCGCCTCAAACAATCGCGAGAGCAGGCTTACCAGCGTAGTCTTGCCCGAACCTGTTGGTCCGACAATGGCCAGCGTGGAGCCGGCAGGAATCTTGAGCGAAACATCGCGCAGCACCGGCGTGCCGCCGTAGCTGAAGTCGAGATGCCGGAACTCGATCTCGCCCTTCAGCACGGTATCCGGTCCAACCGACAAATCCGCGGAGCGGTCGTCGATGGCCGGCTCGGCCTTGAGCAGTTCGTCGATGCGCACTACCGAGGCGGTGCCCCTCTGGAAAAGATTGACCACCCAGCCCACGGCGATAATCGGCCAGATGAGCAGAATCATGTAGGTGTTGAACTCTACAAAATCGCCCACAGAAATGCGATGGGCCAGCACCAGATGCCCACCGGCAAGCAGAGTAATCACCATCGACACGCCAAGGATGAATTCGAGCGTGGGCCACAGCATGCCCATCAGTTGCACCAGGCGTAGAGAGCGGGCGATGTACTGGCGATTGAGCTTTTCAAACAAGCCGATCTGCGACTCTTCGCGCGCAAAGGCGCGAATCAGCCGTGCGCCGGAATAGTTCTCCTGCGCCTGCGCCGATATCTCGGAGAAACTGGCCTGGATGCGCTCGAAGCGGTCGTGAATTTTATGGCCGAGGTACTGCACCAGGATGCTGGCCAGCGGCATGGGCGCAAGCGCCACCAGCGTGAGCCAGGGGCTTAAATGAAGCAGAAAGTACAAAGCAAACAGCGTGAAAAAGATGGTATTAGCAGAGTACATGAGCGCCGGCCCCAGCAGCATGCGCACGGCGTTCAGGTCGTTGGTCATGCGGGCCATCACGTCGCCGGTGCGGTAGCGCTGATAGAAACCCGAATCCTGTTTTTCGAGGTGGCGAAAGAGATCGTTGCGAACGTCGAATTCAATCTCGCGCGAGATGCCGATCAAAATCCACCGTTGCGCGTAAAGAAATATCCCTTTGACGACCGAGATGCCCACCAGCAATCCCGCGAAACCGAGAATCATCTTGTGGTCGGCGAAATGTTTCTGCAGTTGGTCGACGGCCCACCCCAGCACGCGCGGAAACTGCACGGAAGCGGCGTTCGTGGCAATGCATGAAAGCGTGCCCCACAGGTATCCCCAGCGGTACCGCCGCATGTAAACGAAGAGGGGGCGCAGATCGCGAAGCATGATCTTATTGTACGAGGCCGGGCGCCGGTGCAAGGGATCGGCCGCCTCGCATTACAGAAAGTCCCTCTTCCTCGACTGCAGGAAAAAGGTAAGCGTCAGCATCAGCGCAATCGCCATAAACTCCGAAAGCAGCAGAGTTGTGGCTGCCGGACTCCAACTGACGGTTGGGCCGTTCATGCCTTTGGCAATGCCGGTGACGTGGGCGACGAAGTATCCAGCAAAGTTCAGGCCGACGTTGCCAACCATGATGGCCCCAACGGTCCATCCTTGAGACTCGGTGACCAGCGCGACGGAGACAATGAGGCAGGTACCTACCAGAATCTCTGTCGCCATGATGACCGTGAAGGGCAGCAGACCATGCGGCACTCCGTGTGGAATGGCAAACAATACAAGGACGGCCATAACGAGCGTGAGCCAGGGGAGCATGAAAATGAGAAGTGTACCGAGCAGTTTCGCGGACGTGTATTCGCGGTAGGAGATGGGCAAGCTCATGACGAAGGGAAGCGTCTGCTCTTTGCGCTCATTCACCATGGTTGTAACTGCAAGCTGCGCGCCCACGGCAATCAGCGCGGTGATGAGCAGGACAAGTCCGACCATAAAGGCTGCGTTTCCACCCAGGCACACAATGCCCAATGCGATCAACCCACCAAGCAGCGATGCCAGCACGCTCCAACGCTGCAAATACCAGTCCTTGAGAATAAGAATTCTGATCATTGAATGGTTCATACAGCCTGGGTCTCCCTTCTGCATTGCACATTGGCAACAAAAATCTCTTCGAGCGTCATGGTGTCTACCGCGTTGACCGTGACGCCCAGGTCTTGGCATATGGACACCATCGCCGGCTCAAAACGATTCGTGGTCAACACGGGAAGCCTGTTGCTGCCGGCAACGTCGATGACACCGGGCAAGCGCGGCAGCGCGGTGTCCTGCGGCAGCACCAGCCGCAAGCGACGCCAACGATCGAGAAAGATCTCCTTGTCGTCGGAGTCGATGATTTTGCCGCGATCAATGAAGGTGATCACGTCTGACATTTGTTCCACGTCTTTGGTGTTGTGCGACGAAAACAAGATGGTGCGGTCTTCATCCGCAAGTACGGCCATCAACTCGCTGAGAACTTCGTGGCGCGCGACTGGATCGAGTCCCGTAGTCGGTTCGTCGAGCACCAGCAGGCGGGGACGTCGAGCCAGAGCCAGCAGCAATGCCGCTTTCACGCGCTGCCCGTGCGAGAGCCCCTTTACCTTC
>Ga0302324_100017952_pt1 | contig 13994 bp, 11 predicted proteins | sample Palsa_T0_1_FD_201949 | JGI IMG/M metagenome (GOLD analysis project Ga0302324, IMG submission 201949) | Peat permafrost microbial communities from Stordalen Mire near Abisko, Sweden - Palsa_T0_1 | ecosystem: Environmental > Terrestrial > Soil > Palsa > Peat permafrost | place: Sweden: Abisko... | reverse complement strand
CTGCGAAGTAGGTGGAGGCAAAACCAGCGTGGGATGCGGCAAGTCGGCATCGCTCCTGGGGAAGGTGACGGCCAGTTTGCCGGTTGGGTTCACCTGTCCAGCGAGGACATTCGCCAGAGCTTCGGCGCCGCGGATGCCTGGATACCATGCCTCAACCACGCCTGCGACATGATCGATCCACGCCATCGTGGCAGGGCTGCCGGTCTCAAGCACGACGATGGTCCTGGGGTTTGCTGCGGCCAAAGCTTCAACGAGCTTGTTCTGGTCGTCGCTCAGGTCGAGAGTCTTCAGATCCATGCCTTCCGACTCGTGCTGATAAACAAAAACAATAGCCACATCGGCTGCCTTGGCAGCAGCGGAGGCGGCCGCGAGGTCGTCCCCTGAGCTGTAGGAGACTTTGCTCGAAGGCAACTTAGCCGCCAACGCGCGCAGCGGAGAGCTGGGCAGCCAAACCTGGCGTCGGGCGAAGTTCGCCATCGGATTTCCCCCCGGCGCTGCAGGCGGCGGTGGAGGCACGACCGATCCCCCTGGAGCATCGACCTGCGCCGAGCCGCCGCCGGTGATCACGCCAACGTCAGCATGGCCGCCGATCAGCACAACGGAATGCAGACTTGCAGTTTCCAACGGCAGGATGTTGTGGCTGTTCTTGAGCAGGACGATGCTTTTCTCTTCCAGGCTCTGCGCCAGCGCGTAGCCGCCTTCCACATCGGGAACCTGCTTGACCACCGGGTGATCGAACAGGCCGGTCGAGAAGATGGTGCGCAGAATGCGATGCACATGGTCATCGATCTCAGCCTGCGAGACTTCTCCATCGTCAACCGCCTTCTTCAGTGCGTCGGCGAAGAAATTCTTGCCCGGCTGTTCCTGATCGAGGCCCGCGTGCGAGGCTTTGGCGGCGGAATGAGTGCCACCCCAGTCGGAGACCACGAAGCCCGGGAAGTGGAAATCATTCTTGAGGACATCGGTGAGCAGGTAGCTGTTTTCGCAGGCATAATCGCCATTGACGCGGTTGTAGGAGCACATGAATGCGCCGGCGTCGGAGATCTTGAGAGCGATTTCGAAGGCGCGCAAATCCGACTCGCGCATCGATCGTTTGTCGATGTTGGCATTGACAGCGTTGCGGCCGCTCTCCTGGTCGTTGATGGCGTAGTGCTTCAGGTCGCCGATGACGTGCTCTGACTGCACGCCTTTGACAAAATTCCCGGCCAGTGTCCCGGCCAGCAGCGGGTCTTCGCCCTGATACTCGAAGGTGCGGCCGTTGCGCGGCTCGCGCGTAAGGTTCACGCCGCCGCCCAGCGACATGCTGTAACCCTCTTCACGCAGCTCGCGGCCAATCAGCGCGCCATACTCAAAAGCAGCTTGCGGATCCCACGCCGAGGCCGCAGCCAGGTTGTTGGGCAACGCGGTTGAATAGCGCCCTGAGGCTGCGCCGCGCGTGACGCCATAGGCAGAATCGGCCATCTGGATTGCAGGTATGCCCACCCGCGGAATTGCGTTCGACCAGCCCGCTCCGCCGTTCGATTCCGTCGGGCCTCCGCCGGGGCCGAAGCCGCCATTTCCATGCAGCAGCGAGATCTTCTCGTCCAGGGTCAGTTCCTTGATTACCAGGTCAGCGCGAGCGTCGGGCGAAAGGCTCGTCTCCGACCAGGCATAGTGCTTCGGCTGCTGCTGCTGTCCGGGAAACTGGGCAATTCCTGGAAGGGCTGTTGCAAAGGCCGCGGTCAACAGAAACGCAAATGTGCTTTGGTAGCGGAGATTTGGCAGCGTCATTTGAGTAGATTGCCTCTCAATTCGATTTCGGATGGCTCGGAGCTCATTCAGCTGTTCATCCTGATTTCCCAGCGAAGAGGCTCATCGTGCCAACTGGTTCCCGCTCGCGTTGGCGCCCGCAAATGGGCCGCTTCATTGGGTTCTCTGGAATTCGGACGGCTGACGGGCGCGCAAAGTTGCGCAAGAGGGGCAAGAGTTCGGCAGACAACGCTCTGCGCACATCGAATCTTCCGCGCTGGTTGACCATACGGTCCTGAATGAACCGCACTTTCACTCAAGTTGCGGTACGGCATTCCCGTTCCGTGCGGATGGTCGGTAATCATTCCACGACTCTGTCACGGGCGGCCGAAAACCGGGTTTTGTCCGGATTGCCGGTGACTCGCCCGGAACCGAGAATTCCACCTTCGATGGCTCAGTGAGTGCCCCCGGGATTTAACATCAACTATTCGCATTTCCTGAGTCTTGTTGGTTTTGTGCTATCATCCGTGGCACCTCTGAAAGGAGAATCCAAATGAGTGGCCCCCAAAGGTTGGTCTCATTTGTGTTGGCGTGCGCTTCGAGCGTGATCGTGGCTGGCGCTCAGTCTCAGACAACGCCTGGCCCGGAAGTGAAGAAGCTGACAGCAATGGTCGGTAGTTTCACAGTCGAAGACGAAGTGAAAGCCGGGGCAATGGGGCCGGACTCGCCGGCGATGAAATTCAGTGGGACTGACGATTGCAGGTGGACGGCAGGCGGCTTCGCCGTGATTTGCGAGGCGGTACTCAATAGACCCGGAAGGAAATACTCGGAGTCTTCCTTCCTCTACTACGATCCGACTTCCAAGACATACCGGTACCACGCAGTTGACAGTTCAGGAGGGATAGAAAACAAGACTGGAACGGTGAACGGCGACGTGTGGACCTGGCTTGGGGAGAGCATTTTTGCCGGGAAGCCGTATCGCACCCGGTACATTATGAAGTTTGTTTCAGCGGACTCCTACGAATACACCGATGAGTCGGGCGAAAGCGAGAGCTCCATGAAGGTATTCGTGAGCGGAAAAGAGACTCGCGTTGCGGCCACCAAGCCCGCGAAACCGCAATCAACGCAATGACGGGCGTTCAGTGATCAGTTCCAAGCCAACGAAACTTAAGGTCAAGTGACGCTAACAACCATTAAGGCGTATTAGGAAAAGGTGTAGCCGTCTTTAATGGCGTGCAAGGTCGTCGCTCCTTGGGGTCGCGCCAACTTCAGGGTGCTGCTTTCGGGATACAGTATTTCCTAATCCGCCGTAGCGCTCATTGAGCTGAACATTGCCACGCTTCGGAGTTTGGGACGTATCGTCGCCTACTCGGCAGTCGCCTACTCGGCAGTTAGCATTTGCTAAACAGAGCGCCGGACTGCCCGTGCTCTCCCAGGCCCGCAGATAAGGGCCGAGTGCATCTTGGGTCTTCGTCAACAACGGTCCTCAGTACCGCTGCAGGAACTCCGGATCCACCGGGTTTTCAAACAGCGACGCGTCGCGCGTAACGATTGTCAACCCAGACGGCGTAACGAAATACCGTCGCTTGTCTTCAACGGGGTCGTAGCCGATCACGGTGCCTTCGGGGATGTGCACGTCGCGATCGATGATGGCGCGGCGGATGCGGCAGTGGCGGCCGATGTTGACGTGGGAAAAAATAATGCTGGCGTCAACGTCGGAGTAGGAGTTGACGCGCACATCCTGCGACAGCACGGAATTTGACACCGATGCGCCTGAGATGATGACGCCGGCAGTGATGACGGAGTTGACGGCTGTTCCGGTGCGGCCGGGCTCGCCGAAAACAAACTTGGCCGGCGGATACTGGCGGACGCGTGTGCGGATGGGCCAGCTCTTGTCGTATAGGTTGAAGGTCGGCGATACGGAGCAAAGGTCCATGTTGGCGTCGTAGTAAGCGTCCAGCGTGCCCACGTCGCGCCAGTAGAGGGCCTGCTGTTTGTTCTCATCCACAAAGCTGTAAGCCATCATCTTTTTGTGGCCCAGCATGTTGGGCAGAATGTTGTGCCCGAAATCGTGCTTGGAAGTTGTATCTTCGGCATCGGAGATAAGGGCTTTCAGCAGCACCTCGGTGTTGAAGATGTAAATGCCCATTGACGCGTCAACGGCGTGAGGATTGAACGGCGAGCGAAACGTAGTCGATGCCGGCTTCTCCTGGAATCCGAGAACTTCGCCGGTTGCCCCAACCTCCACGACGCCGAACTGCTTCACCTCATCGGGAGCAATGGGCAGAGTGGCCAGGGTAACCTCGGCCTTCTTCTCTTTGTGGTAGGCCAGCATGCGGCTGTAGTCCATTTTGTAAATATGATCTCCCGACAGGATGATCATGTGCTTCGGCTGTTCGCTGCCGATCGAGTAGATGTTCTGGTAAACCGCATCCGCGGTCCCCATATACCACGCGGACCCGGTGCGTTGCATGGGCGGCAGAATCTCAAAGAATTCGCTCAGCTCGGTTGCGACGACGCTTGTCCATCCTTCGCGGATGTGCCGGTTGAGCGAGAGAGCCTTGTACTGGGTAAGAATGTAGACCTTGCGCAGGCCGGAGTTGATGCAGTTGGAGAGGGTGATGTCGATGATGCGGTAGTGTCCGCCGAACGGAACAGCCGGTTTGGCGCGATCGCGGGTAAGCGGGAACAGGCGCTCACCTTGTCCACCCGCAAGCAGTACTCCAAGCGTGTCTCTCATATTCGATTGACCCTGCCCTTTTTCTTTTGCCTCTCCGGTGAGCTCATCCGTTGAACCATTGGATGCAGCATCCGGCGCAGCATCGTTTCCGGCGGCTATTTTTAATCGGATTCACCGAACGGTGGAGAATACCACACGGAGATGAAGATAGCAGCCTCGCCGTCTAGTGCATTTTGGTTTTTGCCGGAACCCACCGTGCCCCATCCATTCCGCTTTTTCTGCGGAATGGGTGGGATACCAACAAAACTCAGGGCTACTCGATTTCTGAAAATGCTCTGGACGACCGAATTCCCATTGAAGCTGGCTGGCCTCGGGCGGCATGAAGTCCGGATCGAGCCAACGGAAATCCATTGGCGATGGAAATCCACCTTCAGTGCCGGATCGCGTTCGCTCCCAGGAATTTGAGAATCGTCCTACCGCTTCTTCTTGAACTTGTATTCCACGCCCACCGAAATGGCGAAGTTGACATCGAACTGGCTCACCCTGGGCGCGTAGTTGGTGCTGTAATGAGTCATTACAGCGTCCGGCGTGATGCGAAAGACCCAGTGCTCCGAGCGGTTCAGGTCCATGTGGCCGCCGATGATGGCCGCGGGAGCAACTTGGTTGTTGTAGAAGTCGAATGCGGAGGGTGGGTAGCCGAGCAGGTCCTGCTGGAATTTGCCATAGACCCCGCCGAACAGGGCATGTGCGGTGAGCGCGCCATGCTTGTTGTGGGGGCCAAGCCACTCCGGGCCGGCCGTAAAGAAATACTGCGACACGAACGGCCCCTGGATGTCGTAAGGGTTGACGCCGGCGCCACTGGTTCCCACGTAGACGCGGCCGTTGCCCTCGATGCCCCAGTGCCTGGCGAGCCAATAAGAGGCTGAGATATCGAGTCCGCCCAGGTTAGCGCCTTGCAGCACGGTGGGTCCCGCCTTCATGTGGTCGTAACCGAACCCCAGGGACACGTCATAGCGATTGTCATAGCGCACATTGGCCAGCGGGTCGACGACAATGTAAGTTCCATTGCCGGCGGATTGGGCGGCGGTGCTCTGGGCCTGCGCGCAAATTCCGGCTTGCAGAGCCAGGGCGGCAACGGCTAGGAAAGAAGCGATAAATCTTACAGGGAAACGCATCATTATCCAGCTTACAGGACCGCGCCGAGAGGGGACAACGCGAGGGCAGGCCTTCAGTGCCTGTTGGCGTAACAGGCCATGAATCGGCTACGGCTCGCAGTGGTCTGCCCAACGCGTCCAAATCAAGTAGCGTGCAGTCTTCAGCACTTCGACGGATGCGAGGGCGGTATCGTAAGCCGAAGACGACGGCGAGAGCCGCGGCGCCGGGTGCGCGGCCCACTGGATTGGCCCGGAACTCATGGGCCCAGAGCTCACAGACAGGGCGCTGAAGATCAGCCCGGCTCTCGGCAGGTGATAGGCCGCGGAAACGACCTCCGCCGAGTGCCATCCATGGACCTGCATGATGCGAACCGAGTAACAGGCGTTCTGGATCGTATCCATAGCCTGCGGCTCCACGAAGATAGCCGACGCCGGAATGCCCTGAGCCTCGGCTGTGCGAGCCATTACCCGGGCTTCGACAAAGTGGTTGCGGGCCGCCCCGCCGGTCAGAATGAGGCGAGGCGCTGTTCCGCGTTTGTATTCGTTGACCCCTTCGGTCACGCGGGCTAGCTGCTCGGGCGTGGGGTTGCCATCGCCGTCGGCCGGGCTGCCGAGCACGATGATGGCGTCGAAGCGGGTGAGCGACGTGTTGGATGCGGGCGCGAATCCGCGTGCGATGGCCGCCCAGGCCAATACGCCGACCACCACAACGACAGTGGAAAGGGCAACCCGCAGCCTCCAATTGGGGAGCCTGCGTCGCGCCTTCTTGCGGGGGATGCGGCTGCGGAGGCTGGGGGGACGGCGAGTCAAACCGAGAACTCCTCCAGCTTCCAATGTACCGGAGGCACGGGCGCGGTCGATGAAGGCAGATTTGCGGCGGCGCCGGACTCAGGCCAGATCGGCAGGTACTCCCCATGCCGAGAAAACCATCTCCCGCAGGGGCTTCCGTTCACGAGGAGCGAGTTCCCGGTCCAGCAGTTGCTGGTTGGCCAAGGCGGCGGGCTCGCCTTGATAGCCGAGAGCTATGACGGAGCCGAGAACGTAGTCCTCTGGGATTTCCAACGCTTTGCGGGCGGCATCGTGGTCGTAGCCGGCCATCTGGTGCGTGGAGAGACCGAGCGCGGCCGCCTGTAGGGTCAGGTAGGACGAGGCAGCGCCCAGGTCGTAGAAGGCATATCCATTGGCGTTGCCGTTGGCCGTGAATTTGGTGCTGGCCACGCCCAGAATCAGGGCTGCGGCAGAGCCTGCCCAAGTCTGGTTGAATCCCACCAGGGCTGAATGGATCTTGCTGTAAGTGGCGGAGTTACGGACCCCGACGATGAAGCGCCACGGCTGCTCATTGTTGGAGGAGGCAGCCCAGCGCGCAGCTTCAAATACCTTGGCAAGGTCGGCTGCGCTGACTTCACGATCGGAGAATGAACGCGCGCTCCAGCGCTGGTGGAAGATTGGCAAAACACCCTCGACAACGGGGGCGAGCTTCAACTTGTGGACTTCATTTTTGGACAGGGTCAAGGGGGTGGCTCCGAGAAAGCTAAATCAGGTGCGGTGATTTGATTCCATAATGCGGGTGGAGGATTCGGGAAGAGGGCCGTGGGGGAGGTGGTGTCGGCAAATCGTCCATAAATGGCAAATCGCCCAAAGGCGCTACGCTCCCCTCTTCAACCCGGAGCGACGAGTAGACGCCACTTGCTTTTTCTCGAGATCAGCTTCCCGCGGGGCCACACAAACTCGATTCCGGCCTGCCTTTTTTGCGGCGTAGAGCGCCTTGTCCGCGGCGGCTACCAGCGCCTCGCGGGAACAAAGCGATCGGCGTGTCGCCGTGGCCACGCCTATGCTGACGGTGAGATAGGGAGCAACCAGCGATGCGTGATGTGGCACCTGGAGATCGGCAACTGCCTGGCGCACCGACTTGGCCACTCGTTCAGCGTCGGGAGCGCTGGTTGCGACGAGGATCATGGCGAACTCTTCTCCGCCGCAGCGAGCGGCCATGTCAAGCTGACGCCTGCAAAGCCGGGTGAGCTCGGCACCCAGCCGGATCAGGCACTGATCGCCGCTTTGGTGGCCCTGGGAATCGTTCAGCGCCTTGAAATAGTCGACGTCAATGCTCAGCAGGGACAGCGCGGCATCGGTCCTGAGCAGGCGCGCGCACTCCTTATCCAGGGTCTGGTCAAAGACTCGCCTGTTGGCAAGTCCGGTTAGAGGATCGGTAAACGAAAGCCGCGATAGTTCCTCGTTGGCCAGGCGGAGGTCCGCTGTTTTCTCTTCAACCAGCTCGACCAACTCCCGCTCCCTTCGTTGCGCGGCCAGAAAGCGGATTCGCAAGGTTCCGGCCGCCGCCGAGAGGGGGAGTAGAACGCACAGAGCAGCAAACCACCAGGTCGAATACCACGGAGTCAGAATGGTGAATGAGAATTCCGCGCCACGCCCGGTCCAGACACCATCGCTTTCCCGCGTCTCGATCTGCAGGCGGTAGGCCCCCGGCGCCAGATTCGCGAACTGGAGCTCGCGCTGTGCCGTTTCGGTCCAGTTTCCGGTCGCGCCTCCCAGGCGGTAGCGGAAGATCACTTCGTTTTGACGGGAAGCATTCAGCGCGGAATACCGTGCAACGAGGGACCCGGCATGTATGCCGAAGGAAGGATTGCGGAGGCCGGAAACATCGGACTGCCCAATCGAGAGACGGGTGAAGACAACCGCGGGCGGAGCATCGGGCGCTTGGCGCGGGTGCGGTTTGAAACGAGAGAGTCCGCCACCGGTTCCAATCCAGACCGTACCATCGGCTTCCTCGGCGAATGCGTTCAGGTTACAGTCGTCCCAGGCCAGACCGTCGTTCGTGTCGTAGTGGCTCCAGCGGGCGCCATCCCACACGTCCACGCCCCTCTCGGTGCCGGCCCACAAGCGGCCGCTTGCGTCGAATTCGAGGAAATAAACAAGTCCGTCGGTTCCGGGCCTCTGTACGCCCTTTTCAATGCTCACGCCGCTGGCCAGGGGATGAACGCGGTCAATGCCGCCTCCGAAGCGGTAGCCGACCCACATGACGCCGTTCGGTCCCGCTCCCAGCGAAAGCACTTCGGTGTTGCTTAAGCCGTCGCTGCGGGTGAGGGTCTTCCATCTGCCGCCTTCGAATTCAAAAAGGCCGTTGGCGCCTCCAGCCCAAATGGTTCCATCCGAACCTTGGGCGACGGCCCACACGCGCGTGGACGGCAATTCGGCGATGCGCGCGAATTTTCGATACGGCGCCGTGGCCATGAACAGCCCGACTTCGGTGGCCGCCCAGAGCTGCTTCTCGCTATCGAAGCACAAACGGTATACTGCCTTGCCAATTAGGCCCTGGGCTTCGCCAAACCACTCGATCTTGCCGGTTTTTGTATCGATGCGGGCCGCGCCGCGAGTTTCAGTCCCTACCCAAATGTCCCCCGATGGCGATTTGCGAAGGCTATGCACCGGAAGACCATCCAGGCCCGGAACCGGCTTGAATGACATGCCGAATTGCCTGTGCACTCCGCGAAACAATCCCGCTTCGGTAGCCACCAAAAGCGATCCGTCATCGCGCGGAAGGATCTCGAACACAAGGTCGCTGGTCAGGCCGCTTTCAGTGGAATAGCTCTCCCAGTCCCGATACCCGCGCCACTGCACAATTCCGCGCCCCTCCAACCCAATCCAGAGCGAGTGCTGTCTATCCTCGAATGCTGAGTAGACAGTTCCGCGCAAGCCGACGGAGCGGTCGATCTTTTGCCATCCCTTTCCGTCCCCAATCAGCAATCCGTCCGGCGACGTGAGCAGAACTCGCCCATCGCCATCAACGGTGGGTACAACGCCCAGGCTTTCGGCTGAAGCGGGCAAATGCGGCCGCTGGAATTTGGCCGTCCCGGCGGGCCAGACAAAGACGCCGGCATTCCGCGCTCGCACCCAGAGATTCCCGGCGCGGTCTTTCACGATCACCTGCATCTCGCGGTCTGGGAGCCCGGCCCCTGTTCCGAAGACACGCGTGCCCTGGGCATCCATGCGGCAAAGCTCGTGTCCGCAGCCGTACCACAGGACATCGCCATCCACGAGAATCCCAAATGCGTCCGGCCCGGATGTCCCCAGGGGCTGAGGAAATGCGCGCATGGCAAATTGATCCTGCCCTGGCTGAGAATCAGGTCGAGAATCAGGTTGAGAATAGAGTTCCACGAGGCCAACGTCGGTGCCGAGAAACGTGTGGCCTTTGCCATCCGATTCGATTCCCTGGGTCCAGATGATTGTCTTGAATGCGCCGGGAACTTTTTCAAAGCGGTTGCCGGACAGACGATAGAGCCCGAAGCTACCCCCTGCAAGCAGCGACCCATCGGGTGCTTCGCCGAATGCCGCTCCTGAATTCGGCGGAATCCCCTGCGGTGCTCCAAATGGCTCAAAGCGATCGCCATCGTAGCGGAAGATGCCGTCTTCTGTGCTTACCCAGATGAAGCCAACGCGGTCCTGGTAGATTCTCCGAATCGCGAGGTTGTTCAGGCCCTCGGTGACCCCGAAACTGCGGAAGCTGTATTCCTGGGCGCACACCGGCTCGCCGGCGACGGCCAGAAGGGCAAGAGCGAGCGGGATAGCCTTGCGGAGCACATAAATCAAGATCGGCGCATTCGATGGAACTCTTCAATTAGAGTCCTTCTGAGCGACAAGGTATGGGCCGAATTGCACAGGGTGTTTCTCGCGAGTGGCCGCGGGTTCCCAATTCAGCCTTTGGGACGTTTGTAGAACGGCGCTGCGACCTGCTTGGCGCGGGCCGTCTGTGTGGGCCGGATCTGGACCAGAACGTCTTCGCCGCTTGCTGAAACCGAAGTTGGGACTAAGGCGAAGGCAATGTTGGTCTTGAGGAAAGGCGCGGGCGAGCCGGAGGTGATCTGGCCGATCTCCTCCCCCTCGAGATTCAGAACCGGGTACCCATCCCGGGCTATGCCGCGGTCGACCATTTCCAGCGCAATAAGCTTCCGGGTCGGGCCACCGCTCGATCGGAGGTCGAGCAGCGCCTGGCGGCCGATGAAGTCGCCCTTTTCCGGATTGTCGAGCTTCAGCCAGCGGTCCAGCCCGGCTTCGAAGACGTTGATGGCGTCGGATATTTCGTGCCCATACAGGCTCATGCCGGCTTCCAGGCGCAGGGTGTTGCGCGCGCCCAGGCCGCAGGGGCGAATTCCGAATTCTTCTCCGGCGGCGAGCAGTTCATTCCAGGCTTTGACGGTGGTGCTCTCGTCCGCAGGGAGATAGACTTCAAACCCGTCTTCGCCGGAGTAGCCGGTCCGTGCGATGAGAACATTGGGGACGCCGGCGACAGTACCGAAGGTGAACCAGTAGTTCTTGATAGCAGCGAGGTCAGTCTTGGTCAGTTTTTGCAGCGTTGCAAGGGCGCGCGGGCCTTGTAGAGCAAGCTGGGAGTAATAGGGTGAGTAGTCGGCGATATGGATGGAAGGGAAGCCGCCAACCTGCTTGCGAATCCACGCGAGGTCTGTAGCGGTGGTTCCGGCGTTGACGACCAGGAGATAGTCGTTGGGGCTGAGACGGTGGACGAGGATGTCGTCGACAAAGGTGCCTTGGGGCGTGAGCAATGCGGAGTAGTGTGCCTGGCCGTCCTTGAGCCGCGAGGCATCGTTCATGGTGACGCGCTGGACAGCGGCCAGTGCGCCGGGGCCGCGAAACTGGATTTCACCCATATGCGAGACGTCGAACAGGCCAACAGCGTTGCGTACGGCGAGATGCTCGGCAATCAGGCCGCCCCCAGGACATGGATACTCGACCGGCATGTCCCAGCCGCCGAAATCGACCATTTTTGCTTTGAGAGCGCGATGGGTGGCGTTCAGGGGAGTCTTCTTGAGCTCGGGAGCGACGGCAGGCTGCGTGGAAGTGGTCATGCGGCGATCCTCTTGGTACTGTGCTTACGATAGGGAGTGGATGCGGGCGGGGTCAACCACCTGCGGTGGGGCAGACGCCGCTTGCGCGGCCAGTTGGGGGTTGAGGTACCCCAGCCTTTCGACAGGAAAAAGTCGAAAGGACGGGGCTCGGGGATTTGTGGCGGGTTGGAAGGCAGGTTGATGGAATGAATCATGTGCGCGGGGTTTTGATGCTGGTGGCGGCGGGCGTTGCGGTGTGGAGGGGATGGAAGATTCATACCGGGACTCATGCGTGGATGGCGTATGGTCTGGGAGTGTTGGCGCTGGGGCTCGCGGTGTGGCATCTGACGCGGAAAGCAGAGACTCGACGGGCCTGATGGTGGTCGCCAGAGGGAGTTGAGCTGCAACTTGTTTTGGAAATGCGGGTCATTACCGGTGAGGCGGTTCGGCACTCAGCTTCGGGCCGCGGAGGGTGATGGAAATGACGACGCTTGCAAATGTTTTGGCGCTTTTGGGAATCGCCGCGATCCGCTTCGGCGGGCGGGGTGGCGGTGGGCTTGTTTTTCTCGTGTTTGGGCTTGCAGTGGTTGGAGTGGTGGCCTGGGCGTTGACGCGGCCGCACGGCAGTGAAGCGGCCAAAAACTGAGGGTCATCAGGGCCGACGGGGCGGCGGCTCACGTCCTTGGCTCACTTGCGCCGTGCGCGCAGGAATGAAGTGACGCTGAGGTAAAGGAAGAGCGCCACGATTCCGGCAGCGATCAGGAAGGTGCGGTGATCCGGCCCGTGCGCCCAACTGAGGCGGGTTCGCCATAGGGTGGGGCCAAATACCACCACGGGCAGGAAAAAGAAGACGCCGGTAACTTCAAGCCACAGAATTCCGCCCACGCGGCCGAAGGGGCGCAGGAAACCCCGCAACCCTTGAGCGAATCCGTGCGTGGCCTGACCGGCGGCTTGGCCTGCCGTCCGGCCTGCTTGACGATTTATCGGGACTGTCCGATCTTGGGGGACACCCGCAGCGGCAGAAGGGGCCGTCTGGCTGCCAGCAGCTTGCGCGGCACCGGCTACGGCCTGGCCGGCCATACGCCCGGCGACGCGGAGTCCGATCCCGAGAGCGCGGCCAATGGATTGCGGCTTCATTTCGATTTGATGGTAACAGCGCGGCTTCCGGCCGGGCTTTCGACGCCTGGTAGACAGTTGCCGGTTGCTCTCCGGCGGCGTAAGAAGTAAGGTAGAGGAATCTTAAGCTGCAACCGGCGCTTCCTCACGGGCGCAGGCCGCCGATTCTGGAAATACGGAGGTACCCATGACATCCCGTCTGCGCGAACTGATTCAGCAACTTGGCGAGGCAATCCACGAGTCGGTAGTCGAGAGCGATCAGATTGCGGGTGTGGTGCAGGATATTCGCAAACACGGGTTTGACGTCCTGCTGATGCTTGAGGCGACAATCGGGCTCAACGAAGTGGCCGCCAAGGATGCCCAGGAAGGCGTTCGCGCCGGCGCAAGCGGTGCGGCTGAGAGCGCAGGCGGAGCCTTCACACAGACCGATCTGCACTTTCTCAAGTCACTCAGGATTTCTGTCGAGGGCGAGGCGGAAAACGCGTCGGATTCGGATACGGATACGGAGTCCGAGGCGGGCTGAGAGGCGGATGCCCGCGCCCGCTCCATTGCTGCGTGGCCTGCTTCTTAATCTGTTTGATTGTTTTGGTGTTTGAGGGAATTGATCCCTCCGGTCGCTATACTTCCCAACATGATTCCAATGGGTTCCCACCCGGCCTGGCATCCAGTGCTTGAGGCTTTTGCCTATGCGTCGGGGTTTGCAGTTTACCGGCGGCTACGAGCGCGGCAGGGCGACGTCGTGGATGAACCGCATCGCTGGACGGTGATTGCGGCCGCGGCTGTGGGAGGGCTGGCCGGCAGCCGGTTGCTGGGCCTGGCCGAGCAGTGGCCTACGGTGATGCAGGCGTGGAAAGCGGGGCGAATGCTCGAATTGCTTTTGTCGCCGGGCGGCAAGACGATTGTGGGTGGTCTGCTGGGCGGCTGGCTCGGTGTCGAGATCGTGAAAAGGCTGAGCGGCATCAAGCAGCGTACGGGAGATCTGTTTGCGCTGCCGCTTTGCGTGGGAATTGCGGTCGGCCGCGTTGGCTGCCTCCTGTCCGGCCTGGCTGACGATACCTTTGGAAAGCCGACCGCGCTTCCCTGGGCAGTGAATCTTGGTGATGGGATCGGGCGTCATCCCGTGGAGGTGTACGAGATTCTCTTTCTAGGTCTGGTTGGTGTCTTGGTAAGCATCAAGGCCGAGCTTCCGGAGGGAGCCCGCTTCAGGATCTTTTTGGGGAGCTATCTGGGTTGGAGAGTCGCTATTGACTTTCTGAAGCCGCAGCCGCTGATCGGCGGCATGAACTTGATTCAGTGGAGTTGCCTGGCGGGCATAAGTCTCATACTTTTTGATTTGATTCCCACGCGGAAAGGGATGCATGAGCGAACAGCTTGTTGATCGGATCCCTTTTGCGAAAATCCTGGTTGGGTTTGCGATTGCTTTCGGCGTTGCGCTCGGATTGTGCGGGCTGAACACGGTGC
>Ga0302324_100017950_pt1 | contig 13995 bp, 12 predicted proteins | sample Palsa_T0_1_FD_201949 | JGI IMG/M metagenome (GOLD analysis project Ga0302324, IMG submission 201949) | Peat permafrost microbial communities from Stordalen Mire near Abisko, Sweden - Palsa_T0_1 | ecosystem: Environmental > Terrestrial > Soil > Palsa > Peat permafrost | place: Sweden: Abisko... | reverse complement strand
CCACCGGCGCGACCATCGACTATTTGCATCCTGACTTGAAGCCGGTATTGGCGGCGACCTACGGCGTGATTCTGTATCAGGAACAGGTGATGCAGATCGCGCAGATTCTCGCCGGCTACACCTTGGGCGGCGCCGATCTCCTGCGCCGCGCCATGGGCAAAAAGAAACCCGAAGAGATGGCGAAGCAGCGCTCCATTTTCGTGAGTGGTGCCGTGGCGCGCGGCGTACGCGAGGCACAGGCCACGCATATTTTCGATCTCATGGAAAAATTCGCCGGCTACGGTTTCAACAAGTCCCATTCCGCCGCGTACGCATTGCTGTCCTATCAGACCGCGTGGCTCAAGGCGCACTATCCGGCGGCCTACATGGCGGCGGTCCTGTCTTCCGATATGGACAAGACCGAGAAGGTCGTGACCTTGATTGACGAGTGCAACGGCATGCGGCTCAAGGTGCTGCCGCCCGATGTCAATGCGTCGGTCTATGCGTTTCGCGTCGCGGGCGCCGATAGCATTCGTTACGGCATGGGCGCCATCAAAGGCGTCGGTGCCTCTGCGGTCGAAGCGATTATCGAGGAGCGCGAAAAAAACGGCCCCTTCAAAACTCTCTCGGACCTGTGCCGGCGCATCGATTTGCAGCGGGTGAATCGGCGGGTCTTCGAGGCGTTGATTCGTTCCGGCAGTTTGGATCTCATCGGCGCCAATCGCGCTTCCTTGACCGCGGAGCTCGAGCGCGCCATGCACTTGGGCGAACAGAACTCGCGCGCCTTGAGCGTGGGTCAAGTCGATCTGTTCGGCTTGAGCGCCGCCGAGAATACGGCGGTGGCGGATTGGTCCGAGGCAGAGCGGCTGGCGGGCGAACGGGAAACCTTGGGGCTGTTCTTGAGCGGTCATCCCATTACGCCGTACGAACCGGATCTAAAATTCTTGGTGAGCTCGCGGCTGGCCGATGTCGGCGGACCGAGACCGCCTGCCGCCGAAGGGGCGCGGAGCTGGTCGGCCGGTAAACCGGCGACCGTCGCCGGATTGGTTCTAGAAATCCGGCGCCGGCCGAATCGCGTGACCCTGATTCTGGATGATCGCAGCGCGCGTCTCGAGGTCAGTTTGTATGAAGAAGTCTTTCAGCAACATCGCGACATCATCGTCAAAGATGCCATCCTGATCATCGATGGCACGCTGCGTTTCGATGACTTCATCGAAGCTTGGCGTTTACAGGGCAAGTCCTTGATGGATATCGACCGGGCGCGCGAACGCTTCGCACGTCGCCTGTGGTTGCGCTGGCCCGCGGAATTCGACGGACCCCAGGGCATGAACCGATTCGAGCAGTTGCTGAAACCCTACTTGCGCGGGCCGTGCGGCGTGAGTGTGGCGATCAATCGCCCCGAGTATTGCGGCAAGGTCAATCTACCCGATGCCTGGTGTGTGCGTCCCACACGCGAGCTTTTGGACCGGCTCTCGGCGCTTGTCGGGCGCGAGGGGTGGTATTTAGTGTATGGTCCGCGAAACGACGTCCGCGGCGAGGAAACAAGTTCATGGCGTTGACATCCTCCTCTCCCTCAAGGTCGAGGATTCCTTCTGCAAGACGGCGATGTCCCGCCGCGAGGATATTGTGAGCTGCATTGACGTTACGATCGTGAATCGATCCGCAAGCAGCGCACTGCCATCCCCTTATTCCAAGATCTTTCCGGCCTTTGGGGCCGGCGCGGCTGTCACACACGCTGCAAATCTGGGTGGAAAACGCTTCATCGACTTCTGCAAACCACACGCCTGCGTCAGCGCATTTGTACAGCAGCATGGTTCGAAATGCGCTCCAACCGGCATCGAGAACCGACTTGGCCTGTCGAGTCTTTGCCAGAGCGGAGGCATTCACATTGCCGACGAAGATGGCACCGTTGGCCTTGACCAGCCGGGTGCTCAATTTATGCAAGAAATCTTTTCGTCGATTCGCGATCTTGGCGTGAATCGCGCGGGATCGGTTTCGATGACGGGCGCGCTGGGCGGTGGCCAGCGCGGGTTCCAAGTCGTGGTAAAAGTGGCCCGCCTCGATCGGCGGCAAAGTCTTATCACTGAACGCTGCAAAGGTCCTCAACCCCAAATCGATTCCCAGACTCGGGACCGAGTGATCGAGAATCGAGCCAACGCTCGGTTTATTTCTCTTGTCCCTCACTCGCTGCGCGCGAGGCACACAGACGTTGAGATACCAGCGTCCGCGGGTGTCTTCACAGAAATTACCCGCGCGCAGTTCGAAGTTGGAGAGACCATAGGTGTCCCAGAGGGACAACCAACGACCGGCGAAGTAGACCTGTCCGCCGCGATAACGAATCGTTCTGACCTTAAAGGGAATCCAGCCGAGGGACCGCCGCGCACCGCCGCTCTTACGCCAAGCCAGTCGGACTTTTTGATGTTGTCGGCGGCGCCGCGCGTATTCTTCCGCGATCTCCTGCACCGCTTGCACAGGAAGATGCAACGCGCAGTCACCGCGCGTGACCCCTTTGAGGCAGGGCCAGAAATCAAATCCCGAGAGAAACCGCCGCTCGCGCTCGAACACTTTCACCGACAGTTCGTTGCAGTAATTAAACACCGTGTTGACCTCGCGGGCCAAACCGCAAAGCCACGACGCGTGCTTGTCCTTCACCCGCAGGCGCAGGACCCGAACGGCGTCGCATCGAGAACTGGACATTCATACAGTTTACCAAACACCCATTCTGTTATATCTACGCAAACATCGAGAAATGCATGGCGATGAATTTTCTGGAATTTGAGCAACCGATCGCCGAACTCGAGGCGAAGATCGAGGAGCTCAAATTCATCGGCAGCGATGCCAGCGTCAATATCACGGAAGAAATCAAACGCCTGCAATCCAAGAGCAGGGCGCTTACGACGAGCATTTTCGCCAACTTGACGCCCTGGCAGATCACCGAGCTCGCGCGGCATCCGCAGCGTCCCTACACGCTCGATTATGTCTCCATGATTTTCAGCGATTGGCACGAATTGCACGGCGATCGCATGTACAGCGATGACCTGGCGATTGTCGGCGGCCTGGCGCGGATTGAGGGCATACCGGTGATGCTGATCGGTCACCAGAAGGGACGCGATACCAAGGAGCGGGTGAGGCGCAATTACGGCATGCCGAAGCCAGAGGGCTATCGCAAGGCGCTGCGCCTGATGAAGCTGGCGGAGCGCTTCCGTGTCCCCGTCATTACCCTGATTGATACGCCGGGCGCCTACCCGGGCATCGGGTCTGAGGAGCGCGGACAAAGTGAAGCCATCGCGCGCAACTTATTCGAAATGTCGAACCTAGCTGCGCCGGTGTTGAGCATTGTGATCGGCGAGGGTGGATCGGGGGGCGCGCTTGCGATTGGGGTCTGCGACTATTTGATCATGCTGCAGTTCAGCGTGTATTCGGTCATTACGCCGGAGGCCTGCGCGTCCATTTTGTGGAAGAGCACCGAGAAGAAGGAAATCGCCGCCGAAGCCATGGGCGGCACGGCGGAACGGCTTTACAAACTTGGGTTAGTCGATGAAGTGCTGAAGGAACCGCACGGCGGGGCGCATCGCGATCCGCAGCTGATGGCGGACACGATGAAGCAAAGCATCATGAAGAACCTGGCGGAGCTGCGCAATAAACCGATCACGCAGCTGCTGGATGCGCGGCAGGCGCGCCTGCGCGACTTCGGCGCGTTCCGCGAAGGTTGAATCAAGGAGTCTGTCTGAGTCCTTCCGCGGCCCTGCACGCGGCGCTCGATGCATGCGTGCCGCCGGAAGCCAGCGGCCTGGTGGTGGCTTTGAGCGGCGGCCCGGATTCTGCCGCGTTGCTGCGCGCAACCGCGGCTTTGGCCAAGAATTTTCGGGCGCTTCCGCTGCGTGCCGTGCACATTGATCACGGCTTGCAAGCCGCCGCCGCGGATTTCCGCGCGGCTTGCATCGAATTGTGCGAGCAGCTCCAGGTTCCGCTGCGCATCGTTGCCGTTCCGGTTGCATGCGAAGCCGGCCTGTCGATTGAGGCGGCGGCGCGCACCGCACGCTACGCGGCGCTCAAGCTTGAAATGCAGCCGCGCGAATGTCTGCTCACGGCGCATCATCGCGAGGATCAAGCGGAGACGTTGCTGTTGCAGGCATTGCGCGGCGCCGGGGTCAAGGGTATGGCGGCGATGCCGGTCTGCCGCCCCTTGGGCTTGGGTTGGCATGTGCGGCCGTTGCTCGACGTGGCGCGCAGCGATCTGAAAGTTTTCGGCGAGCAGCTGTCCGCATCAATCGATCCGATGAATCAAGATTTGCGGTTCGACCGCGTTTATCTTCGTATGGCGGTCTGGCCGCTGATCGAGAAGCGCTGGCCCGGCGCGGCAATCGCCCTGTCGCGCGCCGCGCGGCACATGGCGGAGGCGCAGCAGCTGTTGGAGCTGACGGCGGGCGCCGATGTGGGCCGTCTTCGCGACGGCGAGGCACTGTCGGTTTCGGGCTTAAGGGCTCTGTCGCCGTTGAAACGCGTTAATGCCGTGCGGCTGTGGCTGCGCCAAGAAGGTGCGGAGGCGCCTCCCACTGCGCGGCTGGCCGAGGCGCTGCGTCAGGTATTCGATGCAGAGGCCGACCATCAGCCGGCAATCGTCTTCGGGCCGCATGCGCTGCGGCGCTATCGACAGAGATTATTTGTAACCGGCGCCGATCCGCCGCGAGTGCCCGATGCGCAAGCTTGGATTGCCGCAGAAGGGTCCTCAATCGAGCTGGGCCAGCGGCTGGGAAATTTGACCTGGATCGCAGGCCGCGGCGGCATTGCCGCGGAACGGTTGCCTGCCAGCGTCATTGTGCGACGGCGCGATGGAGGGGAAACTCTCAAGCCTGGAGCTTCGGCCAAAACCCAAACGGTGCAGCACCTGTGTCAATCGCTCGGCGTGCTTCCTTGGATGCGGGATGCGTTGCCGCTCGTGTTCGTGGGCGATGAATTAATCGCGGTCGGCGATTTATGGCTGGATGCGCGCTGGTGCGCGCCCGCAGGCGCGCTTGGGCTCATGGTGGCGTGGAACAATGCCCCGCTGGTCACGTAATTGGATTGTCGAGACCGCCGCGATCTGCTAACCTGAACTCCCGTCGAATTCCCATTGTTCCTTTTGGCTTCGTTTGACTCATCCGCATTGGCAAAGCGGACGGCAAACGTTTAATCGGCGGTGACCCATATGAATCGATTCGTTTTTGTCACCGGCGGCGTGGTTTCCTCGCTCGGCAAAGGCATCGCCTCAGCATCGTTGGGAGCCATTCTCGAGGCCCGCGGCCTCAAAATCAGCATGGTCAAGTTGGATCCCTACATCAATGTCGATCCGGGCACCATGAGCCCGTTTCAACATGGCGAAGTATTCGTCACCGCGGATGGCACGGAGACCGACCTGGATCTTGGGCACTATGAGCGCTTCGTGCGCACGACGACGGGGCGCAATAGCAATTTCACGACGGGCAGAATTTACGAGCGCGTGATCGCGAAAGAGCGGCGCGGCGATTACTTGGGCGCGACCGTTCAAGTCATTCCGCACATCACGGATGAAATCAAGCACCGCATCCGCATGGGAGCGGGAGATTCCGATGTTTGCATGGTGGAGATCGGCGGCACGGTCGGCGACATCGAATCACTGCCATTTCTCGAGGCCATTCGCCAAATGGGCGTCGAACTTGGGCGCGACAAGGTGCTGTATATGCATTTGACCCTGGTGCCGATCCTGGGCGGCGCTGGAGAAATCAAAACCAAGCCCACGCAGCATTCAGTCAAGGAGCTGCGCGGCATCGGCATTCAGCCGGATATTTTATTGTGCCGTTGTTCGCAAAGTCTTCCCGACGAGCAGCGCCGAAAGATTGCCCTGTTTACCAATGTCGAAGAACGGGCCGTGATTTCCGCGGTGGATTCCGACGATATTTACAAGATCCCGATGCTGTTGCATGAACAGGATCTTGACGACATCGTTGTGGACAAATTGCGCTTGAATGCCCCGCCGACCGATCTTGCCGAGTGGCGTGCCGTGGTCTCCGCCAAGCAGAATCCCGAAGCCGTGGTGGACATAGGCATGGTTGGGAAATACGTGCAGATTCGCGACTCGTATATCTCCTTGAACGAAGCGCTGATGCATGGCGGCATCAAGACCCGCACGCGCGTGAATATCCACTATTTTGAATCGCAGGACATCGAGCGTTCGGGCGCGTCGGCGCTGCAAAAAATGGATGCCATCCTGGTGCCGGGCGGCTTCGGCGACCGCGGCATCGAGGGAAAAATCCAGGCAATTCGCTACGCGCGCGAGAACGGCATTCCGTATCTCGGCATTTGCCTAGGCATGCAGCTCGCCATCATCGAATACGCGCGCAATGTGCTGGCGTTGAAAGGAGCCAACAGTACCGAGTTCGATCGCGCCACCCATCACCCGGTGATCGCGTTGATCACCGAATGGCAGGATCTGGAGCGCGGCCAACAGGTGCGCGACGAGAAGTCGGACCTGGGCGGCAGCATGCGGCTCGGCGCCCAAGAGGCCAAGCTCGCGCCCGGTTCACTGGCCCGCGCCTTGTACGGCAAGGAGTCGATTTTCGAGCGGCATCGCCATCGCTACGAGTTCAATAATCACTATCTGGACGAGTTGGCGGCGGCGGGCTTGCGCTTCTCGGGCTTCTCTGCCGACGGGTTGGTGGAATTCATCGAGCTGCCCAGCCATCCTTGGTTTGTGGCCAGTCAATTTCATCCGGAATTCACCTCCACGCCCCGCGATGGCCACCCATTGTTCGCGGGATTTGTGAGAGCGGCGCGCGAATATCGGGCCGCGCTGCAGCCGGGCCGCGCCACCGCATGAGCGCATGAAGCTGACGTCCTTCGAGGTCGGGCAAGATCGCCCGTTCTTTTTGATTGCCGGTCCGTGCGTCATCGAGAGCGAGGCCTTGGTGATCGACGTTGCCGGTCGCCTCAAGGAGATGACCGGCGCGCTCAAGATTCCCTTCATCTTCAAGGCCTCTTTTGACAAGGCGAATCGCTCGTCGCGCGGAAGTTTCCGGGGCCCGGGACTCGAGGCGGGCCTGAAAGCCCTCGCAAAGGTTCGCGATCAGATCGGCGTACCGGTGTTGACGGATGTGCACGAGGATACGCCGCTGGATGAGGTTGCCGCCGTGGTCGACGTATTGCAGACGCCGGCCTTCCTCTGCCGACAGACGAATTTCATCGTGGCCGCCTGCTCGCAAGGCAAGCCGGTGAACATCAAGAAGGGGCAGTTTCTGTCGCCCTGGGAAATGCAGAACGTAGTCGACAAGGCGCGTTCCACCGGCAATATGCACATCATGGTATGCGAGCGCGGTTTCTCCTTCGGCTACAACAATCTGGTATCTGACATGCGCTCCCTGGCCGTCATGCGCAGCACGGGATGTCCGGTGGTATTCGACGCAACGCACTCCGTTCAGCTCCCCGGCGGCCAGGGCGACTCCTCAGGCGGGCAGCGGGAATTCGTGCCCGTGCTGGCGCGCGCCGCCGTCGCTGCCGGCGTCGCGGGAATATTCATGGAAACGCATCCCAATCCCGCCAAGGCGCTGTCGGATGGGCCGAACGCCTGGCCTCTGGATCGCATGAGACCGCTGCTCTCGACGTTGGCGGAGTTGGACAGTGCGGTGAAAAGACAACCCTTCGAGGAATCACTGTTATGAGTCGGATTGTCGATATTCGCGGCCGCCAAATCATCGATTCGCGCGGCAACCCTACGGTCGAAGCGGACGTGGTGCTGGACTCCGGCACGATCGGCCGCGCCGCGGTGCCGTCGGGCGCCTCAACGGGCTCGCGTGAGGCGGTTGAGTTGCGGGATGGCGATATGCAGCGCTTCGGCGGTAAGGGCGTGCTCAAGGCAGTGGCCGCGGTCAATGGACCGATCCGTAGCGCCGTCATGGGCTTAAATCCCCAGGATCAAGCCGGGCTCGATGCGAAAATGATTAAGCTGGACGGCACCGACAGCAAATCGCATCTCGGCGCCAACGCGATATTGTCGGTGTCCTTGGCGGCGGCGCACGCGGCCGCAACCGACCAGGGCTTGCCCTTGTACCGGCATCTCGCCCAAAGCGGCGATCTGACGCTGCCGGTGCCCATGATGAATATCATCAATGGCGGCGCCCACGCGGATAACAGTGTCGACATCCAGGAATTTATGATTCTTCCCTTGGGCGCGCCGTCCTTCTCCGAGGCGGTGCGTTACGGCGCCGAAATCTTTCACACGCTGAAAAAAGTTTTGCACGCTAAGGGATTGAACACTGCGGTCGGGGACGAGGGCGGCTTCGCGCCGGACCTGCCTTCCAACGAGGCGGCGATCACGACCATTTTGGAAGCCATCGACAAAGCCGGCTATCGCGCGGGCAAGGACATTTATCTGGGGTTGGATGTCGCCAGCACGGAGTTCTTCAAGGATGGGGTGTACGACCTCGAGAGCGAGGGACGCAAGTTCAAATCATCCGAGTTCGCCGACTATCTGGCGGGGTTGGTCGCCAAATATCCCATCGTCACCATTGAGGACGGCATGAGCGAGGGAGACTGGGACGGCTGGGCCATTCTCACCCGCAAACTAGGCAGCAAAGTGCAGTTGGTGGGCGATGACCTGTTTGTGACCAACACCAAGATTTTCGCCGAGGGCATTGCCAAGAAGATCGCCAATGCGATTCTCATCAAGCCGAATCAAATCGGTACTCTGACGGAAACTTTGGCCGCCATTGATATGGCATTCAAGGCGAAGTACGCGGCGGTCGTATCGCACCGCTCCGGGGAAACGGAGGATGCCACCATCGCAGATATCGCGACCGCTACGACCGCGACGCAAATTAAAACCGGTTCCATGTCGCGCTCGGATCGCATCGCCAAATACAATCAGCTGCTGCGGATCGAAGCGGAGCTGGGCGCGAAGGCATCCTTCGCGGGCCTGCGCGCTTTATCGGTTCCAATCTCTTAAGAGTTCGTGCTAAGCTCCTGTCCCCATGAGGATTTTCGCGGCTGTTCTTTGCATCGTACTGATCTTGCTTCAGGGTCGACTCTGGTTCTCGGATAAAGGCTTGCGCGAGGTTTCGGGGCTTGAGGCCTCGGTGGAGACGCAGCGCGCGGCCAACCTCGAGCAGACCGATCGCAATCGGCAACTGAGCGCCGAAGTGGCGAACCTCAAGACCGGGCTCACGGCACTCGAAGAACGGGCCCGCAGTGAGCTGGGAATGGTCGCCGCAAGCGAGACTTTCTACCAAGTCGTGCGCACCAATACGCCGGTTCCCGCAGCACCCGCCACGCCCGTTACCGCCCGCGCACAATGAGCGTGCGGGCAGCGCGCCGCCTCTGGGCCATCGTTCCTGCGGCCGGCCGTGGCGAGCGCTTCGCCGCCACCGCCAGCCCAAGCATCCCAAAACAATACATGCCGCTGCGAGGCAAGAGCGTGCTCGAGTGGTCGCTGCGCGCGCTGCTGACCGAGCCTCGCATACACGGCATCGTGGTGGTGCTGGCCGCCGGCGATGAGCGCTGGCCCCAAGTTGCGCGCAATCTTGATTCGGCCAAGTTGCAGACCGCGATCGGCGGGGCGCAGCGGCAGGATTCGGTGATGAGCGGCTTGGAATGTCTGGCGCCTTCAGTGCAGCCGGACGATTGGATCCTCGTGCACGACGCGGCGCGGCCCTGCCTCAGCGCCGAAGATATCGGCGCTCTTGTCGATGCGCTCGAAAAAAATCCGGGCGGTGCGGCAGGCGACATGGGCGGCGTGGTATTGGCGGCGCCGATTGTCGATACGATAAAGCGTGAGACGGCGAACGGGCTCGAGACCGTGGATCGTACCGGCCTGTGGCGCGCGCTCACCCCGCAGGTATTTGCGTACGCCAAGCTGCGTCAGGCGCTGCAAGAAGCGGCCGGCGCGGGGCAGGCAGTCACCGACGAGGCACAGGCAATGCAACGCCTCGGGATTCGCGCGGCCCTGGTGCCCGGCTCGCCGTTCAATATCAAGGTGACGCGGGCCGAGGATTTGGAAATGGCAGCCGCGATACTGAAGATGGAGGAGAGCAGCCAAATGCGAATCGGACAGGGAGTGGATGTACACGCCTTCGGCGCGGGCGATCACGTCGTACTGGGCGGCGTGCGCATCGCCCATGCACAGGGCATCATCGCGCACTCGGACGGCGATGTCGTGATTCACGCCTTATGCGACGCGCTGCTCGGCGCCATGGGTGACGGCGATATAGGCCAGCATTTTCCCGATAGCGACCCGCGCTACCGCGGCGCCGACAGCCGAGTGTTTCTGCGCGTCGTGGCGGAGCGCATGAAGTCGGCTGGATTGCAGTTGGTGAACGCGGATATCACGGTGCTGGCGGAGGCTCCGCGCATCGCGGCGCATCGTGGCGCGATGGCCGCGAATCTGGCGCAAGACTTACGCGTCGCGGCAGCGGCAATCAACATCAAGGCAACCACCACCGAACGTCTCGGCTTTATTGGCCGCGGCGAGGGAGTCGCCGCCATGGCCTCAGTGTTGTTGTCTGGCTGAGGGCTGTTCTTGACTGCGTTTATTCAAGATCGCTTCGATCGCCTCGAGCGATACCAGCAGGTCCTTGTGAACGACCTGGGCGTGCTGGGTTGGCTTGACGCCGGTACTGCTGCGCGTAAATAGCGGATCGGCAAACAAGGCACGCAGCTGCTTGAGTGCGTGGCTTACGGCGGGCTGCGAAATCATGAGTATTTTCGAGGCGCGGGTAACCGATCTTTCACGCATCAGCACGGCGAAGATCACCAGCAGATTCAAGTTCACGTTGTCGAAGTTCTTGGGGTTCAAGTTATCGCGTCCGTCGGTTCGCGGCCTGCCGATCCTTGAGATTTCGCGGCGCTTTAGGCAAATTTTGCCCGAGTTCGTCGCGCACGACCTTGCCGATTAGAGAAATCGCCTTGCGCATGAAGGCGCTCTTTGGGCGCCGGGTCGAAGTCACGATCGATAGCGGAAACATCAGCGTCGGATTCAAGATTGGCTTGATCAAAACATGCGCGGCCCAGGGCGAGGATTTGATCGCATTCAGCGACAGCACGCCGAAGCCATGGCCTTGGCGCACGAGGTCGACGATCGCGGGGATACACTCGACCTCATGCGCGATCTGAATTTTCTTGCCGATATTCGACAGCGCGTGCTCGACCGTCATGCGGTTCGCATGCGGACGGCCGGGAATGACCAGCGGATAGTCGGCGAGTTCGCTCAAGGATATGGATGCCGGAGATCTTTTGGTTCGCGATGCCGATGCGATCAGAAATAACTGATCGTCGAGCAATGGCGCGACATCGAAGTCCTCGGAAGCCGTGGCGTTGTAGGCGAGGGCACAATCGATGCGGCCGACGCTGAGACGCTCCAGAATATAGGCTGACAAACCTTCCGAAAACGCCAGCCGGGATTTCGGCAAGGCTTTGCCGAATGCCTTGATCAGCGGCACGGTTACAATGTTGCCGAGACTCGAGGGCAGCCCGAGGGTGATGTGACCGGCGTCGCCGCTGCGCGTGGTTTCCAATTCCTGGCGGGCCCGCCCGACCTGCATGAGTATGCCGCGAGTGTGCTCGAGGAGCTGGCAGCCCGCCTGCGTGAGCACCACACCGCGTCCGTTGCGGTCAAATAGGTCCTGGCCAAATTCCGTTTCCAGATCCGCGATCTGACGGCTCAAAGTCGGCTGGCCAACCGATAGGAAAGCAGCGGCATTGGTGAAGCTGCCGAGCTCAGCGACGTGGCGAAAATATTCGAGCTGTTTGAGATCCAATTGCCGATCCGATATCAGTTATTTGATATTTACATATCAGTGCGAATTCATGCGTATTTAGTATACCCAAGTAATCGGCGCCGAAGCTAGTCGCGGCCAAGTGCCGCGTGCATGCGCTACTATGGCCGCCATGATTTCGACGGTCGTAATCGTAGGCGGTGGACAAGCGGGCGCCCAGGCCGTCGACACTCTGCGCCGCGAAGGATTTACGCAGCGGCTCGTCCTGATCAGCGACGAGAACATGTTGCCGTATCAAAGGCCGCCGCTGTCGAAGAAATTCTTGTCGGGCGAAATGGCGGCGGAACGGCTGCTGTTCCGGCACCGCGGCTTTTACGATGAGCATGCGGTTGAGCTCAAGCTCGGCGTTCGCGCCACCCGCATCGAAGCCGGCGCGCGCCGCGTGGCGCTATCGAACGGCGAGGAAATCAGTTACGACCGTCTGCTGCTGTGTGTCGGCGCATCGCCGCGGCGCATGAGCTGCCCCGGTTCCGATCTCGCCGGGGTGCATTATTTGCGCAACGTCGATGATGCCGCGGCCATTCGGAATGGCTTGAAAGCGGGAGCGCGCGTGATCATCGTTGGCGGCGGCTACATCGGTCTGGAAATCGCGGCAACGGCACGCGCAATGGGTTGCGCCGTCGCCGTGCTTGAGATGGCGGATCGCGTGATGAATCGAGTCGTGGCGTCGAATGTTTCGGAGTATTTTGAGCACGAGCACCGCACTCAGGGCGTCAAAATTACCTGCAACACCCGCGTGGTGCGTTTTGAAGGAAGCGGCCGCGTTGAAAGGGTGATTTGCGCCGATGGCAGCATGCACCCCGCGGATCTTCTGGTGGTGGGCGTCGGCGCGATCGCCAATACTCAGCTGGCCGCGGACGCCGGCCTCAGCTGCGACAACGGCATCGTTGTCGATGAAACCTGCCGAACCAGCGACCCTGCAATTTTTGCCGCCGGTGATTGCACGAGTTATTTTTCTCCGCGCTACCAAGCCCGAATACGGCTCGAATCGGTCGATAACGCATTCGAGCAAAGTAAGGTGGCGGCGCTCAACATTTTGGAGCGGCCCACGGCATACGAGCGGGTCCCTTGGTTTTGGTCCGATCAATACGACAACAAGCTGCTGATTGCCGGGTTGTCGCAAGGCCACGATCAGCAATTGACGCGCGGCGATCCGGCAACCCGCAGTTTCAGCGTTTGCTATCTCAAGGGCGGGGAATTGTTGGCCGTCGAGGCCATCAACCATTCAAAAGACTATATGGCCGCGCGCACGCTCATATCGAAGCGCTTCCGGCCCGATCTGGACAAGCTGGCCAACCCTCAGTTGGCGCTCAAGGACGCCGGCGGCGAATCCGCGCCGGGGGTTCAGGCGCGCAGCAACACGTAAAGCGCTCCGGTCCCGCCATCAATCACTTTGGCAGAGGTGAATGCCATGACGTCGAGATGCCGGCGCAGCCAGAGGTTGACCGCAGTCTTGAGAATCGGGCCGCGCGCGCCGGAGCGATAGCCCTTGCCGTGCACCACTCTTACGCAGCGACTGCCGGCACCGCGGCTGCGCGCGATGAAGTCCGCGAGCCGATCGCGCGCTTCTGTCTGATTCAGACCGTGAAGATCAAGCTCATCCTCGCTGGGGATCAGGCCGCGCCGCAGTCGGCGCATCACCTGATCGCGGACGCCGCCGCGTTTAAACGACAGGGATGCTGCTGCGTCTTCCTCGGCAGCGGTGGCGATCAGCGGCATGAGTTCATCGAGATCTTCGCCGGCGTCCCGCTGCGGCGGTCGCACGCGTATACGGCGCGTGCGTGTCGGCGGAACAGGCGCACGTGGCTGAGCGGCCAACGGTTTGACGTCGCGCATCGCCGTGCGAAATGCCGCGGCGTCGCTCGGGTCCTCTTTGGCGTCCCGGTTGGGCATGCGCTTTTTGACCATGGATCAAGTATAGTCCGCGGGGCACCCGCCAGTGCGGCGCAGACTGTTAAGTAGTGAAGATCCTTCTTTCCAATGACGACGGCTACCGCGCCGAGGGCCTGGCGGCTCTCGGAGAAGCGATCAAGCCGCTCGGCGCCGTGACCATCGTGGCGCCGGATCGAAACCGCAGCGGAGCGAGCAATTCGCTGACACTGGATGTACCGGTGCGAGCGGTGCGCTACGATGCCGATGCTTACTACGTCAATGGCACGCCGACCGACTGCGTGCACTTGGCGATTTCAGGGCTGTTCGATTTCGAGCACGACATCGTGGTCACCGGCGTCAATGA
>Ga0302324_100017947_pt1 | contig 13996 bp, 12 predicted proteins | sample Palsa_T0_1_FD_201949 | JGI IMG/M metagenome (GOLD analysis project Ga0302324, IMG submission 201949) | Peat permafrost microbial communities from Stordalen Mire near Abisko, Sweden - Palsa_T0_1 | ecosystem: Environmental > Terrestrial > Soil > Palsa > Peat permafrost | place: Sweden: Abisko... | reverse complement strand
CAGCCATCTTGACCGCGCAGCGCATTTCCGAGGCCTTGAAAGCGCGTGCCCCACGAACTGGCGGACCGTTAGTGGCGGGCGGGCCAGAGGCGGCGGGCGGCACAGAGGCGGCGGGCGGCACAGAGGCGGCGGGCGGGCCAGACGCGGCGCGCGGCACAGAAGCGGCGCCGGGTGTGCGAGTTCATTCGGTGCGCCTCCGGGGCCTGGTTGCCCACCAGGAAGTCCTTTTCGGCACCGCCGGCCAGACGCTGACGCTTCGCCACGACTCCATGGACCGGAGCTCTTTCATGCCAGGAGTGCTCCTCGCGGTAAAAGAGGTACAGCAGCGGCGGGGCCTGACCGTCGGGCTCGACGCGTTGCTTGGCTTCTGACGTTGCCTGGCGCTGTAGTCGCCTAGCATTGGCGTACATGCAACCCCTTAGGGCTGGTGCTGCCTCCAGGAACGTTGCCTGCCGTGGCACTAGGTGGGAGAAGACAGGCTGATGCCGGTGCCCGGGCGCTTTGGCGCTGTCGTGTGCGCCATGGTGACGCCCTTCGACGACGATGACCGCCTCGACATCGCCGGTGCGGTGAAGCTTGCCCGCTGGCTCGTGGACAATGGCAACGACGGCCTCGTCCTGGCCGGCACCACGGGTGAAGCGCCCGTGTTGTCCGACCAGGAGAAGCGTCAGCTCTGGAAAGCGGTGCGCGAGGTCGTAGGTGTGCCCGTGATCGCTAGTACCGGTACCGCGAGCACTGCGCATTCGGTCGAACTGACCAAAATGGCGGCCGACGTTGGTGCCGATGGGGCACTGGTCGTAACGCCCTACTACAACAGGCCCTCGCAGGCAGGCATCGAGGCCCATTTCCGCGCTGTCGCCCGAGCGACTGAGTTGCCCGTTATTGCATACGACATACCCAAGCGGACCGGGCGCGAATTGCGGGCTTCTACTCTCGAGAGGCTCGCGGCCGACGGGGTGATCGCCGGTCTCAAAGATGCAACCGGTTCGACCGCGGCGACTGCAGCCTTGATCGAAAAAGCACCGTCCAGCTTCGAGGTCTACAGCGGCGAGGACGCCCTCACCCTCCCTCTGCTCGCGGTCGGAGCTGTCGGCATTATAAGTGTGGCCTCGCATTGGGCTGGGCCGCAGATCAGCGAGATGATCGCCGCATATACCAAGGGCGATACCGACGCTGCCATGGCGTTGAACGCCCGGCTTGTCGAGTCCTGGGACTTCGAGGGCAGTGACGATGCTCCGAATCCCGTACCGACCAAGGCGATGCTGAGGGCGCTCGGCTTGCCTGCAGGCGAATGCCGTCTGCCGATGGGCCCCACCCCTCCGGGGCTTGCCGAGCGCGCCAGGGAGGTCTGGGCCAACTTGCACTCCCGGGCTTTCCGGCAGGCCGTTTAGCCCATGCCGGAACCCGTTCCCTCGGTCCGTATCGTTTTCCTGGGCGGCCTGGGTGAGATAGGTCGTAACTGCGCCTGGTTCGAAATGGAGGGCAGGGCCATCCTCGTGGACTGCGGCATCATGTTCCCCGAACCAGAAATGCTCGGCGTCGACCTCGTCCTGCCCGATTTCACCTACATCATCGACAACAAGGAACGTCTCGAGGGCTGCGTGCTCACCCATGGCCACGAAGACCACTGCGGGGCTCTTGCCTACCTGCTGCGCGAGCTGAACATGCCGATCTATGGCTCCGAGCTGACTCTTGGCTTGGCGCGGAACAGGATCGAGGAAGCCGGCCTGCTAGACCGGACCGAGCTGATCACCGTTACCGACGGCGAGACAAGGAAAATAGGCCCTTTCGACGTCGAGTTCGTCCCAGTGGCGCACTCGGTCCCGCACGGCTTCGCGCTCGCGTTCCACACTCCCGTGGGCGTAATCGTCCATACGGGCGACTTCAAACTCGACCTGACGCCCGTGGACGGGCGCAGGACAGACCTCGGCCGCATTGGCGCGCTGGCCGCTGGCGACGGGATCCGCCTACTCCTTTCAGACTCTACGAACGCCGAGGAGGAGGGCTACACACCCTCCGAGCGAGCCGTTGGCCGCGTGCTCGCCGGCCTGTTCGAGGCGCACCCCGAAAAGCGCGTAGTGGTCGCCTGCTTCGCCAGCCATATCCATCGCGTGCAGCAGGTGGCCGACGCGGCGATTGCCTCGGGGCGTTACGTTGCCACACTTGGTCGCTCCATGGCGAGAAACGTGGCATTCGCCCGCGACCTCGGCCTGTTGCAAATACCCGAGGACCGGCTTATCGATATCGAAAAAACGACCGCACTACCCCCGAGCAAGATCTGCATTATCTGCACAGGTTCGCAGGGCGAGCCGATGTCTGCGCTGTCGCTCATGGCTGCCGGTGAGAACAAATGGGTAAAGGCGCGCGAAGGGGACCTTGTGGTCCTGTCTTCGCACGCCATTCCGGGCAACGAGACCAATGTGGGCAAAGTCATAGACGGCCTCTGCCGTTCCGGAGCGGAGGTCGTTCACTCGGCGCTCGCATCCGTGCACGCTTCGGGCCATGCGATGCGCGACGAGCTCAAGCTGCTGATCTCGATTGCAAAGCCTCGGGCATTCATACCGGTCCACGGCGAGTACCGCCACCTGATGCACCACGCCCGCTTGGCCACCGAACTCGGGGTACCCCCAGAGTCGGTGTTGTTAGCCGAAGACGGTGACGTCGTCGAGCTCACTTCGACCACTATCGAGTTCGCCGGCGAGGTGCCGGCCGGCTACCTGTACGTGGACGGGATAGTCGGCGACGTCGGGCGGGGAGTGCTTCGCGACCGCAAGCTCCTCGCCGAAGAGGGTGTCATCGTCGTCATTGTGACAGTGGACTCGCGCACCGGTACCGTCCTTACCGGCCCCGAGATAATTACACGTGGATGGGTGCATGCCCCCGAGGCGGAGAAGCTGCTCGACGAAGCCCGTGAAGTGGTGTTAGCAGCGATCGAAGCGTCTGAGCTCGACGAACCGACGAGCACCGACTTCGACACCTTGAAGCGCAGGGCGCGCTCCGCGCTCGGCCGTTTCGTCCAGGAACGGACCAAACGCCGGCCGATGATCGTGCCGGTTGTGATGGAGGTTTAACCGGAGCCACTGTTGTTGGTGGGGCTGGTGTTAGTTTTGAGGTTGCTGTGGCAACGAAGACGACACGTGGCGGACCGTCGGGACGCGGGCCGGCTGGATCTCGCGTGGCCCCGGCGCGGGCCCGCGGAGGGGGCCCCGGCAGGTCCGCTGGTGCCGGGCAGCCGGCACCTCGCCGAGCCGCCCCACCATGGCGCCAAACGCTGTCTTCCATGGTCGAGGACCAATCGGACGATCTTTGGGGCCTCGCCTTCTTGCTGCTCGCCGTCCTTGCAGGCCTTGGGATCTACGCCGGGGTCATCGGGCCGGCAGGGCACGCGCTTCGCACAGGCACCGCCGACCTGTTCGGGCTGGCTCGCTACGGCCTCCCACCCGGCTTTGCGTTGCTTGGCGGTTACCTGATCCTGCGGCATGACCGTTCCGAACCCGGCCGGGTGGCGGTCGGGCTGGCGCTGGCTCTCATGGCCGCAACAGGCCTGCTCTGTGTCCTCACCGGCAAGGACACCCTCCACCAGCCTTTGGTCGCGATGGGGAGGGCCGGCGGCGTGGTGGGCGCCGCTGAGGGGGTGCCCCTCCAGGCCGGGCTCGCGAGCTGGGGCGCCGGGCTCGTCTTCGCGGCCTTGGCCTTCGTCGCCTGCTTGATCGTCACTGCCACACCCGTGAGGGCGGTCGCGGCGAGGCTGCGGTCGCTGTGCACCGCCGCCTGCCATGCCGCCCGGTGGTCCTGGTACGTCTGCAAGGACTTGGCCCGCGGCGGCCAGAGATTGGCCTCAGCGGCTCGCCACCCGAGCGTGAGAGGCCCGGGCCTAGCTCGCGGGGCAGCCCATCCGAAGCGTGATGTCATAGACCTGGCCGCTCCCGCCGGAGGCTCGCCCGGGATGCCCGCCACGGCGCGCGAACCTGATTGGGCAGACCCGGCCGGCCGGCACGACGCCCAGGACGATGACGCCCAGGACCACGACGCCCAGGACGACGACGCCCAGGACGACGACGCCCAGGACGACTACGCGAGCGTGGACGGTAGCGGTGAGAGAGGCGTCCGTGGCGTCCGTGGCGATGTGCTCCTGGAGGGCGTGGTCGTCGGCGGGAGGGCCGCTGCGGCGGCGCTCGGGCAGCCAGTGCTCGGGCAGCCAGCGCTCGGGCAGCCAGGCCCGCCGCCGATCTCCATCACCGGCCTCGCGGCTCGGGGGACGGCTGGGCCAGGCAAGGTCCAACAGCTCGCGATCGACCTCGGTCTACCCCGCGAGGTGTCGCCGGTGTGGCGCTTGCCGCCGATGGCGCTGCTCAGGCGCAGCAAGCACACCGAGGTCGACCGGCGACAGATCGAGGTGTTGGGCCAGACCCTCGAGAGCGCCCTGGCGGCGCATGGTGTCGAGACACGTTTGGTGGCCGCCACGGTGGGGCCGAGCGTTACGCGCTATGAGCTGGAGCTCGGGCCCGGCGTCAAGGTGCAGAAGGTCACTGCGCTGCAGCGGGACATCGCCTATGCGCTTGCCGCCGCTGATGTGAGGATCCTTGCCCCGATACCCGGCAAATCGGCGATCGGTGTCGAGGTCCCCAACCGTCAGCGCCAGACCGTGACCCTGGGTGACATCTTGGGTTCACCCGAGGCCGCGGCGGCCCGGCACCCTCTCGAGGTCGCCGCCGGCCGGGACATTGCGGGCCGCCCGGTGCTCGTTAACCTCGCCGAAATGCCTCACCTCCTGATCGCCGGCGCCACCGGGTCGGGCAAGTCGTCCTGCATCAACTCCATGCTCACTTCGCTGCTGATGCGCGCCACTCCTGACCAGGTCCGCCTGATCCTGGTCGACCCGAAGCGGGTGGAGTTGGGCCACTACACCGGCCTGCCGCACCTGCTCACTGCTGTGGTGACCAACCCCAAGAAGGCGGCCAATGCCCTGCACTGGGCCGTGCAAGAGATGGAGCGCCGCTACGACTTGTTGGCGGAGGTCGGGATGCGCGACATCACGGGCTACAACGCTGCCTTTGACAGGGGAGAGCTGGCGGGCGAAGCCGAGGGTGGCGCGCCAGGACCTGGCGACGGGCCGAGAGAATATTCTGACGCAGGACCTGGCGCAGGTCCCGGCCTGCCCGGGGGGGCCGGGGGAGGGCCGGCTGCCCCAGACGATGAGCGCGCCGGCGTGGCCCGCTACACCCGCCTACCTTTCATAGTCGTCGTCGTCGACGAGTTGAACGACCTCATGATGGTCGCCGCTCGCGACGTCGAAGAATCCATCTGCCGTATCGCACAGATGGCCCGCGCTGTTGGGATCCACCTCGTGCTGGCGACCCAGCGGCCGTCGGTCGACGTCATAACCGGCCTCATAAAAGCCAATATCCCCTCCCGCCTGGCTTTTGCTGTGTCTTCGCTGGCCGACAGCCGCGTCGTCCTCGACCAGCCGGGGGCGGAGCGCCTGATAGGCAAGGGCGACATGTTGTTGCTCACAGCCTCCTCCTCACAGGCGAGGCGCATCCAGGGCCCTTGGGCTGACGAAGAAGACATCCGCAAGATCGTCGGTCATTGGCGACGCCAGGCCGGCCCGGCCTACGTCGAAGGGGTGGACGGCCCCGAAGGGACAGCTGGGGCGTTAGGCGAAGACTCTGATGACGACGAGCTCTTGGACTCTGCAATGCAGCTGGTCGTGCGGAGCCAGCTCGGCAGCACCTCGATGCTCCAGCGCAAGCTGCGGGTAGGTTTTGCACGCGCCGGGCGCCTAATGGACCTCCTGGAGCAAAGAGGGGTCGTTGGCCAGTCGGAGGGCTCGAAGGCTCGCGCAGTGCTCATGACGGTCGACGAGCTCGAGGGACGCTGAGCGTAGACAAACTCGAAGGACGCTCAGCGTCCCTTTTGAGGATGCCCTCCGTCACCTACTAGAAGTTGTGGGATGCACCGTATCGCTAGGGCTCCCGCGTCCTCGGCCAACCTCGGGCCTGGCTTCGACACACTCGCCCTGGCTCTAGCGCTGTATGTGGAGGTAGAGGTAATGCCCCGCCCGGCCGGGCTGCTGGTCGTGGCAGAAGGGGAGGGCGCTGAGCTACCGGGAGGCCAAGCCAACCTGGCGGCACAGGTTGCGAGCAGGATAGCGGGCCATGACCGGCTGGAAGTGCGTGTGCGCTCCGAGATCCCCGTCGCCCGCGGGCTCGGGTCCTCGGCAGCCATTGCCGTAGCTGCAGCAGCGGCAGCAGGTGCGATCGACCCGTTCGAGGCTGGTTTTGTAGTTGACGGGCACCCTGAAAACGCGGCAGCGTCGGCACTCGGCGGCCTGGTCGCCGCCGCGGTTGTCGAGGGGCTCCCCGTCGCCCGCCTGCTCCGCCTCGACCCCGAACTGCGTTTCGTCGTCGTCGTGCCGGACCGGGAACTGTCTACATCGTCCGCCCGGGACGCCCTGCCGCCCACGGTGCCCCATGAGGATGCGGCATTCAACCTGGGGAGGCTCAGCCTGCTCATCGCCGGCCTTGCTGATCACAGCCAGCTCCTGGCAACCTCGGGGGACGACAGGCTCCACCAGGGGCCGCGCTCGGCGTTGTTCCCCGAGGCCCCGGCCTTGTTGGACGGTTTGCGACAAGCCGGCGCACTCACTTCGTGCTGGTCCGGTGCAGGCCCGAGCCTGCTCGGGATCTGTGCTGCTCCTGAAGCTGAAGCTGTGGCGGGAGGGGCCAAGGCTCTGATGGGTGAGCACGGTGTCCCCGGGAACGTGCTCCTTCTCGAGGCTGATCTATTGGGCGTCAAGGTGGAGGAGATCGGCTGAGCAGCTGAGAGCACAGCTGGTGCCCTGTACGCTTGGCAGATGGCTCCCCGGTACTGGTTGGAGACTCTTGGGTGCCCCAAGAACCAGGTCGACTCCGACAAGCTCGCGGGCCTGCTCGAGTCGCAGGGCTACGGGCCGGCGCGGCGGGCCGAACAGGCGGATCTTGTGGTGGTCAACACGTGCGCCTTCATAGAGGCTGCCCGGGAGGAGTCGATAGGGACCGTGCTGGAACTGGCGGCGACGAAGAAACAGGGCGCCAAGCTCGTGGTCACCGGGTGCATGGCCGAGCGCTACGGCGCCGAGCTTGCGGCCGCGCTCCCAGAAGTAGACCGCGTCGCTGGCTTCGGGGTGCCGGTCGATTTCGGGCCCACCCGGCTCGTGAGCTCTGCCCCTGCTACCCGCCGGCCCATCCCGAGCTTCGACCTGTTGAACCTGCCCCGGCCGCCGGCCCGGGCACCCTGGGCTTATGTCAAGGTCGCCGAGGGTTGTGACAGGCACTGCGGGTTCTGCGCGATCCCCTCGTTCCGCGGCCCCCAGCGTTCGCGCACGGCATCTGACATCCTCGCCGAGGTCGACGCGCTTGGTGCGGCCGAGGTCGTCCTCGTGGCCCAAGATCTCGTTTCGTGGGGCAGGGACGTCACCGGTGGGGCCTCGGCAAGGTTGCCCGAGGTTGGTTTGGTGCCCCTTTTCCACGAAGTCAGCAAGCGCGTGGACCGCGTGAGGCTGCTGTACCTCTACCCGTCGGGGCTCAGCCAAGAGCTGATCGAGGCGGTCGGTTCGAGCGGGTGCCCGTACTTCGACCTTTCCTTGCAACACGTGTCGAGGCCCTTGCTGCGCAGGATGCGGCGCTTTGGTGACGGTGAACGCTTCCTGGGGAAAATATCCAGTATCCGCCAGAGTTTCCCGGATGCTGCACTTCGCTCGTCGTTCATCATCGGGTACCCGGGCGAGACCGAGGAGGACCACGATGCCCTCCTGCGCTTCCTGGAGGAGGCGCAGCTGGACTGGGTCGGGTTTTTTGCGTTTTCCAAGGAAGAGGGCACCTACGCCGCAGGTCTGCCCGACCAAGTACCTTCGTCTCTCGTGGTGGAACGGACCAAGGAATGCTCAGAGCTGCAAGACGCTATCACCGCCCGCAAAAGGGCCGGGCTGGTAGGTACCACGTGCCAGGTCCTTGTCGACGCCCCCGGTACGGCGCGGAGCCACAGGGAGGCACCTGAGATCGACGGCGTCATCCACGTGCCGCGCGACCTCGAGGCGGGTTCGTGGGTGCAGACAAGGATCGTAGAGGCCGAAGGGCCGGACCTCGTCGGGGCCCCGGTGGCGGCATGAGCGGTACAGCGACCGCTGAGGCGCCCTCGCCCTGGAGGCTGAAAACGGCCGCCAACGGCATCACCGTGACACGTATAGTCGCCACGCCACTGCTCATTTTGGTCGTGCTGTGGGCCACGCCCTCGTGGGGGGCACTGCTGCTTTGGGCGGCGCTGGCTTTTAGCGACTTCGCCGACGGTTGGTTGGCGCGCCGGCGCGGGCCGAGTGCTTCGGGCGCCTTCCTCGACCCGCTCGCGGACAAGTTCCTGGTCCTGGGCGCACTGGCGGCGATGGTGGCCATCGGCGACATCAGCTGGGCCCCGGTGGCGCTGCTCGGTGGACGGGAGCTCGTGATCACCTCATACCGAGTGATAGTGGCCCGCCATGGCGTCAGCGTCCCGGCTCGCGTGGTGGCAAAAGCCAAGACCATGGTCGAGTTCGTGACCGTCGGCCTCGTGCTCTTGCCGGGCTGGTCCTCACGGTTGACCGTTGCGCACCTAGCGTTGTGGCTGGCCGTCATATTGGCTTGGGTAAGTGCGGTGCAATATCTCGTGGACTCGCGTGCCGGCCGGCGTGCCGTAGCAACCGGCGTTTAGGGGAATACTCCTGTGGACTGCGAGGTCCTGGCTATCGGGACAGAACTTCTGCTCGGCCAGATCGTAGATACGAATTCCTCCTGGATCGGCGAGCAGCTGGCGGCGGTGGGGATCTCGTGCTTCCAGCAGACGAAGGTGGGCGACAACCACGCGCGAATTGTCTCGGCCCTGCGGGCCGCACTCGAGCGAACGGGTGCGGTCATTTGTTGCGGTGGCCTCGGCCCAACTCAGGATGACATCACGCGCGAGGCCATCGCCGAGGTGATGGGTGTGCCATTGCTGCGCGACCCGGCCCTCGAGGTCCGCCTGAGGGAGCGCTTTGCCGGCCGGGATATCCCCGACATCAATTACAAGCAAGCCGATTTGCCCAAGGGTGCAGCGCCGATCCTCGCAGACGTCGGGACCGCCCCGGGTTTGATCTGTCCCGTGGGGGACAAGGTCATCTACGCAGTGCCTGGGGTGCCGTCGGAGATGCGCGAGATGCTCGAGCGGTCCGTGCTGACTGACCTCGTTCGCCGTTCGGGGGAGAACGCGATCATCCGTAGCCGGTTCCTGCGAGTTTGGGGGATGACCGAGTCGAAGGTGGCGGAGGTGGTGGAGCCCCGCGTCACAGCGCTGGAGGGGACGAGCACCACGATCGCCTTCCTGGCAAGTGCGACGGAGGGTGTGAGAGTGCGAATCACGTCGCGTGCCACTGGCGAGGGCGCCGAAGCCGCCGTGCTGCGTGCGCTCGACGCAGAACAGGCTGAGCTCAAGGCGCTCCTCGGTGTCGCAGTCGGTGGAGTAGACGACGAGGGCCTCGAGGTGGTGGTCGGGCGCTTGCTTGCTGGCGCCGGGCTTCGCCTCGCCGTAGCGGAGTCGCTGACTGGGGGCATGTTGTCAGCTCGGCTCACCGCTGTCCCCGGCGCGAGCAGTTGGTTCGCCGGCGCTGTCGTCTCATATGGTGAGGACGTCAAGCGGGCGCTGCTGGGCGTAGGCCCGGGACCGGTCGTCAGCGCAAAGGCGGCAGGCGAAATGGCGCTCGGAGCTGCGAGCTTGTTGCACGCCGACATCGGGCTTGCGCTCACTGGTGTAGCCGGGCCGGCACAAGCCGACGGCCAACCGGTCGGGACTGTCTTTGTAGGCCTTTCGGGCAACGCGCTAGGCGCGCAAGGACAACCCAGGCAAACGGAGGTAGCGGAGCTTTCGCTTGGTGGCAATCGGTACTTGGTGCGGGAGCGTGCCACAACGTCGTCACTGGACCTGCTACGCCGCAGGCTGCTCGAAAGGGGTGCTGGTCAGCCGAACCAGTGAAGAGCGAGCACCTCGGCGACGTGCTGACGCAAACTTGCGCGGCGTTCGGTGAGGTGCTCGCGCTCTTGGCGCATGTGGTCGGCGTGCTCCCCGGTCTGCCAGCTCATAGGCATGTCCAGGACCGCCTCGGCCTCCTGGTTGGAATAACCGAACGGCTCCTGTTGCAGTGCAACTAGAGCGGAGTTCCTGTCCTGTGAAAACTGGATGACCTGGTTTATCTCGCCTAACCGGGAAAGGGCGTCCAGAAGTCCGGCGAGCACTGTAAGCCGTCCTTCCAGCTCCGCCAGCTCGCTCGACAAACCCGGTGAGTTCAGGTCAAGGACAGCACCCAAAGCCTCATCGGTTGGATAAAACGTCGTCATAGGACCTCCGCTGGGCCAGCTAGCCAAACCGTTATCACTGACGACCTACTAAGCGAACAACTTGTAAACGCGACGATATAAGTATTGCACAACAAGGCGCGGAACCGGAGGATCGTTGCGGAAATTGTGGCAATCCTCAGGCTGGCTCGCCGTCCATTGCCACGCAAGAACCAGGAAAGCCACCGTTAGTTTAAGACGGCGCACCGAAAGGCACCACCGGAAAGGCATATGTGAGCGTGCACATGACGTATGTGAGCGTGCACATTGATGGCACTTGCTTCGCTATTCCCTTCAGGTTGGTTCATCCCAGCGGCTTTGATGAGTTATCGCGGAATGCCTCGGAGCCAGCCAGGGGGAACTAAGGCAGTTCCCCCCACGGCTCTCTACGTACCTGTCCTCTATGGACCTATCAAGACCTCGAGGCGCGGGAGGTGGCGTGGCCGTCGGTTTGGTGTACAGGCCTCGGGCGGGAACGGGCTCAGTCTTCGAGGACGAGGGGTTCGTCGTCTGCCTTTTCCTCGGCAGCGTCGGTACCGGGGGTACTGGTGGTACCGACTTTTTGACGCACCTTCTCAGAGATCTCGATCACGAGCTCGAGGTTCTCTGCGAGGAACGCCTTGGCATTTTCACGCCCCTGGCCTATCTGCTCGCCTTCGTAGGTGTACCAGGCGCCAGACTTGCGCACTAGGCCGAGGTCGGTGGCAACGTCGAGCAGTGTGCCCTCGCGGCTGATGCCCTTGCCGTACATGATGTCGAACTCGCACTGCTTAAAGGGCGAGGCGCACTTGTTCTTGACGACCTTGACACGGGTGCGGTTACCTACGACCTCGGCACCGTCCTTGATGGACTCGATGCGGCGGATGTCGAGGCGGATCGACGCGTAAAACTTGAGCGCCCGACCACCGGGTGTCACCTCGGGGCTGCCGAACATGACACCGATCTTCTCCCTGAGCTGGTTGATGAAGACGGCGATCGTGTTGGACTTGTTGAGGTTGGCGGTCAGCTTTCGCAGTGCTTGCGACATGAGGCGTGCCTGCAGGCCGACATGGGTGTCGCCCATCTCTCCTTCGATCTCGGCGCGAGGGGTGAGAGCGGCGACGGAGTCGACGACTATGACGTCGAGTGCCCCCGAGCGTATGAGCATGTCGGCGATCTCCAGCGCTTGCTCGCCCGTGTCGGGCTGGGAGATGAGGAGGTCGTCGACGTTGACCCCGATCGCCTTGGCGTAGATGGGGTCCATCGCGTGCTCGGCGTCGATGTACGCACAGATGCCACCGTTGCGCTGTGCCTCGGCCACGACATGCATGGCCAGGGTGCTCTTACCTGACGACTCTGGCCCGAACAATTCCACGATGCGGCCGCGGGGCAAGCCGCCTATGCCGAGGGCTAAGTCAAGCGAAAGAGCCCCTGTCGAGATCGACTCGATCTGCATGTGGGTGTTCTCGCCCATGCGCATGATGGCACCCTTGCCGAACTGCTTCTCGATCTGGCCCATGGCCATTTCCAATGCCTTGTCACGCTCCACCAGGACCGTCCTCTCAGTTTGTCTGTACGTGTACTTCATGTCGGCGGGCAACCTACGCGCTGGGTGTGACCGAATGGCCAGACCAGCTGAGTAGGTACCAAAACCCTGTGCGCTTGACCGGTCCCGATAAGGGGCCGGTACGTGTTCGGTACTGTCTAACTGCACGCGTGTAACTCCCCGAATGTTACTACCAAACGTATGTTCGGTGGTGGATCATAGATCCCAGCTCCAGGTGCCCGTGTTGGGTGCTTAGCGCCGTCGAGCCGGTGAGGGCCGCCGGGCCAGGACGCCCGTCGACGTCCACGCCTGGAGGAACGGCCTGTCCCACCGCTGCACGCCCGTCCGACGTCCCCGTCAGCCGCCCCGTGCTCGGTGAGAGCCGCCGTGCTCGCGTAGCGGGTGAGGCTGCCCGTGCTCGGTGAGAGCCGCCGGGCTCGCGTAGCGGGTGAGAGCTGCCCGTGCTCGCTGAGAGACCAGTATCTCGGCGTGGTTCCGCTGTCTCGGCGTGGCATATTGATCTCGGTCTGTCACCAGCCCAAACGTCGCTCCGCGGACGCCCGGAAGGCCTGGACCACACCGAGAACTCCGGCGCGGGCTTCGGGCTCGTACCAGGACGTGGTGCCGGCGGCTGCGGGCTCGTACCAGGACGTGGTGCCGGCGGCTGAGGGCTCGTACCACGCTCTGGTGACGCCCCGCCAGCGCCACTGGCCCTCAGCCCTCGGGCCGGCCCTCAACAACGGCGAGATGGTCGCACGCCCGGGAACGCGAACTCCTCCACCACCCGGTAATGGGCGCCGTCAGGGCGAAGGTCGCTCTCGACGAGGGTCAGGGAGAGGGCGGGCCAGGACATGGCAAGGGGGGTGAGCAGGTGTGGCGCGCGGCGGAGGTCTACGCCCGGTCGACCCCGAGCCAGTGTGACGTGGCCGTAGAAGGTCCGCGATGGCGGGGGTTTGCCGATCGTGGCGGTCAATCGCTCGACCCTGTTGGCCACCTGAGCCAGGCCGTCCACCGGCCAGATGAGGAGACCAGGTCCAAGAAAGCGTGTACCCGGCCCTCCGTCCGCCAGGGGTGCCTCGCCGGCACCGTGCGCCAGGGGTGCCTCCCCGGCACCATCAGCAGCGCGAGCCAGCGCAGCGCAGGCGTCGGTCACCGCTTGGGCGTCGATGTCGCCGAAAAACCTGAGCGTAACGTGCCACTGTTCGCTGGATGACCACCGCAAACCGGCCATTTCAGGTCGTGGGAGAGCGCCGAGGGCTTTGACGACGTCGGGCGCCGGCCACATAGCGACGAAGCAGCGCATAGCTGGTCCAGGTTAGAGCGGGCGACCAACCGGTCTTGCTAGCAATCCTTGCGCTCGAGTCATCCGGCGGCACGTGGGCCGTCCGGCGGCACGTGGGCCGTCCGGCGGCACGTGGGCCGTCCGGGGGTACTTGGGCCGTCCGGGGGTACTTGGGCCGTCCGCCGGTACTTGGGCCCTCCGGCGGCACGTGGGCCGTCCAGCCGAGCCGAGCTAACGCCTTTGAAGCTACCAAGCGTTCGAAAGGAAAATGTTCGAAAGGAAAAGTCAATAACTCAAAACCCGGGTTACCAGCCAACAGCGCCATCGAGCATTTCGCGGATGAGGTCGGCATGGCCGTTGTGGCGGGCATATTCCTCGGCCATGTGGGTGTATATCCAACGGAGGGAAACGGCCTCGCCCCGACGCAGACCGGTGTCGTCGAGGCTATGGCTCGCCGCAGCCTGGCGGCTCTCTTCGCACTCGGCTTGCCAGATGGCTAGGTCAGCGTCCCAATTTGCGTCGTCGAGCGGTGCCAAATCTTGGTCGTCATAGTCGCAGGACCTGCAGTAAATGAAGGGAAGGTCTGCTTCGCTTAGAAGGCAACGCTGGAACCAACCGCGCTCCACCTCTGCCATATGCCGTACAAGACCGTGCAACGAAAGCAGCGAGGTGGGCACGGGTCGGCTCTTGCGAGCGGCGTCGCCGAGGCCCTCGCATTTGAGGAGCAGGGTCGCGCGGTGGAACTCGAGCCACCCTTGGAGCATGTCGCGCTCGCCGAGAAGGTAAGCGGGCTCGACCCGGCGGGGATCTTGC
>Ga0302324_100017944_pt1 | contig 13997 bp, 12 predicted proteins | sample Palsa_T0_1_FD_201949 | JGI IMG/M metagenome (GOLD analysis project Ga0302324, IMG submission 201949) | Peat permafrost microbial communities from Stordalen Mire near Abisko, Sweden - Palsa_T0_1 | ecosystem: Environmental > Terrestrial > Soil > Palsa > Peat permafrost | place: Sweden: Abisko... | reverse complement strand
TGGTTGTGGCGCTCTACGCCCGGAGACTGTTCCTCCCAGCGGATGCCCAGGTTCAGCGTCAGCCGCCGGCTGACCTGCCAGTCATCCTGGTAGTACAGAACCGGATATCTAAACGAGAACAAGGTGGCCGCATTGACGGTGACGCTTCCGCTGCTGATGTCCCCCAATAGGAACGTCGCGATGGCATTGCCCGAGTTCGGATCGGCAAAATCCGGCGTCTTGCGCGTCCAGTTCACATCGAACGTATAATTGCCCATCGCGTTAGTCCGCGGTGCGTCGGCAGTTTGGATCACGCGGTACTCGCCGCCGAACTTCATGGAGTGGCTTCCCACGATGTGAGTCAGGCCCACGGAACTGGTGTAAGTGCTTTGGGGATTGATGTCGGATTCGTTCTCGCCAGTGGAGGTGTAATTGGTGAAGTTGAAGATCGGGAACTTATTGGAAATGGGGAGTTGGCTCAGGAGACTCTGCGGGAAGCCGAGGGCAGTGATGCTGACGGGGTTGTAGATGCTGGGGTTCTCGTAGAACAAATAAGAGACGCGCACGTCGACAAGCGTGTGCGGAGTGAGAGTACCCACCACGTCAAACATGGCGCCGTCGTTAAAGCGTTCCGCATGGATGATCGAGGTGGCCGGCGTTCCCCAGCCGTTGTAATCGATCCGTCCTCCGTCCCGGAAGCTGCGGTTCGCGCGGGCATAAACCCGCCACTTATCGCTGATGACATGGTCCACGCGCGAGATCATATTCTCGAAATCGTCGTGTTCGCCGACGTTTCCCCCGTAATAATTGTTCAGCGCGGTAAAGGCCTGACCGGGCTGGTTGGGCAGCGGGATGTCTTTCAGCACGTTCACGGCGATCTGGTTGAAGCGGGTCTGCGGAACCACGTTGCCGGGAAAAGGCTGCTGAATGTACTGCGAATTGGTGGCAGTAAGAGGCTGTGCCGGATTGTAAGTCGGATTCAGGGACACCGTCAGGGGATCATAGATGGTGTATAACTGGGTTGCGCTCTTGTAAGTCTGTGAAAAATCGCCGGTGCGCTGCAATGCCGTAGGCACGGTTTCCGTTGCGGGCTGCGGGACGAATTCCCGGTAGCGTTCCTGCGAAAACATGAAGAACGTGCGGTCCTTGCCGTTGTATATCTTAGGAATTCTCACCGGCCCGTCCAATTCCCACCCGTACTGGTCGATGGGGTGCTGCGCGCGGGGAGCGCCGGCGGCGTTCTGCGAGAATGGATTGGCATCGAGGAATGTCCGGCGCAGATACTCATACGCCGCGCCATGGAAAGAGTTGGTGCCGGGCTTAATGGAGACGTTGACTACGCCTCCGGAAGTCCGCCCGTATTGGGCGTCATAGATGTTGGTTTGTACCTTGAACTCCTGCGTCGCCTCCACCGGGGGCACGTAGGCAAGTTCTGATCCGGTGACGGAGGAATCGTTCGGAGCTCCATCGATCTGGAATGTATTGAGACCGTTTTGGCCGCCGTTAATCGAGAAATAACCGATGGCGCCTTGGTCAATCGGCCGGAAATACAGCAGGCTGTTGGTGTAGTTGACGCCCACGGCCAGGTTCATTAGCGTGAATGGGTTGTGACCGTCAAGAGGCATATCGGCGATGGCCTTCTCATCCACAACCTGTCCGCGGCTGCCGGTGGCGGTCTCAAGCAGTGGCGCTGCGGCGGTCACCAGCACCTTGTCGGTGGATTGGCCGATATCAAGCGCGACGTCAATGCGCGTCCGGTCGTTGACGCTCAATTCAATTGGTCCGTGATCGGTGGTTTTGAAACCGGGCTTTTCGACGCGCAGCGAGTAATGCCCAGGAACCAGGAACGGAATCACGTAATCGCCGTCGGCGCCACTCTGTGTCGCAGAGGACACGCCCGTTTCCGTATTGATCGCGGTCACTTTAGCGAGCGGCACGGCGGCGCCGCTGGGATCAACGACGGTACCAAGAAGAGTTGCGCGGTATTCTTGCGCGGAGAGGACTCCGGCGACTAGGGCGAGGACCGCCACTGCCAACCTTTGTTTGGGGTTCATCTAAGGATGATAAACCTCGGAAAGCAAAGATTCAAGCAAAATGTCATCAAACGAAAGCAAACCATTGATTTCGCAGCCCGATAACACACCTTACGGCAGGCGATTCTTACGGCTGAGGTGATCCCAACCGGGTGATTCCACCACCCGCATCGCCGCGCCCTCGCCGGTAATGATGAGCGCAGCGGCGTCCGGATGCTTTCGAATGACGGCCATTCCCCTGTCGGCTCCCAAAACGCTAACCGCCGTCGCGAGCGAATCGGCGTCCATTCCCATCCTTGCCACGACAGTCACGGTGATCGGCGTAGTGAGGCCCATATTAGTCGCCGGATCGACGATGTGGGAATAGCGCTTGCCGTCGATCTCTAGGGACTGCTCGGCGTCGCCGGAAGTCGAGACGGCGGCATTATGCAGTTCGAGCATGCGCTCCAAGCCGCCATCCGGGCCGCCGCGGCTGACTCCGATTTTCCATCCACGCCGGCCGGGCGGGGGCTCGCCGATCGCCAAGTCCCCGCTGGCAGCCACCAGCGCACTTCGAATGCCGGATTGCGCCAACACCAGCAGCGCGGCGTCGGCGGCGTAACCCTTGGCGATGGCGCCCAGATCGAGCTGCATGCCAGGCTCATCGAGCAGCACCGTCCCTGCGGCCGCGTCGAGATGGAGCTTGCCGTAGCCGCATCGGCCGGCGGCTTCGCGCAGCGCCTCGGGCGGCGGTAGCCGATGGTCGATTCGCGCCTGCCGCCACAATCGGATCACCGGTCCCAGCGTGACGTCGAACGCGCCGGCAGACTCTTCGGAGAGCTTCAGCGAGGCTGTCAAAACGCGGAACAGGTCCTGGCTAACTTTGACCGGATTCCTGACGGCGGTGCGGCAGATCCGGTTCAACTCGCTCGCGGGCTTGTAGTCGGAAAGCGCCTCGTCCAGTTGGGCGATGCGGTTGAAGGCGGCTCGAAATGCCGCGGTGCTTTGCTGTGGTCCTTCCGCATACAGCTTGATGCGGATCAACGCGCCCATGTGCGGCTCCGCGGCCTCGTAAAGCTGCGGAGGGGCCGCCAGCGCGGAACCCGACCAGGCCAGCCACGCCGCCGCCTCCAGCGTGCGCCGCCTACTGATCGTCCTCAACACCACTGTTCCAGTAGCGGTACATCTGATCCACGCCGGGTATTTTAACTGGGCGCACCAAGCGGAAACCGAGCCATTGGGCATCGGTCTCATACCAGATACTTTTTGGCAATTGCGGATCCTGCTGCTTCCACGAAGGGTCGGACGCCACGCGTGCGGCGCAGCGCAGCATGTCAGCCGGGTCGTTCCAGGAACCGCCCCTCACGGCGTGCGGATAGGGCTGCGCCGCCGCAATCCAAGGGTTTGATTCAGCCGCGGCTTTGTAAGGCGCATACTGATCGAGGGTCCATTCCATGACGTTGCCCAGCATGTCATACAGGCCCCATTGGTTAGGCTTTTTGGTTCCAACCTGGTGATATTTGCCATCGCTGTTCGCCGAATACCAGGCGTAATCGACCAATTTCGAAGGGTCGTCGCCGAAGGGGTAGGCTGTGGCGGAGCCGGCGCGGCAGGCGTATTCCCATTCCGCTTCAGTCGGCAGCCGGTAGAACTCGCCGAGCTTGGCGCTTAGCCATTCCGCATACTTATTGGCGGCGTGCTGCGTCATGCTGATGGCCGGGAAGCCATCGATCCCCATTCCAAAACTCATTTCCACGTAGGGCCGCGTCGGCCGGCTGACGGCATCCACCAGAGCCTCTTTGGGATTGGCCGCAGCGCCCTGAGCGTCAAACATGAAGAGCCGGTACTCGTCCCAGGTCACCTCGCGCGCCTGCATCCAGAAGGCATCAACCCGCACTTTGTGCCGCGGCTGCTCATCCTTCTTTCGGCTTGCGTCCTTTTGGCTTGCGTCCTTTTGGTTTGTGTCCCCGGCCGCCGACCCCATCTCAAACTCGCCGGCGGGAACGGGAACAATATCGTAGGAAACGGTAGTATTGGGAATTGTGACGCGCGCCGCGCCCGGCTTGCGCGCGGATTCCCGCTGCTGCGCCTGTATCCGGGCGTAAATCCGTTCGACGTTCGCGCGCTCTTTGGCGGGGTCGGGGTTGCCGCCGGTGGCCTGCTGGTCCGTGCCGGCCGCGGCCAGCATCGCCGCGGCCAGAAACGCTGCAAGCAGTCGCCACATGGCCGGTGTATTCTAAACCAGCTTCGTGACGCCGGGCCGCGCAAGCGACGGCACATCAAGCTTCCCATCCCACGCCAATTGTTCGGGGTAGAGCTTCTCCTGCGAGTTCACCGCTTCGTCCCAGGTAACCTGTTTGCCGGTATAAGCTGCCATGCGTCCCATGATGGCCAGCATGGTGGTGGTGGTCATGCGCTTGCCGTCGTTCATCGGTTTGCCCTTGCGGATGGAATCGAAAAGCAGGTCGTGTTCCCGCTGGTACATGTCGTATTTTTGCCCGCTGTAAGCCCAGTTGACCTTGCCTTCGATCTTCGGAATCGGACCCCGGCCAATGGTGCAGGTTCCATCCGTGCCCAGCATGTAGTCCGAATTCTCGTTGTAACAGCCCACGATCTGGCGATTGGCAAGAAAAGCGCGCGCGCCATTCGGGTAGAGGTAACTCACCTCGAAGTGGTCGTAGATGTTGCCGCCCTCCGCTGGAATGGTGCGGCCACCCACAGCCACGCAGCTTGCCGGAGCCACGTCGTTCATAGCCCAGGAAATCTTGTCGGCGCTGTGCACCGCCTGTTCCACGATACTGTCTCCGCAAAGCCAGACGAAGTTGTACCAGTTGCGAATCTGCCACTCGACGTCGCTCATGCCGGCAGGGCGCGAACTCGCAGGCGGCATCGGCTTCACAGGGTTCGTATAATAAGTGGCGTAATAGGCCACCAACCGCCCGATCGCGCCGCTCTCTACCTGCGCGAAGGTATCCTGAATCATATTGCTATAGCGCCAGCAGAAGCCCGCCACCAGCGAGAGTTTCTTCTCCGCGGCCTTGGCTGCCGTCTCCCCCACCCAGCGGACGCCGGGGGCGTCGGTGGAAACCGGTTTCTCGCAGAAAACGTGCTTGTTGGCGGCGATACAGGCGGCCAGATGCGTGGGGCGGAAGCCCGGGGGCGTTGCCAGCAGCACAACATCGACGCCGCTATCGATTACCTTTTGGTAGGCATCGAGCCCAATAAACTGATTCGCCGGGTCCACTTTGACGCGAGCGCCGTTCTTTGCATTTCGCTTCAGGTTTTGCAGGCATCGTTCGACGTGCGATTGATCGACCTCGGCTACCGCGGTCAGTTCAGCGTACTCATCGGCTTGCAGGGCCTGGGCGGCCGCGCCGCTGCCGCGTCCCCCACAGCCTACCACTCCTACTTTGATGGCGTTGGTGACAGTTTGCGCCGAGAGAATCGCGGGAAACCCGGCGCCAATGGCCGCTCCTAAAGCGGTGCTAGTCGTTTTGAGAAAATCCCGGCGGCCGGAATTCGAGTCTGCGTTTTTCATAAGGCCTCGTTTGGCGGTGTTTTGAGGTCATTATACACGAATCCAATGGGCAGAGGTGCAAGTGTTAAGAGAAAGAGTATCGATTAATTTGTTTTGGCTGTGATTGCTTGGTATTTTTCAGCGTATGCCAGATCTGGATTTCGGGTTCAAAGGCAAACTGGCGGTGGTCACCGGCGGCGCGAACGGCGTTGGGTTCGGTACAGCCCGGTTGCTGGCGGCTCACGGCGCTTCGGTCTGGCTTTTGGATCTGGAACGTGAGAACCGCTACGACGCCGCGCGGCAGATCGGCGCCGGCGCCTGCGTAGCCGACGTTACCGATCGCGAATCGCTCGACGCCGCCTTCCGCGCGGCCGGGACGCCCGACATTCTCATTGCCAACGCCGGACGGTCTCAGAAGCGGGTTTCTGCGAGCAAACAACGGACGAGTGGGACGGCATCCTGGCGGTGAATCTCTCCGCCGCGTTTCACTCCATCCAATGGGCCGCGCGCCTCATGGGCAGCGGCACGGCGGCGCAGTGGTCCACTGCGTCCAGCAATTTCCTTCGACGGCGAAGCGCGCCTTGCCGCGTATAACGCCAGCAAGCCGGGCTGCTGGGCCTGGTGCGCACCGCAGCCAACGAATTGGGACCCTATCAAATCCGTGTGAACGCCGTCTGCCCGGGCTGATCCGGACCCGTGTCACCGAGGGAACCTTTGCCAATCTGGAGACGCTGCGGAAATACTTCCAGCGCATTCCGCTGGGGCGCGGCGGCGAGCCGGACAAGGTCGCGCAAGCGAGCGTTTTCCTGGCCGCCAGCCTGGCCACATATATCACCGGGGCGACGCTGTTCGTTGACGGCGGCCAGATGGGCTTCGAAGTTCGGCACGCGGACCGAAGACGCTGCCGAGTTCAGTGAGAGCTGCTGGCGTCTCCGCCAGGCATTTATGGGGTAATACCCGAAAATCCGCGGAGCTTGGGCCACCTGGATATCGCATCGTGCTCGAATGCTACAATCTGGTTATATTACTGGATATACGGAAGGAATTTCGCCATGAGCTCCACGCCCCAAAAACGAGCGCTGAACAACTACCGGAAGCGCCTCAAACAGCAAGGGATGGCTCGGTTCGAGGTTCTGGGGCTTGACGGTGATCGCGACTTAATCAGGTCGCTCGCCACCCGGCTCGCCGGCAATGGCCCTGAGCCGGCGCAGATTCGAGCCATGATCCGCCGTACTATTGCGGGTGAGCCACCGAAGAAGGGCGGTATTCTTGACGCATTACGCCGATCGCCTCTGGTCGGCGCCGATCTGGATCTCAAACGCCCAGTGACGGCGGCCCGCAAGGTTGACGTGTGAGAAAGAGCCTCCTCGATACCAATATCATTAGCAATGTCACCAAACCGGCGCCATCGGAAAACCTGGTCGTGTGGATGGCGGAACAAGCAGACGAGGATCTGTTTATTTCTTCAATGACCATCGCTGAGATCCGGCGTGGAATTCTGGAGAAGCCTGCTGGAAAGAAGCGCAGGGAGTTGGAGCGTTGGTTTTCCGGCCCCGAGGGCCCACAAGCGTTGTTCGCCGGGCGGGTGCTTCCGTTCGACGAGAAAGCGAGCCTCATTTGGGCGAGGCTGATGGCCGACGGGACGGCGAAGGGGCGGCCACGAAGCCCACTCGACATGATCATTGCCGCGATTGCCGAGGCGAACGATTGCGTAATTGTCACGGAAAACGAAGGGCACTTCGCGGGTCTGAAGATCGTCAATCCCATGCGGGCGAGCTGACGAGCCGGAACGGATGAAGGACGGAAGCGCGTTTATGGGGAGTAACCTGCGTGGACGAATCGGAGACAGAGTATTAGGATTCTGACGTCCCTAATGGCCTCAATAACCTGCAGCTTCACGATCCCAATGGTTATCAGGAATGCAACCGTTTCGAGCCCCGCGGCCACAGTCCAGGATAGGCAAAGGGTTCCTGGGAGGTGCGAGCCGCGTCTGCAATCCTTCGTCAGTCGTGCCAACGCTCACCGTTTGGTTGTCGCCCCCAATGTTTACGGGGACACTACCCGCGATTCGTTTGTTTAGGAATTAACCCCGATCTTGAAACCTGTCATCGGATGGGTGAGTTGACATACAATGGCGGTTTCGCGGTAACGATGACCTTCAAAGTGGCAGTATTGAGCGACATTCATGCCTACACGAACACCCCTGTCGGTTCATCCGCTCCATCACACCTAAAGGTAAACGATGTTACTAAACCCGCCGCCCAACACCCCCTGCTCGCGCTCCATACGCTGATTGGAGAGCAATCCATCAACGCCGATTACCTGATATGCCCAGGCGATCTGTGCGATAAGGCAGATACGCAAGCGGCGCAATACGCATGGACGGAGTTGGAAAAGCTCGCGAGCATGCTGCAGGTTAAGCGTTTTTTTGGGGTCACCGGCAACCATGATCTGGACTCCCGATACTTGGTGCAAGGCACGATTGACCCGAAGGATGCCCTGCGGGCGATGCAGCCACCGTATCCGATACCGGGCCCCGGAAACGACAGTGCCAACACCTCGTATTGGCTTGATCACTTCGCTTTTTTGACAGACACGAACGTTCGCACCCTGCTTCTCAATACGTGCGGAGCCCACGGGCTCCAAAAGGACGAGATGAAGCATGGGCGGATTAGCGTTCCAACCCTGCAGCGGATCCGCAAGTATTTGCAGAATGATAGCGGCACGTACGTGATCAACTTAGCAATCTGCCATCATCACCCTCAGCAGCACTCCGAGCTCGAACTCGGCGACTACGATTTCATGCGCGATGGGCAGCAATTCCTGCAGCTCATCGGTTCGGGCGAGTTCGGCAGTTGGATCGTCATCCATGGGCACAAGCATCACCCCAAGATCACGTACGCCGCCGGAGGAAACACGTCACCGGTCGTATTCTCAGCAGGAAGCTTCTCCGTGTTGCTCGACCCACAGCATGGCTCACAGCAAAATACGTTTCACCTGCTTGAGATCGAGTCCGACGTAGTCGGCTCAACCTTGTGGGGGCAGGCGCGCACCTTCGAATTCGACTTCGGACGTGGCTGGCGCCCCGCACACGATGATTCCGCCGTTCCCTATCACGCTGGCTTCGGGTTTCGAGGCGACCTGCAACAACTCGCTGCAAGGATTGCCGCTGCTATTCCCGACAGCCACAAAACGATCAGCGAGCTTGCAAGCCAACTCCCGGACCTGCAGTACTTGCTTCCGAGCGACAGGGCATATCTCTTAAGTACCCTGCGCAAGCGGCATGGCGTCGCGAACGCTTTCGACAAGCATCGGAAAGAAACTGTCCTCTACAAGGAAAATCATGGTTGACGCGCTGTTCAGGCACCATAACGCTCGGCATGCGACGGCCGCGGAGGTCGCCAGGACGTTCGTCCCACCAGCGTTCTTCGATGAACTCCTGGAGCCCAAGCACGTTGTGCTCGTCGGTCCACGGGGGAGCGGCAAAACCACCTTACTGAAGATGCTCACAACGCCAGCGATCGAAGCATGGCATCATCCGATAGCCGCAATGGCGCGCGAAAAGACTACGTACACGTCCGTGTACGTTCCGTCCGACATCACTTGGCGCGAGCAATTCCTCGCGATGGCACAGCAACTCGGTGACGCCGAACTCGCGACGACGCTAGCAAGGAGCGCCTTCACAGCGCACCTGCATCGCGCGTTTGTCTCCTCCGTAATGACACGACTGGAGACCTACATCGAGCCGAAACCGCATGGTGAGCCATTTCGTCGTGTTCCCTTCACACGGGCAGCCGAGGAATCCTTGACGCGGAGTCTCGCAAATGCCTGGGGCTTCCCCCGCCCAGCGCCAACACTGCCCATTCTGCGGGAGATGTTGAGCGAGCGTATCGAAGAGATTTATTTCATCGCGACTCAAGAAAAGCTGCTTGGTACTGACGGACGTTCACAGCGGCTTGCGAGCAATCGATGGGTCCACGTGCATTATCTGCACTCCATCCCGACGCTCATCGAACTCACGAATAACGCTCTCGGCGAGCCGCAGGGCCGGTGGGGGTTCTTGTTTGATGAGCTCGAAATCGCTCCAGAATGGTTGCAGCGAGAGCTCTACGCGAGTCTGCGGTCCGTGGATCAACGTGCTATCTTCAAACTGGCGATGGCACCCTACATGCCATTTGGCACGATTGTCCCCGAGGCCAAGCCGATCGGGGTCCAGGATTACACGCCCATCCCCCTCTTAGGCCAAAACGTGAGAAACACGGTGAATTTCTGCCGCGCCATCTGGGACCAACTCATCAGCGATCGCGGTCTTGCCGCGCTGCGTCCGGAGGATGTCTTGGGGTGGTCACGTTGGTCGGACGATCCTGACGAGCCGGATAGCAAGTACATCGAGGGCAGTAAGTTCGCTGATCAGGTGCAGGAATTGCGGGCCAAAGACAGTAGTTTCGACCGATATATCGAGCGTTTCCAAGCCGAGCCCTCCACCTGGGCGGGCATGACGGAGAGGCGTAGGGCGCAGGTCCTTCGGAAAGCACAGCCGATCATTTACCTGCGCAATTACTACCTGAGATCCGGGGGCTCGAAAATGCCACCGAGAAAGTCACGTAAGGCGCACGGTCTGTTTGGCGGATTCCCCACCGTCTTCACGTTGACCGACGGCAACCCGCGGCTCATTAAAGCCGTACTCTCATCGCTGATCGACGTTTGGATACAGACACAGCGCCGAGTTGATTTCTCAACCCAAGGCCGCCTCTTGAAACAGGCAGCGGAAATCTTCAAGAGCACACTGTCGAACGCTGTCGGCCCGCAACCACGTATCCGGCACTTTGGCACTGGCGTTGTGCCACTGCTTGAATGCATCAGTCAGTTTTTCGCGGTCGGCGTGTACGGCCCAGGCTTCAACCCCGATCCTCGCTTGACGTTCATTGTTGACGAGAACGCTCCACCGGAGGTCGCGAAGGCCATCGGCGTCGCGCTCAACCTGGGTGGCGTTGTGCTGGTCGGATCGAATAGCGAAGAACTCTTCGGCGACGTCGTTGGCAAGCGATTCCGGTTGTGTTATCTCATCGGACTGCTGGAAGAATTACCCACGCGACTCGGCCCCGAGGTGAAACTGTCACGTTTGCTCGACGGGAGCGTCCAGAGCGGAGACTCGCAGGTAAACCTTCAGCTCGGATTGGAGGGTCTTGATGAGGAGTAGCGCCCGAATCGATGTCGCGAATTGGTGCCCAACCGATATACCGGGAAGCTACGATCTCGCCATCGCGACGATTGGGTACGAAGACCGAAGCTCATACTTTTGGCGGACCGTGCGTCCCTCAGCGGCGTCCTCATTTGCTTTCGGCTTTGCAGAGCACGAGGTGCTCTCCTTCGAAAAGAACCTCGCCTTCTACAACAAGGCCGGATTCAGCGTCGATCGGCCGGATGGATCGCAGTACGGTGCCGCCGTTGAGGCTGCACTGCTCGCCAGCGCCCCTGACAAGGACGTGACGCGCGTGGTGATCGACATCTCCAGCCTTACACGTGATCGGATCGCGCTTGCGTGTGAGTGCTTCGGGGAGCACGCATCCAACCGGGTCGTGGAAGTGGACTTCGTATACTATCTGGCAGCATTCCAACGTCCCGGAAAACGCATCAAGCAGAACGCCTATGCCGGCCCAGTGCTGCCATCATTTGCGGGATGGTGGCGGTATCCCGAGCTCCCGGTAGCCGCAGTCATCGGACTCGGCTATGAGGAGAACAAAGCCCTGGGTGCGGTGGAGTTGTTGCAGGTGCCGGAAGCGATCTGGACCTTCATGCCGGAATCGACCGTTAAGGAATACGATGCCGAGCTCCTCATTGCGAATGAGGAGTTGCTCAAACGCGTTCCCGAGGACCATCGCGTCACGTACACGGTCGAAGATCCCTTCCGGACGTATAAGGGGCTCGCCGCGCTGCGCCAATCAATCTCGGACCTGTACAACGTGGTGCTCCTGCCCTTCGGACCTAAGATCTTCGGTTTGGCAAGCATCCTGGTGGGTCTCGCGGGCCACCATACTGCGGTGTGGCGCATCTCGGCAGGCATCCATGCGAAGCCACGCGAGGCATATACTCATGGCGATCCGTTTGGCCTGCGTGTGACGTTTCGCTCCTCGTCATCGGAACAGCCTTGGGATTGATAATCGCCGGGACTGGGCGAACGGTCGTACTGAGATTCTCCTGCTCATACGCTCAGGCTGTGACAAGGGGGTAATTCGACACAAGCAACTCGCGCACTTTGCTGCGTCGATCAGTGAATCCTCCGACGTGACGTCGCACCAACTGGGTGAGCAAGTACCAGCGTTTCATACTGCTGGAGAATTCCCGGCGGTACTTGTAGGACAGGAGAAACTTGACCCCGAGGCGATCAAGGGTAATGAGCGCGTCCGCGAGACGGTCCAAATCGCAGGAGGAGAACGCGCCGTAGCCATACTCTCCACGCATGCGTGTTTCATCCAGTCGGTATGGGGGGTCCATGTACACGAAGTCGCCGCGCTTGGCATGGCTGAGTGTCTTCTCGAAGTCGCCACATACAAACGTCGCGTTCTCCAAGACTCTTGCGACGGCGACAAGGGATTCCACTTTTGGGAGCGAACCGGTCTTCTCCCCGCGCGGAACGTTGAACGACCCTGCGCGGTTCGTTCGATAGACCCCGTTGAAGCTGAAACGGTTCAGGTACACGAACCGTGCAGCCCGTACGACGCGGGGCAGCGAAGTCAGTTTGCGAGCACGTAATTCATAATAAAATCCCGGGTCGGTCGGCATGTTGCTCAGCGCTCGCGCGACCGCTTTCGGGGCTTCTGCGATAATCTGGTACGCGTCAATCAACTCGGTGTTGAAGTCGCCAATCACCGCTCGGTCGGGCTGTAGTGCAAAGAAAAGACAAGCGGAACCCGCGAATGGTTCGAGATATGCCCTATACCGCTCCGGTGCGTTCGCGACGAGTGTGGGCAACATCTGTCGCTTGCTTCCCGCCCACCTCAGAATAGGGCCTATTGCCGCCTCTTTCGATATTTTCGCCAATGGCACTTATCTTAGCTGATCTCAGAGCCTCAAGCGCCGCCAATAGAGGTGCTCGCCAAGGTTGCCGAGCGCAACGCCCCATATGCCATTCGGGATTTGGAAGTGGGGGACATTTGTTCCGTGAACGCTCGTTGGCAGTTCTGCGTTAACCGCAGGGCGAGGCGGCGGGGGGCTGTCCTGCGTAAGCCTCCGAGCATCATCAAATAACCGCCGCGCGGCCCGGCTGGAGCCGTTGTTTGAAACGAACAGAGAGCGGATTAGTAATGAGTAGGCTTGGCATCGCCGACCTTGCTCAGTTCGACTGCTCGGGCGTTTTGCGTCAAGTTGGCCGTCTGAACTTCCGGTTAGCGCGGCGCTGGCTCGGGACAGTGCCCTGTTAGTATCCCTTAGCCGTCGAATGTTTTTCCGGCGGCAGTACCCGCTGGCGGCGCCATGGCAGCTTCCACAGTTGCGTGTGCCGAGAGGATGGCGGAGAACATCGCGGTCACTGCTAACGCGAGGAGTGTCCATACGAAGAAGAAGGGAAGAAGGCCTGTGTGGACTTGCCGATCTCGCCGCCGACAACGCCGCTGGCTCCCTTCATGTGGATGACAGGGACGACCAGGCCGAGGAGCGACCCGAGGAGAATGATGATGTATCCCGCTCGCCGTTCGGCGAGCACCAGCGTTCCGTACAGCCAGATGACGAAAACGAGCACCGCAAACAGATTCGCGAACCGTGGCGACGCCATCCCGAAGAGGATATCGTCGGTCAGATGAAACGTCATGAAAAGGATGGAAAGGAGGGACGTGATCGTCAACATGACGCTCTGTTTCATGTGAGACTCGCCTTTCTGCGCTTCCTATCCGCGCACCGAAACTGATCGTACCACGCGCGACCTGGGGTTATGAGGGATCCAGCCATACCAGATATCACGCGGGTGTGTTGTCGTCTATGGTGAGAAATGCCCGGACCTGATTAGGAATGAGAAGTCGGCTTGTGGCCGCTAATGTGTTCGTGGCCGCCACCCCACTAAGCATGAGGGCTTCCGGGAAATGACTCGTGGCTCGTCGGAGACCGCCACCTCGGCGCGTGTCATCATGATGACAAGTGCCTATGGAGCCTCCAATGCCACGCGATTCCTTTCAGCGTAACGTGCCCATGAAACCAGACTTACTTCCGGCCGGAGACCGGCGTGCCCGACGCCCGTCGCGTCGAGAATTCCTGAAGAGTGCTGCGATGGTTTCCGGCGCCCGGAGTCTGGCTGCGCAATCTGCCCGATCTCCGCTGGTGTATGTAGGAACGTACAGTTCGCCGCAGGGGCCGGAAGGGAGCAAGGGCTACGGCGAGGGGATCTACCTATTTGAAATGGATCCCGCTACCGGCAGACTCTCATTGCGCGAAGTGTTTCGGAACACTGCCAATCCGTCCTGTCTGGCTTTCGATGCCGCCCGCGCGCACCTGTATTC
>Ga0302324_100017943_pt1 | contig 13998 bp, 12 predicted proteins | sample Palsa_T0_1_FD_201949 | JGI IMG/M metagenome (GOLD analysis project Ga0302324, IMG submission 201949) | Peat permafrost microbial communities from Stordalen Mire near Abisko, Sweden - Palsa_T0_1 | ecosystem: Environmental > Terrestrial > Soil > Palsa > Peat permafrost | place: Sweden: Abisko... | reverse complement strand
CCAGCGCCGCCGACGTGTTAAATCTGCTCCAACGCCTCAACAAAGAATTCGGCAAGACGATTTTGATGGTGACTCACGACCCCCACAGCGCCGCGGCGGCGGGGCGGTTGATTCACTTGGACAAAGGCAAATTCATCGAAGCCCCATCGATCACCGCCCACGCCGTCTAACCCCGCTTCAATCGAATCGACGCGCCAATTCCTCTTTTCTTGAGCGTCAGAAAATCGTTGTCAGCTAGAATTGTGCGGTCGCGTTCTTCCGCTTGCGGCTTAGCGGGCCAGTGGCGCCCGCTGGCCCGCTGAGCCGCGAGCGGCAAGAATGCGTTCAACTGACAACGATAATCTGACTCTCAATAGCGGCGGCCAGGAGGGCCGTACTCTCTCCTCCCTCTCCCGGCCCTCCATTAAATGTCCGTCGAACGAATCATTCCGGGCACACCCGTCAATTTTCTTGCAAACAACCCCTCGGTTCGGGAAGATTCCCATCTTCCGTCCGCAAACGTCGCGACGCAATATTGATCCATTTTCGCCTGGGCAATTCTCGTGCGATCAAATGCCATCCTAATTCTCGCAACCGCCGTGGTGCTTCTCTGCTCCGTGCCCAATTTCCTCATCGCCGGCGTGGACGACTTGAGCATCCAGGCAAATGAACAGGCAAGCGTTTCAGAACTCCAGCAATTGCTTAGGCAAGTTGACCAACATAATACCGCGCTGCTCAAGGGTGTGACGGGCGTCAAGCTGCTAAATGTCTATGACGCAACCGCATTGAACCACGGCGCCGGCACTCCGACCAAAGTCGATGGCTCCTACGCCAACCAATGCCTCGTTGGAACCAGCAAATCATTCCTGACATCTGGCGCGAGCGACAATCTCGATGCCGGTCAGTATTTGGTCATCTGCCGAATGCAGGAACTGGATGATGTGACCCAGCGTTTGGCGTGCCATTTTGAGGTGACTTATCTCGCGGAAAAGCCGATGCTCTGGTCCACATCATCTTTAGCAAGCGACCTTCCCAAGGGGCAGTGGAGTCTGGTCGCCCTGCGGATCAGGCCCAAAATCGCCCTCGCAAAGGTGGATTACCACTTCTTTCCTCAGGGCCATTCGGTGGTGCTCGATCAAATTTTCGTTTTGCAACTCAGCGTGGGCACGAATGCCCCCGGCGTTGCGCCCCGCACCGGCGCTGCGGTTCCTATTGAAGTCACGGTCCCGTCAGCGCCGATGGATTCCGCGCCGTCCACCGCGCCCTCTGCCGCGCCGGCGGATCCCAACGACATCGAGCGTCCCGAATTTCAGAACGCGCCCAAGCCGCTGGTCAAAAGCATCACCTCCATTACCTCGATGATGGTGAGCATCGCCGATGATGGCGAAGCCCACGGCCTCACCTCCGATATCATCGCGATTGTCCCGCCCGAATCCCGCCGGTTAAACAAATCCGGAATCGGCTTCGCCCGCACCGACGGCGATGACGAAATGAAAACCGCGCTCGATGAAGCCGTGCGCGCTGTGACACTGCGTTATCCGATCTGGGCGCCCGGCCACATCGATATCAGCTTCGGCGAAAAGTTCGTCTCCCACGGCGGTCCTTCCGCGGGGACGGCGTTCGGCGTGCTGATGCTCTCCGTGCTCGAAGGATTTTCCATCGATCCCAAATGTGCTGTCACCGGCGACATCACCGTCGATTGGAAAGTCCGCAAAGTGGGCGGCGTCAGCGCCAAACTGCACGGCGCGACACTCGACAAATGCCTCTATGCAACCATCCCACAAGACAACGAGGTCGCGTTCGCGGACATGGGCTGCCTGTACGGGCACTCCGCTCTGTGGGGCATTCAGGTCTTCTCCATCGACACCTTGCAGGATGCGGTTGCCATCGTCCGCAAAGACCGCGCTCCCGATCTCACGCAGGCCATCAACCTCTTCGTCGATCTCCAGCCTCAGCTCACGCGGAGCGAGACGACCGCGCTGCGAAATCCCAAAATCATCGAGACGCTCCACAAAATTCTCGAGCTCGCGCCCAATCATTTATCCGCCAAATACGTGCTGGCCCTGACCGATGGCACGGCTTCCAAAACGCTTTCCCAGAACGGCACGCTACATCAGTTGTCGGTGATCTTCTATCCCTACCGCACGATCCTGGAGAATCGCCAGGGCCTCGATCGCACAACGCTGCCCGCCTATGTCACTACGCTGGCCCGCAAGCGGCTCAACGCCCTGCGACCGATTGCCAATAGGGATCTCTTGCCTCTGGTGAACGACATCTCCGCACTGATATCGACCATGGACGATTTCGCCGACGGAGGAACATCAGCCGACACCGTGGTCAATCGTGCCCAGGCCGTTGACGCCCGTTTTGCCACCCTCGACAGCGCCCCCGACTTCGCCGAACGGCTGGTAAGGGAAGGTTACTAAAGGTCCAACATCCTATAGGTGAATCACTCACCACCGCGCGGGGTGGCGGCTTTAGCCGCCACCGAATTTATCAGCGATCATTCGCAATTCCCTTCACCTCAAGCAGCGAACATAACTGCTCCCGGATTTGATTGAGCAGCGGATCAGCCCCGCCCCGCGCGCGCTCGCCGGAGACTTCGATTGGATTACCGACGGTGAGGGTGGCGTGGATTTCGCCGTGAACGCGGATACGGTCGGTCAGGTCCTCTTCGAAACGTTCGATGGTTTCCAGAATCCGCTCGGGCGATGGACTGTTTTGCAGATAGTCCGGCGGATGATGGAAGAGCTGCTGCGCCAGATACAGATCGGCCAGGTGCTTCCATCGACGCTGGGATTCGGCTTCGTCCAGCTCGCCCTTGGTCATATCCGGCAGGATGGCCGAGCGAAGCCGTTTCACGCGCGTGGGGACAGAATCCTGATGACGCTCCTTGAGCCATTCATCCTCGAGCGGCCAGAGGATGGAATCGATCAACCTCGTCAGCCGCGGGCCGACTTCGCCATTGTCGGCCTCGCCGAGATACTCGAGCTCCTTCAATGCCAGCAGCGCGCTGCCGACTTTATGAATGCGATCGTATAGCTGCAGCGGCTGGCGTCGCCAGGTGAGACGCGCTTCGATCTCGTCCAGAAGTTTCCCCGCGGCGGCATCGATGTTTCCCATGAATCGGTATCGAATCGCCACGGGGTGAACCATCACCTTTCTATCGCCGGTTTTTGCGCGGCGCTTGGCAGCCGTGCGCGCGATCAGGGCAGTGCCATCAAGAAGGTCGTTGACGATGTCATTGGTGCGCGAAATGAATCCTTCAGGAAAGATCACCAGCGGTCGATCGGCACTTTCAAGGATATCGACGGCCGTGTTCACCGCGGCGCGATCGATACCCTCCCGATAAATGCTGAAAGCGCCGGCGCGGCGGAGCAGAAAACTTTGCATTCTATCCTGCATGAAAGCGTGCCAGCTCGCCATCGCATAAAACGGCGAGCCCACGGCGCGCGAAAGCATGCCGACGACAAAGGGATCTTCATCGCGGCAATGGTTGGGCGCGATCAGAATTCCGTGCCCGGCTTTGATCGAAGCGCGAAGTCGCTCCGGCTGCAGCACGTCTACCTTCGTGACCCCATATCGTTTGCGAAGCAATCGTGGAACATACAGCGAGAGAACCATCGGCCAAATCCGCCCCCGATGCGGGGGGACGGGAACGTACGGTCTATCGATGATGATGCTTTGCATAGGGCGATTGCTCGGGAACGGTATAGTAAGACTTTATACCTGCGGCGAAGGGGCCATACCAAAGCAACATAGTTCGCATAGACTTTCCCGGTGGGACCATCGAGCTGAAGGACAGTGCCAACTAAGATGGAATGGGCCGCCATGTCCAACGCGACCATCGAAGACACCGCTCTTCCCTGCCCGTTGTGCGAATACGATCTTCGCGCGACCGTCGAGCCGCGTTGCCCCGAATGCGGACACGAGTTCGATCGATTCGAGCTGCGCAGGGCGTTTGTCCACCATCCGTATTTATTCGAATTACGCCGGCACCGGAATGTCGGCCCATTCGTGAAGACGTGGCTCGCATCCTTGGTTCCCTGGAGATTCTGGCGGAGGGTCAAACCGACCTTGAGACCAAGGGTTGGCCAGCTTATCGTTTATTGGCTGCTTTGCAGCGCGATTACCTTCCTTATCTCTGGAGGCGCCGCCGCCAGGCTGGGGCACGGCGGCTGGACTCCATGGCTTTGGACGGGTGTCGGCGATTCGTGGTTCTACCATGCGGTGCTCGCCGGAGCGGTATACCCGTTTCTGCTGTTTCTCGTTTGGCCGTGGATTACGATACTGTGCATGAACCTCTTCCGTGCCACCCTGCGGACCGGATCGATTCAACAGGGACATCTGCTTCGGTGGGCTATTTACACCGCGGGCTTAAATCTCTTCCTCCTGCCAATTTTTGTAGCGGTTGGAGAGGAGTGGGCAGCACCCTACCAGGATTATTTCGAGACTTACGAGTATGTCCACCTTGTGGACCATCTGCTGGTGGGCGCGGTTTTTGTGGTGCCGATCTACTGCGCCGCCCTGGCCATCGGCTATCGGCGTTATCTGCGGCTGCCGTATCCGATCGCAACCGTCCTGCTTAACCAGATGGTTGTCTGGCTCATGTTCTGGGCGATATTGGCGATCGTGTTCGACAGGAACCTTTTCTGAGCCGAGTTCCCCCTCGATCGAGGCACGCACATGAGCGATTCTCCAAACCCTGGCCAATTCAAAACTCAAATCACCGCAACACTCTCGGTTCGAGATTGGGATCGTGCATTCGATTTCTACAAGAAGGCATTTGCCGCCGTCGAGTTGTACCGCGTGCCCGGCGGTGGTGTCGGGCAGTTGGCCGTGGATGGTGCGGAGTTCTGGGTCGCGGAAGAATCGCCGGAACATCTGAATTTCAGCCCCGAATCCCTTGGCGGTTGCTCGGTTCGGATGTTGCTCATCGTCCAAGACCCTGGATCGGTCTGCGAGCGTGCGGTCGCTGCAGGGGCAACGCAGGTTCGAGCGGTCGCCGATGATTATGGATGGCGGCTGGGCAGAATCGTCGATCCCTTCGGCCATCATTGGGAAATCGGTCGGCCGCTGACGCAGAGCGTCAGAAGCGCAGCGCCTTGATGACGCGCGGCGGGAAGACGAACGGTTCGGGGTCGTCGAACTGGATTTTGGCAAAGTCAGGATGGGCCGGATTCAGGATGAAGTTGTGTTCCTGCGGAATCAGGGCGCTGGGAATGCGCAAGATCGCACTGGCGCGCGACTCAACCCAGCGATCGCCAACCTGCTGAATGTCTCGCGTGGGAGGGCTCCGACGCCAATTGGACGGAAGATCGGCAACCTCCAGAGTCCGAACCAGCTTTTCGTCGAACGCCAAATGCCGCATATGGTATTTTCCCAGCAGCTTCGTGGATTGGATGTGTGCAAGGATTTCCATTGCTGCCAGCGAAAGCGATGCCGAAGTGTAGATGACGGCGATCCCCTTGCTGTTGAGTCGCCCGCCAGTAATTCGCGCGCCCTCGCCAGAGAGATCGGCGGCCCAGTAGGCTCGCTTGAAAAGTCGCCAGGCCCCAATCACGTGTACACGCCGCGCTCGAGCCTTCCGATTAGGTCTTCGACCTCGCGAGTTCCCACGGTGGTCTGGGCCAGCTGAATTGGCGTATGCCTGCCCAGTGCCGGCTGGGGCGTTCGCAACCAATGTCGCGCCTCCGAGCGATCCCCATCGAAGAGTTCCACGGTCTTTTCCACAAGAATGGAGAAGCGCATAAGGCGGTCGGACTCCTCGGGACCAAGCTTCCCCTGTTTTCGCCTACGGCTAAGCGTCCGAAGCGGGAGGAGCACTGCCTCGGCTACTTCATCATTACCAAGCCCCGAGAACTCTATGAAGGCATCCCACGCCTTGATCGGTAGCCCCGCATTAACCTGGTCGACAAGCTTAAGCGGGCCGGCAGATTTGAGACCCAGGCTGCACCCGCGCTCGGGCTGGTGTATCTTCATGTTCGATTTAAGCACAAGATCCTCCGACGAATGATTGAGCCATTTGTCTGATTTTATCCGCCAAATGGCGTAATGTCGACAAATCGTCCTCTTTCGGGAATGAAAGGCATATACTTGCGGCCGCCCGCCTGCCGGGGTCGGGCCGGTGACTCTATTGCAGGAGAATACAATCATGGAATTTCGACAACTTGGCGGATCGGGTTTCAAAGTGCCAGTGCTTAGCTTTGGCACCGGCACCTTCGGTGGGGGGACCAAATTCTTCGATGCCTGGGGAGCCAACCAGGCGGATGAGGCGACGCGCATCGTCGATGTCTGCCTGGAGGCCGGTCTCAACATGTTTGATTCAGCCGACATCTATTCCGATGGTCGAGCCGAGGAAGTGCTCGCCGCCGCCATCAAGGGACGTCGTGACGCGGTGCTGATCTCCACCAAGGCAACGTTTCGCGCGGGGAATTCGCCCAACGATGTCGGCAGCTCGCGATTTCATTTGCTCCGCGCCGTCGAGGGATCCCTCAAGCGGCTGGGCACCGATTATATCGACCTCTTCCAACTGCATGGCTTTGATGCGATGACGCCAGTGGAAGAGACTCTTGCCACGCTCGATCAACTCGTGCGCGCGGGGAAGATTCGTTATATCGGCGTTTCCAATTTTTCCGGCTGGCATCTGATGAAATCGCTGGCGGTTTCCGATCGCTACGGCTGGCCGAGATATGTGGCGAACCAAACGTATTACTCGCTGATTGGGCGGGAGTATGAATGGGAACTGATGCCCCTTGGACTGGATCAGAAAGTGGGGGCGGTGGTGTGGAGCCCGCTGGGTTGGGGCCGGCTGACAGGGAAGCTGCGGCGCGGCCAGCCCAAGCCCGCGAACAGTCGAATTCAGGACAAAACCAATGTGGATGCGGGGCCGCAGGTGGATGATGAGTATTTGTACAAGGTGGTGGATGCGATCGATCTCATCGCCAAGGAGACGGGCAAGACGGTTCCGCAGATCGCCATAAATTGGCTCTTGCAGCGGCCGACCGTGGCGACCGTGATCGTGGGAGCGCGCAATCAGGAGCAGTTGAAACAAAATCTCGGCGCGATTGGGTGGAACCTGACCAGCCAGCAGATAGCCAAGCTCGATGCCGCCAGCGCGCGCCCCAGGGCATATCCATATTGGCACCAGGCGGGATTCGCGGAGCGAAATCCATTTCCAACCGGTGCGTGAAGGGCGTTAAGCAATCTCGCTTACACTCAATCACCCGGATGAAAATTTTTTGCGAAAGTCGGCCCGAAAGGGTCGACCCGCCGTTCTCCACGGATATACTCTCGCCGTTGGATTAGCGGATTAGTGTTTTTGGATGGGCTTCGGTAGAGGATTGCTTCCGCCAATTCGCATCTGTTTGTTGTTGAATGCGAAGTTGGTTCATTCTTGTCGGCCCCACCGTTTGCGCGACGAAAAGTCTGACGCGGATTGTTTTCCGCCCACAGCCTTTTTTGTATTGAGGGCACCCGCCTCTGATTGTTTGGGTGTCTCCGCCAAACGCTCATTCGTTTTGTTCATTCCAAAAAAACCATAAGTCACACCGCAAAACGGATTGCGGCGGTGCTGTGGATGGCCCTTTTTTATACAAGCAAGGATTCATCGATGAAATATCGATCGCTCTTTCTTTCCCTAATTTCAGGATTGCTGGTTGCCCCGAGCCTGGCGGCAACCATTAATGTAAACCCGGGCGATAACGTCGCCGGCAAAATAGCTTCAGCGCAGGCGGGAGACACAGTTCTATTCGCCTCCGGCACCTTCAATATCAATCAGCCGTTGACGATCCAAAGCGGCATCACGCTCATGGGCGTATCGTCTAACTCATCACAACTGGTCTTCAACCTCGCTGGCAACGACGACTCCCTCTATGCGATGGAAATCGCGGGAAATGCCAGCAATGTCACCATCGAGGAGTTGGACATCACCTCCAACCATGGTCTGATTGTCATGGCGCTGGGTTCGGGATACAGCAACATCGTCATCACCCACAACAATTTCCAGTCCGGAGGCGGCGAGTCGTCCGCGGGCACGCTTGTCTTTGGCATCTCGGGATGGGTGCTTAACGATGGTTTGCAAATCACCCATAATTATTTCCATGATTCTCCACAGTCAGCGCGCAATTGGACGGTCTTTTACGCCACCAATGCGAATTTCGATTACAACGAATTCTATAATATCAATGATGGTGGACAGATTGTCTATCCGGGACCGAATGTAAGTTGCAGCTACAACTATGGCACCCATATCCATCGGATGGGACAGGAGGTGTCGCTCTGCACGCAATCTACCTTTACCTGCACTGGCAATGTCTTCTATGATTATGTAAACCCGTATTACGATACCACGGGGGTTTCGATCGTCGGCGATTCGGGCGAAGTAGACATCACCAATAACTTCTTCGATGCAAGCATCGCACAAGGCAGTTCGTTTGGACAGCCCGACGCCTCCGGCACGGCGCGCTTCGGCTTCGCCATTGAATGCACGGGCCAGCCGTGCAACGTGAGCGGCAATACGATCGTGGGCTCATGGGCCGAGTGCGTCGCATCCGACATCGACAGCGCAAACGTATCTGATAACAACATTTTCGGTTCGGGCCTTTGGGGCGATTTCCAGGGTGAAGTCGGACCCTTGGGATATGGAAGTGTCCATGCAACGAAGAACTCGCTGCAAAGCCAGAGCAGCGCGCCTACCCCGCCGGCCAACCAATACGCCGGGCCAAGGAAGCATTCAATGTAACCCTTGGTTACAACCGACGGCGATCGCAGCGCGAGTTTATTGACCGGCCCCATTTGATGGGTCACGAAAAGCCCCGCGCTGCCGCCGCCGGTCCGCGCCGACGCGGGCGGCCAAGACCGTTGATTCCTATCAACAGCAACCCAAGCAGCGCGCTGGCGGGTTCGGGGATTACTGAATAGACAGTTTCAACGCTGTCGGCGGGCAGCGTGAAGCTGAGCGCGCTATTTGCAACCGGCATGTTACCCAGATTTGCGAAATCCTCCGACGCGGAGGTGCGGTACGCGCCGAAGGAAGCGCCCGCCAGATTTGATGGCAACGTCAGCGTGATCGGCGTACCCGTGGCCGTCATATTGATCAGCACAAAGACGTAACTGCCGTCGGGGTTGACGAACGCGCTCACGTTGGAGGCGTCGGCGGCATCGTAGGCGTCGGCGCCGCCCGACTCGGTCGTGCCGCTGGAACTGAAATTCGCCGCGATACGCACCGCGCCGGGTTTGATGAATTTGGAATACTGCATCACCGCGTCGAGCTTCTGGCTTTGCGTGGGGTTGTTGAGTTGGGTAGTGCCCAGCAGGCTCGAACTGTCGGGTGTGGCCGAGCCATCGCTAAATTGCCAGTAAAGGTAGGCGGAAGCGTTGGCGTAAATCAGTGCGTTGTTGATTTTCAGAGCCACATCGATCGCTGGGGAGGAGCCGTCGGAATTGCTGAGCCAGCCGGGTCCGCCATCGGTGGTCTCAACAAACCAGTTCTGCTTGCCATCGCCCGCCAGACCGGTGGTATCTCCGCCCCAAGGGGCCCACGTCGCGCCCGCGCCGGCTGGAACGTTGTTCGAACCGTTCCAATACTCGGCCAGCATGCGGGCGCTGGTGTCATCGGTGCCGACGTAATAATTGGATGTGTAATCGCTGAGGGAATTGATCAGCGGATCATTGTTCACCACCGGGGCGTTTTTCACGGCGTTGATCATGCCCACCTGCGCCCAGGTGAGGTACGGGTCGGATGGTCCCGTGCCGCCGACCCCCGCGACGTGCGGTCCGCGAATTTGCGTGGTGATCCCGTTGGCCTGAAATGCGCTGACGACTGACTGCAGCGCATCGGCATATTGGCTGAAGTCAGTGTTGCCATACTGATCCGTATTCAAAACCATCGACTCGAAGGGGTTCTGATAGGTGGATTCGTTCTGAATGCTGATGTTCGAGATCGGCACACCGTATTGTTTCTGAAAGCCGTTGACCCACGATGCCATGTAATTCCCGAACGTCGCCAGTGTGGTGGGATCCTCCGTTTTCAGTCGGCCGCCGATGGTGTTTCCATAGTTCCCGGCGAAATAAGGCGCGCCGACCCAGGCGTTATAGGTGTTTGATAACCACGGCGTGGGGAACGACGGCGAATTCCACGATGGATTGCCGATGAATTGCGATGTCGTCGGCTGACCCGTCGATGGATCGAGCACCGGCCCTTTCATCCACTGCGGCGGCGACCAGCTATCGGCAATCAGAGTAAATTTACTGACGTGGGAAGAAAGGTATTGCGCAGCGCTGCCAAAGCCACTGACCGATGGATCGGCAAAGTTGAACTTCGACAGGTTGGCGTTGACGTTGGAAGAAAGACTGACCGGCTGCGTATCGTCGGGGTTTCCATTATTATCGAGGGGCTCTATTAGCGCTTCCTTGGGCATCGACATCCGCATGATGTTGAAGCCGGCATTGGCCCATGCTTGCAGCGTGGGCTGATCCGTTTCATCCACATAACTGCCCCAACCCGCGACGGTCTGATACTGCTGATTCGGAGAAACAGTGATCGTGTCCGCGCATGCGGGAAGCGCACGTGCGGCAATGAGCGATAAACAACAAACAACGAGCCGTCTTGGCCGGCGGCGACAAATTAGCATCATGTTTCCTGATTGGGAAACGCATGTCGGTTCCTTTGGTCGGCGGATGGTAGCCATCGGCCAAGGGCCAAGGAAGTTAATTTTCCGCCAAAATCGTGTTAGAAGTTGTTTCATGCCTCCGTGCGCCGGAACGCGCTCGATCCGCTTTTCCTGTGCTCCGCAGCAATTGCGACGCGCGATGAGAGGATCAGACCGTCCCGAAAGAAATTTTTGCGAATCGCCCGGGGCGGCCGCGGCCGCGCAATTTTTCCGCAAAAACCGCTATCCGCAACCCTTTCAGCCGCACCTTTGCCGCACCAGCACAAATGGAGAGTTGTGTTGTCAGGGTTACAGGATCATCAAAACGAACGCAGACAAGGCGACGATGCAATAGATGGTATAATGTGCTGCCGCCACAGTGACCGATCGCCTAGTGGAGCGTACCGCCATGCCGATTCATGATTGGAGCCGCGTCGATGCTGGGGTCTTTCACGATTTTCATCAGGCATGGACCATTGAAATCCGCGATGCGCTCAACGGCGGCGGGCTCCCACCGGGTTATTTTGCCATGGCCGAGCAGATTGTCAGCGGCCCGATCCCCGATGTCGTGATGTTGCAACAGCGCCCGGGTGCGGCGCGCCCGACGAAGGACGCCGGTGGAATTGCCCTGGCCGACGCACCGCCCAACGCGCGCTTTACCTCTACGGCCCAAATCGATCCATATGTTGCCAAAGCCAATCACATCGCCGTCAAGCACCGGCTTGGCCGGGTTGTCGCCGTCATCGAAATCATCTCCCCCGGCAACAAAAGCAGCCAGCACGCGCTGCGATCTCTCGCCGAGAAATCTTATGAACTGCTCAACAGCGGTGTGAATCTGCTAGTCGTGGACTTGTTTCCCCCTTCTCGCCGTGACCCGCAGGGAATTCACAAGGCAATCTGGGACACCATTCGCGATGAGCCCTTCGAGCTGCCGGCGGACAAACCTCTGACCGTCGCCGCATATATGGGAGGCGATCTCAAGCGCGCTTACGTCGAACCCGTTGCCGTTGGCGACGTGTTGCCCGGGCTGCCGATCTTTCTGGATGACCGCACATACGTTCCATCTCCGCTGGAAGCGACATACCAATCGACATGGTCCAAATGCCCCGAGCCGATTCGCGAGATCGTTGAAAACCCGACTGCTTGAGTTTGAGCGCCGCCGCTCTTTCCGCGTTGGCCGCGAACGCGATCGGGTGCAGATCGGGACAAACTGAATGATAATCAGCGATGACCCCTATTCTTTGCTCAGACATTGGGAAGACTGCAAAAGACCAAGCGTTACCCGCTTTCCCCCTGGCATTCGAAGACTACATTAGACTATTCTAACTGCGTCCCCGTTCCATTCCTCCCGTTCAAGAAATTGATGTCCGAATGGGCACGCCTTCGCATTGCGGTCGTCCGCGCCAAGGCCCCTCGAAAGAAGCTCGACCTCACGAACAAGCTAAACGCCGTCTGGAGTAAGCTACTGAATTATCACTCGCCAAAAATGTCCAACGAGGATTTGGACCTCCTCCGACACCTCGAACACTGGACGGTAAAACCTCAGACGACCAACAAAATCGCCAACGCCAAGCCCCACAAGAAGTAGTAGGCGAGGCCTCCGTCGCCGAATCCCGCGGGGCTTCAGATCGGTCACCATCATTCCGGGAGCTCGCCATCTGCATGCGATTTCGCCGACATCCCCTCGCTCTGACGCCTGGACCGATGGTCACGGGCTCAGCTAAGAACAAAAAAGCAATTTATTGATACGCCCGTCATAAAGGGGACATTTGGGGACATTTTGGGACATTGGCCTTCTCAGCACTGGAACTTGGCATCGCTTCACGCTGTCTCAAACAGCCGCTCCGCCAGATATTCCCCGCTGGCGATTCCGCGCGGGCAGGCGAAGAGACCGCCGCCGGTGTGGGTGACGAATTGATTCATCTGATCGAGCTTGGACATCTGATCGAAGATTTTGATGAAGCCGGTGCGCGGGTCGCGCTGGTAGGAGACGAAAAGCAGGCCGGCGTCGTATTCCATCGCCTGCTTCCACGGTGGCCAGCGTTCGGCGATGAAGTTGGCGCCGGTGTTGTAGGAATAGGGACGACGGAGAATGCGAGCGCCATCATTGGTCGCGGCGGCGGCGAGGCGGACGTGGGCGTTGTCGGGGATGATGGAATTGCCGTCGGCATCAACGGTGTCGAGTTTCAACGGATCGAATTCTTTGCTGCCGCCCAGCGGAGCGCCGGAATATTTATGCCGGCCGACGGTTTGTTCCTGGAAGCTGAGCTTCATCCTATCCCAATGTTCCAGGGCCATGCGGATTCGGCGAACGACCAGATAACTGCCGCCGCGCATCCAGGCAGGGCTTTCATTGCCGGCCCAGACGAATTGGTTCATCGCCTCGGGATCGTCCACCGATGGGTTGTTGGTTCCATCTTTGAAACCCATCAGATTCCGCGGCGTCTGACCGGGGGCGAAGGTCGCGGCAAAACCGGTCTGTGCCCAGTGCAACTCCGCGATGCCGTATGAGAGGCGAGCGAGTTGGCGAACAGCGTGGAAGGCGACTTGCGGATCATTCGCGCAGGCTTGAATAGAAAGATCGCCGCCGGTCAGGCCTTCGATCAGTTGATCGCCGTTGAATCTTGGAAGATCGACGAGTGCTTCGAGGCGTTGCTTGGCAAGACCGTATCGATCCTGACCGTCCTTGATAAAAAGTCCCGCGCCCAGGCCAAATGTGATGGTGAGGCGCGATGCGCCAAGCTCCATGGTCTCGGCGGAATCGACATCAGTCGCGTCGGGATCGTCGGCGAGAGGCTCGGCGGTTTGGCCGGCGGTCATCCGTGCGGCGGCGGCGGTCCATTTCTTGAACAGATCGATCACCTGATTTCGATCGGTGGCCGTGAGGTTGAAGGCGGCGAAATAGGTGTGGCTCTGGATCGGCGTGATGATGCCGGCCTGATGCTCTCCCCAAAAGGGCTCGGTCGCGCCGGGATCGCTACGGGTGGGGGTATTCACCTGGCCGGTGGAAGTCGTCGGCTCGGTGGTGGCTCCGATGCTCGCTCCGGCGGCAGTTAGAAAACCCGCGGTCGCGGCCAGGAATCCGCGTCGTGTCGGCGTTGGTTTTTCTCCATCGGATCGGTTCATCTCGTTGCCTCGACCAACGTATTCATATCGTCTTCCACATAATAAAAGCTCTTCCCATCCGGCGTGATGGCCATTCCGAATAGATCGCCATTGCCCGGCGGGGATTGAGCTTGATCTGCATCAATCCACTGCGCATAAATCTGTTTGCCGGTCGCGGGATCGATTTCGACGACCTCTCCATTCTGTGCATTGCAGGCAAGCAGGTGCCCCACCGGCGTTGGCACGAGCGATAGAGGACGGC
>Ga0302324_100017942_pt1 | contig 13998 bp, 12 predicted proteins | sample Palsa_T0_1_FD_201949 | JGI IMG/M metagenome (GOLD analysis project Ga0302324, IMG submission 201949) | Peat permafrost microbial communities from Stordalen Mire near Abisko, Sweden - Palsa_T0_1 | ecosystem: Environmental > Terrestrial > Soil > Palsa > Peat permafrost | place: Sweden: Abisko... | reverse complement strand
AGGTAGACGGCCGCCATCCGCCACGGCTGCCTGATCGCGGCGGCCGATCCGGGCAGCGGCACCGGGGCGAGGAACCCGGCCCGCGAGAACCCGGCCAGGTCGGCGATGAGGAACTCGCCGCCCCAGATCGTGCCGTCAGGCCCGTAGCCGGCGCCGTCGAAGGCCACCCCGATGACGGGCCCCTCCTCGCCGTTGTCGGCCAGGCAGGACGCGATGTGCGCGTGATGGTGCTGCACGGCGACGAGCTCGACGTCCTCGCACTCAAGCGCGTACTTGGTCGACAGGTACTCCGGATGCAGGTCATGCGCCACGACCTGCGGGGTCACGTCGAACAGGCGGCGGAAATGCGCGATGCCCTCGGTGAACGAGCGGAACGTCTCGTAGTTCTCCAGGTCGCCGATGTGATGCGAGACGAACGCGCGGTCGTCTTTGGCCAGGCAGAACGTGTTCTTCAGCTCCGCCCCGCAGCCGAGCACGGGCCGCGTCAAAGGCGCGCGCAGCCGGACCGGCTCGGGCACGTACCCCCGGGACCTGCGCAGGATCATCTCCCGACCGCGGAACGCGCGGACCACCGAGTCGTCGGCGCGCAGGTGGATCGGCCGGTCATGGGCGAGGAAGCCGTCGGCGAGGCCGGCCAGCCGCGCCAGCGCGTCCTTGTCGTCGTAGGCGATCGGCTCATCCGAGGTATTGCCGCTGGTCAGCACCATTGGGCGGCCCAGCGCGCGGAGCAGCAGGTGGTGCAGCGGCGTGTACGGCAGCATCACCCCGAGCTGACGGGTGCCCGGCGCCACCGACTCCGCCACCGGCGTTCCGCCAGGCCCGCGCAGCCGGGGGAGCAGCACGATCGGCCGCATGCGGCTGGTCAAGAGCGACGCGGCGATCTCGTCAATCGAGCACAACCCGCGGGCCGCCTCGAGGGAAGCCGCCATCAGCGCGAACGGCTTGTCCTCGCGGTGCTTGCGCGCCCGCAGGGCGGCGGCGGCGGGTTCGCTCCCCGCGTCGACCGCCAGATGGTAGCCGCCCAGCCCCTTGACCGCGAGCACCTCGCCCGCGGCCAGCCGCGCCGCCGCCGCGACAACAACATCGGGAACCGGAACCTCGCCCCCGCCCGCGTCGAGCAGCCGCAGCCGGGGGCCGCAGGCGGGGCAGCACACCGGCTGGGCGTGGAACCGGCGATCGGCCGGGTCGTGGTACTCCGCTGCGCACGCCGCGCACAGGGCGAAGCCCGCCATCGTGGTCAGCGGGCGGTCGTAGGGAACGTCGAGCACGATCGTGAACCGAGGCCCGCAGTTGGTGCAGTTGATGAACGGGTAGCCGAACCTGCGGTCGCCCGGGTCGGCCAGCTCGGCCAGGCAGTCAGCGCAGGTGGCGCTGTCGGCCGAGATCAGCGCCTGGCGGTGCCCGCCGGGCGCGCTCGCCGCAATGCAGAACCCGGCGCCGCCGCGAGGCTCGATGACGAACGTCCGCACCGCGTCGATCCGCGCCAGCGGCGGCGCGTCCTGCTCGAGCAGGACGAGGAAATCGCGGACGCGCGGCGCCGGCCCCTCGATCTCGATGAAGACGCCGGCCGAGTCGTTGCCCACCAGCCCGGCCAGCCCCAGCCTGGTCGCCAGCGCGTAGACGAACGGGCGGAAGCCCACCCCCTGGACCACGCCCGCCACCTGGACCAGCGTCCGGATGTTCGTTGCCACCAGACGATTGTCCGCTAAGAGGCGACCGCCACGGAAGCAGCGCGGCCGGCCCGTCGCCGTGCCCTCACCACAGGTCGTTGCCGGTCAGCACGTAGACGAACGGCACCAGCGGGATGATCGAGAACAACGCCCAGGCCAGCTTGGCGCCGAACCCGATATCGGTCCGGATCGCCAGGTTAATCCAGATGAGGATCACCGCGACGGGGTGGAGGAAGCAGAGCAGGAGCTCGATAATCTTCTTCAGCATGCCCTGCATCTACCCAGGCGGCGTTAAGCAACCCATCCGCTCTCAACCAATCACTCAGGCAATACAGTGGCCTCGTGCCGAGCACGGCCCCTGAGCCTCGAACCACCGGACTGCTCCTGCATCGCTGGACCGACCGAGCCGTCGTTGCGGTGGCCATCGCCGCCTTCGCCTCGGGGTTCGCGCAGTTCGGCGTCGTCGCCGCGCTCGGCAGCGTGGCCCAGGGGTTCGGCCAGGTGACGCACGGCGCCACGTTCGCCGACCAGGCCGGGCTGTCCGGTACCGACCTGGGCGTGGGGCTGGCCATCATCCGCCTGGCCGCGGTGGGCGGCCTGCTCGTGACCGGCCTAGCCGACCGCTTCGGCCGCCGCCGGATGCTGCTGATCACCGTGGGCGTGGGGCTGACGCTGACCGCGCTGGCGGCGGCCAGCCCCAGCTACTGGTGGTTCGTGGTTATCTTCGCCGCCGGGCGCCCCTGGCTCAGCGCGACCAACGGCCTGGCCCAGGTCGACGTGACCGAGCAGACCGCGTCGTCCGACCGGACCAAGGCGGTGGCGCTGGTCGCCGCCGGGTACGGCCTCGGCGCCGGCGCCATCGCGATCGCGCACAGCCTGGCCGCGAGCGCGCTCGGCTTCCGCGGCGTATTCGCGCTGGCGCTGGTGCCGCTGGCGCTGCTGCCGCTGCTCCGGCGCTGGCTGACCGAGCCCGACCGGTACGCGGTGGAAGCGGCCCGGGCCGACCACCCGACTCCGGTCCTCGGCGCCGTCGCCCGGCCGTTCCGGGCCCGGCTGGCGGTGATCGTGGTGCTGGCCTTCGCCGTCAACGTGATCACCGGGCCAGCCAACAGCTTCGTCTTCCTGTTCGCGCAGAACTTCCTGCACCAGCGCGGCTACGTGACCGCCGCCATGGTGCTCGGGGCCGGCGTGTCCGGGTTCGCCGGGCTGCTGCTCGGCCGGTGGCTGGCCGACCGGGTGGGCCGGCGGCTGACCGGCACGGTGGCGATGGTGGCGATGGCCGGCTTCGCCGTCCTCGCCTACAGCGGCGCCGCGCCCGCGCTGGTGGTCGGCTACATCCTGGAGGTGCTCGCCGCCTCGGTCTTCGGGCCGGCCATGGGCGCCCTGACCAGCGAGCTCTTCCCCACCTCGGTCCGGGCGTCGGTGGTCGGCTGGTCGCTCGCGGCCGGGGTGCTCGGCGCGGTGATTGGCCTGGTCGTGTTCGGCCTGGTGGCCCGCTCCGGCCACCCGTTCACGACCGCCGGGCTGCTCACCTTCCTGCCGGCGGCGCCGGCGGTGGGACTGTTCTGGCTGCTGCCCGAGACCCGGGGGCGCGAGCCGGAAGATCTCTGGCCCGCAACGTGAGGCGCGCCGCACAGACCCGCGGCCGTAATCTTGGTCCGCTGCGCCTACCGCCCGGCGCCCCGTCGCGGGTACCGTGCCGGTAGCCAAGGCTCGCTGCACTGGGTCGGGAGACGGACATGATCGTGAAGGATGAGCTCCAGCTGACCGAGGCTGTGCTGGCCGAGACCGAGCGGGCCGACGACCCGCGAGTAAAGGAGATCGCGCAGGCGCTGGTGCGCCATCTGCATGATTTCGCGCGCGAGGTCCGGCTGACCGAGGCCGAATTCGACGCCAGCATCAACCTGGTCGCCAAGCTGGGGCAGCTCACCACGCCCAGCCACAATGAGGTCCGGCTGATGGCCGGCACCCTGGGCCTGTCCACGCTGGTGTGCCTGATGAACAACGGCACCGAGGAGCAGCCGACCTCCGCCAACCTGCTCGGCCCGTTCTGGCGCCAGGGCGCCCCGGTGATGGCCAACGGCGAGTCGATCGTCCGCTCGCCCACCGAAGGTCCGCCGCTCTTCTTCACCGGCACGGTCCTCGGCACCGACGGCAGGCCGGTGGCCGGGGCCGAGGTGGACGTCTGGCACGCCTCGCCGGTCGGCCTGTACGAGAACCAGGACCCCGAGCAGGCCGAATGGAACCTGCGGGGCACGTTCCTGACCGACGACGACGGCGTGTTCTCCTTCCGCAGCATCAAGCCGTCGGGCTACCCGATCCCGATCACCGGGCCGGTCGGAGACCTGCTGACCGCGCTCAAGCGGCACCCCTTCCGCCCCGCCCACGTGCACGCGATGGTCTACAAGCCCGGCTACAAGACGATCACGTCGCAGATCTACAGCCACGACGACCCCATGCTCGACACCGACGCCCAGTTCGGGGTGACCGGCCCGCTCATCTCCGAGTACGTGCGCCATGAGAACGAGCAGGCACCGGACCCGGACGTGACCGAGCCCTGGTACAGCCTCGACTACACGTTCATCGTCGAGCCGGGCGAGGCCTGGCTGCCCACCCCGCCCGTCTCGGCCAAGGCCGAGGGCAACGGGCCGTGAGGGTGAAAACACGCGTGCGTTCAGCAGAATTAAAATCTTTTTCTTCTTGAACGTGCGCGTGCTTCGCGTCACCGGCGCCAGGGTTCGCCGGTCCCGCGCTCAGCGTCGAGCCGACGCTCGCCGTGATCACGGTGGCGACGGCGGCGATGGCGACGGGGGAACTGTGCTGGCCGAGCAGCAGCCAGCCGGCCAGCGTGGCGAGGGCGGGGTCGAGGCTGAGCAGGATGCCGAAGACCCGCCGCGGTGTTCGCCGCATCGCCGCGAACTCCAGCGTGTAGGGCACGACCGAGGCCAGCAGGGCGACGCCGAGGGCAAGCAGCATCGGCTGCGGCCGGCCGACGACGTGCCAGGCGCCGAGCGCGCCGAAGGGCAGCAGGACCACGGCGCCCGCGGTCATCGCGACGGCCACGCCGCCGCGGCCGGGGACGGCGGCGCTGGCGCGAGAGCCCGCCACGATGTAGAGCGCCCAGAAAGCGGCCGAGACCAGCGCGAATAGGACGCCGACGGGATCGAGCCCGGGGCCGGCTCCGCTCCCGTGGTGGTCGGCCAGGCCCAGCGTGAGCACGCCGAGCAGGGCGAGGACGATCCAGCCGGCGTCGCGCCAGCGGCGGGAGAGCGCGGCCGCGAGGGTGAGCGGGCCGAGGAACTGGATGGTCACCGCCGCGCTGAGCGGGAGCCGGGCCAGCGCGGCGTAATAGAATCCGTTCATCCCGGCCAGGCTGACGCCGTAGAGCAGGACCGGCCGCCACTGCGGCCGCCGCCAGTCGCGGACGTTGGGCCTGGTCACCGCAAGCAGGACGATCGCGGCGAGCCCGAGGCGGAGCAGCGTCGCGCCGGGTGCGCCGGTGATCGGGAACAGATGCGTCGCCAGCGCCGCGCCGAACTGGAACGACGTGCACGAGCCGAGCACCAACAGCACCGCCGTCCCCGGGCGTCCCGCTGCTCTTGCCTCGGTGCGGTGGGGCGAGCGCCCGGCGCTCCCGGCCGCAAACTGCGGGGGTGCTGCGGGAGTGGCTGAGGTGGTCATCGGGACAGCCGGCTGATTTGCATACCTCTACCGTCACCGATCATCGATCGGTTCGTCCAGCGATTGTTTTCGAGCAATAATGGTAAGTAGAACTGACTGATCGTTGATGGGGGTGCGTCAGCGTGCTCGACGTGCATCGCCTGCGGCTGCTGCGCGAACTGGACCGCCGCGGCACCCTCGCCGCCGTCGCGCGGGCGCTGTCCTACAGCCCGTCCGCAATCTCGCAGCAGCTCAGCCAGCTTGAGGCGGAGGCGGGGGTGACCCTGCTGGAGCCGGCCGGGCGCGGCGTCCGGCTCACCCCGCTGGCGCGCATCCTGGTCACGCACACCGAGGCGATCCTGGAGCGGCTGGAGGAAGCGGAGGCGGAGCTGCGCGCCTCGACGACCGAGGTGCGCGGCACCCTGCGGGTCGCCTCCTTCCAGTCGGTGCTGTTCGCGCTGATCCCTTCGGTGCTGACCCGGCTGGCGCAGCGGCACCCGGGGCTGCGGGTCGAGATCACCCACGCGCAGCAGGTACAGGCGTTCGAGGGCCTGCTCGCGCACGACTTCGACCTGGTCCTCGGCGAGGAGTACCCCGGGGTGGCCCTGCCGCCGGTCACCGGCGCCCGCACCCAGTTGCTCGCGAGCGACGAGCTCTTCATCGTCTTGCCCGCCCGCGGCCCGTACGCCTTCGACCCCGAAGCCGGCCGGCCGTTCCGGCTGGCGGACCTGGCGGGCGCCCCCTGGATTCTCGACCCGCCGGACACCAGTCCCGGCCAGTGGGCGCGCAACGCCTGCCGGGAGGCGGGGTTCGAGCCGGACGTCCGCTACGCGGGCTCTGACCTGCTGTTCGAGATCCTGCTGGCCGAGCGGGGGCACGCGGTCTCGGTCGTACCCGGGCTGCTGCTGTCGGCCGTGCCGCGTCCCGGGGCCCGCATTCAGCGCCTCCCCGGCCGCCCGCACCGCCGGCTCACCACCGGCGTCCGGGCGGGCGCGGCCGGCCAGCCCGCCATCCGCGCCTTCCGGGCGGCCCTGCGCCAGGCCGTCCGCGAGGCCAGCCAGCGTGAAACCACTGATGAGCCTGGGGAATCGGCTGATCGGTAGTATTTGACCCGTGCTGGACATCGACACATCGAGGGCGCATCCCGCTCGGATGTACGACTACCTGCTGGGCGGCAAGGACCATTTCGAGGCGGACCGGGACGCCATCGCCGCGCTGCTGAAGATCGTGCCCAATGCGCGGACCGGGGCGCGGGAGAACCGGGCGTTCCTCGGCCGGGCGGTGCGGTACCTGGTGGCGGAGGAGGGCGTCCGGCAGTTCCTCGACATCGGCTCCGGGCTGCCGACGGCGAACAACGTGCACGAGGTGGCCCAGGCGATCGCCCCGGACAGCCGCGTCGCTTATGTGGACAACGACCCGATCGTGATGGCGCACGCCAGGGCGCTGCTGACCAGCCGCCCGGAAGGCAGGACGACCTACGTCCAGGCCGACCTGCACGATCCGGAGTCGATCCTGAATCACCCGTCAGTGCGCGAGACGCTCGATTTCGGCCAGCCGATCGCGCTCGTGCTGATGGCGATCCTGCACTTCTTCCCGGCTTCGGAGAATCCCGCGAGCATCGTGTCCACCCTGGTGGCGGCGCTGCCGCCGGGCAGCTATCTGGTGGCGTCCCACGTGACCGGCGACTACAACGATCCGGCCGCGGCGGCGGACGGCGCGCGGACGGTGCAGCGGGCGGGCGTGCCGTTCCAGCTTCGGACCGGTGACGAGTTCGCCGACCTGGCGTTCGCCGGCCTCGAGCTGGTGCCGCCCGGCCTGGTCCCGGTATCGGAGTGGCGCCCGGACGCCGAACCGGGATTCCTGCCGCAGCCAGCGGAGGTCGGCTACTACGGCGCGATAGCAAAGAAGCCGGTCAGGCCCTGAACCACCGCGATCAGCTCTTGCGGCCGGTGACGGCGATGGTGACGCCGACGCCGATCATGGCCAGACCGCCGGCCCCGCCGACCAGTTCGTACCGGCGCGGCGACCCGGCGAACCACGCGCGGATCCCGCTGGCGGCCAGGCCCCAGGTGCAGTCGGAGACCAGCCCCATGGCGACTGAGATCAGGGCGAGCAGCAGCATCTGGGCCGGGACGTTGCCGGCGTTGCGGTTGACGAACTGCGGCAGGATCGCGCCGAACAGAATGTAGCTCTTCGGATTGGTGACGCCGACGACCAGCCCGTCCCGCAGCGCGCGCCAGCCATCGCCCGCGCCCGCCGCGGCCGACATCGCCGTGGCCAGCGACTTCCGGTGCCTGATCGCCTGCACGCCCAGGATCACCAGGTAGAGGGCCCCGATCAGCTTGACCGCGATGAAGACCTCGGCCGAGCGCTGCAGGATCGTGCCGAGGCCGATCGCCACGCAGGCGGCCACCACGTAGTTGCCCGCCGCGTGCCCGGCCGCGGTCGCGAACGCCGTCCGCCGGCCATGCGACAGCGCCCGCCCCACGACGAACAGCACGCCCGGCCCGGGCACCACGATCAGGACGAACGAAGCCAGCGTGAAGCCGATCAATTGTCCAGACGAGATCATGGCGCCTCCAGGCTGTCGCGTCCTAAGCGGTGATACCTCTACTCGCTGCTGGGATCCTTCACCCGGTCCCAGCGCTGAAAGTTTGGCCGGTGATAACCGGCCGAAGTTTCAGCGCTAACGGCGCCCTGTAGATAACAGCAAGATGGGCAGACAGCCGACGCGGCGCTAGGTCGCTGCTAGCCCTGCCACTGGGTGCCGGTGAGGCGCTCGTAGACCTCGATGTAGCGGGCGCGGGTGGAGTTGACGATGTCCTGGGGGATCTCGGGGCCTGGTGGCTTCCGGTCCCAGCCGGTGATGCTGGACGACCAGTCGCGGACGAACTGCTTGTCCAGGTAGTGCTGGGGGCCGCCGGGCTCCCAGTCGCTGGCCGACCAGAACCGGGATGAATCCGGGGTGAGCACCTCGTCGGCGAGGATGATGGTGCCGTCGGGCGCGCGGCCGAACTCGAGCTTGGTGTCGGCGATGATGATGCCGCGGTCGGCGGCGATCTCAGCGCCGCGCCGGTAGACCTCCAGGGTGAGCCGCTTGAGCTCACCGGCCGTGTCCGCCCCGACCGCCGCTTCGACCTCGGGGAGGTCGATGAACTCGTCGTGCCCGACGGTGGCCTTCGTGGTGGGAGTGAAGACGGGCTCGGGCAGCTGGGAGCCCTCCGAGAGCCCTTCGGGGAGCGGGACGCCGGAGATGGTGCGGGTTGCCTTGTAGGATTCCAGGCCGAGCCCGGCCAGGTAGCCGCGGGCGATGCACTCCACCGGCAGCATGTCCAGGCAGCGGCAGCGGATCGCCCGGCCGGCCCATTCCGATGGCACGTCGGTGGCGGAGATCACGTGGTTGGGCACCAGGTCCGCGAGCAGGTCGAACCACCACAGGGAGAGCTGGGTGAGGATCTTGCCCTTGTCCGGGATCAGCGTGGGCAGCACGACATCGTAGACGCTGACCCGGTCCGAGGCGACGAGCAGGATGTCGTCGCCGTCGGCGTAGACCTCGCGGATCTTGCCGGAGTGCAATAGTTCCATGTGGTTGCCCCCAGGAGTCAGCTGAAGACGATCTGCGGATACGACGGCTCCTGCCGGTGCACCGCCGGTGCCATGAGCGCCCTCTCGTTAAGTCCGAGGTAAGGCTACTAGGTCTTGTCTCCAGGGTTGCCCGCAGGACGCGCAGCGCGACCTGCACCGCCTGCTGGTCAGCGCCGTGCCGGGCGCGCGCGGTGAGGCTGATCGACCGCGCGGACGGCAGGTCGCGCACTTCGACCAGGCCCTCCGGCGGCGGCCCGGCCAGCGCCAGCAGGCTGACTCCGAGCCCGGCGCGGGTGGCGTTCAGGACGCCGCCGAGGGCGGCGGCCTCGCCGACCACCATGGCGGGGATGCCGTGCTCGTCGAGGACGGCGAGTGCCCGTCCGCGGATGGCGCACGGCTCTTCGATCGCGATCAGCGGCCACGGCCCGTCCCCGGTCGGGGGCGTCCAGCCCGATGCGGCGCACCACACGAGCGGCAGCGAGCCGACGAGCGTGCCCGTCTGCGCGCTCGCCTCGGTGATGAAGACCGCTAGGTCGATGGTGCCCCGGTCCAGCGCCTCGTTGAGCGGGGTGGTCCGGTCGAAGCGGAACCTGACGCTCAGGGCGGGGGAGGTCGCGCCCAGTTCCGTGACGATGGGCGGCAGTATGTGGTCGGCGGCGTGATCGGTCGTGCCGATGATGAACTCCGGGCCCTCGGCCGGAGCGAGTCGCTGCAGCGCCTCGTCGTGCACGGCGACGATGCGGCGCGCCTCGGCCAGCAACGCGACGCCGGCCTGGGTCAGCCTGGCCCGGCGGCCGTCCGGTTCGACCAGCGGACGCCCCAGCGCCTTCTCCAGCCGGCGGATGTGCTGGCTCACCGCCGACTGGCTGAGTTGAAGGTCGGCGGCGGCGCGGTGGAAGCCGCCGGCGTCGGCCACGGCGATCAGGCTGCGCAGCGGAACGATGTCTAGCACGCGTGACATTTCCACCTCGGTTCCACTGCCTCAGCTCCATTGATAAGGGTTCGCGATTGAAGGCGATTCGAGATCGTGGTTGGACGCTCCCCCTATATTCCTACTATTTTAGTCGATATGGATGGGAAAGCTAGTCTCCGCGGCGGTCAGCGATGACCCTGATCACCGGGCGGGCCACGGCGGCCCATTGGACCGAGCCGGAGGGGATCGCCCCGCGCGGCACGCTGATCCTGATCCCCGGCCGAGGTGAGTCACCAGAGCTGTACGAGCGGTTCGGCCGCCGGATCTCCAGCGACGGGTACCGGGTGCACGCGGTCGCCGATCCCGTCGCCGATCCCGCGCTCGCCACGGCCCAGGTCCTCGGCGCGACGGCCGAAGTGCGCCCGTACGTGCTCGTCGGGTCGGACACCGGCGCGCTGTTCGCGGCCGGGCTGGTCGCGTCGGGCCGGGTCACGGGGGCGGACGCGCTGGTGCTGGCGGGATTGCCGGTCTCGCCCGAGCCGACAGCGGCGGCGGAGCTGGCTGCGGCCGAGGCGCCCCGGTCCTCATCGTGGGAGGCCGAGCTTGAGGCACGCACCGCCTGCCCCACTCATCGCGGCCGGCTGGCGGGTCAGGGGCTGCGCCGGGGCGCGCTCTACGAGCCGGTACCCGACGGCTGGGAATCGCTCGCGGACCTGGGCCGGATAAACCTGCCGGTGCTCTGCCTGCACGGGGCGGCCGACCCGGTCAGCCCGCTGGCCGACGCGCGCGAACGCTACGCCCAGGCCCCGCGGGCCGAACTGGTCAGCATCACCGGCGGCGCGCACGACGTGCTGAACGACGCCACCCACCGCACGGTCGCGGCAACGGTCGTGCTGTTCCTCGAACGGCTGCGGCTGGGCGCGGAGCTGCCGCCCATCGCGGTCAGCGAGAAGCTGTGAGCAGGTATGTCATCGTCGGCGCGGGCGGCGTTGGCGTAACGTTCGCCGCCGAGCTGCAGCGCACCGGCCATGAGGTCGTGCTCGTCGCGCGGGGAGCGCAGCTCGCCGCGCTGCGCAACGGCGAGCTGCGGTACGCCCGGCCCGACGGGGCGCGACGGCTCGACCTGCCCGCCATCGGCGACCAAAGCGAGATCGAGCTCGCGCCCGATGACGTGCTCGTCCTCGCCACCAAGACGCAAGACGTCGAGCCCGTGATTGCGCAGTGGGCGCCGCGCCCGGTCCGGCGCGCCGACGGCACGGTGTCGACGGCCGGCGCGAGCATCCCCGTGGTGACGCTGCAGAACGGCCTCGAGGCCGAACGCGTCGCCCTGCGCCGCTTCAAGGCGGTTTTCGGCGCCGTCCTGTGGATTCCGGCCAGCTACGTGCGGGTCGGCGAGGTCAGCGCGCCTGGCTGGCCCGCAGTCGGCGTCGTCTGGATCGGGGCTTACCCGGGCGGCGCGCATCCCCGCCTGGCCACGATCGCGGCCGACCTCCGCGCCAGCGGGTTCGAGGCGCAGGTGGTTGAGGACATCCAGCGCTGGAAGGCCAACAAGCTGCTTTCTAGCGTGACGTTCGCGCTCGCCGCGCTCTACCCGCCCGGAGAATTGCGTGACCGGGCAGCCCAGCTGCTGCGCGAGGAGGCGCGCGAGATCCTCACGGCGTCCGGCCAGGACATCGCCGACGTGGGGCGGGAAGCCACGGTGGACACCGGCCGGGTGAGGGTGAATAAGGCCGCGAACGTGGAGTACGGCGGCAACTCGACGTGGCAGAGCATCACCAGGTCAAGCCCCTTGGAGACGGACTACCTCAACGGCGAGATCGTCCTCGCCGCTCGCCTCCTCGGCCGGACCGCCCCCGTCAACGAAGCCGTCGCCGAACGCGCCGACCGGGTCTGGCGGGACGGCACCGAAGCCGGGACGCTCGGCGAGGACGACCTGCTCGCGACGGTGCCGCAGCTGCGCCCCGTCGCGACCGGGGCCGCTGCCCATGGCCAGCGCGAAGGGCTGCTGCGATGACGGTCGAGTTCATCAGCCTCATCAACGTCTGGGAATCCAGCGAGCTGCACCCCCGTCCCGGTGGCGCGCCGGACGCCAAGTACATCAAGAAGTACGCGCGCAACCTCGAGGACGGCGGGTTCGACTACACGCTGGTCGCGTACCACTCGGGCGGCTACGACCCGTTCACCGTGTCGGCGACGATCGCGGCGTACACCGACCGGATCAAGCCGATCGTCGCGCTCCGGCCGAACACCATGTACCCGACCGTGGCCGCGCAGAGCCTGGCGACGCTCGACCACCTCAGCGGCGGCCGCGCGGTGGTGCACATCATCTCCGGCGGCAGCGACGCCGAGCAGGCGCGGCAGGGGGACTACGTCGCCAAGGACGACCGCTACGCCCGCTCTGAGGAGTACGTGAAGCTCCTCCGCCGGGCCTGGCACGAGACCAAGCCGTGGGACCACGACGGCCGGTTCTACCGGTTCGAGAACTTCGTAGCCGGATACCGGCCGGTCAACGGGACGATCCCGGTGTCCATCGGCGGGTCGAGCGACGAGGCGTACCGGGTCGGGGGCGCGCTCGGCGACATCTTCGGCCTCTGGGGCGAGCCGCTCAAGGAAACCCGCGAGCAGATGGACCGGGTGGCCGAGCAGGCCCGGCTGGCCGGGCGGACCGACGTGCCGCGCACCTGGGTGACGTTCCGCCCGATCGTCGCCGAGACCGACGAACTGGCCTGGGAGAAGGCGCACCGCACGCTGGCCGTCGTCGATCAGACCCACCGGTCGGCCGACTTCCGCAAGATCCTGGGAGGATCGGGCGCGCCGCAGAACGTGGGCTCCCAGCGGCTGCTTGAGATCGCCTCCCGCGGCGACGTGCATGACCGCGCCCTGTGGATGCTGCCGGCGCAGGTCACCGGGGCCATGGGCGCCTCGACCGCGCTGGTGGGAAGCTACGAGACCGTCGCCGCGTCGATCCTCGACTACGTGGACCTCGGGGCGGACCTGGTATCGATCCGCGGCTACGACAACCTCAACGACGCCATCGACTACGGCCGCTACGTGCTGCCCCTGGTCCGCCAGGAACTCGCGCACCGGGAGGCGACCGGCCAGCGCCAGCACGTTCCGGCCGCGGCGTCGTGACCGCGACGGCCGGATCGCCAGCGCGCCCGGACACGTCGGACGCGGCGCTGCGGCGGGTGACGGACGCGCTCGCCGCCAACGCGGAACGGTACGACCGCACCGCCGAGTTCCCGTGGGAGTCCATTCACGCGGTGCACGAGGCGGGGCTGCTCACGCTGGGCATCGGCCGCGCCTACGGCGGGCAGGACCTGACCAGCACCGAGGCGGCGCGGGTCATGCAGGCCCTGGGCCGGGGCGACCCCTCGGTCGCGCTGCTCACCGCGATGACCGTCTTCCAGCACGTCAGCCAGGCGAAGCTGCCGCGGTGGCCGGAGGCGCTCTACCGGCAGGTGGTCAGCGACTCGCGGCAGCGCCCAGTGCTAATGAACGCCGTTCGGGCCGAGCCGGAGTGGGGCGCGCCGGCCCGTGGCGGCCTGCCGGCCACCAAGCTCGCCCGCACCGCGCACGGCTGGCTGCTCAACGGGCACAAGGGGTACGGGACCGGCTCCGAAGGCCTCGCCTACCACCTGGTGTGGGCCGTCACCGACGACGACGAGCCGCTCATCGGGCACGTGATCGTGCCGGGCGACTCGCCGGGGATCAAGGTGATCAGGACCTGGGATCACTTCGGGCTGCGGGCGAGCAGCACCCACGACATCGTCTACACCGACGTCGAGGTGCCGGCCGAGAACTTCCCCGGCGTCCCCGTAGCCGAGGCGGGCCGCGACGCCGCCGCGTTCGCGTCGGTCGGCATCTCGCTGATGGCGCTGTACGTAGGCGTCGCCCGGGCCGCGCAGGAATTCTTCATCCAGTTCGCGAACGAACGGGTGCCCACGTCGCTCGGCCGGCCGATCGCCACCACCGAGCGGATCCAGACCATCGCAGGCGAGATTGAAGCCCAGCTGGTCCAAGCGGAGGAGGTCCTCTACGGACTCGCGGGGCGCATCGACGCCGGCGACCCGCAGGCACTGCAGCGCGCGGCCATCGCCAAGCTGCTGATCACGCGGTCCGCCATCAACGCGGTCCAAGCCGCCTTCACCGCGCTCGGAAACCCGGCCC
>Ga0302324_100017941_pt1 | contig 13998 bp, 12 predicted proteins | sample Palsa_T0_1_FD_201949 | JGI IMG/M metagenome (GOLD analysis project Ga0302324, IMG submission 201949) | Peat permafrost microbial communities from Stordalen Mire near Abisko, Sweden - Palsa_T0_1 | ecosystem: Environmental > Terrestrial > Soil > Palsa > Peat permafrost | place: Sweden: Abisko... | reverse complement strand
TGCGGGCTTATCGCGCAAAGCTTCCCGCCGTACATAAGCCAGCGCGACAACTTCGCCGAGCGCCGGGGAGAACGCCGCCGAAGTGATTTCCGCTGCCGGATTGCCATTCGCCAGAAGTTTCGTGCCCGGCTCGGGAGGTTCAACGGCAGCGATGCGGACGGGCGCGAGCAGGCGATGCACTTGTCCTTGCGCCCGAACACGCTCCACAATCTCTTGTCCGAGATAACACCCCTTGTTCGAATGGACCGCATGCGTCATTTGCGTCTCTTGCGCCAGGTAGCGCGAACTGATGTCATCGCCAAAGCGTGGGCTGCCATGTTCGAGGCGCACGACTCGCACTTCCGCCGGAGTTGCTTCTGGCAGGTTCGCCGCCTTCAGGCGATCGACGAACGCCGTTTTCTCGGCTGTCGGAAGAAACACGCGCAAGCCCGGCGCTCCAGTAACCGAAACGCGCGCGCTGAAACCGTTCTGCCAGGTCACCGTGCCAAACGCGTCCGTGGAGACAGGCAAGCCCAGCGCGGCAGCGACTTCGAAACTGCTGGGGCCTTCCAGAGCAAAAGCGGCCAATACGCCGGTTTCATCTTCGAGCGTGGCATCGTCGGCTATGATGTACCGGTCCAAATGCTCGCGCAGAACGGTTGCGGTTTCGGGCTCCGTGTCGAGCAAGAAACCGTTGGGGCGGTGATAAATGTAAGCATCGGCAATGATGCGGCCTTTGTCCGTCAGGAAAAATGCATAGAGGCCAGCGCCTTCAGCGAGATTCTTGACATCGTTGGTACTCATCGCGTGCAACAGGCGCGCGTTGTCTTCGCCGGTAACGAGAATTTTCCCGCGCTCCGAAACATCGAACCAAGCCGCCGCCGAGCGCAGCGCTTCATAACCTGTCATAGCGTCACGTCTTAGAACCCCGGCGTGCTTAACGAACGCAAGTAAGCGGAAATAAGAACGACAAGCACGCCCGCAATGGTAATGCTCAGCAACCGGTGCTTTCCCTTGCCGGCGAAGGTCACGTCCCCGTAAGGGGATGTCGCCCAAAGAACAGCCGTCGCGTAAATATGCAAAACGAGCAGCATCTTAATACCAAACGCGATGTGATAGACGCGCGAATGCGGCGTCTGTAAGAAGTTGTAAATACCGGAAAGCAAGCTGAACCCGATGATCCCGAACAGAATGGTCCGGTAGCGCAACTGCGCACCCGCCGCGGCTTGCATGCGCCTGTCTTCCGGTAAAACGTTCAAGACCGGTGTCAAAACCCGCCGCGCATAAAAGCAGCCGCCGAGCAAAAAAATAGCGCAAATAATGTGAATAAAGCGCGAAAGAACGTGCAGGATAATATCGAGATCGGTCACTTAACGAGTATATAAGTCGTTTCATTGCTAGACTGCAATTGGGCAATGGCTTTCGGCCAGCACACTCTCAAATTCCTCCACATCTCCGACCTCCACCTAAAAGGCGCCCGTGAGAAAGAACCTTGGCGTCGTCGCCGCGTTTTAGGCAAAGCTTGGCAACGAAATCTCGAGACCCTCCTCAACGAAGAGGGCCAATTAGACTTCGTCTTCTTCACCGGCGACGCCGCCCAATCCGGCCAACCCGATGAATTCGACCAAGCCACGGAGTTCTTCGCGAATCTCTGCTCCGACCTCGCACTGAGTCCCGAACGCCTCTTCGTTGTCGCGGGAAATCACGATATTGATCGCAGCATCGAGTCTCAGGCCTGGGAGAAGATGCGCATGTCCCTCGCCGCTTCGAGCGATCTGCTATCCGTCTCGCGCTGGATGAACGGTCTCGACGATCGACCACCCCACGGCTTTGACGACGCCTGGAAGAGCGCTGTTCTTAGTCGCCAGCGCCCGTATCGCGATTGGGTCAGAGACAAATTGCAGCGCCCCGCACTCGCCCCAGACGGCCTCGGCTACCGTGCCAGCGTACAACCTCCCGGCTTCACTCTGCCCATTCATATCGTCGGCCTCGACAGCGCGTGGCTCTGCGGCGACAATGCCGACAAAGGCCATCTCCCCCTCACTGAAAATCAACTCGGTGGCCACCTCACCACCGAATCCGGTGACCCACTTCCCGGCTTGCGCATCGTCTTGATGCATCATCCGCTCTCTGACCTAGCCGACCCATCCCCCTCCAAACGCCTTCTCGCCGAGAATGCGGATCTCGTCTTGCGCGGTCACCTGCACGAAACCGAAGTCGTCGAGTGGGTCGAACCCGACCGCCGCCTGCGCGAACTCGCCGCCGGCTCTCTCTATGAGGGTGGTCTGGCCGATACCTACGGCAACTCCTGCCACTTTGTGCGCCTCGATCTCGATTCTCAGTTGCGCCCGATTGAGGCTTTGGTCCGCTTTCGTTCTTTTTCTCCCAAAGGCGGTCACTGGTTCGACGACAACAGCCGATACACCGAAAGTAATAATGGCCGGCTCATCTGGAGTTTCCGCCACGCCACCACCAACAGGCCGAATCCCTATAGTCCTTGGACCCCGCGTCCCGAGCACTGCTTTGGCCGCGCCAACACATTTCGCCAACTCGAAGCCGCCTTCGACGAGCGTCGTAGTATCTGGTTTACCGGCGATTGGCGCATCGGCAAAACCACCATCCTTCTGGCTTGGGAGAAACGCCTCCGTGAGCGTGGCATTACCGCGCGGCTCGTGTCGGGCCAAGGGCCTGCCGGCATCTCGGTCGCCGACTTCGTGAAGGTAGTTAGTGGACTGGATTCACCCTCAGATCCCGACGGCGCCGCCAACCGGTTAGCCGGTTGGATTGAAGTCATTTCCCGGTCCGGCCTTCCGCCGGTGGTTCTGGTCGATGAAGTCGAGTCAGTCGTGCAAACCTGCGACATGCGTTTCTTTGAGCGCCTGCGGGATCTCCTCGGAGCCGTGTGTCTTGTGTTCTCGTCGCGCGATGCGCCCGATGAAGTGTTCTCCCAGAACAACAAAACCTCGCCGATCACCAACCGTTTTCAAACCATCCCGGTGGGTCTCCTTGAACCGGGAGGAGACGAGGCGACCATTCAGCACGGAGCCAGTCAACTTGGCCCCGGCGACGCCGACCTAATGCGCCACTGGTGTGGGAGGCATTGCTTTTATTTGCAGTTGTTCGGCTCATACCTGGTGGACGCACGCAGCTCCGGCCAAGGACAAAGTACCGCTCTGGCAAATCTGCAAGGCGAATCCACGCTTTACTTCCGTGAAATTTGGCGAGGTCTTCCAGCGAACCACCAACAATCTTTGCGCGACGCAGCGCGCGGCCTGCCGTGTCACGTACAAATTCTGCAACGCCGCGGCCTGCTCGACGAAGAAGGCCGCCCGTTCAATGAGCTTTTCGCCGCTTGGCTGCGCGGAGAGATCTCGTGACGGACACAACGAAAGATTTGCCGGGTTTCTGGCGCTTCGTGTGGCTGTTCTTTGCGCAGCCAATAACTCTGCATGGTCGTGTGAGCGCAATCGGAATTGACCCGGGCGAGTCCGGCTCGAAGCTCGTTCGGCGACCGCGCCCGCCCGAGGAAAACTTGTGGCTGCGCCGCGTCGCGCAAACCTCGCTGCTGATTCTTTGCGCCACCTCCCTGGCTTTTCTCTTGGTACCCCTTCTTTGGCGCCCCCCCGTCAATTGGGCGGACCTAGGCTGGTTAGCATGCCTGACCGGGCTTAGCGCCTTGGGTTCTTGCGTTTCCTTTTGGATCGGCGGAGTGAGCTTAGGGGTTTTGGCGGGAGTAGCTATTCCTGCGGCCTTTGGTGTGGGTTACGGTGCGGCGTGGGGAGACCCACGGGGAACGGCTTTGGTAGCGGCTGGCGGCCTAGCGGTGGGCTTGACTTTTATGCCTGCGTTTGGGGTCGGCCAAGGCAGCCGCAACAGCTCGCTTGGGGCCTCCCTTGGAGTAAGCGCAGCCGCAGGCGTCGCGGTGGCCCTGAATAGGGGCGGCGGCGAGGGGATGGCCATCGGCATCGCCCTAGCTCTTGGCTGCTTCAGGATACCGATTTACCTCTTGGAGGCGCTGTGCCAGACGGCCGCCCGCATCGAGTGCACATTCACAGGCCGAGCGCATCTCAGCTGGGCTCCTGTCCTGTACCACAACCTGAGCTACTTTCCCCACCCGTTCCTCAGGGACCAAATTCTAAATTCAGCGGAAACCGACCCCGCCCTCACCCGCCGCGTCCTGCATGCCTGCTCCATCGCCCCCGGCCAGCGCCGCATCGGTATCGAAGCCGAAACCACCCTCCGCGCTCGGGAAATCAGTCGCCTTGCGGAGGTAAAAGACTTTCTGGCCATTCAAGAACTACAAGGCGTATGGCTCCCCGGCTTGCAAGGCGCGGATAGTTTGCTCCTCGGCTTCAGCGATGCCGCCCGTTATCTCGTCGCCGCGCAAGCCTCGTTTGGCGCGCATCACCGGTTGAATCATCTCAAGAACTTCACAACGAAGATCAATGCTCTTGAGAGTCAGCTCCGGACCGACCATAACCGCCTCACACAGCTGTTTGAGGAGCCCCTGCGCGCCCTCCGGGAAGTCGGCAACCAGCTACGCGTCGAAGCGGAAACAGCAGCCGCCGGTCTCCTCCCAAACCCCTTCCGCCCCGGCGACGCCCTGACATCCGAAAACGGCCGCGAACTCTTCCGCGGGCGCGAAACCGCCATTCGCGATATCGAAAACGCCCTGTCCGATCCCACTCGTTCCCTCTCGCTCCAACTTCTCGCTCCCCGCCGCTCCGGTAAAACCTCCTTGCTGAAGATGCTACCCGACATGCTTCCCGACGCCGTCTTCGTCCTCTTCGATCTGCAAGCCAATCCCGCCAACTCGCTCGCCTCCTTCTGGAAAAATCTCGCGGACAAGGCGCTCATCCAAGCCAAAATGCAACGCCGCATCGATCTTCCGCCATTTCCGGAAGGCCCTCCCATGGAAGCCGCGAACGCGTGGCTTGAAAAACTCGACAACCTCCCCACTAGCCGTCGTGTCCTCATCGCCATCGATGAATTCGAACGCCTAGAATCCCTGTTCCCTTTTAGCCGTCAGGAATTGCTCCAACTCATGGGCCTGCTGCGCGCCACCATCCAGCATCGCCGCAACGTCCGCATCCTTGTATCCGGCGCCGCGCCCTTCGACGAACTCGATCGCATCTGGGACGACCACTTCATCAACACCCGCCAAATCAAGCTCCCATTTCTCGATCAGCCAACCTCCGTTGATCTCTTAATGCAACCCTCCGCCGATTTCCCCGCCGAAACCATCCCGCACCATGTGGCTCTTGAGGTTTTTGAGCAGACAGGTGGCCAGCCCTTTTTGCTGCAGATCTTCGGCTATTTACTTGTTGAGCAACTGAACGCCGATAAGCGTCAAATCGCATCGCGGGCCGACATCGACGCCATCCAAACTCCCGCCATCGAATGGGCCGAGCCTTATTTTCGCGACATGCACAAAGACGCTCCCCCGGAGACCCGCGAAGCTTTAACGCACCTTGCTCGCGGTGAGGCTGTCAATCTAACCGCTCGCACGAAACGCTGGCTCGCCCAACGCTATCTACTTACCCCCGAAGACAGCCTCGCCATTCCCCTCTTTGCATCCTGGATCGAACACTACGCGGTGGTGTAAGCCGCTCTGGAAACCCCGCATGACCGCCCTTCGCTTCGAGATCCAAGCCACCTGCCCCCACACCGGCGCGCGCGCGGGCCTCCTCCACACCGCTCACGGCACCATCGAAACGCCCGTCTTCATGCCCGTCGGCACCCAAGCTACAGTCAAAGGCCTTTCTCCGCGCAATCTGATCGACGATCTCGACGCCAAAATCATCCTCGCCAATACCTACCACCTTTTCCTCCGCCCCGGCCATGAACGCATCGAACGCATGGGCGGTCTCCACAAATTTATGTCCTGGCCACGCGCGATTCTCACCGATTCCGGCGGCTTTCAGGTTTTCAGTCTCGACAAACTGCGCAAGGTCAGCGAAGAAGGCGTGCTCTTCCATTCCCACCTCGATGGCGATGCGCACATGTTTACGCCGGAAAGCACCGTCGATATCCAACTCGCTCTCGGCAGCGACATTATGATGGTGCTCGATGAATGCCTCGCCTATCCAGCGGCTCACGCCGAGGCGCGCGAATCCATGCGGCGCACCGTTCGCTGGGCCAAAGAAGCCTTCGCGCACTACCACCGCCGTGAGAAAGGCCTGCATTGCGCGCTTTTCCCCATCGTGCAAGGCTCCATGTATGCAGATCTGCGCGAAGAGTGCGTCGAGGCGCTGCTCGAACTGAATGCGCCCGGTTATGCCATCGGCGGCCTTTCGGTCGGCGAGCCGCGCGATCTCAGCCAGCAGATGACGGCTGTCGCCGCTCCGCTCTTGCCGCAAGATCGTCCGCGTTATGTCATGGGTGTTGGTATGCCCGAAGAGCTACCCCAATACGTCGCCCACGGTGTAGACATGATGGATTGCGTACTGCCTAGCCGGAATGCGCGTAATGGCTACCTTTTCACCTCGCAAGGCAAGGTTGTAATTAAGAATGCCAAGTATTTGGAAGACCAAAGCGCTCTTGACCCCGCCTGCCCGTGTTATACCTGCCAAACCTTCAGCAAAGCCTATCTGCGACACCTTTTTCAAGCCGGCGAAATTCTATTTTCCTCTTTGGCTACGCTGCACAACATCCAGTACTTTCTTGACATTATGCGCCAGATCAGGCAGTCTATCTTACTTAGCCAGTTCCCGGAATGGTTGCGGCGCTTCCAGGCCAAAGAGGCTGTGGAGTACGATACTTGAGCTGCGTCCGGATAAGCTGGAACATACCAAATGCTGTTTCTAATTCTTTTACAATCGGCCCCAGCCGCGTCTTCGCCGTTCTCCGCGTTCGGGCAGGCGATTCCGGTGGTCCTCATGATCGCCATCTTCTATTTCCTGGTATTCCGGCCCATGCAGCGCCAGCAGAAGAACCAGAAGGAAATGGTCAAATCCTTGCAGAACGGGCAAACGGTACTAACCAGCGGCGGCATCATCGGCACCATTGTCGCGGTAAACGATGATACTCTGATACTGCGCGTCAAGCCAGATAATTTAAAACTGCAGGTGTCGCGAACGGCCGTCACCAGCCTGATCGCCTCAGACGATGCGGCTAAGAAGTAGCGCGAGGGCTCGGCGAAAGACACAGCAACAACAATGAAAACGAATCTTCGCTACAAATTTATATTCATCGCTGCCGTCATCCTGGTCTGTCTGTACGGCATCATCGGCTTGCCCAAAAGCAAGGATGAGCTGATCGCCAACTGGCACAACAATATCCGGCTGGGGCTCGATCTGCGCGGTGGAACCTACCTGGTCATTCAGGTGCAGCAGCAGGATGCTTTCAACGCCCAGGCCAGTTCGACGGCCGATAGCCTCAAAGAAGCCGCCCGCAAGGCGAATGTGCCGATCGGCGAGGTGAACGTCGATGAGGCAAAAGATTTGCCATCCGCCCGGAACGTAGCCATTGTCGTCAAAGGCGTTCCTTCCACGATGGCCGGGAATTTTCGCAGCCTGGTGAATGAACAGTTCAACGAATGGCTGCTCACTCCGCAAAGTCCCACCGATTACCGGCTCACCATGAAGCCCACCAGTGCGTTGGCGCTTTGGAAAAATACGCTGGAGCTTTCCAAGAACACAATTGACAAAAAGATCAATGCGCTTGGTTTGAGCGAAGCCACTGTTCAGCAGCGCCGCGAAGATGCCGATTCCGAACTGCTGGTGCAAATGCCGGGTGTGGACGATCCGGCTCGCGTCAAGCAGATTATTCAAACGGCCGGCGTGCTCGAACTCTACGAAGTGAAAGGCGGTCCCTTCGCCAGCCGTGAAGAGGCCTTGGCGCAAAACGGTGGTGTGTTGCCCATTGGTACCAAGTTGATTGGCCAACCTCCGAGCGGACAGCCGGGGGCCAAGGGTGGTGGCGTCTATCTCGTAGCCCGCACCCCGGTGGTGCGTGGAACCGATATTCGCGATTCCAAAGCTGAAACGGGTCAGATGCCCGGTAGTTGGAGCACGGGCTTCGTGCTGAGCCAGGATGCCGCCCGCCGTTTTGCCGATTTCACCGGTTCGCATATCGGCACTCCACTGGCGATTGTTTTGGATGGCAAGGTTCTGCAAGCGCCCAGCATTAAGAATCAGATCAGCGACCAAGGCGTCATTGAAGGCCAGCCCAGCCAGGAGGAAGCGCAGGATCTAGCCCTCAACCTGAAAGCCGGTTCGCTGCCCGCCAGCGTCAAGTACGAACAGGAGAATACCGTCGGCCCGTCGCTTGGCGCCGATTCCATTCGCCAAGGCTTCATTGCGGGTATTGCGGGCGTACTCGCCGTCATCGTGGTCATGCTGGTCTATTACAAGAAGAGCGGCATCAACGCAACACTCGCCCTGGTGTTGAACGCCATCATCCTGGTGGCGTGCCTCAGCTATTTCGATGCTGTTCTGACGCTGCCGGGTATTGCCGGTATTATTCTCACCATCGGCATGGCGGTCGACAGCAATGTGCTGATTTTCGAGCGCATCCGCGAGGAACTGAGGGCAGGGAAGGCAGTCATCCCCGCGGTGGATAGCGGCTTCGCCAAAGCGTTCCTTACTATTATCGATACGCACATCACCACGGTGGTGTCCTGCGCCATTCTGTTCTTGTTCGGATCGGGCCCTGTCAAAGGGTTTGCTGTGACACTCGTGATCGGCCTGGTGGCCAACGTTTTCACGGCGATTTTTGTCTCTAAAGCAATTTTTGACTGGGAGTTATCGCGGCCCAAGCCGGTGGCAGAACTCAGCATTTGAGTCTGCGGCTTGAGGCTGGTGGAAATCCTCAGTGAACTTGGGAACATTTGTTAAGAACCGGTGTCTATGACTTTAGAATGCCGGCACTAAGAGCTAGATGGAAATTTTCAAGCAAACGAATTACGATTTTATCGGCAAAAAGTGGCCGTTCATTATTTTGTCGCTTATTCTCACCGCTGCCGGCCTTGTCAGTTTGTGGGTGAAAGGCGGGCCGAAGTACGGTATTGACTTTACTGGCGGAGCGTTCATGGATGTGAACTTCATCAAGCGGCCTTCGGCGGAAGCCATCCGCGCGGCACTGCGCCAGAAAATATCCGGCGAAATTGAGGTTCAGGAAATCAGCGGCACGCAGGAAGTCTTTATCCAAACGGGTGCGCGCGACGACAAGGCTCTGCAAATTGCGCGTGGTGATATGATTGACACCCTGAAGACGGCATTCAATCCAAGCGACAGCGCACAGAAGCTGGATCTCAATCTATCTGGCCAAGCTGCGATTGCCGATCGTCTGCGCGATCCGCTAACGCAAGCCGGAGCCGGACTCGCTGAAGACCAACTGCAGACGCTCAGCAAAGCCATCACTGCGTTTCGCGACACATCGTCGGCACATTCAGGACTGATTCTGTCGCTCGACGATCTCTCTTCGGTTCCGAGTGTTACTCCGAAAATTCTCAACGTCATCAAGCAAGAGTGCCTGGCAGGCAATTTCGCCATACGTAGTGCGGAAACGGTGGGTCCGAAAATCGGTGCCGATCTGCGCCAGCAGGCAGTGAACGTAGTGCTCATCGCGCTGGGCGCCATGTTGGTCTACATTGCGTTCCGCTTTGAATGGATCTATGGCGTGGCGGCGGTGATTGCGGTATTCCACGACACGATCATCACCATTGGCCTGTTTTCGCTTTTCAACAAGCAGATCGATCTAACGGTGATTGCGGCGTTGCTGACGTTGGTTGGTTATTCCATGAACGACACCATTGTGACGTTCGACCGCATTCGCGAAAATTTGAAGTTGCAAGTGCGCGGCTCGTTCACCAGTATCGTGAATCTGAGCATCAATCAGACTTTGAGCCGGACGGTGTTGACCTCTGGCCTCACCTTTCTGACAGCGGTCTCCCTGCTGCTTTTCGGCGGACAGGTGCTGAATGGCTTTTCTTTTGCCCTGGTCATTGGTATTATGATCGGAACTTACTCATCGATTTTTGTAGCTAGTCCCATCCTGATTTTCTGGCACAATTTGGCGGACGGTCGGGGGCAACAAGGGCGAGGTCCGGCGCCGGCCGGGCGTTCGTCCGTCAGCGATAAAGGTGTAAAGGCGGCGAAGCCGGTCAAAACCGCCAAGTGAAGACAGCGAGGAACTGAAATGTTCGAGCAAACATTTGTAGACGGGACACAGAAAACCAAGAAGCCGTTCACCATTCTGCTTTCTCTGGGGATGCAGATTGGCGTGATTGGCATCTTGATCTTGATCCCTTTGATTTATACTCAGACGCTACCCAACGCTCAGTTGAAGAGCATGTTGCTAGCGCCGCCGCCACCACCGCCGCCACCGCCGCCACCTCCGCCCGAGAAAGTGGTTAAAGTGGTGAAGCCGGTGATCAAGCAGTTTGTCGCTAATCAGCTGATGGCTCCGCGCGTGATTCCGAAGACCATCAACCGCATTGAAGAGTCGGCTCCGCCGCCTGACACAGGCGTTGTGGGAGGTGTCGAAGGCGGCGCGGTGGGTGGAGTGATCGGTGGTGTGATTGGCGGCGTACCGCCGCCTCCTCCTCCTCCCAAGCCTAAAGCGCCTGTTGGTCCGCAGAGAATTGGCGGACAAGTAGCTGAAGCCAATCTGATCAGGCGTATTCAACCGGTTTACCCGCCGCTGGCCAAATCGGCCAGAGTGCAAGGCACGGTTGAGTTCACCGCCACCATCAGCAAAGAAGGCAACATCGAAAACTTGCAACTCATCAGAGGCCATCCATTACTAGTTAACGCGGCCAAGGAAGCCGTTTTGCAGTGGAAATACCGTCCAACCATGCTGAATGGTTCGCCGGTTGAAGTTATAACTGATATCATCGTGAACTTCACGTTGAGCCAGTAGCGTTTTTGTGTCAATTTGTATTCGAAAGTCCGTTTGAAAAGATTCGATTTAACTTAGGAGAAAAGCATGGTACTACAACTTCAAGTTTGGGCATTCTGGCTACTCCAGGAAGCCGATAGCATTAGCTTCGACCCCCGTTCGGTCTGGGGAAACATGGGCTGGATGGCCAAAGCGGTCGTCTTTATCCTCTTCATCATGTCGGCTTGGTCCATTGGCGTGATGATTGATCGCGTGATCGCGTATAACGCGGCGCGCAAACAATCGCGCGCTTTCGCGCCGGCCGTCGCCGGTGCATTGCGCGAGGGCAAACTCGATGAGGCGATCAAGATTGCCGATCGTTTCAACAAAAGCCATCTGGCCAAGGTAGTGGTGGCGGGTTTGCAGGAATTCAAGGCTCACCAAATGAGCTCCGAGATTCCCGGCGAAGATATTGAAGCCTCGCGGCGCGCTCTGGAGCGCGCGGAAGCCATTGTGCACGCCGAACTAAAGCGTGGCGTCAGCAGCTTGGCGACCATTGGTTCGACGGCTCCCTTCGTCGGTCTGTATGGAACGGTGGTCGGTATTATGAACGCGTTCAAGTCGATTTCGACTTCGAAGTCGACCGGTATCGGCGCCGTCGCTGGCGGTATTTCGGAAGCCCTCATCACCACCGCCGTTGGTTTATTCGTCGCCATCCCCGCGGTGTGGATGTTCAACTATTTCTCAAACCGCATCGAAGCCTTCGACGTCGAGATGGGTAACTCCAGTTCGGAATTGATCGATTACTTCCTGAAGCGCTCGCAGGTTCGGAGCGCCAGCGGGAAGTAGCCGGTTTGGAGTGTTGCTCTTAAGTTGAATCGTTGGTGGGAGCGGACCATAAGCCGCTCCCAGCCCTAAAGGTTCGGGAGAAAAAACAAATGCAGAAGAAGACAGCTCCGCCCGTCGTTTCCGACATCAACGTCACGCCCATGGTGGACGTGATGCTCGTTTTGCTGATCATCTTCATGGTGATCACGCCTATGTTGACCAAAGGGCAACCCGTCAACATGGTGAAGACCCACAACGACCGAAAGATTCCGGATGCCGACAAGGAAGACGCCATCCTGATCGCGGTTACGCGCGACGGACGGGCATTCTTAAGTCCCGGCAACGTGATGATCCACCCGGAAGATCTTGCCCCCAAAGTAAAAGACCTGCAGGCTAACCGATCCGATAAGACCGTTTATATCCGCGCTGACGCGCGCGCGCGTTTTTCGAGCGTGACGGATGTGATCGACAATCTGCGAACGGCGGGTGTCGATTCCGTCGGTTTAATTACGGAAACGATACAAGATAAGAAGAAAGCTATGGCGATGTAGCTGTAGAAGATTTTTAACTAAGGACTAAATTTATGTCAATGGCAGTTGGCGGCTCCAAAAGCGGAGCCAAGGCGGACATCAACGTTACGCCCCTCATAGACGTTCTGCTTGTGCTGTTGATCATTTTCATGGTCATCACGCCTCTCACACCGCACGGCTTGGATACCCTGGTTCCGCAGCCTCCGCCGCCGAACCAGCCTCCGCCGCCGCCCAATCAGGATCCTAACGTGGTGATTGACGTCGCCAAAGACGGAACCTTGCAAGTGAACACCGTTCCGGTGAAGGAAAAAGATCTGACCGCTCAATTGGAGGACATCTTCAAAACGCGCGCGACCAAGGTGGTCTTCGTCAAAGGCGACCCCGATGTCGATTTCCGTTATGTCGCGCAAGCCATAGACGACGCCAAGGGCGCGGAATTGGACAAAGTTGGTATCATGACTCCCAAAGTGGAAGCGGGCCAATAGCTTCCTGAAGATTCAAGAAAAGGCGATACGGAAAATGCAAAAGCGAAATTCCTATATGCAGAAGAGCCTCATCGTCGTGCTCTGCGCCGGCGTCGGCTTGCTTACCAGCTGCTCCAAGTTGCAATCGCGCGATCAGCTCAACCAGGGAGTTCAGGCTTACAAGAACGGCAAGTATGCCGATGCGGTGAAGCACTTTCAACAGGCCGTCGCCTTGGATCCGGGCAATCAGAACGCACAACTCTATCTGGCGACTTCCTACATGATCCAGTGGGTGCCGGGCGCCGAAAATCCGGACAACGTCAAGAATCACGACATGGCTGTCCAGAAGTTCGACGAAGTTCTAAAAGGAGATCCGGGCAATCCTCTCGCCCTGGCCATGATGGCTTCCATGGCATACAATCAGGCTTCATCCGGTACGCCTGAACAGAAAGAGGCGGCGCTTGGCGAAGCAGTGAAGTGGAATCAGCGTCGCATCGAAGCTAATCCCAAAGACGCAGAGCCGTATTATTACCTCGGCGTTATCGATTGGGTAAAGGTCCGTCCGCCGATTCAAACCGCGCGGGTTCAATTGAAAATGGCTGCCACTGACCCGGGTCCGATCAAGGACGCCAAATTGCGAGCCGATCTCAAGGAAAAGTATGAGAAGGAAGTCGACGATGGCATCGCGAATTTGAAGAAGTGCCTCGATCTCGACAAAGAGAACGAAGACGCCATGACCTACATGAACCTGTTGCTCCGTAACAAAGCCGATTTGGAAGACAGTCCAGAAGCGGCCAAGGCCGATATCGCGCAAGCGGAAGATTGGTTCAATAAATCAATCGACACAAAGCGCATCAAGGCGACGCGGCCTGCCAAGAAGGAACAGGAAAGCTAAGCGCTTCCGGCTCCGTTTCGGATTCCGAATATGAAATGGAATCCCAAACCGAGCCGGAAGCGTAAGCGCCCCCCAGATCCGGCTCCCTAGGGTGATGCGCCAACGCGAACTCCTTGGCCGTTCAAAACTTATCCAATCGCCGCCTTACGCTAGCGCCGGTCTTTGTTTTTTTCACACAATTGCGAAGGGCGACATCGCGCCGCATACGGGCCGGGAGCTTAGAGCGACCTCAATTCAAAAAATACGTCCTATACAACGTATCCCGCTGTTTGGGTACGAAACCGGCATCGCGAATGAGCCGTCGCAATTGTTCTTCCGTGGCTCGATGGTGAGTGCCCGCCGCTGAAACGACGTTCTCTTCGATCATGATGCTGCCCACATCGTTGCCGCCGAAACGCAGGCCCACTTGGCAAACCTTCAGCCCGGGCGTGACCCAGGAAGCCTGGATGTTAAGGATGTTTTCGAGATAAATACGCGATAG
>Ga0302324_100017940_pt1 | contig 13998 bp, 9 predicted proteins | sample Palsa_T0_1_FD_201949 | JGI IMG/M metagenome (GOLD analysis project Ga0302324, IMG submission 201949) | Peat permafrost microbial communities from Stordalen Mire near Abisko, Sweden - Palsa_T0_1 | ecosystem: Environmental > Terrestrial > Soil > Palsa > Peat permafrost | place: Sweden: Abisko... | reverse complement strand
GCGGAAAAGAACGTACGCAATTTCGGCACCTTCACGACCGACCTGGAGGCGCTGGCCGACTGGTTCCAAGAATGCGGCGTCAAAACCGTGGCCATGGAAGCGACGGGAGTTTACTGGATTGCGGTCTTTCAGATTCTCGAAAGACGCGGGCTGCAGGTCATGCTGGTCAACCCACGCCAGACCAAGAATGTGGCTGGGCGCAAGACAGACGTGAAAGACTGTCAGTGGATTCAACGGTTGCATACCTATGGGCTGCTGCAGGGTTCGTTTCGTCCCGAGGATCCTTACTGTGTATTGCGCTCTTATATGCGGTATCGGGACGAGTTGGTGGCGGCACGCAGCACGCAATGCCAGCATCTCCAGAAAGCCCTGCAACAGATGAACGTGTGTTTGCACCATGTCTTGAGCGATGTAACGGGTGTCAGCGGATTGGCCATTATCGAGGCGATTTTGGACGGGCAGCGCGATCCTGTGAAGCTGGCGGCCATGGTGCACCGGCGGGTGCGCGCCAGCCAGGAAATGATCCAAAAGGCGCTGATGGGGGATTACCGAGCCGAGCATTTGTTTGTGCTCAAGGTCGCCTTTGACCTCCACCACACCTACGCCGAAAAGATACTGGCTTGCGAAGAACAAATTGTGCTTGAAACAGCCAAGTTGCCAGACCGAGTGGATCTGGCGGTCAAGCCACTGCCGGACCGCAAGGAGGGACGCCCGGCCGGCAAGGACAAGATGGCCGGCCAGGATATGCGAGAATGGCTTTGCCGTAAGTTGAGCGTGGATTTGACCGCCATCGAAGGCATCGGAATCACAACCGCCCTGGTGTTCCTGACCGAAGTGGGGCCGAACTTGGGCCGCTTCCCATCGGAGAAGCATTTTTCCTCTTGGTTGGGCCTCTGCCCGGACAATCGGATCAGCGGCGGCAAAGTATTAAGCACCCGCACCCGCCGGGTCACCAACCGGCTTGCCGATGCCTTGCGGATGTCCGCCACCACTCTGGAAAGAAGTCAGTCCGCGTTGGGTGGCTTTTACCGGCGAATGAAAGCTCGACTAGGCTCGGCTGAAGCGATCACCGCCACCGCCCACAAATTGGCCCGCCTGATCTACCGGCTCATCAAGCATGGAGAAAATTATGTGCGCCAAGGCTTGGAGGATTATGAGAGAAAATTTCAAGAACGAAAAATGCACGGATTAAAAAAAGCGGCAATGATGATGGGATTTGACTTGGTGCCAAAACAAGCAACGACGCCAGCAGTTTCTTAAGAGGGGAGGGAGTGGCAGCAATGCCACTTCCTTACCCGACGTTGGGTTAAATATGACAGGAAATGATTTGTTTTTGCTGTTAAGTTTTTCGTCCCGCTAGGTTTTCAATTGCGCGGCGATCGTTTCGATGTGTCTGATTTGAACTTTGGCTCAGGATTCGATGCGTGCGGCAGGGCCAGTTCAATCGTTGTGTATGAGCGTTTTGGTCGCGCGCATGGCCGATCTTAACATACAAGCGAATTTGCAAAGTTTGCAAAAAGTCCCAAGCGGATTTGGATAAGGTTTTGGCATGGTCACGGCCAAGACAAAATTCAACCCGGAGAACGCGCCTTGCATGGATCGCGAATCAGATCGAGCGCCGTCAAGTGCGGCTGGCTTCCTTAACCAAAAGCAATTGCTGGCACGGTTGCCAATCTCGCGCCGCACGTTGTTCAACTGGCGCATGACTGGGAAAATTCCCTGTGTGCGGCTAGATCGGCGACGACTCCTGTTTCACTGGCCGTCCGTCGAGGCCGCGCTGTTACGTTACCAAAATCCGCCAAGTTGAAAGTTAAAAAAATTGACATTATACGCCATTAGCGTATGTTCTCCTCAATGGTCTTTGAAGAATTTGCACCGTTCACCCGGCGCGTTCTGGAATTGCTGGACGACGAGGAATTGGCGGACGTGCAAGAATTATTGCTGGCACGACCAGACGCTGGAAAAGTCATTCCCAAATCCGGCGGGCTGCGGAAATTGCGCGTCGCCGCCAAAGGCCACGGCAAGCGCGGCGGGGCGCGGATGATTTACTATTGGGTGGTTGCCCGCGACCGTATCCTGTTGCTGGACATTTACGCGAAGAACGAAAAGGAAGATTTGTCCGCCGCCGAAGTGAAACTACTGCGGACGCTGATTAAGGAATATTGAGATGAACAAAGAACGATTTGAAGAATTGAGCGAAGCCATCCGACAGGCCAAGGCCGTGCGCCGGGGCCAAGCCGCGCCGTCGCGCGTGTGGAACGTCACCCGTGCCAAAAACGGCAAGCTACACCGTCGCCAGCTTGATCCCAAGGCGTATCAGCAGGAACGCCGCGCCGAATGGGAAAACACCGTGGCGGACACGCGCTCGAAATTACGGCTGTCGCAAGGCAAGTTTGCCGAACTGCTGGGCATCTCCGTCAAGACGCTGCACAATTGGGAACAAGGCCGACGCAAGCCGACCGGCGCGGCGCGGGTGCTGTTACGCGTGGCGTCACGGCATCCTGAAGTGGTTTTGGAAGAGGCTTTGGCCTGACGGTTTCGTCTTTTACCGGTTTGGAATTTCTTCCAGACTGCCCTTGTATTTGCACCAATAGCTAATCCAAAATGCGGGAGTGGCAATGCAAAAGCATATGGGTCTGGTTTCATATATTGTTCACCGTGGCAGACCTTCACCGTGCCGTCCGCGTGCTTCGTGTTTCGGGTGAAGCCGGACTTGCCTCGGCCAAACCAGACTAAAATACAGGTGCATAACCTGTATGGAAATTTTGCACAAGTTTGCACAGAATCCGGGGTGAGTTTGTGTTTGCACAAGTTTGCACAGGCACTCCGGCTGCACAAGATTTGCACACGGTTTCATTCCCGAAACTTCCCACAAAAACACATAATATGCTTGAAATCATTGAATATAGTTGTTACTGTCTGGGAAATGATAACACCGAATGAGGTAATCGCGGGAAGTGGTGAGAACACCCTGTTAATAGGTTCAAGTCCTGTCGTGGGCACCACACCTTGGCATTTTTTGTGCCGCAAGTTGCAATTTTCAGTTAACTCTGTCGTCAAATTAAGTGACAGCCGGCTTGGCGTTTTTCGTTTTTTGAAACCTGTAACGTGCTACGATTTTTTCCATGCGACCCCTAAAACCTCTTGCCACGCTAAATTTATCTTTGCTGGCCGCCGGTTTTTTATTTTTATCACCACAGATTTTCGCCATGGAACAAGCTCCATCCGCTTCACCAGCCCCGATCCGGGTGGATGGAACAAACGTCTGGTTTGACATCCGCCAGTTCGGCGTCGAAGGCCGCGGCTGGAACGATACCAAGGATTTTTATGACCGCCTGCCCGCCAGGGCCGAAGGCCTCGTGCGCAAGCCGGTCTGGGATTTAAGCCACGATTCCGCCGGGATGTGCGTTCGTTTTGTGACGGACGCGACGACCATCCGCGCGCGCTGGGCCGTGACCGACCCGTGGCTTTATCTGCCGAACACCACCGCCATCGGCAAAAGCGGCTTGGATCTTTATGTGAAGACCGAAAACGGCTGGCATTGGCTCGCGGTCGGCCAACCCACTGCGCAGACAAACGAAGTGACGCTCATCAAGGATTTGATTCCCGGCAAACGCGAATATCTTTTATATCTGCCGCTCTACAACGGAACGAAATTTGTCGAACTCGGAATTTCCACCAACGCCGTCATTGAGCAAGCTCCGGCGTGGGGTGCAGGCGATCGCAAGCCGGTCGTCTTTTACGGCACCTCCATTTTGCAGGGGCTTTCCGCGTCGCGCCCCGGCATGGTTCACAGCGCCATTCTCGGCCGGAAATTCAATTATCCGACCATCAATCTCGGTTTTTCCGGCAATGGCAAAATGGAGCCCGAAATGGCCGACCTGCTCGCCGAACTGGATCCCTCGGTTTATGTCATTGACTGCCTGCCCAACATGGTCGCCGACGAAATCAAGGCACGCGTCGAGCCGCTTGTGAAAAAATTGCGCGCGGCACATCCTGACGTGCCAATCGTGCTGGTCGAAGACCGCACGATGCAGGATTCATTTCTCATCGCCGGGCGCATGGAATGGTATCACTTGAAAGACCGTGCGGAACTGAAAGCGGCCTATGAGCGGCTGCAAAAAGACGGCGTGAAAAATCTTTATTACATCCCCGGCGAACATCTTTTCGGCGACGACGGCGAAGGCAGCACGGATGGTTCGCATCCGAACGACCTCGGTTTCATGCGGCAGGCGGAAATTTTCGCCAAGGTGCTGGATCCTCTGCTCAAGGGTCAGTAAGTCAGGCCGTAACCAAATTTGAAAAGCGGTTTGCCTGCCATTTTGTTCGCGGCAAGCTGATCATTGTTCTCCGGCCACTCGCGCGGCAGTTTGCCGGTCGGCTTCACGTCGCCAAACAAAACGTCGGCCACGCCCTGGCCTTCCGTGCCGGGCAGCCAGGCCGCGATGAACGCATCGCTCGCGTCTAGCGCAGAACCGAGAATCAGCGGGCGGCCCGAAATCAAAATCGTCGTGACCGGGGCACCGGAAGCCCTGGCATTTGCGATCAACGCCGCGTCTTCGGCGGCAAGATCCAGACTGGCGCGGTCACCTTTCATTTCGGCGTATGGCGTTTCGCCAACGACCGCGATGACCGCATCCGCATTTTTCACGTCATTTCCGTCGGGCGAAAAGGTGACTTCCGTCCCCGGCGAAACCGTTTGCCGGATCGCCCGGAGGATGGTCGTGCCGCGCGTCAACTGCCCCGAACCCTGCCAGTCAACAGTCCAGCCACCGCATTGGATTCCCAGATCATCCGCCGCCTTGCCGACGACGACGAGGTGCTTCACATTTTTCGCCAGCGGCAGAGTGTGCGCGGCATTTTTGAGCAGCACCAGGGATTGCTGGACGCATTCGCGGGCGACCGCGCGGTGTTCCGCCGAACCGATTTGCGATGTCAGCGCCGGATCGGTGTAGGCATTTTCAAAAAGCCCCATCTGGAATTTGACGCGCAAAATGCGCGACACCGCGTCGTCAATTCGCGACTGGGGAACTTTTCCTTCCGCCACCAAATCCTTTAGGTCTTGAATGAACTCGACGTAGTTGTTCGTTTTGTCCAGCCCGTTCGGTATCATGATCATGTCCAGGCCGGCATTGATGGAGGTTTCCACGTCCTTTTTGTAATCGGGCGAAATCTGGTCAATCGCCGCCCAGTCGGAGACGAGAAATCCCTTGAAGCCAAGCTCGCCTTTCAGCACATCGGTAAGCAGATATTTATTGGCATGCATTTTCAGTCCATTCCAGCTGCTGTAGGAAACCATGATCGAGCCGACGCCGGCTTTGACGGCGGCGACGTAGGGCGGCAGAAACAGTTCCCGCAAGGTGGCTTCGTCGCAAACCGTATTTCCCTGGTCCGTGCCGTTCTGCGTGCCGCCGTCACCAATAAAATGCTTCGCACAGGCCAGCACTGAGTCCGGTTTCCCGGAAAGTTCGTCGCCTTGAAGCCCCCTGACCGCCGCCGCACCAAGTTGGGAAACCAGCTTGGGATTTTGACTGTAACTTTCGTAAGTGCGTCCCCAGCGTTCATCCTGCACAACCGCGATGCACGGCGCGAACGCCCAGCGGATGCCCGTGCCGGCCACTTCCTCGGCCGTGACATGCTCGGCCTGTTCCACGAGCTGTGGATTTCGCGTCGCACCCATGCCGATGTGATGCGGAAAAATCGTGGTGCCGATGACGTCGTTGTGGCCGTGAACCGCGTCAATGCCATAAATCAGTGGAATCTTCAGCCGCGTCTTGAGCGCATAAGACTGCAGCCCGTTGCATGTCGCCACCCAATTTGCCGGGTTGTTTTCACCCGCCGGCTTGGAATTGCCACCACTCAACATCGAGCCGAAGCCGTATGTCTGGATATCGGCAAGGTTGGTCACGCAGTTCAAATCCACCTGCACCACCTGGCCGATTTTTTCGTCCAGCGTCATCTGCGCCAGCAATGCCGCAACTTGCGGTTCGTAATCGGAAAAGGAGGCAGGCGAGGCCATGAGGTTCATAAAGTTTCCGGCAATCACTGCCAGTGCGACGGCAACGTGTTTGAAATGAGAGCGGTTCATGTGGAACGAGAATACCAGTTTAACCAGATTGTCAAATACCGAGTTTTAGTTACAAGTGTAAAAAAATGTCATATTTTCGTCGGGAGCGGGCTCGGCGCAACAAATTCGCGCCGGCTCACTGTCAGGAAAGATTGACGCATAACGATAATTTCCTGCAAATTTGATTCAGTGATTCATAACACCCAGGCGAAGATTGGAGCGGGTGAAGGGAATCGAACCCTCGTCTCAGCCTTGGGAAGGCCACATTCTACCATTGAACCACACCCGCGCTCGCTACGTCCTGTTTTAACAAACCAGCCGCCGGCTGGCAACTGGTTTACAAGCGGTCATCGGGGCTTCACCACAAAGCGGCTGATCGCTCCGCGCAGCTTTTCCGTGATGTGATTCTGGCGTTCCAGCGACGTAATTTTCCCCCCATCCAGTTCTCGGACGTAAAAACTGTCAATCGCCGCGCCGCGCTCAGTCACGATGCGCGCCCCGGCGATGTCCACCGACAATTCGGCAAAGGTCTGCGAAATGGCATATAGTAATCCGAGCTGGTCTTCCGTCTCGATCTCGATGAGCGTGCGCGCCTCGGAAGCGTCGTTGTCGAAATAAATTTCGGTCGGCATCCGTTCGCCCGCATAGGCCTCATAAACCGGCCGGTTCGTGATCTGGCGGGCGATGAGCGCGGGCAGGTCAACGTCCTCGCCGTTCAAGACTTTTTCGAGGAGGTCGGCAAATTTGTCGTGCTGTTCGCGGGCGGCCAGGTTGCCGGTGCGCGCGTCGTTGACGAAAAAGGTGTCGAGCGCGACGCCGTCGGTGCGCGTGTAAATCTGCGCACTCAAAATGTTCAGCCCGGTGGCGCTCAACGAGCCGGCGATTTTTCCGAACAGCCCGGCCCGGTCCCAGGTGCAGATTTTCACCACGTTGTAGCCGCGATCCGGTTCGTCCAGCCACGCGGTCACGGGCGACAGCGCGCGGCCGTTTTGCAAGATGAGCCGGTGCATGAAACGGTGCGTGAGTTCGAGGTCGTCGAGAATTTCCCTGGCTGTGTGAATTTGGAAATAGGGTGGTGGCAATGTGGAAAAATGGGCGTCCACCTCCTCTTCGCCGATCACATCCGGGGCCAGATCGCGCACTTGCTGCATAAGCAATTCAACCTGTTTTTCCGACGCGCGCCGGAATTCCGTGCCGCCGGTGAGCAGCGTCATCGCGCGCTCATACAGCTGCCTGAGCAGCAGATCCTTGAAGCTGTTCCATAGTTTGTCGCTCGTGCCCTGCGAATCGGCAAAGGTCAGCAGCGTGAGCAGGTTCAAATTTTCCGGCGTCTGGATTTGCCGGGCAAAATTGCGGATGACCGCCACGTCGTCGAGGTCGCGCCGCTGCGAAAGGCTGGCCATGAGCAGGTGGTTCTCAATGATCAGGCGCAGAGTGTGCGTCGCGGAGCCGTCCAACTGGAGCCGCTTCGCCGCGCGCATCGCCATGTCTGCGCTCACTTCCGCGTGCCCGCCTTTTTTGTGGCCTTCGGCCTTGCCCACGTCGTGAAGCAACAGCGCGAGGTAAAGCAGGCCGGGCCGGTTCAAACCCTGGAGCAAGGGCGCGTATTTTTGATACGGCGCATCGGACGCCTCCCAGATGCGGTCGAGTTGTTCGAGGCAGACGAGCGTATGCTCGTCGGCGGCGTATTGGTGATAAAATTCGTGCTGAACCAGACACGTCAATTTTCCAAATTCAGGAATATATTTGCCGAGCAAATTAACTTCGTGCATCGCGCGCAGAGTCGCGGCCACCTCACCGCGCCGCTCTAAAATTGTCAAAAATGTTTCGCGCACATGCTCGTCGTTCAGAAAATCGCGGTCCACGAGCGAGATCTGGTTGCGGATGAGCTGGGCGAGGTCGGGATGAATTTTCAACCGCCGCTGCTGGGCGTGGAGAAAAACACGCATGAGCCGGCGCGGCGAATCGCGGAAAATCCGGCTGGAAATGGCGTGGATCTCGCCCTTGATGAATTTGAAACCATCCAGCACCTCTGGCACCACGCGGCGTTTGGGCAGCCACGCGCGCAGCGAAAGCCTGCTTTGCGACGGCATGGTCAGCGCCATGCGTTGCTCCAGCGTGCGCGAGATGAGAAAAATGTTCCGCATGTGCGTGTACAGGTCGCGCATGAATTTTTCGATGCGCTTGCTCGGCGAACGCTCGGCATAGCCGAGCGCGTGCGCCACGGCGGGCTGAAGGTTTTTCCCCAGCACGTCGAGCGGCCGGGGAACTTCGTAATGCAGCTCCGTCCGCGCCCGCAGCAGAAAATCATAGGCCGCCTCCAGCTGCTTGCGTTCGGTTTCGGACACAAATTCACATTGGTGCAAATCCTGAAGCGTGCGGGTGCGGTATTTGAAAAAGGCCATCCAGAGCAGGTTTTGAAAATCACGTAGGCCGCCACAGCCGTTTTTTATGTTCGGCTCCTGCATGGTCGCAGAATCGCCGTATTTGCGGTGCCGCGTCGCCTGATCCCCGAGGCGCGCCGCGATGTATTTGTCCTCAAACCCGGCAACACATTTGGCGGCGACAATTTTTTGAAGCTTGTTGAACAGCGCCTCGTTGCCCGCGATCAGCCGGGCCTCGATGAGCGATGTCTTGGACTGCATGTCGGCGTTCGCGACCTTGACGCAATCTTCGATGCTTCGCACCGAATGGCCGACCTTCAAGCCGATGTCCCAAAGCGGATAGAGCACGCCGTCAATCAGCTTGGACAGATGCGGCAGCGGTTTGCCCGCCACCACCTGCCCTTCGTGCAAAAACATGAAATCAATGTCGCTGTGCGGATTCAGTTCCGCGCGGCCATAGCCGCCGATGGCCACGAGCGCCAGGGCGGGAAACTCCCGTTGCGCCTGCGCTGACAGGCTCGTGCGCGCCGATTCCCAGAGATGCCGTAGCAGCTCGTCAAGCACCGCCGCCCGCGCCCGGCAGATTTCGCGCCCGCCCGCGCCCGCGCGGTGCTCCATCTTGATCCGGTGCGTTTCAACTTTTAGAAAACCCTTGTAGCGCGCGAGTTTTTCCGCCGGAGTGGCGTTGGGTGAAAAAGTCAGCCGCGCCGCGGCGGCGGCCTCAATTTTTTTCAGGAGATCCTGCACGGGCGGATAAGTTGCGGGCAAAACGAATCGAAGGCAAGCGCGGGGCGACAAAATGTCGCGGGCAATTTTTTCCCAGGACCGACGGCAGCGAAACCTTTCCGCGCGTGCAGCGTCTGCTACCATTTCCGCGCCATGTCCGTCCAACCCGATCCTGATGCCGCCCTGATGCTGCGCGTGAAGCGCGGCGACCGCGCGGCGTTCACCGGGCTGGTTGAGAAATACAAGCAGCCCGTGATGAATTTCGTCCACCGCTCGCTGCGCGACGAAGCCGAGGCCGAGGACGTGGCGCAAAATGTTTTCCTGCAGGTCTACAAATCCCGCGCCCGCTACGAGCGCAGGGCGAAATTTTCGACGTGGCTTTTCACCATCGCGCGCAATTTGTGCCTGAACGAAATCCGCCGCCGCTCGCGGCATCCCGCCGAATCGCTTGAGGAAACGCACTCGGAAAACCAAGACCAGCCATCGCGGCAATACGAGGACAAAAAAGTTTTTTTGCCGACGGAAAATATCCTGCACGGCGAACTCGCCAAAAAAATCGAGGAGGCGCTCGCCGAACTGCCGGAAAACCAGCGTACCGCCATTTTGCTCTGCCGGCAAGATGAGTTGAGCTACGAAGAGATCGCGACTGTCTTGGACTGCTCGCTGTCCGCCACCAAGTCGCTCATTCACCGCGGCCGTGAAACGCTCAAGGAAAAGCTCAAGCCCTACCTGCGCAGCGGCGACTGGAAGGAGTAAAATCCGGACGCGCCGTGAATGGCGCTCAAACCTCTTCCTTCCTGCGGAAAAATTGCCCGGCGTCGGCTACGTTCAGAACGGACAAGTCCAAGCCTTGGCCCGGCGCGCGCTCTTGAGCAATTTCAAGCTGGCAGGCGATGCGTTTGACGGCGGTTGAAGAAAAATATTTCACCACGCCGACGCCCGTCTGGGATTTGAAGATCACTACCAGCATGCATTCTTCATTAATATTGACGACGAAGATGCTGAACTTGTCGCCTTGCTGGTAGATGCTGTTGAAGTTGGGTTCATTGACCAGGCCGGCTATGGTCTGGTTGGCCATAAACGCGCCGGAGGAGAGCGCGGCGATGGTGGTCAGGTCGAAGTCATCCGCGTTGCCCTGATGCGTGATGAGAAAGCCGCCCTTGTCAATGATCAGCGCGGCCGTGGCGTCCGCCGCGCCAATCAGTTCCTTCAGCGCCCCATTGAGCCGCTGGATGTCGTCCTCGATGAGTTGGGGTAGGGTGGCCATGTCAGGCATGTTGTGGAACGCTTTGGTTGATGTATTTCTGCAGCAACATGCGGGTAATCATGTTCAGCGTCTCGAACACGCCCTCGCATTTATGGGCACTCGCGGAGAATGACGGCACCTGCACATCACGGTTGTTCAACAAAAAGTCCATGTATTCAAAGGGCGCGGCGTTCGGCAAGTCGCGTTTGTTATATTGCAGCACGTAGGGGATCTGGCCGATGTCGAGCTTGAGCGTCTTCAGGTTGTCCGTGAGGTTTTGAAACGCCTCGACGTTCTCCGGCATTTTTTCGTATTGCGAGTCGGCGACGAACACGACGCCATCCACCCCGCGCAAGACGAGCTGGCGCGTGGTGTTGTAAATCACCTGGCCGGGCACGGTGTAAAGCTGGAACTTGGTCTTGAATCCCTTGATCGTCATCGCCTCAATCGGCAGAAAGTCGAAGAACAGCGTGCGGTCGGAACTCGTCGCGAGCGAAACGAGCTTGCCCTTGTTGCCGGACTGCGTCTGCACATGGTCGTGTACCTGGACGAGGTTGGTCGTCTTGCCACCCATCGCCGGGCCGTAATAGACGATTTTTACCTGCAGTTCCTTGGTGGCTTGGTTGATGATGGCCATAAATTATTATTTTTTGTGATCAAGTTCGACGGCCAGGGCCGCCAGAGGCGCGCCCGGCAGCGGTTCATTCTTGCGGCCAAACGCGGCGAAATAAATCGCGTTCACGCGAAAGATTTTCCACGCCACGCTGCCGACGGTGAAGCTCAAATTGTTGAGTTCGCCCATGCGCAGTTCGCGCGAACCCTGGCTCACCCTCGCAAAAATTTGCGGAATGAAGGCGGCGAGCGTGTCACCGTTCAACTCGGCGGGAACCTGGCTGGCCACCTTTAACCCGTCCGAGAGCGTAACGAACGCCCCCGCCACGCCGGGCAGTTCCATCGCACGGGCAACAATGTCCGCCGGTGCCGTGCTGCGCGATTTGAAGTCCGTGCCGCCCTTACGCACGAATTCGGAATCTGATGTCGGCGGCTGGATGGAGCGCGTGAAAAAATTAGTGTCCTGCGGCGCAATCGCGGCCGCGACCACCTTGGGCGCGGACGGCGCCACCGGCGCGGGCGGGGGCGGCGTGGAACCAAAAAACAAATCCGGAATCTCCTCCGTCACCGAAACTTTTTTAGGGCCGGCCGCGCCTCCTTTCTGGCGAGCAAAAAACAGCGGCGCCAGGACTTTGAGGGGCAGTTCCAACTCCGTGCCGTCGTGTACGGAAACCGCGACCGCGGCGTTCTTAATCCAAGAACGCAGGTCGCACCAGGCAAACACCACGCGGCCGCGTTTGAGTGCCGGCTCGACCAAGTTCACGGGCAGAGCGACCTGGGCGTTCTCCAAATCCAACTGGGTGATCTCCAGCTTCAACGCGTCCGGCCAGCTTTCAAAAAGCGAGACTAGCGACACGAGCAGCGGCTGCTCAACTGGAGCCTGCGGCGGGCTGCCAGCCCTGGGAGCTGCGGAAGCCACGGCGGGCGGCGCATCAAACGCCGCCGGGCGGGCGAAATTCGAGCCATTGGAAACGTTGGCATCCTTGGCCGGGACATTTTTTTGCCAGGTGCTTCCACCGTTCCCGCTGCTGCTGATGGCGGGAGTTGTCCAGCGCGGCGCGAACGTCGGCGGCGCCACGACGGGCGGTGGTTGAGTTGGTACACCGGAAGCCGGCGCGGCAAAGCGTGACAACGGCACCGGTTCGGCCGGCGGCGGCGTCTTCGCCTTCTCGGTGGATATTTTTAATGCCGCTCCGGGCGTTTCGAACGGGCCGGCAAATTCTTCGGAGACATCAACCCGTTTTTGGGCGGCGCGCCGGGCCAGCAGCGCGGGATTGACCTGCGCCAGAACCTGGTTCAGCGGCAGGGCCACGGACCGGGCATCGTGTTCGCCGCCGTAATTGGCAAAAACTCCCGGTGCCAGCTGCCGCAGTTCACCGAAGGAAATTTTCACCGTACCGGTGGCCAGCTGGGTCAGCACCTTTTCAACCGGTATTGAAATCATGTTGCCGCCCGCGCCGGAACTGTTGATCTTGGCGCGCAAATCCAGCGGCAGCCCGGCGATGATCGGCTGCAAAGGCAGATCAATTCCCTGCTGTTTGATTTCCTCGGCTCTGGCCGGGGCGGCGGGAGCGGGCGGCGGAGCGTAAGCCCGGGCTGGCCGGACCGGCGGCCGCAACGCGGGATTTACTGGGACTGGGAGGGACTCCGGCGCAGCGGTCACTGCCGACACGGCGGGAGCGGCGGGCTCAAGACCGGTATTGGCTTCCACCGGTTCATTGTCGTCGAAGTGACGCAACAAACCTCGGAGCAAGCCGACAAATTTTGATTTCACTGCACTCATTTTTAACTCGTCACCTATGTTTATAACCTTTATAACCGGCCAACATGGCCAAGTCGAAATAAATTTAGCAGAAAGCGCGCCATGGTTTATCTCCGCGCGAATTTGCCTTGCGATTTCTGATTTTGGATGTTTGGCCGCTGATTTTGTCCCATCATGAGACTGGCGTTTCGGCAGGCTGTCCAAATTGAGGGACGGGGAAAATTCCGATGCGGCCCGGGGGTTCGGAACAGCGATTGCTCATTGCCAAAAAGAATAAATGTTTTGGACTTGAAATTAAACCGGTTCGGCGTTAGCCGTTGAGCCTGTCGGAATGGAAGCCCCATATAAAATTTTGGTTTTGGACGATGAAGCGGACTGGCTTGAGCTGTGCCGCGACATTTTCGCGCAGTTGCCGAGCAAGCCGGAGATCCGCACCTGCACCTCGAGTCCGCGCGCGCTGGGGATGCTGGATTCCGAATCGTTTCGGCTGCTGATCCTTGATTTAAAAATGCCGCGCATGGACGGGCTGCAGGTGCTCTCGGTCGTGCGCCGCCGCTATCCCGAACTGCGCACCGTCGTTTTGAGCGGGCTGGAGGATGAGGAACTGCGTTCCCGCGCCTACGCGTTGGGCGCGGATCTGTTCTGGCTGAAAAACGACATGCAGCGGGACTCCAAGATGTTCATGGACTGCCTGGAATCACTTTTGGGGCGCGACGACGACGGCGGCTTTCGCGGCATCCAAAGCAAGGGGCTGATGGACATCATCCAGTTGGAATGGCTTTCCCGCAGCTCAACCGTCCTGCGGATCACGCGCGGCCCGCTCGTGGGGAGGTTGTGGTTCCAGAACGGCGAATTATTTGACGCCGAGGCCGAGGGCGCGCGCGGCGAGGTGGCCTTTCGGAGAATTTTGGCATGGAAATCCGGCACCTTTGAAAACCTGCCGCCCGAACCCGGACGTGAACGCACCATCACGAAGCCCATCAACGCCCTGCTCCTTGAGTCCGCGCAGACGATGGATGAAAACGCAAATCCTTCCAGCGACACCCAGTTGGTTGACGCCCGCCATCGCAACATGGTCTGGAAACTGTCGCTGCTCGTACGCGAGGGCGCGGAATTTGTCATCGCCGTCCCGCCGGAAGGCCAGGGCGAACCGGAAGCACTTGGCATCCAGTCCACCGACCTGGCCGGTTGGACGCGGCAC
>Ga0302324_100017936_pt1 | contig 14000 bp, 9 predicted proteins | sample Palsa_T0_1_FD_201949 | JGI IMG/M metagenome (GOLD analysis project Ga0302324, IMG submission 201949) | Peat permafrost microbial communities from Stordalen Mire near Abisko, Sweden - Palsa_T0_1 | ecosystem: Environmental > Terrestrial > Soil > Palsa > Peat permafrost | place: Sweden: Abisko... | reverse complement strand
GGATTGTCCGACATGACCGTGCCGGCTCCCACCGCCACCGCCGGGAAGAGCCTGCGCCACCGATGGACGTCCGCCCGGGCGACCTCTCCGGTGATCCATTGGGATTCGCCGGTGCGGGTCGCAATCCGGCCGTCCAGTGTCGCGGCGAGCTTTCCGGCGAGGAGCGGCGCCTTGCGCGTGATCCAATGGTTGAAGATCAGGTTGAGGTCGGCGCACTCGTCCGCGAGGACGCCGGTCACGACCTCCACTCCGGCCTCGCGCAGTATCTCAAACCCGCGGCCGGCGTGCGCGGGGTTCGGGTCCGTGGCGCCTACAACCACCCGCCTCAGCCCCGCCGCGATGATGGCGTCCGTGCAGGCGCCCGTGCGGCCCTGCGTCGAGCACGGCTCCATTGTCACGTAGAGTGTCGCGCCCGCGCGCGGCTTGCGCTTCAGGGATCCGAGGGCCGCCCGCTCGGCGTGCGGCCCCCCGTCCGCTTCATGAAACGTTTCCGCCACCACTTTGCCGTCCTCGGCGATGACGCATCCCACCATGGGATTGGGGTGAGTCCTTCCCCAGCCCCGTTTCGCGAGGCCGATTGCCCGCTGCATGAACGCCCCGTCGTCAGCCGCGGACATAGGGATTTCCGGCCTTTTCGGCGCCGACCGTCGTGGGGCCGCCATGTCCAGGGAAGACCTTTGTCTCCTCCGGAAGCGTGTAGATGCGCGTCCGGATCGACCTCTCGAGCTGCTTGAAATCGGCGCCCGGCAGGTCCGTGCGGCCGACGGCCCCCCGGAAGAGCGCGTCGCCGGGGAACGCCGCCGCCGCAACCGGAAAATAGAACATGAGGCTACCCGGAGCGTGACCGGGCACATGGCTCACGCACACCTTCTCGCCGAGCGCCTCCACGGTGTCCCCGTCGCCCACCCAGTGGTCGACCTTTGCGCCCTCAAGCTCGATTCCCGGGCCGATGAGCGGCCGCATCACCTCGGGCGTCTCGATGAACGGACGGTCCGCCCTGTGCGCATAGATCGGTGCGCCCGAGTTCCGGACGACCTCGGCGGCGCCCTGCGTGTGGTCCCAGTGGCCGTGCGTGATCCAGAGCCCCTTCAGGCGACATCCCTGCCTCTCCAGGATGGGCTCGACCTGTGACCAGACCCCCAGGGGCGCATCGATCAGGACCGCCTCCCCGTGCGCGGAGTCCGTGAGCAGGTAGCCGTTCGTCTGGATGGGGCCGGCCGGCAGGACATGGACAATCACGCCGCAAACAGAGAACTTTCCCTCGGCCGCGGCAACGGCGAAAAATTCCCCTTCACCTTTGCCCCCCCAGCGGCTACCGATACACCCTTCGAAATGCCGACCCTTAAGTTCGCCGTACTCGCTGGTGATTACATAGGCCCGGAGGTGATGTCCGAGGCCCTGCGCGTCCTCGGCCACGTCGCCCGCCAGGAGAACATCACGCTGGAGCCCACGCCGGCCGATGTCGGGGGGGCCGGGATCGACAACAACGGCAAAGCATTGCCAGACAAAACCTTGCGCACATGCGAGGCGGCCGACGCCATCCTGTTCGGCTCCGTCGGCGGCCCCAAATGGGAGAAGCTTCCACCCAAGGACCAACCCGAGCGGGCGGCGCTCCTGCCCCTCCGCAGGCATTTCACACTATTCGCCAATATCCGCCCGGGACTGCTCTACAAGGAGCTGGCCGCAGCCTCCCCGATCAAGACGGAGCGCATACCGGACGGCATCGACATCGTGTGCATTCGGGAGCTGACGGGGGGCCTTTATTTTGGAAAGCCGAAGGAGACCACCACCCTTCCCGACGGCGACGTCCAGGCCGTCGACACCATGGTGTACCGCAGGAGCGAGATTGAGCGGATCACGCAGACGGCGATTGCCACCGCCCGGTCGCGAAAGAGGAGGCTCTGCTCGATCGACAAGGCCAACGTCCTTGAGACCTCCGTCCTCTGGCGCAAGACCGTGACCGACTACGTCGCCAGGAACGCGCCGGAAATCGAACTCAGCCACATGTACGTGGACAATGCCGCGATGCAGCTCGTCCGCAGTCCGAACCAGTTCGACGTGTTCGTGACGGAAAACATGTTCGGCGACATCCTTTCCGATGAGATGGCCGTCATCTGCGGCTCCCTGGGGATGCTTTCCTCGGCGTCGCTCGGCGCCGGCAGGAACTCGCTCGGTCTTGCCTTCGGACTTTACGAGCCCGCCGGGGGCACGGCGCCCGACATCGCGGGCAAGGGGATCGCGAACCCCTGCGCGCAGATCCTCTCCGCGGCCCTCATGCTGCGCTACAGCTTTGGCCTGGAAAAGACCGCCGCCCGGATCGAGGCGGCGGTCCGCAGGGCGGTGACTTCCGGCTCGCGCACCGCCGACATCTCGTTCGGCGGCGCGTCCGTGGGCACCCACGCCATGGCGGACGCCGTGATCGCCGCGCTATGAAGTCCTCCGAGATCCGCCAGTCTTTCATGGATTTCTTCGCGAAGCGCGGCCACACGATCGTGCCCTCGGCCTCCCTGCTTCCCGACTCGCCGGGGCTTCTCTTCACCAACGCGGGGATGAACCAGTTCGTCCCCATCTTCCTCGGCGAGAGGAAGGCCGATGTCTCCCACTGGGCGGGCGCGAAGCCGGGCAAGGACACCCGCGCGGCCGACACGCAGAAATGCATCCGTGCCGGCGGAAAGCACAACGACCTCGAGGATGTGGGATTCGACACCTACCACCACACCCTCTTCGAGATGCTGGGCAACTGGTCCTTCGGCGACTATTTCAAGAAGGATTCGCTTGAATGGGGCTGGGAGCTCGTGACGAAGGTCTGGGGCGTCCCCCCCAAGAGGATATTCGCCACCGTGTATGCGCCGGACAAGGCGAAGGGCGACCCGTCCCGATTCGACCAGGAGGCCCACGACATCTGGGCCGGGCTCTTCCTGAAGGCCGGGCTTGATCCGAAGGTCCATGTCATCAGCGGCGGCAAGAAGGACAACTTCTGGATGATGGGCGAGACCGGCCCGTGCGGGCCGTGCTCCGAGATCAACGTCAATCTCCTGCCATTCGACGACGAGGCCGAGGGCCGCAAGCTCGTCAACTCGGGCTCGCCGCGCTGCATCGAGATATGGAACCACGTGTTCATCCAGTTCAACGCCAACGCCGACGGGACGTTCTCGCCCCTGGCGGCGAAGCATGTCGACACCGGCATGGGCTTCGAGCGCGTGGCGGGCCTCTGCGCGACCACGAAGGATTTCACCGATTTCTCCGCGGAGCCGTCCAACTACGATTCCGACGTCTTCGCGCCCCTCTTTGCGAAGATCGCGGAGCTCTCGGGAAAGTCCTACATGCGTACCGTCCCGCTGAAGCGCAGCGGCCTGTCGCAGCAGGAGCAGACCGACGTCGCGTTCCGCGTCCTCGCCGACCACGCGCGCTGCGTCGCCTGCGCCATCTCCGACGGGATCCTTCCGGGCAACGAGGGAAGGAACTACGTCATCAGGCGGATCCTGCGCCGCGCCGCCCTCTATGGGCGAAACCTCGGCCTGACCGCGGGATTCTTCGAGAAGCTCGTGGAACCCGTTGTCGCGACGCTGGGCGACGTCTTCCCGGAGCTGCGGCGCCAGGAGGCCACCATCCGAAGGGTGATCAAGTCCGAGGAGGAGAGCTTCGGGCGGGCCCTGGAGCGGGGCCTGAAGCGGTTTGAAGAGGCCGCCTCGGCCGGCGCACTCAGCAGTCCCGTCGTCTTCGAGCTCTACGACACCTACGGCTTCCCGCTCGACCTCACCCAGGTTATCGCGACCGAGCGCGGGATCGCGGTCGACGCCACCGGGTTTGAGGCGCTCATGGAGCAGCAGCGCGAGCGCGGGCGCTCGTCGCAGAAGAAGGAGGTGATCGTCGCCGCGACGGAGGGCGCGCTCCCCGGCGCCCCGTCGCCGACGCCCTTCACCGGATATTCAATCGACCCGTCGAGGGGGACGCATGCGACGCTTCTCGAGGTGATCCGGACCGAGCAAGGCACGTTCCTCGTCTTCGACAGGACCCCGTTCTACGCCGAGATGGGCGGGCAGACCGGCGACTCGGGACACGCCCTGATCGACGGAAAGGCCGTCGCCATCACGGACACGGTGAGGGACAAGTCGGGCCGCCATCTCCACAGGATGGCTGCGGAAACGCCCGCGCCCCAAGAAGGCGCGGCCGCCGACCTTTCCGTGGACCTGGTGCGCCGCCGCGCGGTCCAGCGCAACCACACCGCGACCCATCTCCTTCACTGGGCCCTGCGCAAGACCCTCGGCACCCATGTCCGGCAGGCCGGCTCGCTCAATTCGCCCGAGCGGCTGCGCTTTGACTTCTCGCACTTCGAGGCGGTCACTCACGCCCAGCTGCGCGAGATCGAGGAGCTCGTGAACGGGAAGGTCCTCGACAACGCGAAGGTCGAGGCCTACGAGGTCGACTTCGACAAGAAGCCCGAAGGCACGCTCGCATTCTTCGGCGAGAAGTACGGCAAGGTGGTGCGCGTCGTGGACATCGGGGGCTACAGCCGCGAGCTCTGCGCCGGAACCCACGTGCCCACCACCGGCGAGGTCGGCTTCATCAAGGTCGTGCACGAAGGCGCGATCGCGGCCGGCACACGCCGCATCGAGGCCGTCGCCGGGGAGGGCGCCCACCGCTATGCCCAGCACGCGTTCGACACGCTCGAATTCGTCGCCCGAAGGATCGGCTCGCCCCGAGAGGACATCGAGGGCCGCTTCGAGGCCCTCCTGGGCGAGAAGGCCGCCTCCGAAAAGAGGCTCCGGTCCCTCGAGCAGAAGGCCTCCGCGGGCCATGCCTCCGACCTCGCGGCCCAGGCCGTGACCCAGGACGGGCTGAAGTTTGTCTCCGCGGTCGTCCCAGCCGAGTCGCCGGACGCCCTGCGGGCCCTCGGATCCCAGGTTCTCTCGCAGATCGGCGAGGGCGTGGTTCGCCTCGGGGCCGTCTTCGGGGACAAGGCCACCGTCGTCGCTTTCGCGTCGCCCGGCGCCGTCAGGGCGGGTCACCAGGCCGGGAAGATCGTCAGCGACCTGAGCGTCCTGCTCGGGGGAAAGGGCGGCGGCAAGCCTGACTTCGCGATGGGCGGGGGCCGCGATGTTTCGAAGCTGCAGGGAGCCCTGACCCCGAACTTGCCGAATGCCGGAGCCGGCGATACGCTCCCCTGATGTCCACGGCCACAGGGGTCGCCGCCATGTCGCTCGACTGCATCCTTGCCTTTGACGGCAACACCAGGCTTGCCGTGCGCCGGCTGGGAGCCCGTGCGGCCCTTCCCTTCCTCGGCTCGAGCCGCGCCGAGGCCCTGGAGCGCCTCGCCGCGTCGTTCAAGGTCTACAGCGGGCCCCTGGAGCGCTTCAGCGCCGAAGCCGGGGGCCAGGCGTACAGGATCCACGTCACGCAGGTCGAGGGCCCGTCCTCCGATCCCCTGATCCAATTCGAGTCGATCGAGCAGCTTGAATCCAGCCCCGGGACCCTGGAGGCCCCGCTTGCCGCCATCCTGGCCCAGCTCGATCCCCACCTGATCGAGATCCCCTACCTGAGCCTCGGCGAGAACGACTTCATCTACAGGTTCCGCCCGGAAAGGGAGCGCAACACGGCCGTCTACGCACAGAGCGCGGAGGCGGGGGCGATCTATCAGTCGAAGCTCTGCGCGGCCATCAAGGCCCTTGCGCGCCGAAACGAGCGCACGGCGACCGCGCCCGTCCTCCTCGACTTCGGAGCCGTGCACTACCTTGTGCCGAGCCACTTCGGGTTCTGCCTGGGAGTGAAAAACGCGATCGAGAGGGCCTATGAGACCCTGACCGAGAATCCCGGAAAGCGGGTGTTCATGCTCTCCGAGCTGATCCACAACCCCTTCGTCAACGACGACCTGATCCGGCGTGGCCTGCGCTACCTCCAGACCGACAAGGGCGTGCCCCACGCCGCGGGGCCCGCGGGCCCGGACCTTTGGGAAACGCTGACACCCGATGACGTCGTGATCATACCGGCCTTCGGGGCGACCGACGAGGACAAGAGGCGCCTCGTCAGAAAGGGGATCGCCATTCGGCAAAACGACGCGACCTGCATGCTCGTCGAGAAGGTCTGGAAGGCGGCGCGCGTCTACGGCCGGGAGGGCTACACGGTCGTGATCCACGGCAAGCACGAGCACGAGGAGACGAAGGCGACATTCTCAAACACGCGCCGCTACGCCCCGGCCCTCATTGTGAGGAACATGGACGAGACCCGCCAGCTCGGGGAAATCATCCTCAACGGTCCGTCGTCGCAAAAGTCCCGCTTCCAGGAGCTCTTTGCGGGGAAATTCACGGCGGGATTCAGTGTGGACCGCGACCTGGACCGCATCGCGGTCGTCAACCAGACGACGCTTCTCATGAACGAGACGCGCGAGATCATCGCCTACCTGCGGGACGTGTTCGCGAAGAGATTCGGCAGCGACGAGCCGGGCACGCCGGCGCGGGTCGGGGGCCAGGGCCGCAACGACACGCTCTGCTACGCGACCCAGGTGAACCAGGACGCCCTGGGCCGCGCCCTGGCCGAGCCGCTCGACGCGGCGTTCGTGATAGGGGGCAAGAACTCGTCCAACACCTACCAGCTCTACAGGCTCTGCGAGCAGAGCCTGGGCCCCCGGGCCTTCTTCATCCAGAGCGAGGCCAACATCCTGTCCCCGGCGGAGGCCGAGCACCACGTCTTCCCGGCGAAGGGCCTGATGGGTGCGGGCGGCAACGTGGAGCGGCGGCCCCTCTGGGACGGCATAGTCCCGAAGCCGGGAGCCGCCCCGAGGCGCATCCTTGTCACGGGCGGGGCGTCGTGCCCCGACGGAATCATCCAGCAGGTGATCTTCCGGATAAACAGCTTCTACCCGACCCGTGAGCTCAGGAGCGTCGAGTCGGTCCTTGCCGACCTCTCCGGATCCTGACCCGTCGCGCCGTCAGAACCTGACGGTCATCCCGCCCTTGAATCCCTCCTGGTTGCCGAAATCGAGCTTGGAGGAATAGGAAAGTCCGGCTCCCGTGTTCGGGTCCGTGCCGCTCGCCACCGACTGTTGGAAGCTGCCCGCCCCCTGGTAGATGCCGCCCAGATAGAAGCCCGCGGTGTCCGTGAGCTGGTACTGGAGGTCCACGTCCACGAAGTAGCCCGGCAGGATCTTCGTGTTCTCCTTCTGGTAGAGCTGCTGGTAGTTCTCGCCCGTGGCGATGTCGAGGTCCTCGAGGACGTTGAGCTCCGAGCCCAGATAGACCAAGTCGGGACCAGCGCTCAGGTTGAGCTTGAAATGCCCCCCCATGGGGATGGTGACCATCGGGCCGACGCGAAGCGTGTAGTAGGCGCCCTCGGTGAAATACCGGTTCGTCGAGTCGGTGTAAGTCGGGGTCACCTGCCGGCTGATCGGCTCGTTGCCAAGGAGTATCTGCTGCGTCGCCGACTGCGTGGCCGTCGTCGTCGTCGACCCGGACTCGACGGTGCCGCTGGCGCTGAAGACGGTCTGCGAGATCGTGTTCGGCGAGGTGTACGGCGCCGACGGAGGCACCTGGCCAAAAAGGTCATACGTGTCCGTGAGCGTCGAAACGGTCGTCGGGACCGAGACATAGGTGCTCGAATGAATGTCCGCTATCGAGAAGCCGGCCGTGATGCTCCATTTCCAGGTCTTGCCGATCTTTCCCATGTCGTGGTCGAGGATCAGCTCAAGTCCGGCGTTGGGGGCGCCGTTGACGTTGTGTTCCGAGGTGTCGGTCACCTCCGAGGAGTAGGTGTGAAAGGCGATGTTGCCGTCGTTCAGGATCTGGCTCTGGTTGAGGTAGCTCCAGGAGTTCGTCCGGCCGTCGGACGCGATCGGCACCTGCTGCTCGCCTCCAAGGCCGGCGTTGATCGTCACCGTGCGCTGGTCCGGGGACACAGTCCCATCAATGTAGGTGCGCGAGATGTTCGGGACCGTGACCGTCGACTGGTCGCCGGGGTCGACCGTGGAGGGGTTCACACCCTGTCCGGCGTAGCTGGTCTTGGGGCCCCTCAGGAAGAATCGCGTTCCGAGGCTCAGGGTCGACTTGGGGACGTAGATGTACTCGTCCAACTGGCTGAAATTCGGGATTTCCTCCGGCACCGGCTTGTCCTCATCCGCGGCCCGCAGGCCCGCAACTGGCAGGCAGGCAACGCAAAGGGCAACAAGGAGTAATCTCATGCTAGGGTATTGAATGGAGTTCGACGTCTTCGATCGAGAAAAGTTGCATCAAAATAGGGTGCGCGGGCCAGCCGCGTCAAGGCTCACGCCCGCATATCATCGCCGTCGGCGGCGGCGGCGTCCTCGGCCTTCAGCGTGGCCGCAGCCTGGGGGTCCTCCGCCGCCTCGGCCTCCCGGTTCTTGCGAATGTGGGACTTGAGGTCCTCCTCCCGCTGGTCGAGCTCGATCTCGCGCTCCTGCTGGCTCTGCACCTTCTCGAACAGCCGCGTCTCGCTCTCCTCCATGAACTGCTCGCGCTCGCGCAGCGAATTCTGGGCCTCCTTCAGGGCCGTCTCCTGGCGCTGGATCTCGGCGCGCAGGCCCTCAAGGGCGGCTTTCTCCTCGGGCGAGACGTTGACCGGCGTCGCCTTCCTGGAGGCCGCCACGAGCTGCTCGCGCGCGGCAAGGAGCGCCTCCGCCTCCGCCAGCTCGCGCTCGAACTCCTTCAGGCGTCCCTCCCTCTCCTGCACGATGCGCTCGCGCTCGGCGAGCTTGAGCTCCAGCTGCCTGAGCGAGCGCTCCAGCTCGGCGATCCGCGCATCATCCGCCCCCGTGCGCCCGCCGACGGGTGGCCGGGTCGCCGACACGATCGCCCTGATGGATTCCCGCGCGGCAGCCGACGCGTCCGACACGGAGAACGGGGAATTCGTATCGGACCGGTTTCGGCGCAGCGACAGGTTTCCAATGGGTTCAGTCCGCTTGGTGGGAAAACGAATATTGGACGGGTCTGCCATTCGGGTTCGACCTCGAAGTATAGCCTACTTCTTGAAGAAACGCTTGAAGAATCCGGGCTTTCCCGCCTCGACCTCGGCGCCGCCGCCGGAGCCGGGCTTGATCAGCTGGCGGATGAGGTCCGACACCTTCTTCTCCAGGGGCACGTTGTTGAGCACGCCGAGCTGCCGCGCGACGCCCGTGCCGTCCGTGAAGTCCTTCTTCAGCTGCGCGAAGTCGTCGGCGAACCACACCGAGGCCTCCTTTGCCTTGGGCATGGGGTTCGGCAGCCGGGTGGACTGGCCGAGCGCCTCGACCAGGTGCAGGCCCTTCGAACCCTTCCTGAACGGGAGGATCTCGGACAGCGTGGACTCGTCGAGGTTCGACAGGGCGTTCAGGAGCTTCCTGAAATCGCCGCCGATGATCACATTCTGCGACATCCCCTGCGCGAACACCGCGAACTCGCCGAGGGTCTTCAGGTTCTCGAGCTTGCAGAACTCCACCGTGTCGGCGTTGAGCGCGGTGAGCGAGATCGGGAAGTTCTCGTCGACGCCGATCCGCGACATGTTCTTGAGGAGCGGATTGTCGCGCACGGACGCCGCCTCGGTCTGCTCGACCATGTCCCCGAACGGGCTGTCGAACGCGAGGGTCTCCTTCATGATCGATATCAGGAGGTCGAGCTTGTCCGCGGACTGGCCCTTCAGCGCGAGGAGTTCCAGCGCCTCGCCGAAACTCAGGTCAATGTACCGGCTCGGCGTCTCGTCCTTCGACTTCACGGGCCACACCGGCCCGTCTAGGTTCTGCGCAAGGCTCGAAATCTGGGTGTCGACCATGATCGAGCTTGCGAACGCCGTGCGGATGTCATCCCAGTCCTTCTCGGTGAACGTAGGTTCCGTCATCGTCGGTCCGATTAAACCAGAGGCTCGTGCTGCGCAATCTCAGTCGCTAGCTTCCTGTAGTCATTTGTGACGGAATCGGTGGCGTCGGCGGCGTCGCTGCCCACGAGGATCACGGGAAGGCCCAGGGCCACCGAGCGGCGGACGACCATCGCGTCGCGGATCTGCGTGGTGAAAATCTTCGCGCTCGGCGCGGCGCGCTTGGCCGCCCGGAATTGGTTCAGCCGGAGCTGCATCCTCATCTTTGGGACCTCGATGTCCACGCCGGTGCGGATCGAGTTGAAGATGATGCCCTGGACCTGGGCGGGCGGTCCCATGGAGGCCTTGCGGAAGCTGCCCGAGATGGCATGGAACTTCTGGAGCTTGTCGACGAGCAGCGTGAAGCCGATGAGGCTGAGCGCGTCGGGGTTCGATGGGACGTAGATTTCGTTCGAAGTGAAGACGCCGCACTGCGACGCGCGCAGGATGTTCGGCGGGCAGTCGAAGAGGATGAAGTCGTAGTTGGGCTCGAGCATCGCGACCTGCTCGCAGAACACCAGGTAGGCGGGCCGTTTGGGGTCGCCGGTGAACTCCGCCTCGAGGTCCACCAGGTTGAAGGTCGTCGGGACGAGGTCCAGGCCCGGGAGCAGCTTCTCGCCCGACTTGCCCTCAACCACATCCTTGATCACGAGGTCCTTGATGTGGGTCTTGCCCGGGTCGAAAATGGAGTAGATCGACCCATCGCCCGTCGCGTTGATCTTGTTCCAGCGCTCAAGCTTCAAAAGCCATATGCTCGCATTTGACTGGGTATCGAGGTCAAACAGCAGTACCCGCTTGCCCATTTTGGCCAACGCGGCGGCGGTATTAACAATCAGCGAGGTCTTTCCGACGCCGCCCTTGTAGTTGATGAAGCTTATTTTGCGCGCCATGAGTGGGGTGCAGATATGTCTGTTATCACAGAACAATATGCGGTCATTCTCGACAAGCCGCGAGTTAAAAAGACCCCGGTATTTACGCAGTTGCCCGGGGCCGGGACTAGCCGGACGCCGTCCACTTGAAAATCAGTGTCGTCAGGGGGGGCAGCTTGACATCGATGGACTGGGTGTAGCCGTCCCTGGGCTCGTCCTCGGTCACCCGGCCGCCGTCGTTGCCAAGGCCCGATCCGCCGTAATATTCGCTGTTGGTGTTGATCACTTCGCGCCACTGGCCCCGCCTGGGGACGCCGATCCGGTAGGTTCTCGTGGAGCCCCCGAAGTGGCCGACGACCACAAAGAGCGTCTCCTCGGTCCGGTCGGTGCGCAGGTACGCGATCAGGTTGGCGTCGGCGTCGAGGCAGCTGAGCCACCGGAATCCGTGCGGGTTGAAGTCATTCGCGCCGAGGGCCGGCTCTGAGGCATAGAGGCGGTTCAGGTCACCCACCAGCCGGCGGATGCCCTCGTGGTCCATGTACTGGCAGAGGTGCCAGTCCAGGCTCGAGGCGTGGTTCCATTCCTGCGACTGGCCGAACTCACTGCCCATGAAGAGGAGCTTCTTGCCCGGATAGGCCCACATATGGCCGTAGAGCGCGCGCAGGTTCGACGCCTTCTCGGGAATGTGCGAGCCTCCCATCTTGAAGAGCATCGACGCCTTGCCGTGGACGACCTCGTCGTGGGAGAAGACCGAGATGAAGCGCTCGGCGTACTGGTAGAGCATCCCGAAGGTCAGGTCGTTCTGGTGAAAGCGCCGGTAGATGGGCTCCTTCGAAAAATACAGCAGCGTGTCGTGCATCCAGCCCATGTTCCACTTCAGGTCGAAACCGAGTCCTCCCTCCGGCGTCGGCCGAGTGACCCCCGGAAACGACGTGCTCTCCTCGGCGATCATGAGCGCTCCCGGATGGTACTGGTGGACGAGGTCGTTCACGCGGCGCAAAAAGTCGATCGCCTCAAGGTTCTCCCGGCCCCCGTAGCGGTTGGGCACCCACTCGCCCGCCCCCCTTGAGTAGTCGAGATAGAGCATCGAGGCGACGGCGTCGACCCGCAGGCCGTCCAGGTGGTAGCGCTCGAGCCACGCGAGCGCGTTCGCGATCAGGAAGCAGCGCACCTCGTTGCGGCCGTAGTTGAAGATGAGCGTGCCCCAGTCCATGTGCGCGCCCTGCCTGGGGTCGGCATGCTCGTAGAGGTGCGTGCCGTCGAATTCGGCGAGCGCGAAAGCGTCCTTCGGGAAATGCGCCGGCACCCAGTCCAGGATGACGCCGATGCCCCGCTGGTGGAGATGGTCCACGAACCACGCGAAATCCTCGGGCGTGCCGAACCGGTGCGTCGGCGCGTAGAATCCCGTCACCTGGTACCCCCAGGAGCCGTCGAACGGGTGCTCGGCGAGCGGCATTACCTCGATGTGGGTGAAGCCCATCTCGTTCGCGTAGTCGGCGAGGAGCGGCGCGGCCTCGCGGTAGGTGAGCGGCCGGTCGCCCTCCTCCGGCTTCCGGCGCCAGGATCCCAGGTGCACCTCGTAGATGGAGAGCGGCCGGTCGTGAACCCCCGCCTGCGAGCGCCGCCGCCCCGACCAGGCGGCGTCGTTCCACTTGAAGACGCCCGTGTCGCAGACGATCGCCGCGTTCCCCGGGGGGCCCTCGAAACGGGTCCCGTAGGGGTCGGTCTTCACCCGGATCGTGCCGCTCTGGTCCCGGATCTCGAACTTGTAGAGCGTCCCCTGCGGGATGCCGGGAATGAAGATCTCCCAGACGCCCGACGCCCCGAGGCTGCGCATCGGGTGATAGCGGCCGTCCCACCCGTTGAAGTCGCCGATGACAGAAACGCGGGAGGCGGCCGGCGCCCAGACCGCGAAGGCCGTGCCCGTGACGCCGCCCAGGTCCCGAAGGTGGGCGCCCAGCTTGTCGTAGATCCTGTGCTCGTTCCCCTCGTTGAAAAGGTAGAGGTCCTGGTCCCCCAGGGTGGGAAGGAAGCAGTACGGGTCGCGGAACTGCCGGACGCGGCCGTCGGCCGACGTGGCCCGCAGCTCGTAGGCGCACACCTCCGTGTGCTTGGGGATGAGGGCCTCGAAAATCCCCTCGGGGGCGAGGAGCTTCATCGGGAAGGCGCCCGGGGGCTTCTCCCCCGTCAGGACGACCTCGCAGGCCGCGGCGTCGCGCAGGAATGCGCGGACCACGAGCCCGGGGCCGCGGCGGGGGGGGCACGCGTGCATTCCGAGGACGGAATGGGGCGAAACGTGTCGGGCCTGCAGAAGGGCTTCGAGATCGGGCTTTGGGAGAATCACTGCGGGTTTGATTGGCGGTCGGCCAGATTGGCCCTAAATCGAACCGCGCGCCACCCAAAAACGGCGCCGGTCCCTCAGCCCGTGTTCTTCAGGCCGCCGCTGATCCCATTGATCGTGAGCTCGATCACGGCGCGGACCGCTTCGCTCTCGCGGGCGTCGAGCGCCCCGCCCCGCAGGCGCCGCATCATGTCCACCTGGATGTAGTTCAGGGGATCGATGTAAGGGTTGCGCAACTCGACCGAGCGCAGGAGCACCGGCTCGCGGCCGAGGAGGCGCTTCTGCCCCGTGACCGACAGGATGGCCTTCTCGGTCCTCTCGAATTCCGCGCCCAGGATCCCCAGCATCCGGCGCCGGATCTTCGGGTCCTCGACGAGTCCCGAGTAGAGGGAAGCGATGCCCATGTCCGCCTTGCGCATGGTCAGCTGCGCGTTGTCGATGAGTGTCTGGAAGAACGGCCAGCCGGCGTGCATCGCCCGGAGGCGCTCCCTCTCCTTCGGGCCCCGCCCGAGCACGGCGTCGAGCGCGCTCCCCAGGCCGAACCATCCGGGAAAATTGAAGCGGCTCTGCATCCAGGAGAAGACCCAGGGGATCGCCCTGAGGTCCCCGACGCTCTTTGTCGCCCTGCGGTAGGTCGGGCGCGAGCCGAGCTTCAGGTTGCTGATCTCGTCGATCGGCGTCGCCTGGCGCCAGAAGACCAGGAATTCGGGATCGTCGTGGACAAGGGCCTTGTAGGCCTCAAACCCGGCGCGGCTCATCTCCTCCATGGTGTCCCGCCATTCCGGCGGCGCCGAGGCCCCGGTGCCGGCCGAGCGGATCCCGAGCATGACGCCGTAGGCCATCTGCTCAAGGATGCGGTGCGCAAGGTCCGGGTCGTGGTAGCGGGTCGAGAGGACCTCGCCCTGCTCGGTCACGCGGATCGTGCCGTCCCGAAGGCCCGCGGGCTGCGCGAGGAT
>Ga0302324_100017935_pt1 | contig 14000 bp, 11 predicted proteins | sample Palsa_T0_1_FD_201949 | JGI IMG/M metagenome (GOLD analysis project Ga0302324, IMG submission 201949) | Peat permafrost microbial communities from Stordalen Mire near Abisko, Sweden - Palsa_T0_1 | ecosystem: Environmental > Terrestrial > Soil > Palsa > Peat permafrost | place: Sweden: Abisko... | reverse complement strand
GGTTCTGTTTTTCGTCGATGCCTAGAATTTCGTGTTCTTTCTGATATTTGACCAGCTTCTCCTGGGAAGATTCGACGTTCATCTGCATGTCGACGAGTTGCCCCTCCAACCATTTGGAGGCATCCATGGTGGAGTTGTAACGCTTCTTGCGGTCATCGTCGATGTAGGTCTGCATCAAGGTATGGACGACGCTGGCGGCCAATTCCGGGTCGGCGCTGCGGTAATGAATCTCGATGATGCGGGAGTTTGGACTGACCGCGACTCGAAGATTGCCGGTGAAACCGCCGAGCAGCGCGGAGGCCTTGGCGGGATCCTGCAAGGGATCGGGCTCGAGGTCGATGGAGGGCGAAGGCGAGGCTTGTCCGCCGAATTCTGGACGGCGGTCGAGGTTGAGGTCGTGGATGACTTCGAGCGCGAGATCGTCGCTTTGCAGAATCTTGACCTGGGTCTCCAGTTCGCTGGGGTCGTAGTAATCCAGATTGAAGGTCGCGGAATTCTGAAGGTTAAGACTGTTGTCGGGCTTGTTGATGGCAATCTTGCCGCTGGCCTCATACACCTTGCTGGTTCGCAGGGTAGCGATCGCCACCAGGGAGAAGATGGTTACCAGGCAACCGATAATCTCCCACTTGCGTTTTACGAGGACGTGAAAGTATTCACTGAGGCTGGATTCCTGGGAGGGGAGTTGAGGATAGAGCGACGGACCTGCCTGCCGTCCCGTGTCGAAACCTGGGGGAAGCTGAATCTCGCGAAGATTCGGGTTATTCGCTTGCACCAGGGGTCCAAAATCCATGCCTACTCCTCAACCAGTCTGTAACCGCTCCACGGCGCGACTACGGCTGGCTTGCGCAGCCCACAGGATATCCCGGTTCGAGATGCTGGTTTCGTCGCGCGGGGAATTGTTTCACAGCTGTGGTGGAGAGTTCGCTGCACATTTTAGCATTGGACGAGCAAAAGCTGAGGACGAAATTTCAGCGGTGCAGAGTTGGGTACGGGGTTTCGTGGCTCAGGTTTAACGGAATGCGCAAATTCGGGACAAGACAGGAGAAGCCGCGAAGCGGCTTCGGGTAGCGTGTTCGTTCCCCTTTGCCTGCCTATGGCACAGCTTGTACTCTTCCCCAGTTGCCGCGCGCGCCAATGAAAGTCCGTTATACTAGCGGGCTAGCGAGGCGGATTGGATGAATTGGTCGGAACAGGTGGTCCTGGTTACCGGCGGGACCGGGTCGTTTGGCAAGAAGTTCGTCGAGATCATGCTGAAGGAATACCGGCCCAAGCGCCTGGTAATTTTCAGCCGCGATGAACTCAAGCAGCACGACATGCGTGCGTCTGGGCTTGACCACTCCAGCCTGCGTTATTTCATTGGTGACGTGCGCGATGCGGCCCGGCTGGAACGGGCGTTCGCCGGGGTCACGATTGTGATTCATGCGGCGGCATTGAAGCAGGTGCCAGCCTGTGAGTACAACCCTTTCGAGGCGATTCAGACCAACATCATGGGCGGGCGCAACGTGATTGATGCCGCCATCAATCAAGGAGTGCGGCGGGTTCTGGCGCTGAGCACGGACAAGGCGGTGAACCCGATTAATTTATACGGCGCCACCAAGCTGTGCGCCGAGAAAATGTTTGTGCAGGCGAACGCATATGCCGGGGCGCAGGATTCCCGCTTCAGTTGCGCGCGCTACGGAAATGTGGTGGGGAGCCGGGGCAGCGTGATTCCGGTTTTTCAGGAGCAGCGACGACGCGGCCGCATTACTTTGACCGACGCGCGCATGACCCGGTTCTGGCTTACGCTGGAGCAAGGCGTGCAATTTGTGGTGAGCTGCATCGAGCAGATGCATGGCGGGGAGATATTCGTTCCGAAGATTCCCAGCATGAGGCTCGTGGATCTGGCGGAGACGATTGCGCCGGGCTGCGAGATCGAGACTATCGGGATTCGTCCGGGAGAGAAGCTGCACGAAGTTCTGGTTTCAGAAGACGAGGCGCGTAATACGCTCGAAGTCGACGACCGGTACATTATTCAGCCGTCGCATCCCTGGTGGAGGCGCGAGAACTGGCACGACGCTCGGCCGCTGCCGGAAGGCTTCCGCTACGCCAGCGATAACAACGAGCGCTGGTTGACGAACCAGGAATTGCAAGAGTTGGTCTCGCCTTCCTCTTCAACCCTGACGGACGAACCGCCAGTCACGGCGCGGGTTCCAGCCTAGGCCACTATCATGAGCGCCACGTCAGTCAGCACGCATGCCCTGGCCATCAGCGGGGGAACTCCCGTGCGCGCGACCTATCTTCCCTATGGGCGGCAGTCGATTGACGAAGTGGACATTCAGGCTGTGGTCGAGGTGCTGCGCTCGGATTGGCTGACCACGGGACCCAAGGTCGGGGAATTCGAAGAGGCGTTCGCAGCGCGCGTGGGTGCGAAGCATGCGGTGAGTGTGAGTTCCGGCACCGCGGCGTTGCATGCTGCTGCCTTTGCCGCCGGACTCAAGGCGGGCGACGAAGCGATTACGACGCCGCTGACCTTTGCGGCTACGGCGAACTGCGTTTTGTATCAGGGGGCGACGCCGGTGTTTGCCGACGTCAGTGGGGACACACTCAATCTTGATCCGGAGCAGGTCGCGAAAAAAATTTCGCCCAAGACGCGTGCGATTCTACCGGTCGACTATTCCGGCCATCCTGCCGATCTGACTGCGATCACGAAGTTGGCGAGGCAGCATGGACTGATCGTGATCGAAGACGCCTGCCACGCCTTGGGAGCCGAGTACCGTGGACGGCGAGTCGGAAGCCTCGCGGATATGACGGTCTTCAGCTTTCATCCGGTGAAGCATATTACGACCGGGGAGGGCGGCATGGTTACGACTGACGACCAGAAGCTGGCGGAGAAGTTGCGGCGGTTTCGCAATCACGGGATTTCGAGCGATGCGCGGCAGCGGCAGAGCGCGGGGCAGTGGCATTACGAGATGGTATTGCTGGGATTCAACTACCGCCTGTCCGATCTTGTGTGCGCGCTGGGGATTGAACAGTTGCGCCGGCTGGATGGGAATCTAGTGCGGCGGCGGGAAATTGCGGCGGCGTATACGGCTGGGTTTCGAGAAATTCCGGGCGTGATAGCGCCGGCGGTGCGGGCGGACGCGAATCCGGCGTGGCACTTGTATCCAATTCGGCTCGCGCTGGAAAAGCTGACAGTGGGTCGGGCGGAGATTTTCCGGGCGTTGAGGGCGGAAAATATTGGCGTCAACGTGCACTATATTCCTGTCCACCTGCATCCGTATTACCGGGAGCAGTTCGGATACAAAGGCGGCGAGTTTCAGGTGGCCGAGGACGCGTACGAGCGCCTGATCAGTCTGCCGATGTTTCATGGCATGACGGATCAGGACGTGGAAGATGTGATTTGCGCGGTGAGAAAAGTTATGGCGTGCTTTACTGGTTGAAAGAATTTCTGCCGTCCAGGTGATAGTTGAGAACGGTTACGATCATGCAGGCCCGGACCAGCAGTTCGCGCCTGCCCGCCAAGGCTTTGCTGCCGATTGAGGGATACCCGAGCGCGGTGCTGGCGACGCTGCGGGCTGGGAATCGAGACGCGGCGAATCAGAACGCGCCGAATCGAGAGCACGGGACGATCTTCGCGACTTCGGACGATTCATCCGACGATGAGCTGGCGCGGCAGGCACGCGAACGCGGGCTGACTGTTTTTCGCGGTCCGCTGCACGATGTTCTGGGTCGTTACTATCTCGCCTGTGCCCAATTCCCCGATGATTGCACGGTGATCCGCGTCACCGCGGATAATATGCTTCCCGACGGAGGCTTCCTGCGGGGACTGGCCGAGGCCTTCACCGCGGCGGGCGTGGATTACATGGGTACAGACTGGCCGCTCTGCGGCTTGCCTTACGGTTTGAGCGGCGAGGCGTTCTCGGTCAGCGTTCTGCGCAAAGCCCATCGCGAGGCCACGGACGCAAGCGATCGAGAACATGTGGGACCGTGGATCAAACGAAACTGTCGTTCCACCTTTTATCGTCCCCAGGGTTTGGGCAGTGCCGATTTCAGCCACCTGCGCTGCACCATTGATGACGAGGAGGACTATCGCCGGATGGTCTGCCTCTTCGACCAGGTTGCCGATCCTATCGGCGTGAGATGGCACGACCTTTTGCACAAACTTGCGAGACTTCCCGGCGAGCCCACGTTTCGAGTGCCCTACCGGATCATTGCAGGACGGGCTCACAGCGAGCTTACCCTGGGAACCGCACAGCTCGGCATGGAGTACGGAGCGGTCAATGATCATGGCCAGCCCTCGACTGGGCAGGCGGTCGCAATAGTGCGGAAGGCGATTGCGCATGGCGTAACTGCGGTCGACACTGGGCGGGTTTATGGGACGGCGGAAGAGATATTGGGGAAGGCTCTGAGCGGGGCGTGGAGTTCGCGCGCTGAGGTGATAACGAAGCTCGACCTCTCAGGCTTGACCGCTGACGCGAGCGAGGCGCAGGTGCGTTCCCGAGTAGACGCAAGTATTGCCCTTTCCTGCCGGGCGCTTGGGAGGTCGCGACTGACGGTTGTGCTGCTGCACCGATGGCAAGACCGCGGCGCCTGGCAGGGAACGGCCTGGCACCGGTTGCTGGAGTTGCGCGAGGCTGGGACGATTGCCGTTTTGGGCGCCTCCGTATATCAACCCCAAGAAGCTTTGGAAGCGCTCGACGACCCGGCGCTTGAGCATCTGCAGATTCCTTTGAATGTTTTGGATTGGCGCTGGGAGGCGGCGGGAGTCGACCGCGTGGCCTTGCGACGGCCCGAAGTAATTGTGCACGCACGCAGCGCGCTGCTGCAGGGTGTCTTGGCCCATCCGCCCAACCGGTGGCCGAACGCCGAAGACTTTCGGGCTGTTGAGTGCTCGCAGATTCTAGAAAGACTGGCGCAGCAGTTTGGGCGTGAGAGCGTTACGGACTTGTGTCTGGCCTACCCGCGTTCGCTAGGCTGGGTGACCAGCGCGGTAGTGGGCTGCGAAACTGCAGAGCAACTCGAAGAGAATTTACGATTGAGTCGAACTGCCAAGTTGAGTGCCGAGCAGTGTCGCGTGCTGCGGCAGGAACTGCCACGCGCGCCAGAGAAGTTCTTGAATCCGTCGAAATGGACGAAGCAGCATGAATATTCCGCAAAACACTGAGGGCGACATTCTGCAGCAGTTTCGCCTCGACGGGCGGGTCGCTTTCCTCTCCGGCGCCACCGGTCATCTGGGGAGGATGATGGCCGAGGCTCTTGCGGGAGCGGGCGCCCACGTAGTCTTAAACGCGCGTGCAAGGGAGCGACTCGATGCTCTTTGTGCAGAATTACAGGGCCGAGGACTCAAAGTTTCAGGTGCTTGCTTTGACGTTACGGACGAAGACGCCGTTGTGAAAAACATTGGGCTTATCGCGGAGCATCACGGACGACTCGACATTATCGTGAACAACGCGAGCCGCGGCCGCTCCGGAAATATGGAGAGCACGACGGTCGAGGATTTCGAGCTACTGTATCGCGTAAATGTTACGGCGGCTTTCCGCATCCTGCAGACTTCGATTCCCGTGCTTCGAGAGTCGGCGAAATTGACGGCGGGATCGTCCGTGATCAACATTGCCTCGATGTATGGGCAAGTGAGTCCCGATCCGTCGATCTATGGCAGTAGTGGCGCAAATAATCCACCTTCGTATGGAGCGGCTAAGGCGGCGCTGATGCAGTTGACGCGGTATGCGGCTTGTCACCTGGCGGCAGACGGTATTCGCGTCAACAGTATTAGCCCAGGGCCATTTCCCGCGGAGCGCTATCTGCAGAACGATCCAGAATTCCACCATCGTCTCAAAGAGAAAATTCCCATGCGGCGGACGGGCGTACCGCGGGAGTTGCGAGGGCCGCTCTTGTTCCTGGCCTCCGATGCTTCGTCGTATGTGACTGGCATCGATCTCGCGGTCGATGGAGGCTGGACTGCGTGGTGAAGAATCGCGGGAGCCGGTGGTCAAGAAAGCCGCAAAGAAATTCAGATTCAGCCCACTGCCGGGAATGTGGCAAGCACCGCGTGTCGCATTAAATCATGCCGCTCGATAGCATAGTGTTTCGCTGCGACGCTAGTGTGGCAACGGGTACCGGGCACGTCATGCGTTGCATCGCGCTAGCTCAGGCGGTGCAGGATGCCGGCGCAGGTGCGGTGTTCGCCATGGCGGAGAGCACGGCCGGAGTGCGCGCGCGATTGGCGGCGGAGTCCTGCGAATTGGTGTCCGTTGCATGCGTGGCAGGCTCGGGGGATGATTCGCGAGAGACCGTTGCATTGGCGCGGGAACGAGCCATTGGCTGGATCGTCGTCGATGGCTACCAGTTCGGGGCAGACTTTCAGCGGGCGCTGGAGACAGCGGGATGCAAGGTTTTGTTCATCGACGACTACGGTCATGCGTCGCACTACTGGGCCGACCTGGTACTCAATCAGAACACTTTCGCTCAAGAGAATTTGTACGGGGCGCGGGAGCCTTATACTCGGCTCTTGCTGGGGAATGAGTTTTGCCTGCTGCGCCGCGAGTTTGTTTCGTGGCGCGGTTGGAAACGAGAGACCCCTCCGGTCGCAAAAAAATTACTGGTCACGATGGGCGGGAGCGATCCGGAGAATTTCACTGCCACAGCGATTAACGCATTGCGCCATTTGGACAAGGATGTGGAGGCGACCGTGGTGGTGGGAGGCAGTAATCCGCACTTCGAAAGTCTGCAACGATTGACCCTACAATGCGGCAGCCGTTTCCGGCTGGTCAACAGCGTTTCGAATATGCCGGAGTTGATGGCTCAAGCGGACCTGGCCATCAGCGCCGCGGGTTCGACTTGCTGGGAGATGTGTTTCCTTCAGTTGCCCATGGTGCTGATTGATCTGGCCGACAACCAGAAGGCGATTGCGCGGGCGCTGGAGGCTTCGGGCGCGGCCATTTATCTCGGGTCTTACCGCGGAAATGCGAGAGCCGTGACAGAGGGGGAAATTACTGCGCGCGTCACGAGTATTCTGGAGTCGAAAACGGAACGTTCAGCTTTGTCGGAACGCTGTGGCAAACTGGTGGACGGCCGCGGAGCAGAGCGCGTGTTCAGCGAACTCGAACTCGGTGAATCGAAGCTCGGCGAAGCGAAGCTCGGCGAACCCGGGCTCGACGAACCTGGGCTGGGCCAACAAAAGCGCCGCTGAGGAGGACGATGCGCATCTTCTGTCTTTGCAATAATTGGCTGGGATGGCAGGTTCTAAAGTGGTTACGTGAGCAGGGTGAACAGATTGTGGGCCTGGCGGTTCATCCCGAGGCCCGCTCCAGGTATGGAAGTGAAATCCTCGCGGAGGTTTCGCACACAAACTGCGTCGTGCTCGACGGTTCACGATTGAAGGAGCCTGGCGTTCTGGAGCAAGTTCGAACGCTTGAAGCTGACATAGCTGTCTCTGCGTTGTTTGCATACGTTCTGCGTGCCGACTTCATCGGACTGTTTCCGCAAGGCTGCATCAACCTTCATCCCGCGCTGTTGCCGCACAACCGCGGGCGGTTTCCGAACATCTGGAGCATTGTTTCAAAGACGCCCGCCGGCGTGACTCTGCACTATATCGACCAGGGGATTGATACCGGAGACGTGATCGCCCAGAAGGAAGTTGCTGTTCACGTTACAGATACCGGCGCAAGCCTCTATGGCAGACTCGAAGTCGCGGGGCTGGAGCTGTTCAAGGCGACGTGGCCGTCGATCCGCGCGGGAAGCTGTTCGCGAAGTCCGCAGCCGGCGGGCTCGGGAAGTTACCACCGCGCCCGTGACGTCGAAACCATCGACGAGATTGACTTGCAAAAGTCGTACCGGGCGGAGGATTTGCTCAACCTGATTCGCGCTCGTACATTCCCTCCGCATCGGGGCGCGTATTTTGTGCACGAGGGCAGAAAGATTTATGTGCGCATCGAATTGAAAGATGAATCCGAGGTTCCCGGCGAGTAGCTGGGTCGACGACAGGAGATAGGCTCTTCCCGTGTAAGATGAAAAACTCTGACTAAGACGATATCGAGCGCAAGGAGCAAATGATGTCCCGGGCAACGCAATCGGAACTGTTGGAACAGAGAATCGCGGAGAACGCGGCGGCGCAGCAAGTTGACTTGCCGACGTGGATCTTCGAACGGGTGCGAGTCTTGCCGGGGGACCGAGTGCTGGAGTTGTGTTGTGGCACGGGCGGGCAGACTCTGCCGTTACTGGAGCGCGTGCTCGACAGCGGCCAGGTAGTTGCGGTGGATATCTCTAGAGATGCGTTGGACACTTTGGCCTCGAAAGCTGCAGACCGGAGCAGGAGGCTTACTTGCGTCGAGACGAGCCTGGAGAATTTCGCATCTTCGTTGACCCAGACCCAGATAGGCGATGGCTTCGACCTGGTCTTTTGCGCTTATGGTCTTTATTACAGTGCCGATGCTCAGCGCACGTTGCAGGAAGCCAAGTCGAAATTAAAATCGCGGGGACGAATGGTGGTTGCCGGGCCGTTTGGACCGAACAACAAACAGTTGTTCGATCTGGTGCGCGCCAGCGGAGCGACTATTGCCGAGCCGGTGGTTTTTTCCAGCGAAGCCTTCATGCTTCGCACGGTTTTGCCCTGGGCCGCGGAGAACTTCGAATCGGTCGCGGTGCATACGATGGTTAATCCCGTGCGTTGGACCACGCCGGAGCGAGTGCTGAATTACTGGCAGAACACAACTTTCTACGAAGCCGAGAAGCGTGACGAGTTCGAAAGACTTCTGCGGGCGCATTATTCAGAACATTCGACATTCGTCAACCAGAAGTGGGTGATGCTGGTGGAGATGAGCCATGGCCGCTGATCGCGCGGTGCTGGTGATTGCCGCCCATCCTGACGATGAAGTTCTGGGTTGCGGCGGGACCGCGGCCCGGCTGGTGCGGGAAGGACGCGAGGTTCACTTCGCGATTCTGGGGGAAGGTATCACGTCACGGCATCTGGATCGTAGTGCGGCCGATGCCGGACAGTTGGCGCAATTGCAACGGCAGGCGCACGCGGCGGCGGCGAAGGTGGGCGTGAGAAATGTTCATCTGCATCACTTGCCCGATAATCGCCTGGATACAGTGCCTCTACTGGATGTGGTCAAGATCGTCGAAGACCTTGTTGACCGGATTCGGCCGGAGGTTATCTACACCCATCACGCCGGCGATCTCAATATCGATCATGGGATTATTCATCGCGCAGTGTTGACTGCGACTCGTCCCATTACCGGTCAGGTGGTGCGCGAGATTTTCGCCTTCGAGGTGCCATCCTCTACAGAGTGGGCGTTTCAAAGCATCGAGCCCGCGTTTCGGCCCAACACTTTTGTCGACATTACCCGAAGCATTGAAGAAAAGATTGCGGCGATGGAATGCTACGCGTCGGAGGCGCGCAAATTTCCTCACCCCCGGTCGCCGGAGGCGCTGCGGTCCATTGCCACGCGTTGGGGCAGCGTAGTGGGATGCGCGGCGGCGGAGGCGTTCGAACTGGTGCGTTCGATTCGGCCGCAGCTGGACTGATACGGACTGAATATGGCGGCGCAAATCACGATCGGAAAGCGAAGCATTGGCGCCGGTCACCCGGTATATGTGATCGCGGAAGTGTCGGCCAATCACCATCAGAGATTTGAGGAGGCCGTGAAGATTATTCGTGCCGCCCACGAAGCCGGCGCGGATGCGGTGAAGTTGCAGACCTACACGCCCGACACCATTACGATTGCATGCGATCGGCCGGAGTTCCGCATTGAAGGCACGATCTGGGACGGGCGCCAGCTGCACGAGCTCTATGGGCAGGCTTACACGCCGTGGGAGTGGCAGCCTCGGCTCAAAGAAGTAGCGAATGATCTTGGAATGGATTTGTTCTCGACTCCCTTTGACGCTACGGCGGTGGATTTTCTGGAAAAGATGAACGTGCCGGCGCATAAGCTGGCTTCGTTTGAATTAGTGGACATTCCGCTGATTAAGAAAATGGCGCGAACGGGCAAGCCGCTGATCATGTCGACGGGCATGTCGACGCTCGAGGAGATCGAAGAAGCGGTTCGGGCAGCGTGCCAGGCCGGAGCAACGCAGATCGCGCTGTTGAAGTGTACGAGCGCTTATCCGGCAGCACCCGAGGAGATGAATCTACGGACGATCCCGGAGTTGGCGCGGAGATTCGGAGTGCCGGTCGGGCTATCCGATCACACCATGGGCTCCGCCGTGACGGTGGCGGCTGTGGCGCTGGGCGCGTGCATTATCGAGAAGCATTTGACGCTTTCGCGCGCCGAGCCAGGGCCGGACAGCGCATTTTCCATGGAGCCTGACGAATTCAAGGCTATGGTGCAGGCGGTGCGAATTACTGAAAAAGCTCTGGGTGAAGTTCACTTCGGGATTGAGGCGAAAGAGGCGAGCAGCCGGGTGTTTCGGCGGTCGCTGTTTGTGGTGCAGGAGGTGAAACGGGGCGAACCGTTTACCGCCGAAAATGTCCGCTCGATTCGACCGGGATACGGATTGCATACCCGTCATCTGCCGGAGATTCTGGGCCGGAACGCGACACGCGACATTGAGCGCGGAACTCCGGTGAGTTGGGATTTGGTTCAAGGAAATAATTCAGCTGAATGAGCTTCGAAAGTCCTCTCTGCTTGCGTCAGCTTGCCGCCGGGAATCATAGGCTAGTCACCCCGGGCCAGGGAATCAAGGGAAGTACTAAACTGCGCGCGTGCTTCGGGCTACAAATGAAGCAGCGTGAAATTTGTCACTCCTATCTTGAAGCGCGTGGTGTATCCCTCGCTTGCGGGCGCGGGATATTTTCGTTCCGTGGCGAGGCCTGGCCTCGCGGTCATTACCTATCACGGCGTGCTTCCTCCCGGTTATAAGCCGATTGATCCGGGATTCGACGGCAGCCTGATTACGGCTAAGACTTTTCGCCAGCAACTGCGTTTGCTCAAGAAAAAATATAACGTCATCTCGCCGGACGAGATGCGTGGCTGGAGTCAGGATGGTGGAGAACTTCCGCCACGGGCAGCACTCTTGACATGTGACGACGGATTTCTCAACAACCTGACGGAGATGGTTCCGATTTTGCAGGACGAGGGGCTTCGTTGCTTGTTCTTTGTGACGGGCGCGTCCGTAGGCGATGAGCGCACCATGCTCTGGTATGAGGCGTTGTTGCTGGCGTTCATGCGAGCGCCCGCGGGAAATTTCAAAATTTGCTCGGACAATCTTGAGATCGGCGGAGTTCTGGGGGAACGCGAGCAGCGTCGAGCAGTGTGGTGGAGCGCCGTCAGGCGGCTTTCGCAGGTCGATACCGAGAGTCGCGAGCGTTTCCTGCATGAGACGCACGCGAATTTTGGATTGGAAGAGTCGCTGCAATTTTTTCTGGATACATATCCGGAGACGCGGCGGCATTTTTGTCTGCTCACGCGCACCGAGTTGCTGCAGCTGGCGGCATCGGGAATGACGATTGGAGCGCATACTTTGACGCATCCGATCCTGGCGCAACTGCCGCCGGACCTGGCCTGGACCGAGATCGCGGAGAGCCGGGCGCGGCTCGAGTCGGCGCTGGGAAAAAAGGTATGGGCATTCGCGTATCCGTTCGGTGATGCGGCTTCGGTCACGTCACGCGTGGTCGCCATGACTAAGCAGGTTGGGTTCGATGCCGCGTTTATGAATGTTGGCGGCGGCCTGGGAGCGAGCCTTCCGCTGCATACGATTCCACGTGTACACGTCAACGCTGGGATGAGCTTGTCGGAATTCGAAGCACACGTATCGGGATTCTACGAATCGATCCAGCGCGTCGTGAGGCGGACTCCTCAGCCCGAAGCGCAGGGTCTCGAGGTGGTGCGGGAGCCGGCGCCGGATCTGCGGCCGGTGGTCCAAGGGGACTAAGCTCACGCGGTTTCGCTTTGCGCAGCGATGAAGTGCCGCTCTTCCATGGTTGTACCGGCATTTCCGCACGACTTTTCTCCCTCTCCCGTTGCAGTAGTTTTCTCATCTCCCCAGGCTTTTTTATTTGCCCCTCCTTCGTTTATCTAATTGCCGAGTTTTTCAGGCAGTTGCGATCGGACACTCGAGTTAGTAACGACTTCGAATGCCCGTCTACGCGGGCGGGTTGGTACTATTAACTATTCACGCCGCGCTGAATGGGTGAGTCGAGATTGCGCTTAGTCCTGCTCAAAGAAATTCCGGAGGATGCTGAATTGCGCCGCCAGTGGAATGCACTGGTTTTGCGCGAGGAGCAGCCCCAGGTCTTCTACACGTACGAGTGGGCTCTGGCGGTTCACCGCGCTTACAACGCCACTTTGCGTCCGCTGCTGTTTCTCGCCTATGACGGTCAGGATTCTCTGTGCGCTGTGGCGGCGCTGGCTACCGACCCGGAGGGAAAGCGCGTGTCATTTCTGGGCGCGACCACGGGCGACTATTGCGATTTTCTCGGTGGAGCGGAATACCGGGAAGAATTTCTGAAGGCTATTCTTGATGAATTGAAAAAGCTGGGGGTGGCGGAAATGGCCTTCGCGAATCTTCCGGCGGATTCGATTACGGCTGCCATGATCGGAAGAGTAGGCGCACTGGGTCATCACACCTTTTCCCGAACCGGATACATTTGTGCCCAGGTGTCATTGGGGTCGCTGGAACGGCGTGGAGATGCCAAGCCGGTGCTTCCGCGAAAGAAAATGCTGCGGCGCTTCCTGAATGCCATGGGGCGCGAAGCTCCGGTACGGCTAGAGCATGCCCGGTCACGGGAAGAGATCGAAGCGGTGCTGCCGGAGTTCATGCAGGCACACGTGGCGCGTTTCCTGGTAAACGGGCGCATCAGCAACACCGCGCGGCCGGAGCGGCAGATATTTTTAAGAGAGTTAACTCAATTACTTTCGGGGCCGGGTTGGGTGGTGCTTACGCGGATGATGTCGGCCAGGAAAGTTTTCGCATGGCACTACGGGTTTCAGTTTCAGGGTACGTGGTTCTGGTATCAGCCGACCTTCGTTAACGATCTGGAAAAATACTCGCCTGGCTTTTGCTTGCTGGCGAAGGTGATCGAAGAAGCAGCGGACAATCCTGGATTAAGAGTGCTCGACCTGGGACTGGGCGCGGAAGAATATAAAGACCGGTTCGCTAACCAGACCCGAAGGACGCTCTATGTCACGTTAACTTCGTCGCGTGCTCGTCACTATCGCGAGGTCCTGCGCTTCCGCGCCGCCGAAATCGTGCGAAGTTCTCCGCGAGCAGAAGAGACCGTCAGGGCCGCGACGGAGCGTTGGCAGCGACTCAGAAAGCGAATGGGCAGAGATGGATCGGTCTCAGCGCTCGCGTGGGCGCGAACGCGATTGCGGGGACTGCTGTGGCTCAAGTGCGAGGTCGTTTTTTACGAGTGGCGCGGGTCAACCACCGCGAGTGCGAGTCCGGTGGGTTCCCAAGACCTAGGGCTGCAAGTTCTGGACCTGAAGATGCTGGCTTCGGCCGTGACGCAATATGTGGATGACGATGAGACTCTGACGTACTTGCTGCGCGCCACGACGCGGTTGCAGGCAGGGAAAGCGGAGGGATTCGCGTTGGTCGATCCAGCAGGGAACTTCCTGCACTTCGCCTGGGCGACGGCCTTCGACGGGTTCTTTCTTGCGGAATTAAGAGATCAGGTGGAAGCACCGTCGGCGGACTGCGTTCTGCTCTTCGATTGCTGGACTCCCTCCGCCGCCACCGGGCACGGCTACTATGCGCAGACGGTCGAGTTGGTTGCGGATCTGGTGAGAAAGCGAGGACAACGGCCCTGGATCTTCAGCGCGGCGGGCAATGTGGCGTCCGTTCGTGGTTTGGAAAAAACGGGATTCCAGCGGCGCTACTCGTTGGCCCGTCAGCGTTTGCTGGGCTGGCAGTGGATCAAAGGGCAGACCCCGAAGTCCCAGTTGGCCGCGCAGGACAGGGTTGCGGCTGCGCCGGAAGATTCGGCGGCGTAGGCGATGCGAATTCTCCTGCTTCAACCTGAAGACTCGCCGGACCGTGGGCCATGGTCGCGGGAGAGATGGGATCTCATCATCGACTTG
>Ga0302324_100017934_pt1 | contig 14000 bp, 14 predicted proteins | sample Palsa_T0_1_FD_201949 | JGI IMG/M metagenome (GOLD analysis project Ga0302324, IMG submission 201949) | Peat permafrost microbial communities from Stordalen Mire near Abisko, Sweden - Palsa_T0_1 | ecosystem: Environmental > Terrestrial > Soil > Palsa > Peat permafrost | place: Sweden: Abisko... | reverse complement strand
ACGGTGCGGGATCTGTGGCAGCACAAGGATCTGGGAAAGTTTACCGGGAAGTTTTCCGCGACGGTTGCATCGCACGGCGTGGTGATGGTTACGGTCAAGCCGTGAAGCGCAGACGTCAGACCTCAGACTCCGGAGGTCTGAGGTCTGACATCAACCTTTGTTCTTCAGTTCCGTCATTACGCTCTGAATCAGCTCTTTCGCGTCGGTCAGGCTCTTCATGATGATCTGGATATCCATGACCGGCTTGCCCGGCCAGCGCTGGCTCTGGCAATAGACGCCGTGCTGGCCGACGAGGGCCATCGCGTCGGTGATCATGTCCATGGTGACGGCGAGGCGTCCGCGAGACACGCCCATCATGGTTTCGTAATGTTCCAGTTCTTCCTGCTTTTCGTCGAATACCGGCATGCCACGATTGTAACCGCGGCAGTCGGTGGAGCATAATGGGCTCCGCTGACAGAATCCGTTCTTAATCGTCCAACGTTCCGGCGTCGAAGTCTCTTGACGTCCCCAATTTCTCGAACAGTTCCTCAAAAGGAGAGTCCATGCAAAAACGAATCGCCCTTCTCGCCAGCCTGATTTTCACGCTCACGATCGTCGCCGCTTGCCAGGATAATGACAAGGACAGGCCCAGCCCGCAGGCTTCGGCGTCATGCGATCTGGGCATGGGCAAGACTATCAAGACCGTCTACTCCAGCCCCCGGCTGCGTGGCCGCAAAATGATCGGTGAGCACGATCCCTACGGCAAGGTCTGGAGAAACGGAGCCAACGAGGCGACCACATTTGTCACCAGTTCTGACTTACTAATCGGCGGGAAGACCGTGCCAGCGGGAAGCTACACGTTGTTCGTACTGCCCAATCCCGACAAGTGGACGCTCATCATCAACAAGAAGACGGGCGAGTGGGGCATCCCGTACACCTATGAAAAAGATGAACTCGCCCGCATCGACATGAAGCTCTCCAAACTTCCGTCGCCCGTAGAGGACTTCACCATTACCTATGACAAGACTGCCACCGGCTGCTCTCTCCGCGAGGAGTGGGATACAACTCGCGCCACGGTTGATATTTCGGCCAAGTAGAGTCATCTTCGCGGCTTATTCAATACCCTGTCATGCTGAGCGAAGCCGGGACGGTCCCCAAGACCGTCCCGCGAAGTCGAAACATCCCTACCGCTACGCCGCTCAATCCCGCCAGCTGGAAATCGACTCGCCGGAGCGGTTGTCCCGAAAAAGAATTTCCACACCCGCGCCGTGATGCTCGTCACACAGATCCCGCCCGTGCCTGCTCTACTCTGAACCCCGCGTCTAATCGTTCAATCCCGGCCCATATGCGTATTCATTCCCTACAGGGTGTGCGGGCAATCTGCATAACGTTGGTGCTGCTCGCCCACGTTGCCGGCACGCGGAATTTTCCGGCATCGCGCGTGCTTGAGGCCTACGGAAATCCCGGCGTGCGAATTTTCCTGATCCTGTCGGGGTATCTCATCACCTCGCAGCTGATAAGAGAGTATGAAACGACCGGCCGAATTTCGCTGCGGACCTTCTACGCCCGGCGCGCTTACCGCATTTTTCCGGCTGCGTACGGTTTCATGGCCGTTGCCATACTCACCCACTGGGCCATGCTTACTCGCGCCAACATCCTGACCGCGCTCACCTATACGTTGAACTACTATCCGCGGGGCGATCATGTGCTCGGCCATCTTTGGTCGCTTGGCGTCGAGGAGCAGTTCTACCTGGTCTGGCCGCTGTGCCTGCTGCTGTTCTTTCGTAAGCGCGTCGGGATCGTCGCTGCCGTCATCGTGGCTGGACCGCCCCTGCGAATGTTGTTCTGGCTGTTGTGGCGGCGCGCCGGACTCGAACATCCCTTTCCCGTTTTCATGGACGCGCTGGCCACCGGAGCAGCAATTTCACTGCTCGAACCCCGGCTCGCGTCGTTTCAATCCATACTTCGCAATCCCAGGTTTCTCGTCGTGCCGTTCTTCACCCTGCTGGTGCCCATGACACAGTTCTGGAGCAACCGCTATTACGAGTCAGTAGGCGTTAGCATTTTTCACGCCGGAGTGGCGCTCTCGCTGCTGCACGTGATGGCGCACCGCTACGCCTTCCTGAACGCCGCACCACTCGTTTGGATGGGAACCATCAGCTACAGTTTGTATCTGTGGCAGCAGCCGTTCCTGAATCGCTGGTCTTCCGCGTCGTGGACCGCGTTCCCGCTGAATCTGGTGTTGGCCTTGGCGTTTGCGGCGGTCTCTTACTACCTGATCGAGCTGCCGTTCCTGAAACTGAGAGAGCGGCGAAGCCCGAAGCGCCGTCTACATCTGGTGCAAATTACGGGGTGCGCATCGACCAGGCAGCTCACCAGCGACGAACTTGCGGAGCGCATTGCTTCCACTGCGCCCCGCGCCACAGCCGGGGATTAATCCGAATTGCCTGGAGCTTAAATTTACGGCGGATGCTGGCGCAGCGTGTCGAGCGCATCCTGCGCCTTGGTAAATCTACTGTCCAGATTGAGCGATTGGCGATAGGCTTCTCGTGCCTCGGCATAGCGACCAGCCTGTTCATAAGCGCGGCCCAGTTCGAAGCAGGCCTGCGCGCTGGGCCGCAGCTCGACCGAACGGGAGATATCGGCGACGGCTTCGTCGAGTTTGCCTGCCTTCCGCGCCAACAAGCCCAGGCCGAGCCAGGCATTGAACTGATTCGGATTGAGAGATAGCGAGCGCTCGAAATTCTGCCGGGATCGCTCGGCGTCATCTTGCGCTCCGTACGCCATACCGAGGTTGGCGTAAGTATCGGCCAGCAGTCCGGGATCGGAGGTTAGCTGGACTGCGGCCTCATACTCGGCGATCGCTTCGGGCAGTTGATGATGGGTTTGAAAATACGTCCCGAGATTACTGCGGCTCATCGGATCTTTGGGGTTGATGCGGGCCGCGGCCGCGAAATGTGGTTGCGCCTCTTCTTCCTTCCCTTCCAGAATCAAAGCCCCGCCCAGGTTGTCTTCGGCGATGAAGTTGTTCTGCGTAACCGCCAGAGTATGCGACCACAAATCGTAATTGCTCTGCCAGTAGCCGATCTGTCGATAGGTAACCGCGGCCAGCGCAATCAGCACAGCCACGGCGGGCAGGGCAAGCCAGTAGCCGAGTTTCTTACTATCCTTTCCGCTCTCCGTCCCATACCCTGCCCGATCGTCCACGCCGAAGGCGATCATCACGAAAATGCCGATCAGAGGAATGTAAGCATAGCGATCCGCCATCGCAGCCTCGCCCACCTGTACCAGGCCGATGACTGGAACCAGCGTCCCCAGAAACCATAACCAGCCTGTAAGCAGATAGCGGCGCTCGCGAAACTTCCATACCACAAGCGTGATCGCGATCAGAATCAAAGCCCCCGGCACAACTTGCCACATCGAAAGAGAATCTCCCGGATGCGGATACATGGGCGCCAGCCGCGCCGGCCAGACCATCTTCCACAAGTACATGGTGTAGGCATACACTGCGTTCGCAATGCGTGCCGTAAGGGAAACTTCCACGGGCGTACGTACGGCGCCTCCGGCCTGCTGCGCTCCCAGAGTAATCATCGCGCTGGCGGCGGAGAGTGCCAGTAGAGGCAACTTCTCGAAGACCAGACGCGACCACGTCATCGCAGGTTGCGACTTCACGCGCACTCGGGCCAAAGGCCAATAGTCAAGAAGCAGAAGTACGAACGGCAGTGTGATCACCATCGGCTTGGAGGCAAGTCCGGCGGCGAACAGCAAGACCACGGCGACATACCGCTTCCATCCCGGCTTCCGCACATACCAGCCATAAGCCCAGAGCGTGAGAAAGAAAAACAGCGTGCAAAGAACATTCTTGCGCTCCGCGACCCACGCCACCGACTCCACATTCATGGGATGCACCGCAAACAGCGCGGCCACAAACAGGCTCGGCCCAATTTTTCCCGTCGACCACATCAGCAACAGAAAAAGCAAGACCGCGTTGATCACATGCAGCAGCACGCTGGTGAAGTGGTGTCCAGCCGGATTCAGACGGAAAAGCGAAACGTCGAGCGCGTGCGACATCCAGGTCAGCGGATGCCAGTTTGCCTGCTCGGTCGCGGTGATTGCCCAAGCGATGGTACCTGCCGTGAGACCCTGCCGCACGTGCGGGTTCTCGGTGACGTAGCGGTCATCGTCATAATTGACGAACGGATGCCGGTTCACCGGATTGTAGAGCGCGAGTGTAATCAGCGCGAGAAGAAGCGACGCAATCGCGACTGGATTTTTTTGGGGCAACAACAGGATTTAAACACAGAGGACGCGGGCGACACAGAGACGTTTTCCACAAGAATCTACGTGATCACGTGACACTCGTCACAGCTATCGCGTCGCTCAACCGGATACAACCACTGAGGACACAGAGAACACGGAAATGCATTTTAATGACATCAGCGGGGCGGTCGTCGATTCCGCCATGAAAGTCCACACCGCGCTCGGGCCCGGACTTTTGGAGAGCGTGTATGTGGCTTGTGTAGCGCATGAACTGAACCAGCGAGGCTTTCGAACAGGCGTTCAGTTGCCCCTGCCAGTGATCTACGGCAACGTGCACCTCGATCTCGGGTTCCGCCTGGATATTCTCGTGGAAAACTTCGTAGTCGTGGAAATCAAGGCGATCTACGCCATCAACCCCATCCATCAAGCTCAGCTTCTGACCTACCTAAAGTTAAGCCACAAATACCTGGGTCTCCTGATCAACTTCAACGTAGTTCATCTGCGAGATGGAATCCGCAGAATGGTCAATGGCGTTCCCCCGCCAGATTTCCCCGTGTCCTCCGAGTCCTCAGTGGTGAAGCGGCATTCCTCAGTGTCCTCTGTGGTTAGCTCGAGGGTTTCCAGCGCAAAACAGGCTTCCTAGCCGCGGCAGTCTCATCCAGCCGCGAGACTCGCGTGGAGTGCGGCGCATCAAGCACCATCTGCGGATCTTCTTCCACTTCCTCCGCGATCGACTTCATGGCATCAATGAACAGATCCATCTCTTCCTTCGACTCGCTCTCGGTCGGCTCGATCATAAGTGCACCCGGCACGATGAGCGGAAACGCCGTGGTGTAGGGATGAAACCCATAATCGATGAGGCGCTTCGCGATGTCCATGGTGCGCACGCCTTTTTTCAGCTGCAACTTGTCGCTGAAAACCACTTCGTGCATGGATGGCGTCGAATACGGCAGATCGTAAGTTCCCTCCAGCCCTTTGCGAATGTAATTCGCGTTCAGCACAGCGTCTTCCGTGGTCTGGCGCAGTCCGTCAGGTCCGTTCGCCTGAATGTAAGCTAGCGCCCGCACGAACATGCCAAAATTTCCGTAAAACGCCCGCACGCGTCCCACCGACTGCGGTCGGTCGTACTCCAAGCCCAGCGTACCGTCCGGTTTCGTGATTACGACCGGGGTGGGAAGAAACGGCTCCAGCGCCTTTTTAATCGCGACCGGACCCGACCCCGGCCCACCGCCGCCGTGCGGAGTCGAAAATGTTTTGTGAAGATTCAGGTGCATCACGTCGACCCCGAAATCCCCCGGCCGCACCTTGCCCACCAGCGCGTTCATGTTGGCCCCATCCATATAGAGCAGGCCGCCCTTGGCGTGCAAAACGTCGGCGATTTTGTGGATGTCCTGCTCGAAGACGCCCAGCGTATTGGGATTCGTGAGCATGAGCGCGGCCACATCTTCATTCATCTGCGCTTCGAGCGCCGTCACGTCGACCATGCCACGCGAGTCGGATTTCAAATTCTCCACCGCGTAATTCACCATCGCAGCGGTCGCCGGATTCGTTCCATGGGCGGAGTCGGGAATCAGAATTTTCTTGCGCGCGTTTCCTTTCGACTGATGATAAGCGCGAACCATCAGCAACCCGGTCATCTCTCCGTGCGCGCCCGCCGCGGGCTGAAGCGTAATCGCATCCATGCCCGTGATTTCGATCAACTGCTCGCTCAGCGTCTTGATGATTTGCAGCGCGCCCTGCGAAATTTCTTCCGGCTGGTAAGGATGTCCGTTGGCAATCCCTTCGACCCGCGCCACCGCCTCGTTTACCCGCGGGTTGTACTTCATAGTGCACGAGCCTAACGGATACATGCCGAGATCGATGGCATAATTCCACGTCGACATCCGCGTGAAGTGGCGGATGATCTCGATCTCGCTCACCTCCGGCATGTTGCCCAGATCTTTCCTTTCGGCGGACCCCAGCAACTTCGCCGCATCAACCTCGGGCACGTCCAGCGGCGGCAATTTCCACGCTGCCTTGCCGGCCGATGATTTCTCGAAGATCAGGCCCTCGTTCTGGTTGACCTGAAGTGACGCTTTGCGAATTCTGCTTTTCATCGCGCCACCTCCTCGACATCTTCTTTGGTAGACGACACTGATTTGGCGGATGAGACGACGCGCTCGCTCTCCGCGACCAGGCCTACGGCAGTGTCGATCGCACTGCGCGTGGTAAGTTCCGTACAGCACCACAGCGCCGCGTTCCCCAGTTCAGGATAGAACTTCTTCAGCGGCAAGCCGCCGACCATCTTATGTCCTAAGAGCCCGTCGTTGATCGCCTGCGGATCTTCGCTGGTCTGCACAACAAATTCGTTGAACCGGGGCGATGCGCCGAACAAAATTTTTCCATGCCTGGAGAATTGACCGGCAGCGTACGCCGCCTTCGCCAGATTCTGCCTGGCCAGTTCCTTCAGCCCGACTTTGCCATAAACATTCATGAAGATGTTGACCATCAGCGCAACCAACGCCTGGTTAGTGCAGATATTCGAAGTCGCCTTCTCGCGCCGGATGTGCTGCTCCCGGGTCGCCAGGGTCAATACAAACCCGCGCCGGCCTTCTTTATCGACCGTCTGCCCCACCAGTCGCCCCGGCATCTGCCGGACATACTTTTCGCGAGTCGCGATCACGCCGCAGTACGGTCCGCCAAATCCAAGCGGCACGCCGAAGGATTGTGCTTCCATGGCAATCACGTCAGCCTCGCGCGGCGGTTCCACGATTCCGAGCGATACTGCTTCAGCAATTGAAACCACCAGCATGGCGCCGTGCTTGTGCGTAATCTCGGCAATGGCCGCGACATCCTCGATCGTGCCGAAGAAATTCGGAGACTGCACCAGAACGCAGCCTGTCTCCGGTGTGATCGACTTCTCCAGTTCCTTCAGATTTAAACGGCCGTCGTCGGCGAATCCCACTACCGAAAGCGGCATCCCCTGATGCGTAGCATACGTCGCCAGCACCTCGCGATACTCAGGATGCAGGCTGCGCGCCACCACCACCGACCGCCGTCCCGTCAGGCGCACCGCCATCATCACGGCCTCGGCGGCGGCAGTGGAACCGTCATACATCGACGCATTCGCCACCTCCATGCCGGTGAGCTCGCAGATCATACTCTGAAACTCGAAAATAGATTGCAGCGTGCCCTGCGAAATCTCCGCCTGATAGGGCGTGTAGGCTGTCAAAAACTCTCCGCGCGAAATTAGCGAATCAATAATGACTGGCCGGTAGTGCGCGTACGCACCCGCACCCAGAAAGCTGGTGTAGCCTTCGCCGTTTTCGCGCGAACGCTGGCGGAAGAAGTCGACAATCTCCGATTCCGCCATCTGCCGCGGAATATTGAGATCCCGGGTTAGCCGGTACTCGGCGGGAATCTGGGAAAACAGGTCGTCCACCGAGCGGCGCCCAAGGGCTTTCAACATGGCTTCGCGGTCGGCGGGAGATTTAGGCAAATAACGCATGAGAGTTGTTAGATGTTCCTCGAGGTTAGTTGGATTGTGGTCAAGCTGCCTTGGTTTGCATCGAGGGCAAAATTCGCCCGAAGTTGACCTGAAGCATTCAAACCGCCCCTCAATGAAGTCAACTCAGGGCCCCTGGAACTCATGGGCAGACCAGCCGTAGCAGGCTGAAGTCCAACGGTCGAGGTCTGACGCCTGAGGTCGGGCTGGTCAGTGTCCCGCCTCTTCCGCCACGAATTTTTCGTAATCGGCCGCCGAGAGCAGGCCATCCAATTCGCTCGGATTTTTCAGCGTGAGTTTTATCATCCACGAACCGTGCGCATCGGTGTTCACTTTCTCCGGCGCGGTCGCCAGTTCCGCGTTGACCTCGGTCACGGTGCCCGACGCCGGAGCGAAAAGATCCGACACAGCCTTGACCGACTCGACCGTGCCAAACGTCTTGCCGGCGGTCAGCTCCGCACCCACCTTGGGCGTCTCGACGAAAACGATGTCGCCCAACGATGCCTGTGCGTAGTCGGTGATACCGACGGTCGCGGACGTACCGTTCACCTGAATCCATTCATGCTCTTTGGTGTATTTACGATCTGTAGGGTAAGGCATGATTGCGTATAGCTCCTATCTCCTATCTTTCTCTTTCTTGGCAATCCTTAGAGTTTCTATAGAGTTTCTATAGAGTTTCTATCGTCCTGTCTCTCGCCAGATCGATGGGCGTTTCTCCGAATTCATTCCTCGAATCCACATCGGCGCCGTGACTCAGCAGCACTTTGACGATCTCCAGGAACCCCTTAGACGTAGCCTCGTGCAACGGCGTGAAGCCTAGATCTCCGGCGGCGTTGGCGTCGGCTCCAGCTTCGACCAGAGCGATGACATCCTCCAAGTTACCGCGAAAACAGGCGATGTGAATGGGGCGGTCCCCGTTACTCCCGACCTGATTCACGTCCGTAATCGGAACGTCAGAAAAGTCGGGCAAATTGTCGTCGGTGTACTTCCGCAACACCTGCACCGCAGTGAGCTTGCCCGGTTTCTCTGAGCCCATGTCTGCGGACCTTTACTTCTTCGGCCGCCTGTAAAACGGCGTAGGCACCACCACCGCGCCCACACCCTGCCCACGAATTTCCACCTTCACCGCGGTGCCGATCTGCGCGAACTCCGGCGGCACATACGCCAGCGCAACATTCTTTTTCAAAAACGGCGCCGGCGATCCGCTGGTCACGTATCCAATCTCGCGGCCCGCTCCATCCAGCACTTTGTAACCATCGCGGGCGATGCCGCGTTCCGTCATCTCCAGACCCACCAGCGTCCGCTTCACGCCAGCGGCCTTCGCCTTTTCCAGCGCGGCGCGGCCAATGAACTCCGGCTTCTCCATCTTACAGAAGCGGTCGAGCCCAGCTTCCCAGACATTAATCGTATCGGAAATCTCGTGCCCGTAGAGCGAAAGCGCGCCTTCGAGCCGCAAGGTATTGCGCGCGCCCAGACCGCAGGGCACCGCGCAGAACTCCTTGCCCGCGGCCAGAATCTCGTACCACACGCGCGCGCTGGTCGCCTCATCCGCTGGGATATAAATCTCAAAACCATCTTCAGCCGTGTATCCCGTCCGTCCCATCAGAATATTCTTCAGCCCGCATAGACCGCCGCGCGTCACCCAGTAAAACTTCACCGCGCTGAGATCCACGTCGGTAAGCTTCTGCAGCAGGTTCACTGCCTTCGGCCCCTGAATCGCAATCTGGGTGAAATCATCCGAAAGATTTTCCACCGCGCAATCGAACTGCCGCGTATTGTCGCGCACCCAACCAAAATCCTTCTCGCGCGTCCCAGCATTGATAACGAGCAGGTACTCGTCCTCGCCCAGCCGGTGAACGATGACGTCGTCGACAAACGTTCCTTCGGGATAGAGCAGCGCCGAATATTGGGCCTGTCCGATGGCCAGCCGCGAAGCGTCATTCATCGAGATATGCTGGACCGCGGCCAGCGCCTGCGGCCCCGCCAAGCGTATGTCCCCCATGTGGCTGACGTCGAAAATCCCGACGCCGGTGCGCACCGCCATGTGCTCATTGATAATGCCGCAGCCGATGGCCGCGGGATATTCCACCGGCATGTCCCAGCCGTTAAACTCCACCATCTTCGCCCCCATCTGGCGATGGACCGCGTTCAGCGCGGTTTTGCGAATGGCGGGAGTGGTCTCAACCAAAGACAAGATAGACCTCAATCAGCGGCAGCTGCTGGGATGGATATAACTATTTACCGTAACACGCGCTTTTTCAGTGGGTCAAACCGGAAGGCATAACCACAGGGAACACAGGGGATCACGATAAATTCGCCGTCCCTGTGTCCCCCCGTGTCCCCTGTGGTTAAGATTTTGACTTATCGCCCGAACTGCACCGTAACCCGAGCCCCCGCAGCCACGTGCGTTCCCGCCACAGGCGTCTGCTGGCGCGCTACGCCACTACCGACTGCGTCGAGTTCGAGTCCTGCGTCTTGAGCGGATTCAACCGCACCGCGGACTGTCTTGCCCACGAACGACGGTACCTCGATTCCCCCTTGCTCCACGTCGAGAATTACGGTTCCGCTGGAGGGCAGCTTTTCCTGCGTAGCCGCCGCTGGGTCTGGGGATGAGTCGGAAGAATTTGGGGGCGATTTCCGTCCTACTGGTTCCGCGGACGAACTGGGCAGAGGCTCACGCGCTGCCGCCTGCACAACTTTTCCCTCGGCAACGGCGTGCTCCGGGCTCGCCGAAGGCAGCGTACTTGCCACAACTGGTCTGGCGTTCTCTGGAGAATCTGTATTCACTTCCGCAGTCTCCAGCGGCTCGCCAGGATGATCCGGTGTGCCTTCTTCGAGATCCTTGTCTTTATCGGTATCTTTCGTCTTCGACTGCGCCAGCAACAACTGATGCTGCGGCGCCAGCGGCAGATCGTGCGGCACGTGCAGATACTCCAGCACCTGCTGCGAGATTCTCTTGAACACGGGCGCTGAAATCTGCCCCCCTTGGTGGAGCCCCACCGCTGAATCCAAAATCACCGCGACCACAATCCGAGGATTGTTCATGGGAGCCATGCCCGCAAATGACGCGATGTACTTTGTCTTGGAATACGCGCCGGTCGCCGGATCAACCTTCTGGCCTGTCCCCGTCTTTCCCGCCGACGTATAGCCTTCCAATTTCGCCTTGACGCCCGTACCTTCGAGCACGACTTTCTGCATCATCGAGCGCATTTCAGCCGCCGTAAATGACGAAATCACGCGCTGGCCTTCAACCGGATGAAAGGCTACCGCCTGCACGCCAGCCTGCGGCGGTGCAGTTCCCGCAACAATGCGCGGCGCAACCCGCACCCCGTCATTGGCAAAAGTTGAGATCAGACTGGCCAACTGGATCGCCGAGATGCCGATCTCCTGGCCCATCGAAATCGCTGCAATCGAAACTTTGGACCAGCGGCTCACCGGCTTGGTCATGCCGCGCGTTTCTCCAGGCAACTCAATCCCGGTCTGCTGCCCGAATCCGAAGGCGCGAATGTATTTGTAGAAGCGCTCTTCGCCGAGGCGCAGCGCAATCTTGATCGACCCCACATCGCTCGACTCCGCCAGCACGCCCCACACCGGCAGCAGCCCGTGCGGCTTCGAATCGCGAATGCGCATGCCGTTGTACACGATCGATCCCATCTGGCAGTCGAATACTTCGTCCGGGTTCGTGAGCTTTTCTTCCAGCGCCGCCGAAATCGTAACCAGCTTGAACGTCGATCCCGGCTCATACGCGTAACTCACTGCGCGGTTATTCAGCGCCGCCGGCGTGATCTGCTTACGCTGGTTCGGATTAAATGTCGGCCGGTTGGCCAGCGCCAGGATTTCTCCCGTGTGCGGATTCTCGACGATCACCGTCCCCGCAATCGCCTGCGTATCGTGAATCGCCTGATCCAGTTCCTTCTCTGCGACGTATTGAATATTTTTGTCGATGGTCAGGACAAGATTGTCACCCGGCTCCGGTTGCGTCTCAACGTCGGCGAACCACTGCCGGCGCGCGTCCACCGAGATAAACATTTTTCCCGGACTGCCGCGCAGCTGCTCGTCAAATTCGTGTTCAATGCCGCTCTGCCCGGAATCCTCCATGCCCACGGAACCGAGCACCTGCGCCGCCAGGTCGCGCGCCGGATAAAACCGCTTCGGTTCTTTCTGAAAGTGAATCCCCTGCAGCTTCAGCGAATTGATGCGTTCGATGGTCTCGTCGTTGGCTTTGCGCGCTACCCAGCAGAACGTCTTATGTGCGCGGCAGTCGGCGAGCACGACGTTGTAGTCGTCGCCGGTGATGCGGGTGATGAGCGAAACCGCGGTAGGAAGATCTTTGACTTCAGTCGGCACCGCAAACGCAGAGTCGACCTGCACCGACATGGCGAGCTCACGCCCGGTCCGGTCGTAAATGACTCCGCGGTTCGCGGCCAGCGGAATCGCCCGCTGTTGTTGATGCCCCGCCTGCTTAACGAATTTCCCGTAGCTGAAAATCTGCAGATAAACCAGCCGCCCGCAAATCGCGACGCACCAAAACAAAAGCATCGCTCCCAGCAGATAGAGCCGGGAATTCTTGCCGAGGTTGGAGTCTTTAGCCATGAAACTTTCGCTAGTGGTTGGTCGTTGGTCGCTCGTCGTTAGTCGTTAGTCGTTAGTCGCTAGTCGTTGGCCGCTAGTCGTTCGCGTCTTTCAGTCAGTTTTGTCATCCTGAGCGAAGCCACGTCGATGAGCGAAGCGAATCGGCATGCGCAGTCGAAGGATCCCCATCGTGCGTACTGCATCCGCGCCGTCGAAAGGAGTTTCCACTGCGAACTCCCATTTCAAATATCCTCAGACAAACATGGCGGCCCACCGTCAGGCGGACCGCCAGATAAAGTTCGTGTGGGGACAGCCGAGCTTCGCTCGGGCGGACGAGGCGTCCGCCGCTCCACAATCTCACTGCCCCGGCATCCCCGCAACCGGCATCGCGCTCGCCATCACCGGTCCCTGCCCATCACCCGAAGCGGAATCCATGCGGATCACCTGCCCCGGCTGCGGCGGCACCAGCCCCATGCGGCGCGCCAGCACATCAATCCGCTCCGGATCGCGCAGCGACGCATCTTCCAGGCGCAGCGCGTGATTCATCTCGGTCTTCTCGCTAAGTTCGCGCTTGGCCGATTCAATCTGATATCCGTACTCAATCGCCTTGAAATGCTGCCACGCATAAGTAAAGACCAGCAGGAACAGGCAAGCCAGCGCACTGCCAAACTGCTTCATTTCGCGGTTGCGACCAGGATCTTCCACCTTGATCAGACGAGAATTGTCGATCGCCTTGGAGAAATAGATCTCCGGCGTCCCAGTCCAGATCGAACGATGCCCCGCCGGGCTTTCTCCGCTCGAATCCGCAAACCCCGCACCGCGAAGTGTTGCCGCCGCTGCCGCCATGTTATGCCGCCCCCAGATAAATCCGTTCCTCGTGCGTCACCACAATCTGCATGGAGAAAATCTCGTGCAGTTCCCGTCTCTCCGCGATGAACTGCCTGGTCTTGCTTTCGGCCTGCTCCACCGTCGCCATCAAGTCGCTGATCAATGTTCCCGTATACATTTTCTCTACCTCAACCTTTGGATTCCTACCACAGAATCCTTTTCGTCTTCCGGCTCTCGGCGTACGACTTCCCGATAGCCTTCCCGCCCCAGCGGATCTTCGTCCGCATTCGTTGCACCTGATCTTGAACCCCCGGCACGCCATTACAGCTGTGCCGGGAACTCCGGCAGGTTTTCCGGAGCCAAACTCTCTGTTCCCCCTGTGTCCTCTATGGTCAAGCCTTTGACCTTCCAAGGGCACACCCTTAAAGTCTTTCCGCCGCCCTTAACTTCGCGCTGCGGGCCCGCGGATTGCGATCGCTCTCCTCTTCCGATGCGGTTACTGGTTTCCTGGTCAGCACCCGGAAGTACTTGTCCTTTATTCCACTCTCGCGGAAGGCATCCTTTACGATGCGATCCTCCAGCGAGTGAAAGCTGATCACCACCACGCGTCCCCCTGGCTTCAGAATCCGCGGCGCCGCTTCCAGCAGCGCCTGCAGATCGTCCAGTTCGCGGTTTACGAAGATTCGAAGAGCCTGAAAGGTTAAAGTCGCCGGATGAATCCGCCTGTCATGCTTGTCATGACCCCGATTCATTGGCCGGGCCGCGGCTGATATTACCTCCGCAAGATGTGCGGTAGATCGTATCGGCCGCGACCGGCAAATGGCTCTGGCGATTCTCCGCGACCTCCTTTCCTCTCCGAATTCGTAAATCACATCGG